>Ga0302326_10003205_pt1 | contig 38754 bp, 31 predicted proteins | sample Palsa_T0_3_FD_202264 | JGI IMG/M metagenome (GOLD analysis project Ga0302326, IMG submission 202264) | Peat permafrost microbial communities from Stordalen Mire near Abisko, Sweden - Palsa_T0_3 | ecosystem: Environmental > Terrestrial > Soil > Palsa > Peat permafrost | place: Sweden: Abisko... | reverse complement strand
TCATTTTTCCCTCCTCATTCGATGGACAGGTCCGTCTTGATCCGGGTAGCTCCGGATCGCTGTCGTCGCGGCCGGCCCCATGTCAACTTGAACACATCGACCGGGGGCAAGTTGCGCCTGCAACCGCCTAGGCACGCTACCCGTGCACACCATGCGTAAGCCTGCATCCGGCGAGTAGCATGGCCTCAATACAGCCGAGCTTTCGCGAAAGGGGCAGCAATGGGACTCACAGACAGGGTCAAGGACCTCAGGTCCAAGGCCGAGGGGGCGGTCGTCGAGCGCAGCGACCAGATCCACAACGCCGTTGAGAAAGCCGCAGCTGTCGCTGATGAACGTACGGGCGGCAAGTACAGCGAGCGGATACAGAAGGCGGGCGCCAAGGCGGACGATCTCCTGGATTCGCTCAAGGGCAGCGAGCCGCAGACGGGCGCCGAGGGCGAGGAGCACCCGGCGAGCCAGTAGCGCGCGAGGCCGATCGCCCGACGATCGTTGGGTTGAGCGTAGGGACTGCGCTTGTATCTAGCTTGTTGCAGGCGCTACGATTGGCAGCTCATGGACGCGACCGCTCGCTGTGGGGAAGCGAAGCAGATGGCGCATCGGCGGAGGCTGATGGCGGCAGCGCTGGTGGCTGGCGTGGTCCTGGCGCTCACAGCATGCTCGACAGCGTTGGCCACGTCCGCGTCATCGAGCGTTGGAATGCAACGTCTATGTGGTGTGCCACAGCCTGGCGCTGCGGCGTGCATAGGCATAAGGCTCCTGCCGACATCAGCGCCTGCTGAGGAGCCCGCTGCTAGCGCTGTTGGACAGCCGGCGGAAGCTACCGCTGGCGCGAGCCCAGCAGTTACGTATAAGCACCCCTTCGCTGGCTATCTGACCGCCCAGGACCTGCATGCGGCCTACGCGCTGCCGAGCGAAACAGCTTCCTCCTCCCTACAGACCATCGCTGTGGTTGATGCCTTCGACGATCCCACCGCGGAAGCTGACCTGGGGGTCTATGACGAAACGTTTGGTCTTCCCGCGTGCACCACCGCGAACGGCTGTTTTCGCAAGATCAACCAGGAAGGCCACGCGAGTCCCCTTCCCCGCAAGGAAGGAGAATGGGCATCGGAGATATCGATCGACGTGCAGATGGCACATGCCATCTGCCAGGGCTGTCGGGTGCTGCTGGTCGAGGCCAACAATGAAGACTTCACGAGCCTGGGCGCTGCTGTCAACGCAGCTGTGAATGCTGGCGCGACGGAGATCAGCAACTCCTACGCGGGCCCCGAGGAACCTGCTCTGTCTGCCACCTTCTCCGAATACAACAGTCGCTACTACGATCATCCCGGCGTAGTCGTCACTGCCAGCTCGGGCGACTGTGGCTATCTCAACGAAGCTTGCCGCGGAGAGCGCCATGCCGCCAACTTCCCGGCGGACTCTTCGGACGTCGTTGCTGTGGGGGGAACGAGTCTCAGCAGTACGGGAGAAACGTGGAGTAGCACGGTGTGGGATGAAGGCGGTAGTGGCTGCAGCCAGATCTTCAACGCTCCGCTTTGGCAGGTTGCGGTGCCCAACTTCGCAGCGACCGGATGCGGGGACGAGCGCTCGATCGCCGACGTGGCGGCGATCGGCGATCCGGAAACGGGAGTCAATGTCTACGACAGCACTCCCGAAGGCAACGGCAACCCCACCGGCTGGGGTGTATGGGGAGGCACCTCCGTCTCATCCCCGATCATCGCCGCCGAGTTCGCCCTGGCGGGTGGTTCGCACGGCGTCTCCTATCCGGCGGCAACCTTGTACCAGCACGCCGGTGAAGCCGCTGTTCTCGAAGACATAGTCTCGGGAAGCAACGGCACGTGCTCGAGCACCAGTGCATGTCAGGCGGAGGTCGGCTTTGATGGCCCCACCGGCGTAGGCAGCCCGATCGGCCTGGGCGCGTTCTCGATCCCGGGGAGCCCGGTCAGCGCCTCCGTACCCACGGTCTCAGGTGTGGATGAACTGGGCCAGACGCTGACCGAGAAGGCGGGCGTATGGACCAACGGGACTACCTCGCGCAGTGATCAGTGGGAGCGATGCAATACCTACGGGGGCGGCTGCGCGGCGATCGCAGGCGCGACTGGGGGCAGCTACGCGCTCACTGCTAGCGATGTTGGCTCGACCATCCGTGTGCAGGAAACCGCTGGCAACGCATCTGGCTTTGGGCCGCCGGCGGCATCGGCTCCCACCGCGACGGTGGCTTCGAACGTCGCCGCGCTGACCAGCTTCACGCCCACCGCTGCGATCACCGGTAGCACTGTGATGATCGGCGGCACGGGCTTCGGGGGTGCCAGTGCGGTTGCGTTCGGTGCTCTACCGGCGAAGTTCAAGGTGCTATCGACCACGCAGATCGAAGCCACGGTGCCCGACGGAGCGCGGACAGCGATGATCTCGGTGACTACTCCCGGGGGCGTAGTGACGAGCAAGGCCGACTTCACAGCGACGCTGTCGGTGACCACATTTAGTCCGAAAAGCGGTCCGGCAGGCACGCTCGTAACCATCAAGGGCGTTGGCTTCAACGGACACTCGACCGTGAGCTTTGACGGCGTTGCCGCGCATGTCAAGTCAGCTAGCGCAAAGAAACTGAAGGTGACTGTGCCCTCGGGCGCAACTGCTGGTGCGATCGCCGTGACGAATACCACTGCGCCGGTCGGCACGGTTCACAGCGCCGACAGCTTCACGCCCTGAGCGCTTCGGCTAGGTCGTCTCCGCAGCGGCCACAGCGAACACGATATGCCGACGCGCGAGGCTCAGGTACTCGTGCAACTCTGTCGGGCCGCCCTCCAGTGGTGTGACGGTTACATCGGTGAGCGTGATGAAGTCGCGCTCAGACGCGTTCAGCACATCCGAGACGCGACTGCGGTAGCCGTCTCGCGCCAGCGTGAGCACACCCTCGATCCGGTGTCGCTCGGTCTCGATCCGGATCCGCTCCCTGCGGTGGTCCATGCCGGGGGGATCGCTCTCATCTGGAAGCTCCACGCTGCTCATGCGCTCATTATCGACCCTCCGCCATGTCTGCGCTCAGCGGCTGACGAGATAGCTGCGGGTCACGGTAGTGCGCAGGCCGGTGGCGCCGGCGGCAATGATCCTGACGTGTGCCTTCATGGCCCTGTGATCGCCCAGCTCGCTACGCAGGCGGCGCAGCGCGGCCGGTCCGACAAGTAGCCGCACATGGCCGGTCGCTCGCGCTGGAAGCCCCCGTGCGGCCGCCAGTAGCGGGACCGCGTGACGGTTTCCCCCAAGTGGAGAGAGCGTCGCGGTGGCAAAGACCTTGCAACCACGTTGGCAGCTTACGGCTAGTGCCAGCCCGCGCCGTGCCAGGACCCCGGCGGTCCTGGGCACGCTCACGTGCAGCACAGGCGCGACGTTTAGCGGCGGCGGCCACGTGCCAGGCGCGAGACAGCCGCTCGCGGCGGGTGTGGCCAGGTCGAAGCGCTCGACGCGGTTGTTGTTGGTGTCGGCGACGTATACGTCACCGCTGCAGTCCACCGCGATTGCGGCTGGCTGTGCGAATTCACCGGGGCCATCGCCCCGGACTCCCCACTTGGCGAGGAACTGGCCGTTGGCGCTGAACACCTCCACTCGGCTGTTTTCCTCGTCGAGCACGTACACCGCGCCGGCCGCATCGATGGCGACCCCGACAGGTGAGCGGAAGTGCCCATTTGCGGTGCCTTTGGAGCCCCATTCGTTGAGCACATCGCCCGTCGATGACAGCTCAACGATGCGGTCGTTGCCGGTGTCAGCCACATACACGTTCCCCGTTGGCGCGATCGCAAGGCCCTGAGGACGATTGAATCCCCTTGTTCCGCTGCCCGCGGCACCGTCGCCTTCACCGGCACCCCACTTCGCCAGCAGCGATCCTTCAGGACCGTAAACGAGCACGCGGTTGTGGTTGGTGTCCGCCACGTAGGTGTCATCCGATGCGCTGGAGACGGCCACTGAGCCGGCGCCGGAAAGCTGCGCCCCGCCAAGCTCCGTGGGTCCGCCGATTTCAGCCCTGTAGGTACCTTCTCCCCAAAGCCGCACTAGCCGCTCATTGCCTTCGTCGGCCACGTAGATCGATCCTCGTGGGTCGACCGCAATGCCCGCGGGGTAGTAGAAGTCGGCCGCGTGCCCACCGGCAAGCGTCCACTGGCCGACGTAGGCGTCGCTGCCGGGCGCGAAGCGCTCGATGCGGTTGCCGTCGGTATCGGACACGAGCAGCTGGCCTGTCGGGTCGATCGCCAGGCCGCGCGGAGCGCTCAGCAGCCCTGGGCCGTGCGCGGAGCTACCGAGCGTGCGCAGGTAGTTCCCGTCAGGATCGAATACCTCGATGCGGTCGTTGGCTGTATCGGCCACGTAGGTGTCGCCTGCCGGGTCGCTCGCCAGCGCGCGCGGGAACGCGAGCTGTCCGGGCTTGGAGCCAAAGCTGCCCCACGCCCCGGCGAACTGCAGCTGCGGAGTGAGCTTGACGACGCGATCGTTGCTGTCATCCGCGACGTACACGTTGCCTGCGCCGTCCAGGGCAACGCCGTAGGGAAACGCGAACTGTCCAGGTCCATCGCCCTGTGAGCCGGCTTCGGCTTCAAAGTCGCCTTCGCTGTTGAATTTCTCGACGCGATGGTTGTCGTCGTCTGAGACGATCACCTCGCTTTCATTGGCCGCCACCCCACGGGGGTAGGAGAACTGGCCCGGTTCGCTCCCATGCGTGCCCCAAGCCAGCGGTTCGCCGCCTTCGAGGTTGAAGCGCTCGATGCGGTTGTTGCCTGAGTCGGCCACGTACACATAGCCCCCTGCCACCGCGATCCCGCCGCCAGGGGGCTGTGTGTAGTTCTCGGAGGAGCCAAAGTCGAACTGGCCGAGTTCGCTGCCGCGATGGCCCCACGAGGAGATGAAGGTCCCGCTGGGAGAGAACTTCTCGATGCGGTTGTGGCTGGAGTCGACGACATATACGTTCCCAGCGGCGTCAGTTGCCAGCCCGCCGATTGGGCCGAATTGACCCGGACCGGAGCCGTAGGAGCCCCACTGCGTCTCAAAGACACCGCCAGCGGTGAACTTCTGCACCACGTAGCTCAGCTGATCGGCCACGTAAACGTTGCCCTGGGTGTCTACAGCGACCGCCTCAGGGAAGCGCAGGACGCCTTCGGCGCGTTGCCCGATGATCTGCGCGGATGTGTATGGACACGGAGCGCCGCCAGTTCCGGGACAGCCTTCAGCATCCGCGACCGCAGCGCTCGCGCCGAGCCAGCCGAGCCAGGGCAGGGTGCATGCCAACGCTGTAGCTAACAACGGCCGACCGCTTGCAGACCGACGCCACTGACATCTCACGGGCGGATCAAAACATGTCTGGCTAGCCAGATGAGCCGGTTGGCGGAGTTGGACCACGAGCGGTTAACAACCAGCAGGCGGCCCGTGTGACTACCTTTGCGCGCATCGTGCGCCATCGTATCTACATGTAGATACATAAGCGCACGTCCTGCGCAAACGGAATGAGCGCCGCGGGCGATGCGGGCTAACGCCGCGGGCGATGCGCGCTAAACGACGCTCTCGGGCGTACGCGCGGCCAACCCGGCACGCGCGACTGGCGCTACTGCAGCTCGTCCGGATCCGGTGGGGCGGTTGCGCTCCTCGCGCACGATGTACAGCGGGCGATGCTTGACCTCGTCATAGATGCGTCCGACATACTCACCGATTACGCCGAGGGCGATCAATTGGATGCCACCGAGCAGCAGGATGGCGATCGTGATCGAGCCGAATCCGGGCAGGTAGGAGCCGGAGATGCGCAGTGCGATGACGACGGGAATGGCGATGAAGGCGACGCCGGCTGAGAGCAGCCCCACGTAGGTGGCCAGCTGCAGGGGCAGATGCGAGAAGGAGGCAATGGCGTCGAGGGAGAAGCGCAACATCTTGCGCAGCGTGTACTTGGTCTCGCCGGCGTGCCGGGCGTCACGCTGATAGGACACGGCAGTCTGGGTGAAGCCGACCCAGACGGTCATGCCGCGTAGGAAGCGCGAGCGCTCGGTCATCGTCAACAGTGCGTCGAGAGCGCGGCGGTCCAGCAGGCGGAAGTCGCCGGAGTTCGGCTCGAGATCGACCTGAGCGAGCTTGTCGAACAGCTTGTAGAACCACGAGGCGGTGGCGAGCTTGAATGCGGTCTCGCCTTCGCGCTGGTCGCGAACCGCGTATACGACGTCGGCACCCTGGCTCCACTGGGCGAGCATGTCGGGGATCAGCTCAGGTGGGTCCTGGAGGTCTGCGTCGATCATTGCCACGACGTCGCCAGTGGCGTGCTCGAGGCCGGCGGTGAGGGCGGCCTGATGGCCGAAGTTGCGCGAGAGATGGATGACGCGCACCCGCGGGTCAGTGGCGGCGATGCGGTCGAGCAATTCGGGAGTGTGGTCGGAGCTGCCGTCGTTGACGAGCAGCAGCTCGAACTCATAGTCGGCGACAGCAGCGATCGCGCGGGCGATGAACTGCTCGACGAGCTCCTCCTCGTCATACACAGGGGCCACAACGCTGAGTAGTGTGGGGGTGCGAAGTGGTGTATCCGACATTTTGTTGCCTCGAGGCTGATCCTGGGGAAACGCCAATGTGGCGTCCATCTTCGACGGGCGCCTTAAGCGGGCACTCAATTTATCGTTCATTCTGCCTATGGAGCCCTACGAGCACACTGACCAGCGTGAATCGCACACCAGCGTAGCGCGCGCGTCACGCCACCTGAGCGCGCCTGTGCTCGTTCAGTTCGTGAAGTTTGGCATTGTCGGCGTGTCGAACACGGTGCTCACGCTGGTCGTGTACACAGTGCTGCTGAAGGTATTTGGCGTGTGGTACCTGGCGGCCTCGGGCATCGGGTTCGTGGTTGGCGCGGTCAATGGCTTCTTGCTCAATCGCCGCTGGACGTTCCGTGAGCACGTTGGCGATGCGCTCACACCGGTCCGCTGGGGCATCGTGCAGACGTGTGGCCTGGCAGTGGATGAGGCTCTGTTGTACCTATTCGTGCACGACGCCCATCTGGACAAGCTGCTGGCACAGGTGTGCGCGACAGCGGTTGTGACCGTCAGCACGTTCTTTGTCAACCGTGCGTGGACCTTCCGTGTGCATGCACCGGTGACGGTGGCGGATGGTGAGACCTAGCGGAAGACGGCGAGCAGGGAGAGCCCTGCTGGTATGCGACCGTTGCGGGCTATCAGCGCGGCCTCGAGCGCGAGTGGGCGCTCGAGCAGCCAGTTCAGCGGGGCAGGCGGTACCCACAGGTCGAGGCTGGACTCGGTGGTTTTGGTGCTGAAGCGCTCGAGCACGCGCAGGATGATGGCGATGGGTAGCAGTAGCGAGTTGAAGTAGGTGGTGCGTGTCTGATTCCAGCCGGCCTGCTCGGCGGCGTGCTGCAGCGAGCGGCGCGTGTAACGGCGATGGTGATGGTTGATCTCGTCATGACCGCTCCACAGCCACTGGTAGGCAGGGACGGTGACGAGCAAGGCGCCGCCGGGCGCGACGACGCGACGGAGCTCGCGCAGCGCCGCAAGATCATCCTCGAGATGCTCGATCACATCGAGGCTCACAGCTAGGTCGAAGCTGTCATCGGCAAACGGCATCTCCAGGACGGAACCGGCGACGATCTCGCCGAGCTGGCGCTCGCGAGCTAGAGCGACACTCGTGTCGGAGAGCTCCACGCCGGTGACGTTCCCGAGCTGTGCGAGCTCGACCATGAAGCGCCCGCTGCCGCACCCAGCGTCGAGTAGGCGCGCGTTGGCGGGCAGCCCGAGCTCGGCGATGACGCCGTCGAGCACTGTTCGCCGGCCCCGGTACCACCAGTGACGATCCTCGGCCTGGTGGGTCTGAAGCTCGTAGTCCCTATCCATCCGCGAGCATCTTTTCCTAAAGGCCCTGCTCCGCGCAGTGCGCTCTGATGCGGGAGCGACTCATGGGCCGCTGCTGGCGCTACGGATCGAGTACTCAATCGTGGCGGCTTCGCCCTGCCAGGCGGCGACTGCACGGTCGCTGCTTGGGTCGAGTGCGACGGTCGGATCATTGACAGGTCCCGCGGGAGCTACCTGCTCCGGTTCGCCGAAGCTGGCGCGCCCAGGGCCTGCGTCGGTCCCGCGCGCGGCGAAGATCGCCTGGCGCGCCATGTCCGGTAGTCCACCGGCGGTTGGCAGCGGCTCGGTCCATAACAGCACTGCGTCATCGTCTGGGCCTGCTGCGAGCGCGGCGAGCCGCGCGTCCTCGCCGGGCGCAGCGAATGTGTCGACGCTCTGAACGCCGTTTAGGTCCACGGGGGCTGAGCGCACGACCCAGTGGCCCCCGGCTGCGCCTGCCCACGCGAGGAGCACGCTCTCCGAGCTCAAGCGCACGAGGCTGGGGGAGGCGGCGGGCGATGCGAGACCGTCGGGGTCGTTGAAGCGTTCGAGCAGCTGAGGGGAGCTGAAATGCACACCTGGGGTGGAGCGGTCGACGTAGATGCTTGTCTGCGTTCCGCGCTGCTCAGCCCAGGCGACGATGGCGCGGTTATCGTCGCTGAGCAGGGCGGCAATCCTTGGATCGGAGCCGGCGGAGGCGAGCCTTTGCAGTGGATGTACGGTGCCCTTGTTGGTCACTAGGCGCGCGTAGATCGCTCCTCGCTGTGCCCATACCGCGAGCGCTTCGCTGCGGAAGTCCATTGCGACGGTGAGCGCCTGCAGTGACCCGCGACTGGCAGTACGTGCGGAGACGTTACGCACGAAGTGGTGCGAGAAGAAGCGCTCGACGTGAACATTCAATCGACCGCGGCCGGGCAGGCCGGCAGGTGGGGAGGCGACTGCGAGGTCGCCCAGATAGGCGGTGGTGAGCGCAATCGGTGTGGCTGAGCCCCCAGGGGCCTGTAGGGGCGTGAACGGGCCGCCTGCGCTCCCTTGGATCAGCACCCTGCTGCTGTTGGGTCCATATTTGGGTGTCCCCCGCGAGGCGCCCGCGATCACGATCTGCCCGTGCGGCCCCGCGCTGGCGGTGAGCGGTGCACGTGGCGCGAGCTTCTGGCCGGTGACCGTGCGGGGGATCCTTGCTGGGCCCGGCTGCTCGCTGGCGCCGATGACCGCAACGCGCGCGCCTTCGCCGCCTGGGCATGCGGAGGACGCGCTCCAGATGAACGCACCCTGGCCGGTGGCGTGGCTTGGGCTGTCACTGGGAAACACCACCCGCGCACCAGTGGTGGCGGGACAGGCGCTTATGGTTGCTGGCGGCGACCATTGCGTGGGCGCCTGTTGTGTCTGCGATACGTCCGCGGCGGGCGCCGTGCGCGGGAGGCGCGCAGGCGTCCGCACGAGCACGGCCATGGCGGCGAGCACGGCTGCTACCAGGAGCGTGGAGGCGAGCCTCGACAAGCTGGATGGTCAGTGGCGGTTGGCGCCTCCGGGGGTCAGGAGGCGAGCGCGGGGCGCAGGAAGCTGACGGTTCGATCCCAGGAGCTCTGGGCTAGCTCCGGGTCGTAGGTGCCCAGCCGGTTGGTGTCGTTGAAGAACGCGTGCCCGGCGCCCTCGTAGTGATGGAAGGTGACATCGACGCCGGCGTCGCGTAGCTCGGCCTCGAGCTTGTTGGCGTCATCGATTGGGATGAACGCGTCGGCGGTCCCAAAGTGCCCGAGCACGGGCCCGGTGATCTCGGTGAAGTCAGGCTTGCCGTGTGGCATGACGTAGTAGTAGCTGACGGCAGCGATGATCTTGGGGCATGTGGCAGCGGCCCACACGGCGAGCCCGCCGCCGAGGCAGAAGCCGACCGCGCCCACGCCCGGACCTTCGAAACCGGGCTGTGAGGCGAGGTAGTCAGCGGCGCCGCACATGTCCTTCTCGGCCTGATCCATTGACATGGCCATCATCTTCTGTTCGGCCTCGCTTGGCTGGGTGGTCGTCTCGCCACGAAAGAGGTCAGGCGCCAGTGCGTAGAAGCCTTCCGCAGCGAAGCGATCGCAGATCGAGCGGATGTGCTCATCAAGACCCCACCACTCCTGCATGACGACGATCGCTGGGCCGCGCTCGGAGTTGGGGACTGCAAGGTAGCCGGGGGCGCTGCCGGCGCTGGTCGGAAACTCGATGTCAGGCATGTATTGCTCCTTGGGTCCGTGACGGTGGATTGGTGGGCGGGACCTGTTCGTTCGCGTCCTCGGCTTGACTGGGCGGCCGCGAAATACTCTCATGGCGGGCGTGACGCATGCGCATCTACCCAGGGCCTGCACGCACCATGCGCAGGATCTTGGCAAGCGATCGCGCCAGGGTATGGTGTCTGGAGCAGGTGGGGGCTGCTCCACCGCGGACGAGGAGAGGCAAGCTATGGATGCCGTAAACCACCAGTTCCGTTTGGCTGCTCGCCCGGTGGGCCTACCGAAGGCGAGTGACTGGAGCTACGTCGAGGAGCCTGTTTCTGAGCCGGGCGACGGCGAGGTCCTGGTCAAGGTCGAGTACGTATCACTAGATCCTGCGATGCGCGGCTGGATGAACGACAGCCGCTCCTACATTCCGCCGGTGGGCATCGGCGAGGTGATGCGGGCCTTCGCGGCCGGCGAGGTGGTGGCGTCAAATGACCCGGATGTTGCGGTGGGCGAGCACGTGGGCGGCCTGCTGGGCGCGCAGGAGTATGCGGTCGCCAATGGCAAAGGGGTATTCAAGCTGGACACGAGCCTGGCGCCGCTGCCTGTGTATCTGGGCACGCTTGGCATGCCCGGCGTGACGGCTTACTTCGGCCTGCTCGACATCGGTCGCCCGGAGCCGGGGAACACGGTCGTCGTATCTGGGGCGGCGGGCGCTGTTGGTGGGCTGGTCGGTCAGATCGCCAAGCTAAAGGGCTGCCGTGTGGTGGGCATCGCCGGCGGCGTGCAGAAGTGCGATCACCTGCTGAAAGACCTGGGCTTCGACGCGACGATCGATTACAAGACCGAAGACGTCGACGCGGCGCTGTCAGAGCACTGCCCGAACGGCATCGACATCTACTTCGACAATGTTGGCGGAGAGATCCTTGATGCTGCGCTCGCGCATCTTGCCCGCCATGCACGGGTGGTCATCTGCGGAGCGATCTCCCAGTACAACTCGACGAGCGCGCTGAAAGGCCCGGCGAACTACCTGTCGCTGCTGGTCAACCACGCGAGCATGACTGGCTTCGTGATGTCGGACTATCTGGACCGCTACGCGGAGGCGGTACGGGAGATGGCCGGCTGGCTGGCGGCTGGCGAGCTCGTCTCCCGCGAGGACGTGGCAGAGGGCTTTGAGAGCTTCCCGGATGTGCTGCTGCGGCTCTTCAACGGCGAGAACACAGGCAAGTTGGTGCTCAAGGTCTGAGGAGTGGGTGGCGGCGCCTGAGAAGTGCTTAGTGTTCCCCGTCGTAGTAGTCCACAGCACCGTCCTCGCGGCGCAGCATCACCGCGTCGTCGGGGTTGCCGGGCCACACGCCGATCTTGTCGCTGTCGGGATACACAGTCACAGCGGGCTGGCGGGCGCTGGAGAACATCATCACCCGCGCGGTTGACTTACCGCTACTGGCGACCTTGTGCGCGCCGGCTGGCCCGGCGGGGAACTGGACGACCTCGCCTCGCTGCAGCGTCTCCTCGCCATCTGGCGTGCGCACGAGCACGCTGCCGTCGAGCACCACCAACCACTCCTCCTCATACTCGTAGTGGTAGGGGCAGAGGCTCTGGCCACTGGGGAGCTCGAACACCTTCACGGCGAGCGCTTGGGCGCCCAGCGTCTTGCTGACGCTCAGTTGACCCGCGCGATAGCCGTCGGGGTCGCTGGAGTCGTACTCGAAGCTCTCACTGAGGAAGCTTGCGCGGCGCAGCACGACTCGATCTTCGCAGGCGGCTGTGCTCGGTGCCAGCGCTGTGTCAGAGCTCGAGCACGGTGCCCTCGGCGGCGACGCTTACGGCGGGTGCGGAGCCGCCGCCAAGTCGCCGCGCGAGGCCGTCGAGCGCGTCGTCGCTGCGATTGTGGCGGTGGTGGAACAGCACTACTGAGCGCGTGTGGGCGCGCTTTGCCAGCTCGACTGGGTAGTCGACGACGGAGTGTCCGAAGTCGGCTTCGGCGGCGAGCTCTGGGGGGAACAACTGGGCGTCGTGCACGAGCACGTCAGCATCCGCGGCAAGCTCGATGGCCGCGGCGTGGTACTCACCGAAGCCATCCTCGCCGGGGCCGAAGGTAGTGGGGCAGTGGTCGGGTATGTAGGTGAGTGTGGAGTGCCCGTCGCTGATCCGGTAGCCGAACGTGCGCCCGCCCTTGTGTGGGACCTCCGTGGCGAGCACGTCGAAGCCCTCGATCCGCTGGGCGCCTGCGGCGATCGTTTGAAAGGTCCAGCTGCCGCGCAGCTGTGTGGGTTCGATCGGAAAGTAGGGTGGCGACATCACGCCGGCGAGCACGCTGGCGGCGTCCTGCCCGCTGTCTTGCTCGGGTAGCAGCACGCTGACGTGCGCGTCGAGGCGATCCGCCGCAGCAAAGAACGGCAGGCCGAGGATGTGATCCCAGTGCAGGTGAGTAAGCAGGATGGTGCCGCTGAACGCTGCACCGTCCAGTGCGCCGGAAACCGCCTGCAGCCCGGTGCCGGCGTCCAGCAGCAGGCTGGGTGCTGTCGCACCGTTGTGCGCGAGCGCTAGGCACGACGTGTGCCCGCCGTAGCGCACGAACTCGATGCCGGGTGCGGGGGTGGAGCCCCGTACGCCACAGAAGCGGATCTGCAAGCGCGCTCAGCTCCGGTCTGGACGGGTCCGACGGTGATCCTTGGACAGCTCCTGCAGCGCACCGCGATCGAGCTGCGAGGCCTCGACGGCGGCGATGCGGCAGGGCGTGACGGCCACGAGCGTGGAGGTGCGCGTGCCGCCCTCCAGATGCGCGCGCTCGCCGAGCAGCGCGCCCGGTCCGTACTCGGCCAGCCGCCGGCCGTCCTCCTCGACGCGCAGCACGCCGTCGAGCAGCAGGAAAAGCTCGGAGCCACGCTCGCCCTGCCTGACGAGCGCGTCGCCGGTCTTGACCTTGCGGATGGCGGGCTTTGCTCCGCCCTGCATGATCTGCGCTGAGAGCGTCCGCTCGAGCGCTGTCTCGACGGCGGTGACGAGTGCCTTGGAGTCGGTGTCCCCCCATGGTGTGTGCCGCCCGAATGACTTGCGATACCAGTCCTTGAAGTCAGCCAGGCCCGACTTGTGGCTGAGCTGTCCGTTGGCGTCGTAAACCCAGTGTCGCGGGAAGCGGCTGTGGCCGATCATGGCGCCCTCGACCTTGCCGTCGGCGTGCAGCGTGAGCGATAGCGTGGTCCACACGAGTGGCGCTTGCCACTGCACGAACGGGCGGCGTCGCACGCGGCGCGGGGCGGGCACGCCGGTGCGCCCGCCGGCGGTCTGGGTGAAGCGAACCCAGCCGTCGCCCTTGACGGGCTTGCCGACGATGTCGGGTAGCCCGACAGCCTCGAATGTGCGTGCGACAGGCCCGAGCTTGACGGTGGTGGCGCCCATCAGCCCGCCGCCATCACGGCCGAACTCGGTGATGCGCCCTGAGTCGTTGACCTCTACCCAGGCGCTGAGGACGTTGGCGAAGCGGAAGCGATCGGCGGCGCGCAGCGCGTCGAGATCGTCGATCGCTTCGGGCGGTGGTTCGTCGTAGTGCGCCATGCCCGCATCGAACGCCAGCCGCTGGGAGCCCTCGATCGCCTCGGAGGGGATCCACGACAACGAGGTGATGGAGCTCTCGTGCCGCATGGGCGGCCATTATCGCGCATACCTATGCTTGGAGCGATGAGCTATGACGCGCTGGTCGTCGGCTCGGGCCCCAACGGCCTGGCGGCGGCGATCACGATGGCGCGCTCAGGCTGGAGCGTGCTCGTGCTGGAGGCTGCTGAGCGAGTGGGCGGCGCGGTGGCAACGGAGGAGCTGACGCTGCCTGGCTTTCGCCATGACACGTTCTCCTCGGTTTACCCAGCGGGGGCGGCATCGCCGGTTTTCGCTGAGCTGCCGCTACACAGACACGGCCTGCGCTGGGTGCATCCGCCGGTATGCCTGGCGCACCCACTGGCGGACGGCACGGCGGCGGCGCTGTACCGCGACGTGGAGCGCACGGCAGCGAGCTTGGACGCGATCCACGCCGGTGACGGCTCGCGCTGGCAGGAGTTTGCGATGCCGTTTGTCGATCACTTCGACGCGCTGCGCGACACGATGCTGGGCGGCTTCCCACCACTGCGCGGCGCTGCTCGCCTGACTGCTGGTATTGGCGTGCGCGGCACGCTGGAGTTCACGCGGCTGCTGCTGATGCCAGCGCAGGCGCTGGGCGAGGAGCTGTTCGCGGGCGATGGGACGCGGGCGTGGCTATACGGGTCGGCAATGCACTCGGACGTGCCGCCTGTGAGCAGCGGCAGCGCGATCGCGGCGGCGTATATGAGCCTGCTGGGTCATGGTGCGGGCTGGCCGAGCCCGGAGGGCGGGGCGGGCAGCCTTGCCGATGCGCTGGTGTCCCATCTGCGCGAGCTGGGTGGCGAGCTGCGGACAGGCGCGACGGTGACGCGGATCGTGGCGGAGCGTGGCCGGGTGGTGGGTGTTGAGTTTGAGGGGGGAGAACGTGTGGGCGCACGGACGGTGATCGCGGATCTGATGCCTAGCGCGCTCGTTCGCGTGACGGGTGAGGCGCTGCCGGATCGCTACGCGCGCGCGTTGCGCCGCTACCGCATGGGTCCGGCGACGCTGAAGCTCGATTGGGCGCTGGATGGGCCGATCCCGTGGAGCGCGCGGGAGGCTCGCGAAGCGGGCACTGTGCACGTTGGCGGTTCCGCCGGGGAGGTGCTGCAGAGCACGGTGATGACTGGCGGGCTGCCTGAGCGTCCGTTCATGCTGCTGGGCCAGCAGTCCCTGGCGGACCCGTCGCGGGCGCCGGCTGGCAAGCACACCGCGTGGGCATACACGCATGGACCCCAGTCCCTTGATTGGGGGTCAGAGCAGGATCGCCATGTGGAGCGTATGGAGGCGCAGGTGGAGCGCTTCGCGCCGGGGTTTCGCGACCTGATCCTTGCCCGCCACGTGCTGGGGCCGGCCGATCTGCAGCGCCGCAACGCGAACCTCGTGGGCGGCGATGTGGGCGGCGGCAGCTATTCGCTGGATCAGGTGATCTTCCGTCCCGTTCCGTCGCTGGCGCCCTACCGCACACCGCTGCGGGGCCTGTACCTGGGCAGCGCGGCGACGTTCCCTGGAGGAGCGGTGCACGGCGTGCCGGGCCGTGCGGCGGCACGTTTGGCGTTGGCGCAGGCGCGGGTGCGACGCTTGGTTCCTAGGATGAAACGGTGAGAGCTGCAGTCCTGCGCGAGTATGGAGTCCCGGAGGCGGGCGAGTTCGAGGAGCCCGCGGCGGGTTCCGATCAGGCGATTGTTGAGGTGCTGGCGGCGGGCGTGAACCCGGTGGATGTGGCGATCTGCGCGGGCCGCTTCTATGCGGGCAAGCCACCGCTGCCAGCGGTGGCAGGGCGCGAGGGTGTGGGGATGCTGGACGGCAAGCGTGTGTACTTCGATGCTCCAATCGCTCCGTTTGGCTCGATGGCTGAGCGCGCGCTGATCGACCCGCACGCCACATATCCAGTGCCGGAGGGCATCCAGGACGGGGTGGCGGTGGCGATTGGGATCTCTGGGCTGGCGGCGTGGCTGGCGCTGACATGGAGAGCGCAGCTGAAGCAGGGCGAGCACGTGCTGGTGCTGGCAGCAAGCGGCGTGCTCGGGCAGATCGCGGTGCAGGCGGCAAAGCTACTTGGCGCGGGGCGCGTGGTGGCGGCGGCGCGCTCGCAGCAGGGCCTGGAGCGCTGCCTGGCGCTGGGCGCTGATGCGAGCGTACAGTTGGGTGGTGAGCAGCCAGACTTGGTGGAGGCGCTGAGGGAGGCGGCGCAAGGCACGATCGATGTGGTTGTGGATCCGCTGTTTGGCGAGCCGCTGGTGGCAGCGGTGCACGCTGCGAGCTTTGGCGCGCGCATCGTGCAAGTTGGCGCGGGGGCAGGCGCGGAGGCGACGCTTCCCTCAGCGCCGATCCGCGGGAAGATGCTTGTGCTGATGGGGCACACGAACTTCGCGGCGTCGCCGGATGTCAAGCGCGAGGCATACCGTCGTCTCGCAGATGCTGCAGCGGCCAAAGAGATCACAGTGGATGTGGATCCGCTAGAGCTCGAGCAGGTGGGTGAGGCGTGGAGTCGGCTGGAGGCCGGCTCGCACGCGAAGATCGTGCTGGTGCCCTAGCTCTGACCTATCAGCTGGTGCCGGCTGGCCCGGTGGGCGCTTCCTCGGCGTTCACGTGCCCGATAGGGGCGGCGAGCTGGTGGGGCTCTGCAATTGTCCACACGGGCACCGGCTCCACGCGGCCGCGGATCTCGAGCTCACCGACGGCCACGAGGTTCTCGGGCGGGTCTTTCATGCGCTCGCGGCTGGAGTCGGCGATGAACAGCATGTGCCCGCTGCCCTTGGTCATGCCCTCCAGGCGCGAGGCGGTGTTGGTGGTATCGCCAAGCGCGGTGTACTCGACGCGCTGTTCGGAGCCGATGTTGCCGGCCATCACGGGGCCGCTGTTGATTCCCACACCCATCACGAACTTGTGCTCGTGGCCGTTTTCGCCGATCCAGGCATTGAACGCATCCAACCGCGCTCCGATCATCTCGGTCGCTGCGGTGAGTGCCCGGTCGGCGTGATCGGGCTGCTCCAGCGGAGCGCCGAACACAGCCATGATGCCGTCGCCCATATAGGAGACGAGCGTGCCGCCGGCGGCGAGGATCGCCTCGGTCATCTCGTTGAGGTAGCAGTTGACCACCTCGATGACGCGCGTGGCGGGTAGCTTCTCGGAGAAGCTGGTGAAGCCGCGTAGGTCGGAGAACAGCACGGTGCAGTCGCGCTCGACAGCACCCAGACGCAGATTGCCGCCGGCGCTGGCGACCACCTGGTCGACGACGTCGGCGGGGACGAAGCGCGAGAAGAGGTCATGCACGCGCGCACGCTCGATCGTCTCGCTCACATATAGGACGGCGAGCGTGCCCAGCGTCCCCAGCGCGAGCGCCAGCAGCGGATACACGAACGTGACGATGCGGCCACTGTTGAAGATGATCTGCACGGCGACAGTGAAGACAACAGCCAGCGCTGCCGCGTCGAGCAGCGAGCGCCATTGCCGCAGGCGCAGGCTGCCGAGTGGCACGGCGATGCCGAGCAGCGCGATCAGCAGGATGTTCAACCAGCCGGGGGCGCCGCGTAGCGGCACGCCGCGCAGGAGCGTGGAGATCGCGTTGGCCCAAATTTCGGCACCTGGCATGGTGCCGTTGCTGGTGGGGGTCGCATGCAGGTCCTGTAGGAGTGGGTCGGAGGCACCCACAACAACCAGCCTTCCACGGACGGCCGCGGCGGAGAACTTGCCGCGCAGCACGCTCGAAAACGGGATCGAGTGGAAGGTTTCGGGAGGGCCCGCGTAGTCGATCGGCAGTGTCCCCTTTTCAAAGCTCGCGGGCGTAACCCGCCGCCCGGTCATCACTTCGGCTGCCACTGTGGCAAAACTTGCAAGATGGCTGTATTCGCGAGCAAAGCGCCTCACCGAGCCGTCGGTGTCGAGCACTAGGTGGTCCTCGCCGACACGCGTCCCGGCTTCCTTCAGGGTTTCGGGGTTCCCTCCCAGGATTGTGGTTTCGCCGTGAGAGCCGATATTGGTTGCGCCCAGCACCGTTTTCCCATGTGCACGGGCTACGGCTTCATATAGCGCCAGGTCCTGGTCTTCTTCAGTGGGCTGGCCAAAGTCGATATCGACGGCAATCGTCCGCGCGCCAGCTTCGCGCAGATGGTCGATTACCTGTGCGTCCCATTTGCGCGGAAACGGGAAGTTGTGTTGAAGCGCCTGGAAAGTGGCCGGATCGATCGCGACGAACACGATGTTCGACGGTGCCCCGCTATAGCCGCGGATCGAGAACCGGGCGTCGATCGTCTGCAGTTCACTGCGCCTCAGCAGGTGCGTGGCGTATGCGAGCACGCCGATGCCCCCCGCGAGCACGGCGACGATGAGCAGCGCGACCGCCTTGCGCCGTTGTCTGCGCGCGCCAGTCATTCTGGTCACAAGCCCCGCCTCGGCACGTGCTGATGCTACCCGCAAGATGCATTGTCGGAGCGGTCCGTTGCCGACAGCACGAGCTCATACGGTGGGGGAGCAGCATGTAAAGTGACTGCGTACACCTTTGCCAAGTCTGCCCCGGCTGGGGCGCACACGAGCCGGGGGGTTTTGGTGATGGTCACAAATTTAGGCATCTCTCAGTCGGCTCGCGTAGTCCCGCTGCTGCGCGTGCCACTGGCGCTTGCTGTCGCGCTGGTAAGCATGGTCAGCTGCGCTTCGGCCTACGCCGAGCTCAATCTGACGGGTACATGGTCCGCCAACTATCACTGCGAAGCTGGCGCGTGCGCGGGGACCGACATCCCTGCCACGGACAGGCTGTTTGAGGCTGAAGGCTCCTCGACGGTGACCGGTACGAACGGTACTGAAACCATCGAAGGCACGTTGACCGGCGATACGTTCACCTACCATGGCACGACCGGCGCTTATAAAGCTGAAGCGAGCCTCACGGTCGCTGCCGACGGCCTATCCTGGTCTGGGCCACTTCAAGACAGCAACCTGACGAACGGCACATACACGGCCAGGCGAGACCCGCCGCCGGCTGGCGCGGTTTCGCAGCTCCCGTCGCCGTCCAACTGCGTCGGTATCGAGGGCAGCTCGTGCGGCACGCTGATTCCCTCTGGTCTCGAAAGCCAGACGAGTCTCGTCGTTAGCCCAGATGGCCGAAATGTGTATTCCGTGGCCTCTAATGCACTGATCGAGTTCTCGCGCGACCAGGCGACGGGGGCGTTGACGGAGATCGGGTGCGTAACCGGTAGCACAATCCCATGCGCTCCAGAACACGACGCTTCCGAAGCGCAGGCCATGAACGATCCCGCGGCCATCGCGATCAGCCCAAACGGCGCCAACGTCTATGTGACCGCTGAGGAAGCGGGTGCGGTAGTAACTTTCAGTCGAGAAGCGGGGACGGGTCTGCTAGCGGAGACCGGTTGCGTCAGCCACAGCATCGCCTCTGGATGCACGAACGTGGGAGCCCGGGGACTCAAGGAACCTGGCGCGGTGCGGGTGAGCGCAGACGAAAGGAGCTTGTATGTGACGTCCTTCGGAGAACAGGCGGTTGCTGAGTTTGAACGTGACACTACTCCGGGCCCCGAAGAAGGCACGCTGAAACAGCTTGCGGCACCGAACGAATGCATCAGCAGCGAACCATCGAGCAAATGCAAAGCCAAAGCGGTGGGTCTCGAAGAAGCCAGCAGCGTCGCCCTCAGCCCCGAAGGCAAGGACGTCTACGTGGCTGCTGTAGGGACCGGTACCAGTGGCTCCCATGGTGGTGACATCGCCGAGTTTGAACGTGACACGACCGCCGGCCCAGAAGACGGTGCGCTGAAACAGCTCTCAGGTGCGAACGCTTGCCTTACAAGCACCGGGGTGACGGGATGCGCAAACGTCGAACACATCAATGGACCTGGCGAACTCGTGGTGAGCCCGGACGAACAGAACGTGTACGCCAACTCGTTTGCGGAAAACGCGATCCTTGAGTTCTCTCGCGAATCGTCTGGTCAACTCAAGCAGCTCGCAGGACCGAACACATGCATTAGCAGCTCAGCCACCACACCCACTGGCTGCACTGCCGTAAAGGGGATCGAAGGGCCGTTCGGCATGGCCATCAGCCCGGAAGGCTCGAATCTCTACGTCGCTGGGATCGCTGACAATGCGATCGCGGTGTTTGAACGTAATACAAGCGGTGGCGAACTAACGCAGTTCGCCGCTCCCTACGAATGTATTACCGAAAACGCGTCAGGCTGCGGAACCAACAATGCTGTCGGGCTCAAGAATGCGTGGCTGCCGGTTGTAAGCCCGGACGGTGCCAACGTGTATGTCGGCGGCGAGAGTGGGCAGCTCGTCGAGCTCGCCCGCTCACGTAGGCTGGGCGGCCTGAATATCGCGGGCTACTGCGAAACCCTTGGCTATGACGGAACCGGTTCAGGCTCCACGACCCTTCTCCGGGGCGCAGTCGAAGGTCCCGAATACGCCTACGAAAACTGGGCTTGCGTCCGCGCGGACGGTACCACCGTTCCGATCGCGGTCAGTGGCGCTGCTCCCAGCATGAACGACGCTTGTGCTGTGGAATTCCCCGGTGGGGCCGCATCTTATGCCTACCCCGAAGATCCCAACAGCGCCTATACATGGAACTGTTACACGCTCTTGCCGGTCGGTGAAGAAAAGGAAGCGGTAAAGGAAGTGGAAGGTGGCAGTGGATCAGGTGGAGGCGAATCGACCGCTAAGGTCGCCAGCCTCGTAGCTCCGATCCCCTCGATCGCTCCCATCACCGTGCCGCCCCCCGTGCTGGCGCGGACCGCCAATGTAGCCCTGATCTCCGGCAAGGTACTGGTGCGCATTCCGGGTTCCAACACGTTCGTGCCGCTCGCCTCCCTGCGCCAGATCCCCTTCGGCAGTGTCATCGAAGCCACCCACGGTCACGTCAGCGTCACGACCGCCCAGCCCAACGGCACCACCCAGACGGGCGAATTCTTCGAAGGCGAGTTCGTGTTGAGGCAGGGTCGCAACGGGCAGGTGGTGGCGGAACTGACGGGCGGCAACTTCTCGGTCTGTCCGACCGCTCGCGAGCGAGCGCACAAGGCTCGGGCGACGGTCGCCGCGGCGGCGTCATCGGGTAAGCATGTGGTGCGCAAGCTGTGGGCCAACGCGCATGGGAGCTTCTCGACGAAGGGCAACTATGCGGCAGGTGCGGTGCAGGGCACTGAATGGCTGACTGAGGATCTGTGCGAAGGCACGATCATCCGCGTCACCCGCGACAAGGTGGCGGTGACTAACCTCGTCAATCACCGCCATGTCGAGGTGACGACCGGACACAAATACCTCGCCAAGGCACCGTGAGCTCCGCGCGAACCGCTCCCTGAGCCTGGCGCTGGCTCACACCCGCACGACGGTGCGTCGCCCGGTCACGCTCGCAGCGTCTCCGCCCCCACGCAGCAGCCACTCGGGGGCCTCCTCGAGTGCTTTGGCTGCGGCGAGCTTCCCAGCCTCCCGGGCGGCGTCGATCTGATGGAACTCCAGCAGCCCCACCCCTGACACTCGCACCGAGATCGTCATGTCGGCGTGACGTCGCGCGGACTCGTCGGAATTAGCGCTCGACAGCAGCGCTATACGGGCCATCGTCTCTGGTAGCGATGGCAGCCTCGCCGAGCGGGAGGGATGCGCCGCTCGCCCGTCGGCTTGTGATCGGTCCGGGCGTCGATAGTCCTCGCCGCCCTTGATGTCGATTGCCAGCACTGGTCCCTCGCCGCTTGAGCTCATCGGCTCGAGCGGGAGGTTGTCGAGCAGCGAGCCGTCGATCAGGAGCCTGCCGTCGCGGCGCATCGGCGGTCCGATCAGCGGCAGCGAGATGCTGGCGCCGATCGCGTCGGTCATCAGGCCATCGCGGTCGATCACTAGGTGGTTGCCGCGCAGGTTGACGCTGGCGCAGTAGAACGATCGCGCCAGCTCCTCCACCCGCTGATCCCCAAAAACGCGCTCGAGCATCGCCTCGGCCTTGTGTCCCTTGATCAGCGCGTGTCGCGGCAGCGTGTAGTCGTTGATGGGGTTGCGCCGCACCCACTCCTCGTAGCAGCAGGCGTCCATGGCGGAGCTATCGTGCCCGGTGGCGAGCAGACCGCCGATGAACGAGCCCATGCTCACACCGCCCACACGGTCGACGAGCATGCCGGCGTCGAGCAGCACCTCCAACGCGCCCAGGTGGGCGAATCCCCGTGCGCCGCCGCCGGCGAGCACCACGCCTACCGAACGGCTGGCCAGCCGGCGCGCCATGCGCGCGCAATCGCTGCGGCGGAGCTCGCCCGTACCGAGCACGAACACGCTGGTCGGTGTCAGGTCCTCGATCCAGCCGGACAGGCTGGCGGAGCCGGGCTGCACGTCGTAGCCGACAAGGTCCGCTCCGCGTAGGCCGGCGGTCCAACTGCGCTCGGTGTTGGCCGTCGCTGTGCCGAGGACAACGAGCACGCGGTCGGCGCGCGAGGTGCAGAACTCATCCCACGCGCTCGGGCTCTCGCCTGTGCCGCACACCATGATCACCTGGTCGTGGTCGAGCTCACAGCGTTCCACCAGCGGGGCGAACCGTGCAATCGCCTCCGCGCGCGTCGCGTCGACGTCACGGCTGTGGTCTGCGTCGCCGCTATCGCCGGGCGCGTGGCGCTGTGGGTCGGGATACAGCACCGCCACACTGCCCCAGGCACACATCGCACGGCTGAGCTCGTCGGCGATCTCGAGCACGGGGACGTCCGGCCCGATCGCGCGCAGAGCGATCGTGACGGGGCGTGGCCGCTGTGCCACCGGGATCGCGCGGCTGGCCTGCAGCTGTGTGCTCAGCACGCGCGTGAGGCTCAACGCGAGCTCTGGTTCGCGGCGAAGCAACGAGTGGAAGCTCGCCTTGTCGATCTTCAGCAGCTCAGTGTCGCGCAGGGCGCGCACCGAGGCGCTGCGCGCTGAACCGCTAAGCAGCGCAAGCTCTCCGAGCACAGCGCCGCGCGTGAGCGTGTTGAGCGTTTGCGGGTCTCCAGCCTCATCGATCACCTCGAGGTGACCTACACGCACCACGTACACGCCGTCCGCTGGTTCGCCTTCGCGGAACAGCCACTCCTTGCGCCCCACGCTGACCCTGGCTGCGAGTCTCGCGATCTCCTCGCGCATCTGATCCGAGAGCGCCGCGAACACGGGTACGTTTCGCAGGAACTGTGCGACCGTCTGTGGCGTCACCTCGGCGCGCTCACCGTCGGATGCCGCGAGGCTCGGCAGTTCGGTGGTCGGCGAGTTTGTGGTGTGGGGCTCGAACGGGCTGGCTACGCTTGCGCTCGTGTGGCCGTATGCGGTTGTGTTCTGGGCGTCGCCGCTTGGCTTGACGACCAGCGCGAGGCATGCCAGCGAGCCGACCACAAAGCAGCCGCCGGCGAACAGCCAGCCGTGCTCGAACGCATGCAGCGCCTGTGCAGGGGTGGGGCTGCCGAGGATCGCGATCAGCACTGCGACGCCGAGTGCTGCGCCGAGCTGACGCGAGACCGAGCTCAGCGAGGTCGCCACCGCGAAGCGCGGGCCCGGCACCGATCCCACTGCGGCGCTGCTGAGCGTGGGGAACGTGAGCCCGGCGCCTACGCCCAGGATCAGCATTCCGGGTAGCCAGCCGCCGAGGAAGTTGGGACTTGCGCCGAGTGCAGTGGCGAAATACGCCATGCCCGCGGCCCAGATCAGCGCGCCCGGCACGGCGATAGCGCGGTGCCCGTAGCGTTCGACGATGCGGCTGGCTGGCCCGGCGATCGCCATCGCGGTTAGTGGTCCTGGTGTAAGCGCGAAGCCAGCGGTGAGGATTGAGTAGCCCCACACTCTCGTCAGGAACAGCACGTTGCAAAGGGTGTAGGCATAGAAGCCGCTGGCCATCACGATGGTCGCGCCGTTGGACAGAGCGAAGGAGCGGATGCGTAGCAATGAAAGGTCGATCACGGGCGTGCGCTGGCGGCTTGAGCGGAACAGGAAGTAGGCACCTAGCAGCACGGCGGCGGCGAATGCGCCGATCACCCGCGCGCTGCCCCAGCCCCATTCCTGGCCCTTAACGACACCCAGCACAAGCGATGCGATCGTTAGTGCGAGCACTGCTCCGCCGAGGAGATCGGGCACGCGCCTGCGCCCGGGTGCACGGCTCTCGACGAGCACGCGGCCAGCGAGCACGAACGCGATGGCGCCCACTGGGATGTTGACGAGGAACACGAGGCGCCAGTTCGAGGCGGTGATCAGCAGGCCGCCCAGCGGTGGGCCGATGCCTGCCGCCAATGCGGCCACGGCCGACCACAGCGCGACAGCGTGCAGACGCTGATGCTCCTCGTGCGCCTCCAACACGATTGCGAGCGAGCTCGGCACGAGCATCGCTGAGCCGGCGGCTTGCAGCACGCGCGCGCCGATTAGCAGACCCAGTGAGGGCGCAAGCGCGCACAGGGTGGATCCGAGCGTGAAGGTGATGAGCGCGAACGAGAAGACCTTGCGCCGGCCAAGCAGGTCAGCGAGCTGCCCGCCGCCGACGAGGAAGGCGGCGAACACGATGTTGTAGGCGTTGAGCACCCACGAGACGCTGGACAGCCGCGACCCCGAGAATTGGCGAGCGATGTTCGGTACAGCGATGTTTACGATCGTGGCGTCGACGAACGCCATGAACGTGCCCAGCACGGCGACTGCGAGCACGAGCTTCGGCGAGGAGACGCGGCGCGCCCGCACTGGCGTGACGCTGGTCTGTGTCACCCCCACAACGGAGTGAGTCTAGTTCAGGTCCAGCCGCGTTCGGGCATCGCTCCGGCGGCGTTGCAGCCGGTGATGCCGCCGTCGAGCGGGATCACGGTTCCCGTCATGTATGCGCCCGCGCGTGAGGCGAGGAACATCGTCAGGCCGGCGACGTCATCCCCACGGCCGATGCGTCCGAGCGGGACTTCCTGCTCGACGGCCGAGCGCGTGTCGGGATTGTCGAGCGCCCAGGCCATCATCCGACTTTCGAACGGTCCGGGCGCGATCGCGTTGACGGTGATGTGCTCCGGCGCCAGATCGCGGGCGAGATGACGTGTGAGCATGTGTACCGCTGCCTTGCTCGCGCTGTAGCTGTAGTTCGGCACCGACGGCGTGCGCAGGCCGTCGATCGAGCCGATGTTGATGACCCGCGCCGGATCCTCGACCGCGGCGGCGGCGCGCAGCTCGGGCAGCAGCGCGACTGTCAGGTTGAAGATACCTTCGACGTTGGTGGCGAGGACCTTCTCCCAGCCCGCCTTGGGGAATTCCTCCAGGGGAGCACCCCACACGGCGCCAGCGTTGTTGACGAGGATGTCGAGTGAGGGGAAGCGCTCCCGTGTCGCCGCCGCGAGCGCCTGCGCACCCTCGGGCGTCGAGATGTCGCCTGGGATGGCGACGCAGTCGCCGAGCGCGCTGAGCTGCTCGCCCGCCGCCTCGATGTCGGCCTGCTTGCGCGAGGACACGATGACGCGCGCGCCTGCGCGCACGAGCCCATCGGCGATCATCAGGCCGATGCCGCGCGAGCCCCCTGTGACGAGGGCGGTCTTGCCGGAGATGTCGAACAGGTCGCTCATGGCTAGTCAGCGAAGTTAGCTGGACGCTTCTCCAGGAACGCGCCGCCTGCCTCCGGTACGGCGTTGCTGAACGTGGCCATGATCTGCTGGCGATCCTCGTACTCGACGCCCGCTTGCTCGGAGGGGATCTCCAGTGCTGCCCACATCCCGCGCTTGGTCAGGCGCACGCCCCAGGGTGCGAGTGCCGCGATCTGCGCGGCTGCCTGCACGGCGCGCTCGAGCAGCTTGTCCTCCTCGACGACGTCGGCAACGAGGCCGATGCGCAGGGCCTCCTCGGCGTCGAGTCTGCGTCCGGTGAGCATCAGCTCGTGTGAGCGCGATGCGCCGATCAGTCGCGGCAGCAGCCAGCTCGTGCCCATGTCGCAGTTCGACAGGGCGATGTTGATGAAGGCGGCGCGGAACACGGCCTTGGTGCTGGCGTAGCGGATGTCGCAGCCAAGCGTGAGCGACAGGCCGAGGCCGGCAGCGGGGCCGTTGACGGCCGCGATCACCGGTTGCGGCAGCGCGCGTAGCCCTAGTACGAGCTTCGACATGTGTTCCTGATTGTCAAGACGATCGCGGGGCAGATCGCTTTCGTTGTTGGCCGGCGAGGCGCCGTAGCCATGAAGATCAACGCCGGCGCAGAAGCCGCGCCCGGCGCCGGTCAGGATCACCGCGCGACACGAGCGCTCCAATGCGAGCCTGCGCAGCTCCACGTGCATCGCCTCGCACAGCTCAGCGGTCATCGCGTTGAGCTGATCGGGTCGGTTGAGCGCGAGCTGAACGACGTGCGGAGCGGGTTCCTCGACGAGCACCAGTGGGGTCATGGCGGCGAATCCTATGCGTTCGTGGTGGCGATGTGAGCGCTGGGCGCCATACTGGCGTCCGATTGTCCTGCGGTGGCGGCCTGTCGGCGGATCAGCTGCGCGGGAGTGTGTGAGACTGCGGCGCGTGGCGATCAACGGACCGGCGGTGGGGGTGGTAGGCCACGTGGAGTGGGTGCTGTTCGCGCATGTCTCGCACGTGCCTTGCGCGGGCGAGGTGGTGCACGCGGATGATCCGTTTGAGGAGCCGGCCGGCGGTGGTGCGGTGGCGGCGGTGCAGCTGGCGCGTCTGGCTGGCGGGTCGGTGCTCCTCAGCGCACTGAGTGACGACGAGTATGGGCGCCGCTCACTGCCACGGTTGCGGGAGCTGGGCGTCAATGTGCAGGCGTCCTTCAGCGACGTTCCAAGTCGCCGGGCGGTGACGCTGGTGGATGCGCTCGGCGAGCGCACGATCACGACGTTCGGGCCGCGCTTGGATCCACAGGGCGAGCAGGCGCAGGAGCACTGGAGTGCGCTCGAGCATATGGACGCGGTCTATTTCACCGCTGGCGATGTGGCGGCGCTGCGGGCGGCGCGGGCGCGGGCGCGGGTACTCGTGGCAAGCCCGCGCGCACGCGCTGCCCTCGGCCATGGTGTTCCGCTCGATGTGTTGGTGTTGAGCGGGGAGGATGAGATCGAGCTCCACGAGGCTGCTGATGCGCAGGGCGAAGCGGGACTTGTCGTGTGGACCGAGGGTAAGGACGGCGGGCGCTACCGGCAGAGCTCTGGCGCGAGCGGCAGGTGGGAGGCGGTGGCCCCGCCGGGCGAGCCGGTGGACTCCTACGGCTGTGGCGACTCGTTTGCCGCTGGGCTCACCTACGGCCTTGGCGTCGGCCTGGACATCACCAACGCGCTTGCCCTGGCCGCGCGCTGCGGTGCGATGTGCTTGACAGGCCGCGGACCGTACGAGCGCCAGCTGAGCGCGCGTGAGCTGTAGCGGGCGAGAATTGAAAGGATGCGTGACGTGACCGGCACGGACTTCGAGCAGATCACCGCGGAGGTGGCCGACAGCGTGCTGACGATCACGTTGAGCCGACCCGAGCGGCTCAACGCGTGGACGTCGCAGATGGGCGCGGAGATGCGCGCGGCCTTCGATCGCGCCGACGCCGATGATGCGGTGCGCGCGGTGATCGTGACGGGTGCGGGCCGCGGCTTCTGCGCGGGCGCCGACCTGGCAAGCGGCGGCGAGACCTTCGACTACAGCGCGCGCGAGAGCGCAGGTCCGCCGCGCGACAGCGGTGGCGAGTTGACGCTGCGGATCTTCGAATGCCAGAAGCCCGTGATCGCGGCGATCAATGGCCCGGCTGTGGGGATTGGCGCGACGATGACGCTGCCGATGGATGTGCGCCTAGCAGCGGACGATGCGCGTATGGGTTTCGTGTTTGCCCGCAGAGGCATCATCCCCGAGGCGGCTTCGAGCTGGTTCTTGCCGCGTGTGGTGGGGATCAGTCGTGCGATGGAGTGGGTGGCGACCGGGCGAGTGTTCTCGGCGCAGGAGGGGCTCGAGGGAGGACTTCTGCGCAGCGTGCACCCGAAGGAGCAGCTGTTGGAGGTCGCCCATGCGCTCGCACGCGAGATCGCTGAGAACACGGCGCCCGTATCGGTGGCCCTAGCGCGCCAGCTGATGTGGCGGATGCTCGGCGCGGAGCACCCAATGCTCGCTCACCGTGCTGACTCCCGGGGAATGACCTCGCGCGGGCAGTCCGCCGACGCGGTCGAGGGCATCACGGCGTTTCTGGAGAAGCGCGCCGCGCACTTCCCCGACCGTGTCAGCGATGGGCTGCCTGAGGTGATGCCCGGCTGGAGCCCGCCGGAGTTCGAGTAGCGAGCTTCGCTCAGGGCTTCGGCAGCGCCTGCACCAGCGACAGCACGGGCGCGAACAGATCGCCGCGCGCAGCCACGCGCCCCAGCACCTCGTGAGCGTCAAATGCGAGGCTGGCAGGATCCTCTGCGTCGCGAGCCACACGCACCTCCTCCCAGTCAAGCGGTGTCGAGACGGTGGGACGCTCGGTTGCGCGCAGCGAGTACACGCATACGGTCGTCTTCTTAGCGTCGTTCTGACTCCAGTCGATCAGCACCTTGCCCGCGCGGCGCGCCCTGGTCATGCGCGAGACGACCAGGTCCGGTTGCGCCGCCTCAAGCGTCTCGGCGACGGCCTTTGCGAAAGGCTTCGTCTGCGCATAGGTGGAGTCGCTGGCGTTGAGCGGGATGTAGACCTGCAGTCCCTTGGAGCCTGACGTCTTGACGAAGCTCTGCAGCCCCAGGTTCTCGAACATCCCGTGCAGCTGCAGGGCTACACGGCTGCACTCCACCACCGTTGCCGGCGCGCCTGGGTCGAGGTCGAACACAAGCGCTGTCGGTCGATCGATGTGCTGCGCCCGTGAGAGCGGAACGTGCAGCTCGATCGCAGCGAGGTTGGCCAGCCACACGAGTGTTGGCAGATCGTCAGCAAGCGTGTAGTCGATTGGCTTTCGCTCGCTGGGCTGCGTGACCGTGGCCACCCAATCGGGTCGGTGCGCGGGCGCCTGCTTCTGAAAGAACGACTTGCCGTCCACACCGTCAGGCCAACGGGTGACGGTGAGCGCGCGTCCCTCCAGGTGGGGCAGCAGCGCTGGGGCGATCGCCGCGTAGTAGTCGATCAGCTGTCGCTTCACAAACCCGCCCTGTGGATACAGCATCTTGGCGAGGTTGGACAGCTTCAGCTCACGCCCCTCGACACTGAGCAAAGCGGTCGTTGCGCCCTGCTCATCTATGCCTAGAGATCCTCGCTGTTGATCCACGCCTCGCTTTTTCCTCCCCCGATCACCGCGCTCGACCTCTGTGTTGGCCGGTGTCTCCCGCACGACCTGCGTAGCCGGCTTGTCGTCGCGCAGACCCTTGTAGCGTGGCTGGCGCAGGCTGCCGCTGGCGGTCCACTCGCTGAACTCGACCTCAGCGACGAGTGTTGGCTCGCAAAACTGGGCGTGCCGTGGCGGCAGTGCGCCGGCTGTGAACGGTGAGCTAGTCCGCTGCAGTGGATCGAGCAGGCGTGCGAGACGGTCGAGCTCCGGCTCGCTGAACCCGCTGCCCACCCGCCCCACGTAGCGCAGCGCATCTCGCTTCTCATAGACCCCCAGGAGCAGCGCACCGATGTGCCCTGTGCGCTTTCCCTTGCCCGGCAGCCAGCCACCGATAACGAGCTCCTGGCGGCTGACACCCTTGACCTTCACCCAGCCTCTACTTCGTAGCCCCGGCTGGTAGCTCGAGTCGAGGCGCTTGGCGAGGACCCCCTCTAGGCCTTGCTCAGCACTGGCCTGCAGCAGCGCCCGGCCTTCTCCGATCATGTGCTCGGGCGTCTGCCAGCTCTCGCCGGCCAGCGCGAGCGCGTCCAACAGCTCGCGGCGCTCAGCATAGGTAAGCCCCATCACGGAGTGACCGTTCAGCCACAGCAGGTCGAAGATCATGTAGGTCACAGGTGTGCTCGTCGCATGTCGTCTTGCCTGTGCTCTGGAGCTCACTTGCATGCGTTGCTGCAGCGCGCCGAAGCTCGGGCGACCGCCGCTGTCCAAGGCGACGATCTCGCCGTCAAGGATCGCGCTGTGTGAGCTCAGCGCGCGACCCAGCCGGCCGATCTCGGGGTAGCGGTCGGTGATGTCGTTGAGATTGCGGCTCTCCAGGCGCAGCTCTCCCGGGCGCGAGTAGGCGATTGCGCGGACGCCGTCCCACTTGATCTCGAATGCCCATCCGGCCGCCTCGCCCTCCGGCGGCAGCGGGCCGGTGGTGGCGAGCATCGGCACTATGTGCTCCGGCATCGGCTCGCGGTGTGGATCGGCTGCTGGATCCATGCGGTGGATCATCCAGTCCTTCGCATCGTCTGCTGCGTCAATTGCAAATAGCGCATAGCGGCCGTCCAGCCGCTGTCCGTGCAGAGCCACCTCGATCTTGCGCGGCTCCCACTTCAGGCAGTCATACGTACCGTGATCCCAGATGCTGATCTTGCCTGCGCCGTATTGGCCCTTGGGGATCTCTCCCTCGAAACTCAGGTACGCGAGCGGATGGTCCTCTGTGTGTGCGGCGAAGCGGTTGTCTCTGGGTTCCTCGGGCAGGCTCTTGGGGATCGCCCACGAGGCCAGCACGCCGTCGTGCTCGAGGCGCAGATCCCAGTGCAGGCGGCTGGCGCTGTGCTCGTGGATCACGAAACGCGGCAGGGCCGTTGTGGCGGGGTCGCCAGCAGGTGACGGCTCAGGTGTTGCGGCGAAGTTGCGTTTAGCCCGGTAATCCTTCAGCTGGCTGGGCTCTGCTTCGTTCTCGCCTTGCTCGTTGCGTATAGCCATCGTTATACACCGTCCGCAAAAGGAGACATCAGCGAGCGCGCCTACGCGCCTATTGGCCGCCTACCGCTTGGCGGGAGACCGCCGCGAGGCGCCGGCCTTGTTGGCGGCGGCAGGCTTCTTTGCGGCGGCTTTCTTTGCAGCACCAGTGGCAGGCTTCTTTGCGGCCGGTTTGGTGCGTTTGCGAGGCCCACCGTCGCCTTCGCGGGCGCGTACCGCCTCCAAGCTTGCCTTCAGCGCGCTCATCAGGTCGGGCGCGGGCGCCGCGACGTCCTCGGGCGCTGGCTGTACGGCGATCTGCTCGCCCTGGGCCTTGCGCTCGATCAGCGCGAGCACATCCGCGCGGTAGGTGTCGCTGTACTTATCCGGCTCGAAGTCCCCGGCAAGCGAGTCGACGAGCTGCTTGGCTATGTCTAGCTCGCGCTTGGTCGTCTTGACCTCCGCCGCATCCGCGAGCTCGTCTAGCCGGTCGGGCGCCAGTACTTCATCGGCGAACAGCATTGTGGCCATGCCCAACGCGTCGCCCATCGGGCGGACCGCCACCAGTTGCTCCTTGGAGCGGATCACCACGCGCGCGATCGCCACCTTGCCAGTCTCGCGCATCGCCTCCAGCAGCAGCCGGTAGGGCTTTGCGCCCCCTGGTCCCGGAGCGAGGTAATACGGGTGGTCGTAGTAGACGGGGTCGATCTCTGAGAGCTCTACGAAGTCCTCGATCTCGATCGTCTTGGTCTTCTTCGGTTGTAGCGTCTCCAGCTCGCCTGGCTCGATCACGACATAACGGTCCGGCGCGAGCTCGTAGCCCTTGACGATCGTCTCGTAGGGAACCTCCTCGCCCGACTGGGAGTCCACACGCTTCTGCGAGATCCGTACGCCGGTCTTGCCCGATAGCTGGTGAAAGCGCACCGTCTTGCGGTTCACTGCGCTGTACAGCTTCACGGGCACAGTCACCATCCCGAAGCTGATTGCGCCCGTCCAGATTGCGCGAGGCATGGCTTTAGTAGTACCACCTCGGCGTATTCCCAACCAGCGCTGCAAAACCCCTGCCGACGTTCGTCTACGTGGACCCGTCTTTGCTCAGCGGCGCCGGTGGGTCCTCGTTGCCTGACAGGCTAGCCGTGCGTTCCGCCCACCAGCTGAGCGGGACGATCGAGTGAGCGTGCTCACGGGCCTCGTAGTCGAGCTCAGTCGCAAGCGCGATGACCGCGAGGATCTGGTCGTGTAGCCACTCGTCGGTGCCGAGTTGATCGGCGTACTCGCTTGCCACGCTGCTGCGTGTGAGCGTGCGCTCGCGCACGCTCTGGCCTTCCGGCGGCTCGTTGTAAGTGAGCACGTTGCTCAGCCACTCAAGGCGCGCGGCAAGCTCGACGTGGCGATCCAATACCTCGGCGTAGGGTTTCGCACCTACCATCACCGGTGCCCATTTGGCGATCACCTCAGACGCATGGGCGGCGAGGCCGACGCTCATCCTCTGTAGCCGTGCTCGGCGCTCGTCGTCGCTCAGCAGCTCATCCGCGGCCTGCGAGACACGATTACCGTCCAGCGCGATGTCCTTCGCTTCGACGAGCGACTCGACCGATCCGCTTTCCACATTGACCAGCTCGAGCACCTCGAGCATCCCCGTCCACGTCGCGCGTGCGCTCTGGATCAACGCGAACAAGACGTTTTGGGCCAGCAGGTTCCAACGGCGCCGGTCGCGCCCTTCGACCACTTGGTTGACGACGACTACCGTCACGCCGACGATCAGCAGGTTGGCCACTAGCGAGGTCAGCAGCGCATGGCGCTCCCAGAAGGTTCCAAGCAGGAAGTCGGAGGCGCCAGCGGCGAGGATCAGCGCTAGCCCGATAGCGGCCGCTAGCTGCAGACGACGGTCTCCGATCATGGCATCAGGGTACGGGCCATGTGCCAGGGAGCAGATCGCTCGGCGCCTCGATGTCGGGCGCAGGCTGTCCGTGCGCACCGAGCCCCCGCTGTGCGTCGCCGTCGGGCTCGGATGTGGCTGACAGGCGGGCAGAGTAGATCGACGGCGCACGGAGAACCCGTGCGAGCACGGTCGCCTCCACCACTGCGATCAGGATCGGCACCATCAGCGCGTCTGCGTGATGGGTCAGCTCCAGTAGCAGCACCACTGCGGCCAACGGTCCCTGCATCGATGCGCCCAGCACCGCGGCGCCGCCGATGATCGCGTAGCTGCCCAGCGGTGCGCCTGGCCAGATCTGCGCCCATCCCTCGCCCAGCAGCCCACCAAGCAGCACGCCGTAGGCGAGGGTCGGCGTGAACAGCCCGCCGGGCGCGCCGCTGCCCAGGCATGCGGCGGTCACAAGTGGCTTGAGCACCAGCAGCACAGCCAGCAGCCCCACGCTCAGCTGCGCCACCAGCGCCAGCTGCACCACTGGTTTGCCATTGCCCAGCAGCTGTGGATAGGCGATCGCGAGTGCCCCCAGCGCCGTGAACACGATGATCGGTGCGACCAGCTTCATCCATCCAGACGGTCGCAGCGCATGTGCCATCGCGATCAGCCTGATCCACCCGATCGCAGCCAATCCCGCGATTGGGCCCACGATCACCGCCCATACGATCTGCGAGCCGCTGACTGGATAGCTGGGAATCTTGTAGGTGGGGCTGGTGGGCAGCGCGATCCACGCGATCCCGGTGGCGATCAGCGATGTTGCCAGCGCGGGCAGCACGAGTGGCAGCGTCAGCGTTCCCAGCAGCACCTCGAGTGCGAATAGCGCACCACCGAGCGGCACGTTGTACACCGCGGCCATGCCGGCGCCCACCCCGCACGCCACAAGCAGGCGCCGCTGCCAGTCCGGCAGCCGTGCCCAGTCACTCAGCGCGCTCGCCACCGCGGCGCCGGCCTGCTGCGGCGCCGCCTCACGGCCGAGCGATGCGCCGAGCGCGACGATCACGATCGAGTGGACGCCCCGCGCGATGCTCGCCCAGAACGGCACTCGCGCGTCGCGCAGCCAGATGGCCTCTGAGACCTCGCCCGGGCTGTGACGTGACAGCAGCATCGTTCCCCCGCCAGCCACCACGCCGCCCACCAACAACACCAGCACTCGCCGGGCCGAGGAGGTGTGCTTGACCGCGTTCAGGGAGTCGCCCGAGTGGTAGGACCACGCCAGGTGCTGGATCGCTCGCAACAGCTCGATGAACGCCGCGCCGCCGATGCCGGCCCCCAAGCCGACGAGCACCACCAGCATCCAGAACCGCATGCCGTAGGAGGCAACGATCCCGCGGCCGGGCACGTTTGGTTGGGGCGTCGATGCGCTCACAGCGCACCAGTCTGACGGTGGGTGCAGTTGGCATGCGCGACGGCGGATCTGACGCGCCCGCCACTAAACTGGCCAGCCAGCCAGTATGATCCCCCGCACCATCCGGCGGGCGAGTCTTGGAGGTTGCAATGGCGGCGACTGAGCGCGATATAGAGCAGGTTGAACTGACGACGCGCGAGCTTTGGCTCGACGGCCCACCTTATGAGACGTTCAAGCAGATGCGCAGCGGGTGTCCGATCCATTGGACTGAGAGCTTCGAAGAGTTCCCTGAGGAGGCTGGCTTCTGGTCGGTGACCACCGCCGAGGACATCCACACGGTCAGCCGTGATTGGAAGACCTACTCCTCGGAAAGGGGCGGCGTGCTCGTGGCGGCGGGCGGTTTCCCGCTGGAGCTCGCGCAGGCGATGTTCATTGGCATGGACCCGCCCAAGCACGACCGCCTGAAGGCACTGTTCCAGGCGGGTTTCACACCCAAGCGGATTGCCGCACACGAGGACGCGATCAGGGCGATCGCCGTAAAGGTGCTCGACCGCTTGGAGGGCCGTGACAGCTGCGATCTCGTCAGCGACGTCGCTCAGCCGATCGTCTCACGGGTGATTGGCAGCTTCATGGGCATCCCCGAGGAGGACGACGCGGTCTGGGCGAAATTGATGAACGCGACGCTCGGCGCCGCCGACCCCGATCTCAATCCCGACGGGTTCGAGGGTGCTGTGGAGAAAGACGTGCCGGAGGTGTTCGAGCGCTGCCGCGTGTTGATCGCCGAGCGCCAGGACACTCCGACGGACGATCTAACCAGCGTGCTCGTGCACGCGGAGGTCGAAGGGCAGAAGCTCGAGGAACACGAGATCGTAATGGGCTTCTTCCTACTGATGGCTGCAGGCAACGACAGCACCAAGGCGACCTACTGCAGCGGCATGCGCGCTTTGATGGAAGACAGTGAGCAGATGCAGTTGCTGGTGGATGACCCGTCGCTGATCCCCAATGCTGTCGAGGAGTCACTGCGGATGTTCCCCGCCTTCGCCCACTTCCGCCGCACGGCTATGTGCGACACGGAGTTGCATGGGCAGAAGATTCGCGAGGGGGAGAAGGTGGTCATGTGGTATGTCTCCTCCAACCGTGATGAGATGCGCTTCGAGGACCCTGACCGGTTCGACCTGCGCCGGGAATGCGAGCATCAGGCATTTGGCGCCGGCGGACGCCACTTCTGCCTCGGTACCGCGCTGGCGCGCCTGGAGCTGAAGATCATGCTCGAGGAGACACTCAAGCGCTATCCGCGGATACAGCTAGCAGGCAATCCCGCTGCTGTGCAATCGCTGTTCATCAACCAGCTGAAGACGCTTCCAGTCGATCTGTGAACGACTTCAACGCCGCGATCGTCGAGGAGTTCCGTGCCAGCGGCGGCAAGGTCGGCGGTCAATTTGAGGGTGCGCCGCTGTTACTGCTGACGAGCACGGGCGCCAAGAGCGGTGAGGCTCGCACGACGCCCGTGATGTACCTGCCCGACGGTGAGCGGATGGCGATCTTCGCGTCCAAGGCGGGCGCGCCCACGAACCCTGCCTGGTACCACAACCTGCTGGCCAATCCGTCAGCGACGGTCGAGGTTGGCGCCGAGACCGTCGAGGTGCAGGCCATCGTTGCCGCCGGCGAGGAGCGCGAGCGGCTGTACAACCGGCAGGCAGAGCTGTACCCACAGTTCACCGACTACGCGCAGAAAACGACGCGCCAGATCCCCGTGGTCGTGCTGCAGCACCGCGCCTGATCTCCCCCCGCTGAGACATCGGCAAACTTGTGTGATGGGCTGGCGAGTTAATACGTAGTTAGGGTGATGCCCACGGCCGCCAACGATCGCCACGGCTCGCCCAATGCGTCCACGCGACGGCATGGGCGTGTCGATGAGGCTGCCTTCGATGCGCTCTTCCGCGAGTGCTCACGCGACCTACACGCATATGTCATCTCGCTGCTCGGCGACCGCTCCACCGCTGAGGATGTGACCGCGCTGGCCTTTGAGCGTCTGTACCGCTTTCGCTCGCGACTCAATCGCGGTCGGGGAACTCCCAGAGCGTTGCTGTTCACGATTGCCCGCAACGCGGCGCTCGACGAGCTTCGTCAGCGCAAGCGCCAGCCCAAGCTGGAGCTAGCCGAAGAGCAGTTTGGCGATCGAAGCTCTGTGGAGGCGCTCGAGCACGTCGAGCGTCGTGCGATCGTGCACGACGCGCTTGCGCGCTTGCCGCTACGAGAGCGCGAGTTGGTGCTCCTGAAGTTTCACGGCCAGCTCTCCAATAGCGAGATCGCGCAGGCACTGGACATCAGCGAGTCAAATGCCGGTACGCGTCTGCATCGAGCGCTGGTGCGGTTGCGCGAGCAGTGTCTTGAGCTCGACCGAAAGGAGGTCGCATGAGGATCGTCCACTTCCCGGGCCACGACGGCACAAGCGCTGAGGAGGACTGGGTCACCGAGCTCGAGTCTGCCCTTAACGGTGGCGGAGAGGGTGCGGCTGCTGAGGCCTGGCGCGAGCTGCGCGAGGATGTACGTGCGCTGGCACCGCCAATGGCAGCGGACTTCGAACGCGAGCTCAGAGAGCGGATCGCCGAGCGCGGTGCGCAAGCAAGGCCGCGGCGTAGCCGACTGCGTCGACCCGCTCGTCCCACCGTGTGGGCGATCGCCGCCGCCGTGAGCGCACTCGTTGTAGCGCTCGTGATCGTTGGTCCGTGGCGCACCACTGCACCCACAGAACGCGCCAACGAGGGCGTGCCCGATGAGGCCCGGGTGGTCCCGGGCGTTGGGGCCACCGCTGCGACTAAGTCTGCTTCAGCCTCCGCAGCGGGATCGTCCGCGAATCCCTCCAGCGGAACTTCCGCGCCCACCGCTGAAGCGCCGGGCGCCGCGCTCGGTGGGCCGGCTGCGGCACCGGGAAGGGTGCAGCAATTGGGAGCCAGCCTGACCCTGGCGGTGACACCTGGCGGCGTGCAACCAACCGCGGATCGAGTGGCTCGCCTGGCCGTGCGCGACGGTGGCTTCGTGCAGAGTTCGCGTGTGCAGGTTCAGCAGGGGGGTACCGGCGAAGCCAACATCATGCTGAGGCTCCAGAGCGAAAAGCTCAGCGCCGCCTTGGCCTCGCTCGAACGAATCGCGCCGGTGCGTGACGAGAGCCAGTCGCTGCAGGACATCACCGATTCCTACGACGCGGCACGCCAGCGGCTCGCCGACGTGACCGCCGAACGACAGGCGCTGCTGCACGCGCTCTCCCTAGCCAGCACCCAGGGACAAATCGACAGCCTGCGCGAACGTCTCTCGCAGTCTCGCGCCGCGATCACGAGCGCACACTCGGCGCTGGAGGCGCTCTCGCGACGCGCGAGCACGGCCGAAGTGGAAGTGAGCGTCGTCGGCGACGCACGCGTGGGAAGCGAAGGGCTGACGCTCCACCGTGGACTTCACGACGCGGTTCGCGTGCTAACGGTCACGCTCGTCGTGCTGCTGATCGCTGCCGCGGTACTCGTTCCGCTGACGCTGGCGCTTGTGGCGCTACTGCTCGCCACGCGCGCGTGGCGGCGCCACCAGCGCGAGCACGCACTCGACGTCTCCTGAGCATCCATCGTTTGGCAGCGGTGTTAGGTTGTTGGCGTGCCCGATGAGCGCGCCGGTGAGTGGGAGCGTCTCGGTGAGGGACTTGGGGCTCGGCGGGCCCGGCACCTGTTCGCGCTGGAGTTCGGCTCCAAGGCTCAGTTCGACGATCCGAGTCAAGAGTGGCGACGCCTCTTCTCCGAGCTGCTCGGCACCTTCATGCTGGTGCTGGTGGCCGCCGGCGGAGGGATTCTCCACGCGAAGGGCCAGATCAGCCTGAGTGCGGCCGTGGTGGCGCCTGGGCTGATGGTCATGGCGATCATCCTCTTCATGGGCGCAGTCTCAGGGGCCCACCTGAATCCCGCCGTCTCGCTCGCTTTCGCTCTGCGCCGGGACTTCCCGTGGAAGCGCCTTCCCGGCTACGTGCTCGTTCAGCTCCTCGGCGCCACACTGGCATGCCTTTTCCTGGACGCTGTGTTCGGCAACGTCCAGCACCTCGGCGCCACCCTGCCCGGTCCGGGTTACGCCAGCTGGCAAGCACTGCTGATGGAGGTTGTTCTCAGCACCGTGCTCGTGAGCGTGATCCTGGGCACGGCCTCGGCCGCCCAGAACGTTGGCCGCGTCGCCGCGTTGGGCGTAGGCGGATACATAGCGCTGGCCGGCCTGTGGTCTGCACCTGTGAGCGGCACATCGATGAATCCGGTGCGCTCCTTCGGGCCGGCGCTCGTGAGCGGTGACTTCAGCAGCTACTGGGTCTACGTGCTCGGCCCGGTTGCCGGGGCGTGCATCGCTGTCGGTTGCGCTTGGATCCTGCGCGGCGCGGGCGGGGACCCGATCTCATATGCCGCTGGGTCCGGCGCTCTGGATGACGGTCGCTCGCAGGAGGTCTCGCCACCGAGCTGAACCTCGCGTCTCACACGCCCGTCTCGGCGGTGATCCGTCCCGAGTTCACTGCCGCCACCAGAGCTTGGTAGTCGCGCTCGTTCTGCTCGGCGTAGGCGCGTGAGAAGCGCACGAGCGCACGGTCGAAGTTGGAGCCCTTGCCGAGATACGCCGCGATCGCGACCCGGTCGCCGCTGCGGGCGTGCGCGCGGGCGAGCGTCCAACCGCACATCCGACCGTAGGCGGCCATACCCCGGGGGGTCATCTGCTCGATTTCAGCTGAGCCCTTCTGGTCACGTAGCTGGCGGACGTAGAAGTCACGCGGGCGACCGTCGAGCCCGGACGCGAGATGCAGCCAGCCGAGAAAGATGTCGCTACTGGCCTGCATCAGTCGCTGTCCGCTGACAACTCGCTCACCGTGATCGTCGAACTCGCTTGGCCCGAGAAACTCCTCGAGCACCGACGCTTGCGCTTCCTTGAGCTGGAGAAATAGCGGATCCCGTCCGTCGCGGCCGAGGAGCAGCGCGATCCAGGCGCGTGTCCCGACGCTCCCAACCCCGACGACCTTGCGCGCGAAATCGCTGACGCGGAACTGCTCGAGCAGCACGCGCCGATCCTGCTCCAGGGTGGCGCGATAGGAGCGCAATTGCTCGTGCAGGGCGTCGAACATCTCGTCGCGTTCGCTGCCATGCGCGAGGTCGTCGATCGGCACGATCA
>Ga0302326_10003203_pt1 | contig 38766 bp, 31 predicted proteins | sample Palsa_T0_3_FD_202264 | JGI IMG/M metagenome (GOLD analysis project Ga0302326, IMG submission 202264) | Peat permafrost microbial communities from Stordalen Mire near Abisko, Sweden - Palsa_T0_3 | ecosystem: Environmental > Terrestrial > Soil > Palsa > Peat permafrost | place: Sweden: Abisko... | reverse complement strand
CGGGCGCCCCGAATCGTTCGGTACTGAGCATGAATCTCGTGATCAGCGGTGTCGGCAGTCGAGCCATCACCGCCGACAGCCGGTCGATGGCGGCGTCGGCGGGCTCATCTCTGGCGTTGAGCACCAACTGCCGGACCAGCCGGACCCGCTCGGCGGGATCCTCCTCGCCAACCGGCCCGGCCAGCCGGGCCCCACGCCCCGAGCAGCTTCCTGGGATCCTCTTCCCCGATCACGGGCACGCGCTCCTCGGGAAGCCGTGGCGGCTTCATCCGCGACATCGGGGAGGCGCGGATCTCGCCCTCCTCCTCGAGGTATTTCCAGAACTGGACAAGCGAGCGATACCGCTGGTTGGCGGTAGCCGGCCGCCACTTGGCTAGCTGGTCCTCGATGAAGGTCTCGATGTGCTCGCGGCGCACCTTGGCTGCGTTGGTCGGCAGGCCGTGGGCGACAAGGAACTCGAGCAACGAGCGGGCTGCGTCGCCGTAAACCTTCAACGTCGTCGGGCTTTTGTTGGCGGCCCGGAGGGACCGTTCGAAGTCGGGGATAAGGCCGGCCAGGTCACCTACGCTTGCGGTCGTGTTGCGGACAACCATCTCTCTTCCAGTTCCGTGGCTGTCGGCCGGCCACCGCGCCAGGGAGCGTCTCAATCGCCGCTCACTGGCCATAATGTCATCCTCTGTACGAGCCTTGTGCAGCGACCTAATCCGAGCGTCTAACCGATAAAAGTCCTGGTAGAAGCCCTATTTCCAGCCTCCGTAGCTCAGCCGGATAGAGCGGCTGCCTTCTAAGCAGCGGGTCGCAGGTTCGAGTCCTGCCGGGGGCACGGCCCGATTTGACAAGCGAAAAACTGGGCGCACGCAGCACCCCGGCTCCGCCGCTGGCCTGTGCGTCGACGATCACGACGTCGTACGCTCGGCCCGCTCGCTGACTGAGCCTATAGGTATCTTGCTGGCGTTCGGCGCCTCGATCATCTGCTCGGCGCCTCCGCTCATCTAGATTGAACTGCAAGAATCAGGACCGGGGGACGATCATGGGACTTGGTCTGATGCCGCGATCGCGGCACTGGGTGGCGGGGTTGGTCGTGGCAGCGGGGGCGACCGGTTCAGCGGTGCCGGCGTTCGCGAGCGGGCCGACGATGATCATGAGCGGGCCGACGATGATCACGAGTTGCACGGAGTCGGCGGTGCGGGCGGCGATCGACCGGGGCGGGACGGTGGATTTCGAGTTGAACTGCGACCTCGTCCTGAGCTCGACGCTGGTGCTGAAGAATCTCGATCTCGATCTGGAGGCGAACGGGTTCCCGGTGACGCTCGATGGCGGGAGCACGCTGCGGATCATGTTGATCAGCGGCGGTAACGTGACGACCGGCGGGGTGCACTTCGAACACGGGCAGGTGAACGGGAGCTCGGGCGCAGATGGGACCGCGCCGGCGGCGGGCCAGGCGGGCGGCCGCGCCGAGGGCGGGGCGCTGCTGATCAGCTCGGGGACCGTGACGCTCAACGACGACTTCTTCTTCCAGGACGCCGCTCAGGGCGGCGTCGGCGGCGATGGTGGGGCGGGCACGCCGGGCACTGCGGGGTCTGACGGCAGCACCGGCACGGTCGGGAATCCCGGCTCGCCGGGTGGTTCCGGCTTGGCGGGGACGCCGGGCACGGCGGCGTCGAACGGTGGGGCAGGCGGGGCCGCGTACGGGGGTGCGATCGACAACGCCGGCACGCTGACGATCGACGGCGGCATGATCGACGGCTCAACCCGGGGAGGCAACGGTGGTCTCGGCGGCGACGACAACGGAGCCGCCGGCGGCGCGGGCGGAGATGGTGGCGAGGGCGGCGCCGGCGTCAGCGGCAGCCCGGCGACTTCAGCGGGCGAGAGCGGCGGCGACGGTGGGCAGGGGTCCGTCGGCGGCTCCGGAGCCGGCGGCGGCCAGGGCGGCAAGGGCGCCAATGGCGGCGCCGGCGGCGCGGCGCAAGGCGGAGCGATCTATAACACCGGCGTGCTGATGGTCATCGGTAGCGCGGATGTCATCGGCGGCGCCGACGGCGGCAACGGCGGTCAGGGCGGCAGCGGCGGTCCGGGGGGCAGCGGCGGCATCGGAGGCACCGGCGGAGCCAGCGGCGGCGGCGCGAACGGCGCCGACAGCGACGGCAGCAACGTCCCGGGCGGCGACGGCGGCAACGGGGGCACCGCGGGCGACGGCGGCCAGGGTGCGACCGCCGCGGCCGGGGGCGCGGGCGGCAACGGCGGCGTGGGTGGCCTGGCGGCGGGCGGGGGGCTGGCTAGCACCACCGGTGCGACCCTGACCGGTTCGTCGTTCACCAACAGCGCGGCGACGGGAGGCGTAGGCGGATTCGGTGGTCGCGGCGGCTTTGGCGGCACCGGGGGGGCCGGGGGGGCCGGAGGCACCGGGCTGCCCGGCGGCAGCGGCGGCGACGGCTACGGGGGAGATCCCGGCGAGCCAACCTCGAACGGCACCGGCGGCTCGGGCGGCTTCCCCGGTGCGGCATCTCAGGCCGGCACGGCGGGCCTCGCGGCCAAGTCGGGCACCAGCGGCGCCTCAGGCGGGGCGTACGGCGGTGCGATCTGGCACGTGGGCTCCGGGACGTTGACTCTCACGGGCGACACGCTTACGAACGACGTCGCGGGTACGTATGGCGGCTCTGCGGGAACTGCCGGAGTGTTCGGCGCCGAGGGCGGTTCCGGAGGTCTCGGCGGTCCGGGCGGCGCCGGCGGCTTCGCCGGAGCCTTCGGCACCCCAGCGTCGGCCGGGGCCGGGATCAGCGGCCTGCCCGGAAGGAACGCAGGCCGTTCGGAGGCCGGCGAAGTCGGCGCCAGGGGCGGCGCCGGTGGCGACGCGCAAGGCGGCGCCATCTACGACGCGACCGGCCTCAGCCTGAGCTCGACCACGTTCTCCGCTGACGCGGCGAGTGCCGGTGCCGGCGGACTCGGCGGGAATGGTGGCCCCGGCGGCCTGGGTGCCGAGGGCGGGGGCGGCGGGGGTGGTGGCCTCGGCGGCGCCGGCGGGGTCGGCGTCGAGCCCGGTGGCTCGGGCGCTAAGGGCGGCGCCGGCGGCAACGGCGCGACCGGAGGCGCCGGCGCCAACGGCGGTGCGGGCGGCTCCGCGATCGGCGGCGCGGTCGACGCTATCTCTCAGGTGACGGTGGGCAGCGGCGTCAGCTACAGCTCGGACTCCGTCACGGCCGGCGCGGGTGGCACCGGAGGCACCGCAGGCACCGGGGGCGCTGCCGGCACGGGCGGAGACGGCGGGACTGGTGGCCGCGCCTCAGACGGAACCCAGGAGCCGAACGGAGCACAAGGCCGGTCCGGACAGTCCGGCGCCACCGGCAAGAACGGAACGACGGGACCGAACGGGACCGCGTCCGGGCAGGACACCAACTTCTGATCGCCGGCCGGCGTCGGGGCCGTCCCTGTGGGGGGCGGCTCGGCGCGACCAGAAACGCATGACCACGCGCGCCTCACGCATCCGGAAAGTGATCGACGATCTCATCCACCTGATCCTCGGGCTTGAGATCGCGACCCGCACCGCGATGGCCGCTCTGCCCGCTACGCGTACGCCGCACGCCCTCCTCGCGCCTCAGCTCCTTGGCCTTCGTACGCGCCTCCGCTCGCCGCTGCGCACGTGACTTGGGCGGATCCGATGACGGCGGCAACGAGCTCGTCCGCGAATCCAGACGCGCCGGCGCCTCGAGTCGCGTTAGCCGATCCTCGTGCTGCTCAACCTTCCAACCTCAGCACCACGTTCTGCCTTCCACCTCGCTATGGGGCCCGGCAACTCGGGCTCTGGCAGCCTGAAGGCCGCCTGGACCGTCAGAGAGCGCGCGAAACCGCTGCTTGAATGTCCTCGGATCTGGCCAGGTGGCACCTCGTTCAGTGGCACCTCGTTCAGGATTCGAACCCGTGCTCGCAGTGGCTCTCTGGATGAAGGGCTCATCCGCCACTCGCACTGCGTCATGGCTGCAGCCGAACTCGTAATCCGGCACGCATCAGCGGGTGCGTTCGACTCGTCGTCGTAGCGGTCGAGCGGCCCTCTCAACCGGCCGCGGCCATCCACGTCTCTCATCAGGCGCGGTCGAACTCTCGACTCGTCCGAAGGCTGGCGGCCCGGTAGCCATCTCGCCGCACCTTGGCGTGAGAGCCCACCAGAACGATCACGTCGCCGGCAAGCTCGGGCGAAAGGTTCGCATTGTGTAAGGCTGGGTGCACGACTTGACGGCATCCGAACCTTTGTCAGCGAAGGCGGCCTGGGCCCGGTCGCTGCCGCCGTGATGGAGATCTTGAAGACCAGCCCGATGTCGCGCGGACCGGTCCGCCTCAGCTGCGTCCCCTCGAGGTCGACCGCGTATGGCGCATCGACCAGTTCCACGGCTCGCGTCCACGCTGCCAAATGTCCTTGCCGGAGCGCCCGGCCTGCGCCATGATCGGTGATCGTGGACGCGGCCGAGGCGCAGGAGCTGTATGAGCTTGCGGAGGCAGGTCGGGCCGCGGCCCGGACGCACGTGCCCGACGCGGAGAAGCCCATCGAGGCTCGCTACCCCGACATCCAGGCTGCACTGCAATGGCACCTCGACCGCGGCGAGACCACCGCAGGCTGCCAGCTCGCGAACGCGCTGGTCACGTTCTGGCTGGCGACGAACCGCATCCCCGACGGTGACGCATGGTTCAGTCGGCTGCTCACTCCACCGGGTGAGGCCGACGCCACCCGCGCCTTGGCGCTGCACGAGCATGGCTACCTCGTGTTCTGGAGCGGCGAGCACGACCGGGCGGCTGAGCGCTTCCGCGAGTCGCTCGACCTGGCAGCCTCGCTGGATGACGCCTCGCTCCAGGCGCTGGCGTTGGCGGGGCTCGCGCGTGTCGCGCTCTACACCGATGCCGCTGAGGCGGTCCGCCTGCTGCGCAAAGCCCTCGAGCTCACGCGAGACCTGTCTGATGACGACCCCGGGAAGTCGAGCACGGTGCACGTGCTCGGCCCCGCCCTTCAGATGTCGGGCGACCTCGAGGGCGCACGCGAGGTGATCGGGCAGCGGCTGGCCGCGGCGGAGCGTCAGGGCGACGCGTTCGTCGTGTGGACCGAGTCGGCGAACCTGAGCATGGTGGAGCGGCAGCTCGGCAATCTCGACCGAGCCGAGGAGCTCTCTCGCCAGGCGGTCGACACCGTGACGGCCCGGGAGCATGACCTCTACCTCGGGTGGACGCTGAACGGGCTCGCGGCCGTTGCGGCCGTGAAGGGCGAATCGGTCCGGGCTGCCACTGTCATGGGCGCGGCCGCGTCGCTGCTGGAGCGCGGCGGTGGCGAGTGGCCCCCCGACGAGCTCGAGCAGTTCAAAGAGACGGAGGCGACCCTGCAACGAGCCCTGCCAGCGGCCGAGTTCGACCACGCTCGCGCCGAGGGTGCTGCGATGTCGCGCCAGCAGGCCATCGCGTACGCCCTGTCCTAGGTACAGCCGTGAGCAACGATCCGTACGACGCGGCGCTCGACCGTGCTGCCGGCGCGGCAAAGGCGTGGCTGGCGCGTGTCGATGAGCAACTGGTCGACCGGGGCGGCCGACATAGACGCCTCGGTCGCTGCCGTGGCACGAGCCGTCCGTGCCGCAGCCGGCAGCCACTGAACCGCGCATCCAAGCGCAGCCGCGGTCCGGCGTCCGGGGAGTGCCAACGACTGGTCCGCCTTCCGGCCGGTGGCAGAGAGATCTTCCTGCAGTCTCGCTTCATGGATCGGGTCGGGTGAGGACGCCGGCTAGAGACATGCCGGATGTCCCCGCGACGGAACCTCGCTCGAGGTCGGTGTTGGCCGACGAAATGCCGTAACCGTCGCGCCGAGCCTTCGCATGACGGCTCGCCAGAGCAATCGGCTCGCCCGTCACGACCAGCCCTGAAAGGTTCGCATTGTGGAAGGCTGGGTGCACTGGCTGACTGGCTGGCTGGGATTGCATCTAGACGGACAGACCTCCGTGGCAGTCCGCGGCTTGGGATGGAGGTCTGTCCGTTTCGATGCCGATTTCGGCCTCGCGGCGGACAGACCTTCGTGATTGGGCGGCCGCTCACCTCCAGGTCTGTCCGTTTGGGCTCCCAGGAGGCCGAGATCGCCGACATGCACCGCGTCATGACTAGCGTCGCTCAGCCTGGCGCGGACAGGTTGCCTCGCTAATCAGCGTTGGGAGGCGAAACCGAGACTAGGTGGGAACCTGAGGTGGACTTCGGGCGTGCTAGGAGCGTGGCTGAAATGGGAGTTTCCTTAAGGCGGATCGAACGTGCTGCTTTTTCGCCTAGACGCCTGTTGGCGGTGATTGGGGTGACGACCTTCATCGTGGTCGGGGCGCCCGCCGTGGCTAGCGCGGCCCGCAACCCGGCGTCCGTCCGAGTGGCACAGAGTGCGGGTGGGTGCTACCTGTCGCTCAACCCGTCCTCAGGACCGGTAGGGACCGTAGTGTCCATAATCGGCTCCACCGCTACATGTCGGGACGGAGGTCAGGGTGGAGAGTTCGGTTTCTTCGACGAGTACGCCGCTATCGAAATCACTGCTCTACCTGCAGCCGGTTCGTTCGCCTTCGACTTTCGTATCCCGGCGACTATGCCCTCGGGCCAGTTCGACTCGGCGGTCTTCGGTCACCTCGGGGGCGGACCAGTTGGGCCAGGGCCTGCGGGTTTCCTGACCAACATGGGCGCCCCGCTCAACGCAACCTTCGATGTCACTGCGGCGCCGCCTGGATGGGCTGATTACAGCACGATTATGGCCACCACAACCCGGTATGGCTCGAGGACCAATATCCCGCTCTACGACATCGTCCGCTCGGACGGCTACATCGACACGTTTGGCCCGGTGTGGCCGGCAGGCAACGCCGGCGGGCTGGCGCTCGAGGCGCCTATCGTGGGTTCCGCTATCACCTCCAGGCCAAGCGGTTCGCTGTTCGTCGTCAACAACATCGGATACTGGATGGTCGGGTCCGACGGTGGGGTGTTCAGCTTCGGCGACGCCAGCTTTTACGGTTCTCTCGGCGACGTGCATCTCAACCAACCGATCGTGGGCATAGCCGCTACCCCGTCGGGGCAGGGCTACTGGCTGGTCGGAGCGGACGGCGGAGTATTTAGCTTCGGCGACGCCAAGTTCTTCGGCTCGCTCCCGGCCGAACACGTAGCGCCGGCCAAGCCAATCGTGGGGATCGCTCCGACCGCCGACGGCGATGGCTACTGGCTCGTCGGAGCGGATGGCGGGGTGTTCAGCTTCGGCGACGCCATCTTCTATGGATCGATGGGCGGCAAGGTTCTCAACGCCCCCGTGATCGCCATGGCGGCCACGCCTAACAGCCACGGCTACTGGCTGGCGGCCCGCGACGGCGGGGTCTTCACCTTCGGAGACGCCCCGTTTGACGGATCGGCGGCGGGCGGCCCGCAGCAGTTCCCAATGGTGGCCATAGCCCCTACTGCCAACGGCAACGGATACTGGCTCCTTGGCCAAGACGGTGGGGTCTTCACCCTCGGAGACGCCCAGTTCCTGGGCTCCGGGCGAGGTGGACCCGGACAGGGCGCTCCAACGCAATGACGCTGTTTCAGCCGCAATCTCGATGTGGGCGCCGACTATTTCCTGACGGCGGAGAGAGCCTGACCTTCTTCTGCGCGGCCGGTGTCGCAGGTCGGCAGCTGTAAAGGGCGCAAAAAGGTCGGGCGGTGGGCGATAATCGAGCGATGGGCATGCCGAGCGGAGTCGTGACCCTGCTGTTCACCGACATCGAAGGATCGACCCGGCTGTGGGAGGAACAGCCTGAGTTGATGGCCGTCGCCCTCGGACGGCACAACGACATACTGCGGGCCGCGGTCGAGACCAACCGAGGCGTCGTATTCAAGACCGTGGGTGACGCCTTCTGCGCGGCCTTCTGCGTCGCCGCCGACGCGGTGACAGCAGCGATGCAAGCCCAGTGGAAACTGGTTTCCGAGCCTTGGCCCGAGTCATTGACGATTCGGGTGCGCATGGGCGTCCACAGCGGCAACTGCCTCGAGCGGGACGCCGACTACTTCGGTCCGACGGTCAACCGGGTGGCCCGGCTGGAAGCGACCGCCCACGGCGGGCAGATCGTGTGCTCGGCGGCGACGGTGGGACTGCTCCATGGCCCCGAACGATCGGACTTCGCCTTGCTGGACCTGGGCGAGCACCGCCTCAAGGACCTCGGCGTCGCGGAGCGCGTGTACCAGGTTCACGCTCCCGGGTTGCAGGACCGGTTTCCACCCCTCCGGTCGCTCAGCAACCCCGCGCTCGCCAACAACCTGCCGGTCCAGGTCACGGGATTGGTCGGCCGGGACACGGAGATGGGCGAGATCCGCTACCTGCTGGCCACCTCGAGGCTCGTTACCCTCACCGGGGCAGGCGGCGTGGGCAAGACTCGCCTCGCCCTCCAAGCTGCCGCCGAGATGGTCGACGCCATCGGTGACGGAACCTGGCTCGTCGAGCTGGCCAACTTCTCGGATCCCGAGCTGGTGCCGGCGGCGGTCGCAGAGGCGGTCGGTCTCGCGGAGGAGTTGGGCCGCTCCCGGTTCGACTCCGTCGTCGAGGGGCTAAGGGAACGGTCGCTTCTCCTGGTGCTGGACAACTGCGAACACGTGGTGGACAGCTGCGCCAAGCTGGCGAACGCGCTCTTGCGCGCCTGCCCCCGGGTGGCCATCCTCGCCACCAGCCGCGAGCCGCTGGCTATCGCCGGCGAGTGCATCTACCGCGTTCCCTCACTGTCCTTTCCCGACACGCCTACCCGCCTCGACACCCATGAGCTGCTGGAGTTCGACGCCGTCCGGTTGTTCGTGGAGCGGGCGGCCGAACAACAACCCGGCAGGTCCTTCGATGACAGCGAGATGTCGGCCCTGGCGTCGTTGTGCCGGCGGCTCGACGGCATCCCGCTCGCGATCGAGCTGGCCGCGGCCCGCCTCCGATCGCTGTCGATCCGCGAGATCGAGGCCAAACTCGACGATCGGTTCCGCATCCTGTCCGGCGGGAACCGGACTGCCTTGCCCCGCCAGCGGACGCTGCGCGCCATGATCGACTGGTCGTACGACCTGCTCAACGAGCCGGAGCGGCAAACCTTCGAACGACTGTCCGTCTTCGCCGGCGGTTGGGACCTGGAGGCAGCCGAAAACGTGTGTATCACCATGTCGGCCGACCCATGGGACGTCATCGACATCCTTGCCTCCCTCGTGGACAAGAGCCTCGTTCAGGCGCAGCGCGAGGGGGCGGTGACCCGATACCGGTTGCTCGAGTCCGTACGTCAGTACGCGGCCGATTGCCTTGGCAACCGCGGCGCCGAGGCGAGAGCAGCGCTGAAGGATGCTCACAGTCGCTACTACCTCGATTGGGCCGAAGTGCGGACGCGCTCGCTGATCGGCAGCGAGCAGCAGGTGGGGCTGGCCCGATACGAAGTCGAGCACCCCAACCTCACGGCGGCACTCGAGCACCTCCTGGACGACACGGCCGAACCAGAGGCCGCGCTCCGCCTCGGTGCGGCTCTGCGATTGTTTTGGATGATCCGCGGCCACCTGGCCGAAGGGGTGGAGGCGATGACGCTGGCGCTGGAGCGCTCGAGTGGGCTCGGCGCGTCCCCGGCTCGGGGAGCGGCGTTCAACTGCCTCGCTCCCATGCAGCTACGTCGTGGTCAGCCGATGGCCGCCCGCCAAGCCTGGCGGGAGGGGCTCGTGATCGCCAGAGCCGTCGGTGACTCGCGAGGCGAGGTCGAGGCACTCATCGGGCTCAGCCAGGTTGCCATGGCCGTGGGCAATCACGACACCGCAGTGTCGGGCGCGGGCGAAGCGGTGGACGCGGCCCGCCGGCTCGGCGACGACGACGAGACGGCCCGAGCGCTGGGCAACCTTGGCCTGATACTCGACCGGCCGGACGAGGCCGAGCGGGCGCGCGCCGCGTACACCGAATCACTGGAGATCCGCGCCTCGCTCGGAGACCAGAGACGGCTTGGCGTGGTCTTCGCCAACCTCGGCAGCTTCGAGCTGGCGCAAGGCGACCTCGGGCTGGCCCGAGCTCACAGCGAACGAGCACTCGCCATCGCCGAAACTCTCGACGACCCATATCAGCAGGGGCTCATCCTCTTCAATCTCGCGCTGGCGCACCTGCTCGACGGCGACGTCACCGCTGCGTCGGTTCGGTGCGAGGAAGCTGTCAGGTTGGCGGAGCGGAGTCACAACCAACCCGGAATGGGGTATGCGTTACTCGGGATGGCCCTCTGTCGTTCGGCGGGCCAGCCCGTCGTGGCCGCACGGCTGCACGGCTGCTCCGACAGGATCCTCTCCGACCTCGGGCTGGTGGCGCAGCCGTTCGACCTGCGCCAGCGCGACGACGACCAGGCTGCCCTTCGGCGCTTGCTCGGCGACCAACGGTTTGAAGAGGCCCATCGCGAAGGACGCGCCCTCAGCGACGCCGAGGGCGTCGCTCTCGCTACCGCTCCTCCGGCGCCGGCCGCCGAACGTGTGGGTGGCGAGCAGCTCCCGAGCAGTCGCGTCTCCCCCGACTCCTGACCTACGCCACTAGCGGCAACTGGCGCAGAGGCCCAGGACGTCCAGACGGTGACTGTGAGGTTGGAAGCCCTCGGTCTCGGCGAGCTGATCGACGGCCTTGGTCACACTTCGCTCGAACGCGGCGGTAGGAGTTACGTCGATGACCTTTCCGCAGTCGACACAGAGGAGGTGATGGTGGTGCTCGGTGAGGTCCTCGGCGAGCTCGAAGCGGGCGAACTCGTCGTTGGCCGCGACTCGGCGGACCAGCCCCACGACCTGAAGGTCGACAAGATGGCGGTAGGCGGAGCTGCGGGGTAGCCGGGGAAGCCTCCCCGCGATATCGCCGATGCTCACCGGGTGACCGACGCTGACCAACAGATCGATGATGGCGCGCCGGCCGGGCGTGTACCGCTGATCGACGCGGCGGAGGCGAGCCTCGACCAGGTCGTGGAGGTCATCGGCCATACCGTCGGCTGACATCGTGGTCTTTTCTACTCGCTCGCTGAACTCGTCGTGGGCGGAATGGCTGATGCCAGGAAAATGGACGATCTGGTGAGACGCCCGCGCCCGTGTCCGAGCCCGGGAATCTCACTTGCAATGAGACTCAGTCTAAGACTATGTTCGGAACGTGGGCAGTGGCAAGGAAGCGGCAATCGGACAGGGACCAATCGGACAGGGACGGGGGAGCCTGAGAAACCGCACGGGACTGCGGGTCGCCGCCCTGCTCGCCGCTGGCGCAGCCCTGGTCATGGCGGCGCCGGCCTGCGGCAGCAGCGCCAAGGCCTCGGGCGCGATGGAGCCGGGGGTGGTCAACGCGATAGGAGCGGAAAACGAGTACGCCGACGTCCTGGCTCAGATTGGAGGCCCGTACGTGCATGTGTCCTCGATCCTCAACAACCCCAATACGGATCCGCACACCTTCGAGTCGAGCCCGAGCGTGGCGGAGGAGATCAGTGCCGCCGGGCTGATTGTGCAGAACGGGGTTGGCTACGACACCTTCATGAACAAGATCGAGTCGGCGTCGTCGAACTCCAACCGCAAGGTCATCGTGGTGCAGCACCTGCTCGGGCTGCCCGACAGCACTCCCAATCCCCACTTGTGGTACGACCCGATGACGATGCCGGCGGTGGCGCAGGCCGTGGCCGCGGACCTTTCTGGTCTCCTGCCGTCGGAGGCCGGCTATTTCCAGGCCAACGTCCAAAAGTTCGACGCTTCGCTGACGCCATGGTTGAACGCCATCGCGGCCTTCAAGGCGAAGTACGGGGGTACGCCGGTAGCGACCACCGAGCCGGTCGCCGATTACATGCTGGCGGCGATGGGGACGGACAACCTGACGCCATTCGGTTTTCAGGCTGACATCATGAACGGGGTGGACCCGAGTCCCCAGGACATCTCGTTGGAGAACGGCTTCTTCACCAATCACCAGGTCAAGGTCTTTTGCTACAACCAGCAGGTCGTCGACTCGCTCACGACGTCGATCCGACTGACCGCCCAGAGGAACGGCGTACCGGTGGTGAGCGTGTACGAGACGATGCCCACGCCTGGCTACGACTACCAGTCGTGGATGCTCGCGGAGGTCAACGCCATCCAGAACGCCGTGGCCAACGGGGTCTCGACGGAGCACCTGTGACCGACGCGCCCCGGCCTCCAAATGACGGTGGCGAGATCCTCGCCGTGGACGGGGTCAGCGTCTCGCTGGCGGGACGGCAGATCCTCGACGATGTGACGTTTCGGGTCGGTACAGGAGAGTTCACCGGGCTGATCGGGTCCAATGGAGCGGGCAAGACCACACTGCTGCGCGTGATCCTCGGGCTGCAACGGCCCGCTGCGGGCGAGGTCCGCATGTTGGATCAGCCTCGAGGCCGCCGGAACCGCTCGATCGGCTACGTCCCCCAGAAGGTCCTGCTCGATCCCGACATGCCGATGCGAGCCAGGGACCTGGTGGCTCTCGGCATCGACGGGCACCGCTTTGGCTTCCCGATGCCGTCCAAGGCGCGCCGAGCCGCGGTCGACGAGATGCTGCGGGCGGTCGCCGCTGACGGCTTCGCCGACGCTCGCGTCGGCAACCTATCCGGGGGAGAGCAGCAGCGGGTGCTGATCGCGCACGCCTTGATCAGCCGACCGCGGCTCCTTCTCCTCGACGAACCGTTGGCCAACCTCGATCCTGGCAACAGAGAGGAGATCATCGGCTTGCTGCGCCGGATCGCGACCGAGCAGCACATCGCCATTGTGCTCTCCGCCCATGAGATCAACCCGCTGCTGCCGGTCATGGACCGCATCGTCTACATCGCAGCCGGTCGGGCCGCCAGCGGCACGACCGATGAGGTGGTCCGCACCGAAGTGCTCAGCGCCCTCTACGGCCATCACGTCGACGTCATCCACGTGCATGGCCGGGTCCTGGTGGTCGGTGGTCCCGGCGAGTCCGGGGAGGCGGACATCCCGGCCGACCCGGCGTGCCGAGTGGGCTAAACCGCCGTGCACTGGGTGTTTGAGCCGGGCTTCTTCTCCAGCCAGCCGGTTCATGTGGCGGTGGTCGTCGGTGGGGTGGTGGCGGTCGTAAGTGGCGTGGTCGGCGTGTTCACCGTCGTGCGCGGCCAGTCGTTTGCCGGACATACCCTGACCGATGTCTCGACTGCCGGGGGCTCGGGCGCCTTCCTGCTGGGTCTGAATCCGCTGTTGGGGTTCGTCGGCATCGGTGTGGTCGGCGCAGGCACCATGGATCTGATCGGGGTGCAGCGAGTGCGCGGCCGGGATCTGGCGACCGGAATCGTACTCGGGGCCGCCACCGGACTAGCGGCCCTGTTTCTCTATCTGGACACAACCGAAAGAGCCACCACGGGCGCCACCCAGCAGATCCTGTTCGGGGATATCTTCATCGTGGACCCTTCGACGATCCCCGTCGTCGTGATCTTCAGCGTGATTGCTCTGGGAGCAGTCGCGGCGATCTACCGGCCGTTGCTGCTGAGCTCGATGAGCAGCGACATCGCCGCGGCGCAGGGTGTGCCCGTCCGCCTGGTGGGATTGCTCTTCATGCTGGCCCTCGCCGTCTCGGTCGGATTGTCGTCCTTGGCCATCGGCTCCATCCTGTCGACCGCGCTCCTGATCGGGCCGGCCGCCACCGCCCTTCGCCTCACCAGGCGGGTGGGCTCGGCCATGGTCGTCGCCTCTGTGATCGGTGTGGGCGCCACCTGGCTCGGGGTTCTCCTGGCCTACGACAGCTTCTACTGGGGTTCGAGCCAGCAATCGCTCCCAGTCAGTTTCTTCATCGTGATGGTCACTTTCGCTCTGTACCTCGCCTCCGGCCTGCCCGTCGTGCAGACGGTCACCGGCAGGCGAGCCTCCGATCGTCCGACCGAGGAGGAGCCACGTTCTCCGCATTCATGACCAACGCCTGGGTGATCGCGACCATCGTGGCCGTCATCGCAGGCGTCGTCGGGTTCTTTGTGGTGCTGCGCGGCTCGGCCTTTCCGGCCCACGCCATTCCCAACGGGGCATTTGCCGGGGCGGCTGGGGCCAACCTGCTGGGGGCCAACACCCTGGTCGGCTTGGGAGTTTTCTCCCTGCTCGCGGCGCTGGGTATCGGCCGACTCGGGCGTCGAGGCCGCCACGACGTCGCCACCGCCTTGGCCCTCGTCGTGATGCTGGCGCTTGGTGCCGCGTTCCTCAGTCGCAGTAGTGAGTACGAACCGGTGATCTACTCGCTCCTGTTCGGCGAGGTCCTCGGAGTCAGCAGCACCGAAATTTTTCCCGTTGCTGTCCTCGGTCTGGTCTGCATCGCGGCCGTGATCTTCCTGTACCGACCCCTCATGCTCTCTTCGGTCGTGCCGGAGATCGCCGAGGCCCGCGGCGTCCGGGCCGATCGGATGGAGATGGCATTCCTGGTGGTGCTGGCCGCGGCCACCACCATCACGGTGCCGGTCGTGGGGGCGTTGTTGATCTTCAGTCTCATGATCGGCCCTCCGGCCGCGGCCCGTTCCTTCACCGACCGGCCGCCGCTCGCCATCCTCCTGTCGGTCGGCATCGCTCTCGTAACGGTGTGGGCCGCCATCGCCAGCTCCTACGAGTCCAACTGGCCCATTGGCTTCTTCGTCGGCGCCATCGGCGCGTTCTCCTACGCCGTAGGGCGAGGTTGGGCCGCCTGGCGCCGGGCGGCCTAGGCGGCGGTGACGCCGCGCCGGCGCCACCACCCGGCCGTCACCAGAAAGCACCAAGTCCCGATGGGAATCAACAGTGCCGCGGCCAGCAGAACCGCCTTCTGCACAGTGGTGGCCGGCTTACTCAGCGCTCCCACCACCTCGACGGTGGCGATCAGCTCGGTCATCTGGCCCGTCGGGCCCTGACCGCCGGCCTCGAAATGATGGATGCCACTTGCCGCCGACTGAGGTATGGCAACCGTCGCCGAGAAACCCCCGTCGCCGTTGGCGATCGAACGGCCCACGACGGTCGGCTTCGAGTGGAACGTGATGGTGATGGTCGCTCCTGGGCTAAACCCGGCACCCGACAAGGTCACCAGGGCGCCTCGGTGCAGGACCCGGGGGGACTCGGAGAGCGGAGGAGCCGCTGATGAGATGCCCGGCGTAGACGCCGTCGGAGGAAGAGTGGAGGTCGTCGATGTCGACGTCGGCCTGACGCCGACATCGTGGGGCGGAGGGGCCGGCACCGTGGTCGGGGACGATCGGGTCACCGGGCTGGACGTAGGAGTCGACCTGGTCCCCACGACCACCGGAGCCTGACCGGTCAGGATCACGGTGTCGTCGAGGATCCCGCCGCCGGGACCGACCCCCCCGAAGAGCACGAGCTGGTGTGAGTTGTCGTCGAAGGCGGCGGCTGCACCTACCCGGGGGGACGGTGCGCCGGTCGTCTGGGCCGCGGCCCACGCCGTGCCGTTCCACAGCCACGTGTCCTGGAGAGCACCGCCTGGTCCGGATCCTCCGAACAGGATCAGGCCGCCGGTCAGCCCGTCAGAGGTCATGGCGGCGTCGTCGCGGACCTGCAGGCTGCCGGTGGGGTGCAGACCCGACCATGAGGTGCCGTTCCAAGCCCAGGTGTCTCCCAGCAGGCTCGGTGAGGCCGACCCCGCCGGCGTTGACTCGCCTCCGAACAGGACAGCGTCGTTTGCGGAAGCGTCGTAGGCCATGGCGGCGCCGGATCGGGCGCTTGGACCCTTGACGGTTGCCGGCACCCATCCGTTGTTGGTCCACAACCAGGTGTCGCCCAGGACGCTCATAGAGCCCAAAAGGCCAGAGCCCGGGGGGGAACCGGTCCCCGAACCAGTGGGCGGGGCGGTGGTAGGCGGAGTCGTGGTCGTGGTCGAGCTGAGCGGCGGGATGAGGGTCGGGCCGGTGCCACCGAACAGCACGAGGTCGCCGGCGCCGTCGTAGGCCATGGCGGCGCCCTCCCGAGGACTGGGGGACTGGTCGAGCAACGGGATGTTCTGCTGGTACCACGACACGCCATTCCACGCCCAGGTATCGCCGAGCACCTGGCCATTGACCCCCTGTCCGCCGAACAGGATGAGCTGGTGCAGTCCGGGGTCGAACGCCATGGAGGCCAGCTCCCGAGCGGGAGGAGCCTGAATCTCGGAACCGGGATAGTCGGTCCACGTGGACCCGTTCCACACCCAGGTGTTGTTGGACAGCGCGCCGTCTGCCTCCGTCCCGCCGAACAGGACGACAGTCTTGTTATCGCTGTCGTAGACCGCTGAGGCGTAGGCGAGCGGTGGCGGTGCCGTGGGGGGTGACACCGTGGCCCAGGTCAGGGTGAGCGCCGGGGCGGTAGTCGTCGGTGGGGTTGTCGTCGAGGCGGTCGAGGCGGTGAGCTCGGCGGCGGCCGCAGGCCCAGCCCACATCAGGCCTGCCACGGTGAGCAGGCCGAGTGGGAGTTGCCACCAGCGTCGGTTGGATCGGTGGGCCGTCATCGGATCGGAGGTAGATCATTAAAGTGTTGAGCGGGTGACGGGAGTCGAACCCGCGTATCCTGCTTGGAAGGCAGGGGCACTGGCCGTTGTGCTACACCCGCAGCTGACCGTCAATCCTAGCCCTACGCCCACCTCCCGGGACTGTCGACCTGGACACCCGGCCGGCAGGTAACTGTCCAGGTGAGCCCTGTCGGTCCGTCCGTCGGGGAGGGGGGATTCGAACCCCCGACCTCCTGCTCCCAAAGCAGGTGCGCTACCGCTGCGCTACTCCCCGGATCGTTTACCGCCTCTGAACTGGGATCTTTCCCAGGAATAGTCCATCGGTGGACGGGGTCACCGTGGAAACTGTAGGCGAAGCACCCGGACCCGGCGGGCGTCGCCGCCGGAGGCGAACGCCCGGGCCTCCGGCGCCCCTAGACTCCTGGTCTCTATGAAATCCGGGTCTCTATGAAAGCCGTGGTCGAGCCCCTAGAGGGCAACAAGGTCAAACTGAGCATCGAGGTCGAAGAGCAGGAGTTCGAGAAGGCTATCGACGCGGCGTTCCGCAAGATCGCCCGAGAGGTGCGCGTGCCGGGATTCCGGCCCGGCAAGGCCCCCCGCCGGATCCTGGAAGCCCGTTTGGGCAAGGACAGCGGGAGGACCGAGGCCCTTCGCGAGGCCCTCCCCGACTATTACTCCCAAGCCCTTCGCGAGCACGAGGTCGACGCCATCGCCCCGCCGGAGATCGACATCACGACCGGGCAGGAGTCCGGCCCGCTGGCATTCGACGCGGTAGTGGAAGTCCGGCCTCAGCTCCACCTGGCCGGCTACGACGGCCTACGGGTCGAGGTGCCGAGTCCCCTGGTCACCGACGACGAGATCACCGCCCAAGTCGACCGGTTGCGGGGCAACTTCGGCGAGCTCGCTCCCGTCGGCCGTCCGGCCCGAGACGGCGACCACCTCACCATTGACCTCAAGGGGTCTCGGGATGGTCAGGATGTGGCGGGGATGACGACCGACGACTTCCTCTACGAGCTCGGCAGCGGCACCGTCCTGCCCGAGCTGGACGAGAAGTTGATCGGGGCTCGCCCGGGCGACATATTGGCCTTCGACGCCGAACTCCCGGATGGTCGGGTCAATCTCAAGGTCCTCGTCAAGGACGTCAAAGAGAAGATCCTTCCGGACGTCACGGACGAGTGGGCTTCCGAGGCGTCCGAGTTCGACACCGTCGAAGAGCTGCGGGCCGACATCTCCAAGCGTATGAGCCTCGTCAAGCGGCTGCAAGCGAACATGGCCCTGCGCAACGGGGCAGTCGACGCGGTGGTGCAGCTCGTCGACATCGACCCGCCCGCACCCCTGGTCGACGCGGAAGTGGAGCGCCGGGCGCACGACCTGGAGCACCGTCTGGAGTCCCAGCGGGCCACCATCGGAGATTACCTGGAGGCGACGGGACAGACCGCAGAGCAGCTTCTCGCCGGTCTACGGGAAGGGGCAGTCTCAGCCGTCAAGGCGGATCTGGCGTTGCGCGCCGTCGCGGAGGCCGAGCACTTGGATCCGGCGGAAGAGGACATCGACGCGGAAATCGAGCAGCTGGCAGCTTCCTACAAAGTGAAGCCAGCCGAGTTCCGTCGTAACCTTGAGCGCGCAGAGCGCATGCCCGCGGTACGCTCGGACTGGAAGAAGAGCAAGGCCTTGGAATGGCTGATCGAGCACGTCGAAGTGGTCGATGCCGACGGTCAACCCATCGACCGGACCATTCTCGACCCCGAACCTGAACCTACCGAAGACCCGAGCCAGGACTCAAAGACCGGAGAAGCGTGATCAAGCCCGTCGCCCAGTACCACACCCCGGGGGTCTTCGAACAGACCAACCGGGGAGAGAAGAGCTACGACCTGTGGTCTCGGATGCTCGAGGAGAACATCGTCTTCATGGGGACTCCAATCGATGACTATGTCGCCAACGCGGTGTGCGCCCAGATGTTGTACCTGGAGTACAAGAACGCGGACAAGGAGATCAGTCTCTACATCAACAGTCCGGGCGGCGACATCACCGCCCTCTTCGCGATCTACGACACCATGAAGTTCGTCAAAAATGACATATCGACGTTCTGTTACGGTCAGGCGGCGTCGGCGGCGGCGGTGATCCTCGCCGGCGGAACCCACGGCAAGCGCTACGCCCTACCCCACGCCCGGATCCTCATCCATCAGCCGTACGGGGGAGCGGCGGGACAGGCGGCCGACATCGAGATCCAAGCGAAGGAGATCCTGCGGATGCGGGACCTCCTCAACCAGATGGTGGCCAACGATACCGGCCAGACTGCCGAGAGAGTGGCCCGCGACACTGACCGGGATTTCATCATGAGTGCCGCGGAGGCCCAAGAGTACGGCATTATCGATGAAGTGATCACCACACGAGAGTTGGCAGCCGTCCCGCTTGCTGCGGGCGTGGGCTGAGGGTCCGGGGGGAACCGCGTCGTGGCTAAGTTCGGGGAGTCGAGTGACCTGGTCAAGTGTTCCTTCTGCGGCAAGTCGCAGAAGCAGGTCAAGAAGCTGATCGCAGGTCCGGGTGTCTACATCTGCGACGAGTGCATCGATTTGTGCAACGACATCATAGAGGAGGAGCTCTCCGAGAGCTCCGAGGTGCATTTCGACGAGTTGCCCAAGCCGGCGGAGATCTTCACCTTCCTCAACGACTACGTGATCGGTCAGGAACGGGCCAAGAAGATCCTGTCGGTTGCCGTGTACAACCATTACAAACGGGTGCAGTCGGGCGGGTACGCCGACGCCGAGGTGGAACTGCAGAAGTCCAACATCCTGCTCCTCGGCCCGACCGGGTGCGGCAAGACGTTCCTCGCCCAGACCCTGGCCCGGATGCTCAACGTCCCGTTCGCCATCGCCGACGCCACGGCCCTCACCGAGGCCGGCTACGTCGGCGAGGACGTCGAGAACATCCTGCTGAAGCTGATCCAAGCCGCTGACTACGACGTCAAGAAGGCCGAGACCGGGATCATCTACATCGACGAGATCGACAAGATCGCCCGCAAGAGCGAGAACCCGTCGATCACCCGGGACGTCTCCGGTGAGGGCGTACAGCAAGCGTTGCTCAAGATCCTGGAAGGCACCACCGCCTCGGTGCCTCCGCAGGGGGGCCGCAAGCACCCCCACCAGGAGTTCATCCAGATCGACACCACCAACATCCTCTTCGTTTGCGGGGGAGCCTTCGCCGGCTTGGACCGGATCATCGACAGCCGTTTGGGTCGGCAGGGAATCGGGTTCCGCGCCGACATCCGCCGGGCCGCCGACCGGGCCGAAGGCGACCTGCTCGCCCAGGTCCTACCGGAGGACCTGCTCAAGTTTGGTCTGATACCCGAGTTCGTGGGCCGGCTACCCGTCATCGGCGCAGTATCCAACCTCGACCGCACGGCGCTGGTGCGGATCCTGGAGGAACCGAAGAACGCCCTGGTCAAGCAGTACCGACGGGTGTTCGAACTGGACAACGTCGAACTCGTCTTCAGTGATGACGCCCTCGGCGCCGTCGCCGAGCAGGCCCTGTTGCGGGGCACCGGCGCCCGGGGCCTCCGGGCCATCCTCGAGGAGGTCCTGCTCGAGGTCATGTACGACCTACCCAGCCGCAGCGACATCGGCCAGTGCGTCATCGACCGTTCGGTGGTCCTGGAGCGGGTGGCGCCCACCCTGGTCCCGCGCGCCGAGCAGGCCCGGACCCAACCCCGCCCCCGCCGAGCCGCCTCATGAGGACCCAGCGCTGACGTTTCACCGGCCGCCCGGCTTGGGCGACGCCTTGGCCTGGCTCGATGGCCATCAGAATCTGGAGAGGATGCTGGCCGACACCGAGCGGCCCCTGCCCGACCTCGACCGCATGCGCCGGCTGGTCGACGTGCTGGGCCATCCGGAGGCGGCGGCCCCGGTGATCCACGTCACCGGCACCAATGGAAAAACGTCGACGGCGCGTGGCGTGACCGCCCTACTGGCGGCCAAAGGCTTGCGGGTCGGTACTTTTACCAGTCCGCACCTGGAGCGCATCAACGAGCGGATCGTCGCTGACGGCGAGCCGATAAGCGATGCCGATCTGGCCGAGGTGCTCACCGATGTGGCCGGCGTCGAGCCCCTGCTCGGAGACGGGATACGGCTCACCTGGTTTGAGATCCTGACCGGGGCCGCGCTGCGGTGGTTCGCGGACCGGCCCGTGGATGTGGCCGTCTTCGAGGTCGGGCTCGGTGGGCGCTGGGACGCCACCAACGTGGTCGACGCCAGCGTCGCCGTGGTGACCAACATCGGTCTCGATCACACGGAGTTCCTCGGGCCGACCCGCGCCGATGTGGCCGGCGAGAAAGCCGGCATCGTCAAGCCGGGCGCCATCCTGGTGCTCGCCGAGCGGGACCCGCAGCTCCGCCCCATCTTCGAGCGGGAACACCCTCAGGATCTCTGGTGGGCCGGTCATCAGTACGATTGTGACCGCAACGACCTCGCCGTCGGGGGCCGAGTCCTCGACCTGTGGACACCCCAAGCGACCTACGAGGACGTCTGGCTGGACCTGCACGGGAGCTACCAAGGAGACAATTTCGCGGCCGCGGTCGCGGCGACCGAGGCCTTCTTCGGGTCTCCCCTCGAAGACCGGGTGGTCAGGGAGGCCGCCGCCACCGTCAGCTCGCCGGGGCGGCTGGAGATCGTCGGTCACGACCCGTTGGTGCTGCTAGACGGGGCCAAGAACCTGGAGGGCGCACAGCGGGCCGCCGCCGCGGTCTTGGAGGAGTTCGGCGCAGTCAGCTCGCTGATTCTGGTGGTCGGCATGCTGCACGGCAAGGATCCCGAGGCCATGCTGCGAGCACTGGGCGCGGCGAGCAGCCGCCTGGTGGTCGCCTGTCCGCCGCCGTCTCCTCGGGCCCAGCCCGCCGCGACCCTCGCTGCGGCGGCGGCTCGCATAGGGGTGGAGGCGGTGGCGGCCGATTCGGTCCCCGACGCCCTCGACATCGCCCTCGGAAGGGCTGGACCGGACGACCTCATCCTGGTGACCGGCTCCCTCTATGTGGTCGGCGCAGCCCGGGCCGCGCTCGCGGTGCGTTCCCGCCGCTCCTGAGCCCGCCCGCCGGCGGTGACGGCCGGCGCCGCCGGCCTCGCCTGGCCGCCGGCCTCGCCTGGCCGCCGGCCCCGCCGGCCCCGGCCCGCCGGTGGGCGCCCGCCCCGCCGGCCCCGGCCCGCCGGTGGGCGCCCGCCCATGTCGTTTGGGTGCGATTCTCACGTTCGGGCGCGTTCAACCATCAATTCGCTGGTTCAACGCACCCAAACATGCGAAATGCACCCAATCCTGCCGGCCTCGCCGGCCCACGGGCCCGCCCCGCGCCGGCCTGCTCGCCCGGGACCGCTACCCTGCTCGGCTCGTGGACCGCACCCTTGTCATCTGCAAACCTGACGCCGTCGAGCGAGGCCTCACGGGAGAGATCATCGGACGCCTCGAGCGCAAAGGCCTGCGCCTGGTGGCGGCCGAGTTGCGGACCCTGGATCGGGGCGTAGCAGGTCGCCATTACGCCGAGCACCAGGGCAAAGACTTCTACGAGGGCCTGCTCGGCTTCATCACCCGGTCTCCGGTGCTGTTGCTCGTCGTTGCCGGCCCCGAGGACACCTGGCAGGTGGTCCGCACCCTGATGGGAGCGACCAACCCAGCCGCCGCCGCGCCCGGAACGATCCGCGGCGACCTGGCGCTCGAGACGACCGAGAACCTGGTGCACGGCTCGGACAGCGCCGCATCGGCGGCTCGGGAGATCGCCCTCTTCTTCCCCGGCCTCGAGTAGTTGAGCGGACCCTGGCCCCACCCGAAGTGGAGTCGCGGAACCTGGCCCTACCCGACGGCGTGGTCCGCTTCGAACGGACCACGCCCTCGGCGGGCCACGCTCCGCTTCCACTCTCGACCCAGTCGCGGCTCAGTAGGCGACTGCTACCCACCGCGGTGCGATCATCTACCCGATTGGCGCGACGATTGCACACCTGTGAGGCGCGAGGCGAGGGGACGGTCGTGTGACCCACGCCTGGGGTTCCGGAGAAGGGGACCGACGTAACGGAGATCCTGCCCCTTTCTATGGGAGGGCAGGATCTCCGCTTGCGTCGGCCCCCAAGTCCTGAGGAGGTTCCCCGTCACCCGCGCGGGCGGGTGGACGAGGGATAGCAGGGCGGGTAGCCTCATGAGGACCTCCGGCGCTCCCTGACAGGAGGCCCCTTCGCGTGTCGGACAACTTTTTTAGTGGTTTTTTCGGCCGGGACATGGCTGTCGACCTCGGAACGGCCAACACCCTGGTGTATGTCCGCGGCCGCGGCATCGTGCTCAACGAGCCGTCGGTTGTCGCGGTCAACATCAAGAATGATCAGCCCCTCGCGGTCGGTGCCGAAGCCAAGCGGATGATCGGACGCACACCCAGCCACATCGTGGCCATCCGCCCACTGCGCGACGGGGTAATCGCCAACTTCGACATCTGCGAGAAGATGCTGGCGTATTTCATCCGCCGGGTGCACGGGCCGCGGAAGTTCGCCAAGCCCCGGATGGTCATCTGCGTGCCATCGGGGATCACGGGCGTCGAGCAGCGGGCGGTCCAGGAGGCGGCCGAATCGGCCGGCGCCCGCAAACCGGCTTTCATCATCGAGGAGCCCATGGCCGCCGCCATCGGCGCCGGCCTACCGGTGCACGAGCCGACAGGCAACATGGTCGTGGACATCGGCGGCGGTACCACCGAGGTGGCGGTCATCTCGCTGGGCGGGATCGTGACCAGCCAGTCCGTGCGCATCGGGGGAGACGAGCTGGACGAGGCGATCATCCAGTTCATCAAGAAGGAGTACAGCCTCGCCCTCGGCGAGCGCACCGCCGAAGAGATCAAGATCGCCCTGGGCTCCGCGTGCCCGCTCGAGGAGGAGTTGCACGCCGAGATACGCGGTCGGGACCTGATCACCGGCCTGCCCAAGACAATCGTCACGACGACCGAGGAGATCCGGGCCGCTATCGAGGAGCCGGTCTCGTCCATCGTTGACGCCGTCAAGGTGACCTTGGACAAGACGCCACCCGAGCTGGCCGCGGACATCATGGAGCAGGGAATCGTCCTCACCGGCGGAGGTGCGCTACTGCATGGCATCGGGGCCCGCCTCATGTCGGAGACCGGGATGCCCATCGTGATCGCCGACAACCCTCTCCACTCGGTGGCCATCGGCAGTGGCCAGTGCCTGGAGGAGTTCGAGGTGCTCAAGGGCGTGCTGATGTCCAGTCAAAGCCGTTAACGCTCGGGCTGCCTGCCCCTCGTGGCTGTCTACCGTCGCTCCTCCCGCACTCGCTACGTCCTGGCGGTGCTCGTTCTGGCCGCCCTGACCCTGGTGACCATCGATGCCCGCAGCAACGGCACCGGCGTCACCAGCGACATCCGGGCTCGGGCCAACGACATCTTTTCCCCGCTACAGCGGGCCACCCACGCCGCCCTCCAGCCCATCGGCAACTTCCTGACAGGAGCGCTCGACTACGGCTCGCTGCGCCGGGAAAATCAACGCCTCCGCGATCAGGTCGCCGCTCTCCAGAACCAGTCGGTCCAGGCGGGAGCCGAGGAGTCCGCGGCTGCGCAGGTCATGGCCCTGCGCGACCTCCCCTTCGTCGGCTCCATCTCCACCGTCACCGCGCAGGTCATCGACAACGGTTCCTCCAACTTCGAGACGGCCGTGACCATCGACAAGGGCACGAACCGCGGGATCGCGGTCAACCAGCCGGTGGTGGCGGCCGGCGGCCTGGTCGGTACCGTCCAGGCCGTCAGCGTCACCACCGCCACCATCGTCCTGATTACCGACCCGGCGTTCAACGTCGGCGTCCGGCTCGACGCCGCCAACGTGGGGACCGCCCAGGGGCTGGGCCTGACCGAGCCTCTTCGGGTCACCGTCGACACCACCGGTGCGCCCCATGTTCCGAAGCTCGTGAAGGGTCAGGCGGTGGTCACTAGCGGGCTGGAGTACGAGAACTTCCCGCCGAACATCCCGGTGGGAACGGTCGCTAGCTACAGCCTTACCGCGGGCGCCATCGAGCCGGACATCACCCTCACCCCGTTGGTGAACCTCAACCAACTCAACTACCTCGACGTGCTGCTGTGGTCCCCGCAATGAGGTCGCCGCAATGAGGTCCCGGTCCCGGTGAGCCCGCGCGTCGTCGCCCGGTTGCGGATAGGCCTGCTGCTGGTGGTCGCCATCCTCATCCAGACCACTCTCGGCAATGACTTGCGGGCCTTCGGGGTGGCCCCGGACCTCATGGTGCTCGTGGCCATATGCGCCGGGATGACCGGGGGCGCCGAGTCCGGGGCGTGGGTGGGATTCTGGGCGGGCTTGATCACGGACCTCTTCCTCGTCACCACGCCCCTCGGGTTGGCTGCCCTCACTTACTGTCTCATCGGCGCGGGTGTGGGCGCTCTCCGGTCCTGGGTGCTGCCCGAGAGCCGGTTGCTCGCGCCGGTCGCCGCCTTGGTGGGGACTGCCACCGCGGTCCTGTTGTGGGTGGTGCTCGGCGACATGCTCGGCCAGGGCCAGTTGCTCGACGCCGGCCGGACCTGGTTGATCCGGGTGGTTGTGGTCGAGGCCGGCTGGGCGGCGGTGCTGGCGCTACCGGTGAGCTGGATCTACGGGTGGGCGGCCCGGGGGTTGGTGGGAGCCGACCGGGTCGGCTCGACCGGCGGTGGGGCGGTCCGCACCGAGAGGGTTCCGCTCCGATGAACACGCCGGCCCAATCGTCGACGCAGCTGCGCCTGACGATCCTGGTGGTCATCGTGTTCTGCCTGTTCGCGGCGCTGTTCGCCCGGCTGTGGTTCCTCCAGGTGATCAACGCCCCCAACGCCGAGGCCGCCGCCGCCAACAACGGGGTCGAGACCATCTATACCCCGGCCCCGAGAGGAGAGATCCTGGACCGGGACGGCCGGGTGCTCGTCGGCAACGTCAACGAGCCGGTCATCGAGGTCGACCGGCAACTGGCCGAGGAGAACCCGGCCATGGTCTCCCGCCTGGCGCCACTGCTCGGCATGACGGTCAATCAGCTCGACACGGCCATGAGCAACCTCGAGTACAGCCCGTACGCCCCGGTGCCGGTGTACCCCAACGCCCAACCGCAGCAGATCCTCTACGTGCAGGAGAATCCCGACCTGTTTCCGGGGGTGACGGCGACGACCGAGTCGGTGAGCAACTACAGCATCCTTGGGTCCGCGGCGGCCAACATCGTCGGCTACGTGGGTCAGATCAACCAGGCTCAGTACCAGCAGCTCAAGTCGAAGGGTTACTTGCCCAACGATCAGATCGGCCTGGCCGGGGTCGAGGCCACCTACGAGTCGGTCCTGCGGGGCACGCCCGGGGTCGAGCGGGTGCAGGTGAGCTCCAGCGGGCAAGTGCTGACGACCCTCAGCTCCACCCCCCCGATCCAAGGCCACAACCTGGTGCTGACCATCGACGCCAACGTCCAGGAGCACGCGGTGGTCGCCCTCGAGGCAGGCCTGAACGCGGCCCGGCAGTCCACCCACGACGGCCAATACTTCCCCGCTCCGGCAGGCTCGGCCGTGGTCGAGGACCCCCAGAACGGCTCCATCCTGGCCCTGGCCACCGACCCCGACTACAACCCGGGGGAATTCGTCGGCGGTATAAGCGACGCCAATTACGCGGCCTTGAACAACCCGGCCGAAAATCAGCCACTTCTGGACCGGGCCATCCAGGGGGAGTACGCCCCGGGCTCGACTTTCAAGCTGGTGACCGCCACCGCCGGCCTCGAGTACGGACTGGTCACCCCGACCTCCGAGTTCCACGACACCGGCAGCATCATTATCGGGGGCCAGACCTTCTCCGACGACAACGGAGACGCGTTGGGCTGGCTTACCCTGCCCTCCGCCATCACCGAGTCGAGTGACAACTATTTCAACGCCATCGGGGCGGAGCTGTGGGACGGCTACTACGGCACCAACGCCTACCCCGAAGACGCCCTGCAGGACGTGGCGAACGAGTACGGGTTCGGCAACCCGACGGGGATCGCCCTGCCGGGGGAGGCCGCCGGCCTGATCCCGACCCCGCAGAGCGTGGCCCTGGACTACAAGGAGTACCCGCAGGACTACGACACGGGCACCTGGTACACCGGCGACAGCGCCCAGACCGCCATCGGCCAGTTCGAGGTCCTCGTGACCCCCCTGCAGCTGGCCAACGCCTACTCCACCTTCGCCAACGGCGGCACCCTGTGGGAGCCGCGCCTGGCCCAGGATGCCCAGACCCAGACCGGGACCGTGGTGCAGGCCTACACCTCGACCAAGAAGGGCAGCGTGACCCTCCCGGCGGCCGATCGGGCGGCCATGCTGGCCGGCTTCGAAGGGGTGGTACAGAACCCACTCGGGACCGCCTACGGCATCTTCACCGGGCCCCTGGCCACCCACGACATCGCCGGTAAGACGGGGACAGCCCAGGTCACGGGCAAGCAGAGCACCTCGGTCTTCACCTCGTTTGCCCCGGCCACCAACCCGCAGTACGAGGTCACGGCCATCCTCGAGCAGGCCGGCTACGGCGCCGACATCGCGGGCCCGGTGGTGCGCCAGATCTACGACACCCTCTACGGGCTGCCGGCCCAGCCGATCAGCTACGTCGCCGAGAGCGGGGCCCAGAACTGATGCTGGACACCCGACCGGCGCCGGGCGCGACCGAACGCCGCACCAGGTCCGCCCTGTGGCAGCACGTCGACCCGATCCTGATCGCGGCGACCTTGCTGACCGCGGCGTTCGGCTGCCTGATGGTGTACACCGCCACCCGGGTCGAGCTGCAGGCGGACGGGTACAGCCCCACGTATTACGTCAAGAAGCAGATCCTGTTCATGGTCGCCGGGGTGGTCGTGATGGCCGTGGTCGCCGCCATCGACTACCGCCGCTTTCGCGACTGGGCCCCGGTCATCTACGGGCTCAGCGTCCTTATGCTGGTTGCCGTCTACGTCGTCGGGCACAAGAGCCGGGGCGCCCAAGCCTGGTTCCAGATCGGCTCCTACCAGTTGGAACCGTCCGAGTTCGTCAAGATCGGGATGATCATTGCCTTGGCGAGCTACTGCGCGGCAGCCAAGGGCCACATCAAGGCCCGGGCTCTGTTGGTGGTGCTCACCCTGTCGGTTATCCCGTTCGTGCTCATCTACAAGCAGCCCGACCTAGGTACCGCCCTGGTGCTGGCGGCCGTGCTGGTGGCGGTTCTCCTCATCGGTGGTGCGTCCGGCCGCACCCTGGCCTTGTTGGGCGTGATCGCGGTGCTGCTGGCGGTGGGGGCGGTCCACTTCGGCGTCCTCAAGAGCTATCAGGAGGCCCGCCTTTCCTCCTTTATCGAGAGCCCGAATCAGCCCAACGCGGCGCTCCTCAGCACCGCCGCGGGGGCCAACGAGTACAACCTGGCCGAGTCCAAGATCACCATCGGCGACGGGGGCGCGTTCGGCAAGGGCATCGGCAAGGGGCCTCAGACCAACCTGGCGTTCGTGCCCGAGCAGCAGACCGACTTCATCTTCACGGCGGTGGGAGAGCAGGTCGGCTTCGTCGGATCGGGGCTCCTGTTGCTGCTGTTCGCCATCATCATCTGGCGGACCTGGCGAGCCGCCACCCTGTCCCGGGACCTGGTCGGGACGCTGATCTGTGTCGGGGTGCTGGCCATGCTGACGTTCCAGGTCTTCGAGAACATCGGGATGACCATGGGGATCATGCCGGTCGCGGGCATACCGTTGCCGCTCATGAGCTACGGCGGGTCGGCGGTGATCGCCACCTTCGCGGGCATCGGCCTGGTGCTCAACGTCCGCATGCGGCGTTTCAGCTGAGCGCCTGGCCCTGCGCTCGAAAGGGTCCCCGCTACACTGACCAGGGACATGACGTCGCTGTGGCCTCAGATCGAGCCGATCCTCGCCCACGTACAGAAGCCGGCCCGCTACATCGGGTGCGAGGAGGGCGCGGTCGGACCGGGTTCGCTCGCCGGCCAGGTGGCCTGGCTCCTGATGTACCCCGACGTCTACGAGATCGGTCTTCCCAATCAGGGCCTGCAGATCCTCTACGAGTTGATCAACGAGCGCCCGGGCGCCCGGGCGGAGCGCTCGTACGCCCCCTGGACGGACATGGAAGCCGAGATGCGCCGCCGCGGCTTGCCCCTTTTCTCGGTCGACAGTCACCTGCCGGCGGGCGACTTCGACCTGCTGGCGTTCAATCTGTCGGCGGAACTGGTCTACACCAACCTGCTCAACTGCGTGGACCTGGCCGGGGTGCCGGTGCGCGCCGCGGACCGCGGCCCGGAGCACCCGTTGGTGGCGGCGGGTGGTCACTGCACCTTCAACCCCGAGCCGCTCGCCGATTTCGTGGATCTCTTCGTCATCGGCGACGGCGAGGAAGTCGTCGGTGAAATAACCGACGCCGTGCAGGCCTGGAAGTCCGGAGGGAGAACGGCCGGGTCGCGCCAACGGTTGCTCCACGACCTGGCTCGGGTCCCGGGCGTGTACGTCCCCTCCTGCTACGACGTGGCGTACGAGGGACCGCGGCTGGTCGCGGTCACGCCCCGGTACGCCGACGTACCTGAGCATGTCGAGAAGCGCACCATCGCCGACCTGGCCGCCTGGCCGTACCCCAAGCAGCAGCTGGTGCCCATGACCGAGGTGGTGCACGACCGGCTCAACGTCGAGATCTTCAGGGGTTGCACCCGCGGCTGCCGCTTCTGCCAGGCGGGCATGATCACTCGGCCCGTCCGGGAGCGTCCGGCCGAGCAGGTCCGCCAGATGGTCAGCGACGGCCTGCGCCGGACCGGGTACGACGAGGTCAGCCTCACCTCGCTGTCCAGCGCCGACTACTCCGGCATCGACGAGGTGGTGACCGGGATCATCGAAGACCCCGCCTGCAGTGGCCAGGTGTCGGTAAGCCTGCCGAGCCTGCGGGTCGACGCCTTCACCGTCGGCATCGCCAGCCAGATCCAGAAAGTGCGCCGGACGGGACTGACATTTGCGCCCGAGGCCGGCACCTGGCGGATGCGCCAGGTCATCAACAAGCTCATCCGGGAAGAGGATCTCTACGGCGCGGTGGAGTCCGCTTTTTCCCAAGGTTGGCGTCGGGTCAAGCTGTACTTTCTTACCGGCCTGCCGACCGAGACCGACGAGGACACCCTCGGTATCGCCGACTTGGCGCGCAACTGCGTGGCCGTCGGGCGCCGCCACCACCAGGGTGCCTCGGTCACCGCGTCGGTCGGGGGGTTCGTGCCCAAGCCCCAGACCCCGTTCCAGTGGTTCGGGCAGGACACCGCGGGTGAGCTCGGCCGCAAGATCGGACTGCTCCGTGACGCCACCCGGCGGGATCGGGGGGTTCAGCTGCGCTGGCACGACCCCAAGGCGACCCTCGTCGAGGGCATCGCCAGCCGGGGGGACCGGCGGGTGGGGGCGGTCATCGAAGAGGTGTGGCGGCGCGGTGGCACGTTCCAGGAGTGGTCGGAGTACTTCTTGCTGGATCTGTGGACCGAGGCCATGGCCGCCCACGGCCTGTCGATCGACTGGTATGTGCACCGGTCGCGGGACCGTGACGAGCTGCTGCCCTGGGCGCACATCTCGGCCGGTTTGCACGAGGACTTCCTCTGGCAGGACTGGCAGGACGCCCTGGCCGCCGGGAACGTCGCCGGGCCAGAAGGGCACGAGCACAGCACCCCGGATTGCCGCTGGACGCCGTGCTACGACTGCGGGGCGTGCACCGGTTACGGGATCGAGCACGTGGTGGCCTCGCCGACACCACCCGCCGGCGGCAGCCAGGGCACAGGTCAAGACCTGTCCCGGGGGGCCGAGGTGCCGGTCCTGCTCCGGCTCGGGGCGCGCCCGTGAGCAAGGTCCGTATTCGCTTCGTGAAGCTGGGAAAGATCCGCTGGACGAGTCACCGGGACGTGGCCCGCATGTGGGAGCGGGCGTTTCGGCGGGTGGAGTTGCCTCTGGCGTACAGCGCCGGCTTCTCCCCGCGTCCCAAGGTCAGCTTCGGGCTGGCCCTTCCCACCGGTCACGAGTCGGTGGCCGAGTATTTGGATATCGAGCTGGTCACCGAGGCTCAGTTGGATGGGGAGTCCGGGATCGATGTCCGCGCCTTGCCCGGCCGGTTGTCGGCGGCGTTGCCGTCCGGGGTAGATGCCACCGCGGCGGAGGTGATCGCCCCCGGGACCCCCTCGCTGCAAGAGGACGTCGCGTCGTGTACGTGGCGCTGGGTGGCCGTTCCCAAAGAAGGTGCCGACCTGCCCTGGTGGTCGACGGATAGTTGGGAGGCGGAGCTGAGCGCCCGGGTGTCGGCCGTGCTCAGTGCCTCCTCGGTCGTCGTGACCCGAACCCGCAAGGGTGAAGAGCTGACCGACGACATCCGGGCCGGTATCGTTACCCTGGAGTTACTCGAGCCCGCCGGGCTCGATCCCTCGCACGGCATGTGGTTGCAGGCCGAACTGACCTGCTGGCCGCGCACCCTCCGACCCTCGGAGGTGCTGGTCGCTCTGGACCCTGGTCTGGAGGAACGGCACGTGCGGAGGACTCACCAATGGATTTTGCGCGACGGCGCCCGGAGGGAGCCTCTTTTGGAGGCTTACCCGTCCGGAGCGACGGACGCGCCGCACGCCTTGGAGCGTGCGTCATGAGAAGGGAAACTTGCAATGTCCGACCCTGCGTCGGCCCGCCCGGAGGTCTCCGGGCCGGCCCACTCCGGCCCACCTGTCGCCGGCTCTCAAGAGGACTCCTCACCGCCTGACCTGGTCAACGCCGGTAGTTCTCTAGAGGCTGACGGCCCGGCGGCGACTGGTGCCGGTGCCGCGGCGGGACCCCGCCGGCGGCGGCGAGGATCGAGGGGCGGCCGCAACCGGAGCCGGACCTCGACCGCCTCCACCTCGGCCAGCACCACCACCCCGAGCGCCACCACGGTCGAAACCGGGTCGGACCCCAACCCGGACGGTCCTACCCCGGGGCCTGCTGTTCCCCCCGCCGTCGAACCCGCCCGTCAGGCGGCCCCGCCGGAGTCAGCACCCCGCCAGGAGCGGGTCCCGCCCGTTCCGATGAGTCTGCCGGGGACGGCGAACGTGACTCTGCCGGGGACGGCGAACGGTCCCAGTCGGGCGGGGGGTCCGGCCAGCAAACCCAAGATCGGCGACAGCCGTCCGGCGCCGGTCGCGTCGCCCCCCCGCCAGCAACGGCCGGCCGCCCGGGGGGAGGGTGGGGAATCAGCACCTCCCGTAAGGGGTGAAGGCGACCGGGCCGGCCGGCGCCGCCGCCAGAAGGGCCGGCCGCGGGTACCGACCGACCGACGTCCGGTCGAGGCGGTGCTCGTCGACGACCCTGTCGAGATCGACGACGAAACCCTCGAGCGACGGCGGGGTCGCGAGCGCAAGGGACGCCCCATCGGACGCTACTTGATGGTCGTCCACTCCCAGCCCGCCGCCACCCAGATCGCGGTTTTGGAAGGACGGGTGCTCATCGAGCACTACGTGTCGCGGAAGGCCAACGACGCCACCCAGATCGACGGCAACATCTACCTCGGTCGGGTGCAAAACGTGCTTCCGGGCATGGAGGCGGCCTTCATCGACATCGGCACCCCCAAGAACGCGGTCCTCTATCGGGGTGACGTCCGCTACGACAAGGACGACCTCGAAGCCACCCCGGCTTCCGACGGTCGCGCCGGTCCGACGCGGGGGCGGTTGGCGGGAGCCGCCCGGGGCGCCCGGATCGAGCAACTGCTCAAGACCGGCCAGACCGTCCTGTGCCAGGTCACCAAGAACCCGATCGGCACCAAGGGGGCGCGGCTCACCCAGGAGGTGTCCCTCCCCGGACGGTTTGTGGTGCTGATCCCCGGGAGCGACACCTACGGCATCTCCAAGCGGCTCCCGGACGAAGAGCGCAAGCGGTTGCGCCGCATCCTCGACGAGATTCGCCCCGAAGGCCACGGCCTGATCGTGAGGACCGCGGCCGAGGGGGCGACCGCCGACGAGCTGCGCCGCGACGTAGCCCGGCTCAGCCAGCAGTGGACGCGCATCGAGGACATGGCGAAGTCGTCGCGCACGCCGGCGTTGCTCTACCGGGAGCCCGACATGGCCGTCCGGGTCATCCGGGAGGAGTTCAACAGGAACTACCGGGGCGTCGTCATCGACGATCGGGGCCTGTTCGAGGAGGTCCGGGACTACGTCGCCAGCATCAGCCCGGAGCTGGCTGATCGGGTCGAGTGGGCGGGCGACTCCGACGATCCGCTGCCGGTGTTCGAGCGTTTTCACATCCACGAGCAGATCCACAAGGCCCTCGACCGGAAGGTGTGGCTGGCGTCGGGTGGTTCGTTGATCATCGAACGAACCGAGGCGCTTACCGTCATCGACGTCAACACCGGCAAGAACGTCGGAACGTCCAACCTGGAAGAGACCGTCTTTCGCAACAACCTGGAGGCCGCGGAGGAGATCTCCCGTCAGCTCCGGCTACGGGACATCGGCGGGATCATCGTCATCGACTTTATCGACATGGAGATCGCCGCCAACCGGGCCGAGGTCATCAAGACCTTCCGGGGCGCCCTGGCCCGGGACAAGACCCGGACCCAGGCGTTCGACATCTCGGAGCTGGGCCTGGTCGAGATGACCCGCAAACGGATCTCCGAGGGTTTGGTGGAGTCCTTCTCCGAGACCTGCCCGACCTGTGGTGGGCGGGGCATCGTCTTCGACCAGTCCCTCTTGTAGCCGTAGTCGCCCCCGGACCGCCGGGTGGGGGTCCAGGCGAGCGGGTATACTTTTCCCCTTGTGTATGCGGTGATCAAGACAGGTGGCAAGCAGGAGCGAGTCGAGGAGGGCCAGACGCTGGCCGTCGAGTTGCTTGGCGCGGCCGCAGGTGAAGAGGTCAGCTTCGAGCCGATCCTGGTGGTCGACGGGTCCACCGTGCTGTCCCAGCGTCAGCAGTTGGCGGGGTCCAAGGTGGCAGCCCGGGTGGTCGGGGAGACCAGGGGCCCGAAGATCCACGGGTTTACCTACAAGCCGAAGACTCGCGGCCGCCGGAGTTGGGGCCACCGTCAGCGCTATACGACCATCGAGATCACCGGCATCAGCCGCGGCGGGCAGGAGGGATAGGACATGTCCAAGACCAAGGGTGGCGGCTCCACTCGAAACGGCCGTGACTCCAACGCCCAGCGGCTCGGCGTCAAGGTGTTTGACGGTACGGCGATCACGGCCGGGTCGATCATCGTCCGCCAGCGCGGCACGCACTTCCATCCCGGCGAGAACGTCGGCCGCGGCGGTGACGACACCCTGTTCGCCCTCAAGGACGGCAAGGTCAAGTTCGGCAGCCGCAAGGGCCGCAAGCTGGTCGACATCCTCACCGAGGCCTGACCAAGGGCGTCGACCCCGGCTGTCACCGCGGCCGGAAAGGCCTTAGGGGTGTTGCGTGTCCGCGTTTGTCGACGAAGCCCAGATTCACGTCAAGGCAGGTGACGGTGGCGCGGGCTCGATCTCTTTTCGGCGGGAGGCGCACGTGGCCAAGGGGGGTCCCGACGGCGGCGACGGCGGCCACGGAGGCAGCGTCTGGCTGGTAGCAGATCGCAACACGGCGTCCCTCTACGGTTTCCGAGATCATCCGCACCGACGAGCAGGCAGCGGCACCCACGGGATGGGCAAGGGCCGGCACGGCAAGGCCGGCGCGGACCTTGAGGTCCCTGTGCCCGAGGGGACGGTGGTGCGCGATGCCAGCGGTGAGGTGGTGGCCGATCTCGTCTCCGAGGGGGACCGGTGGCTGGCCGGACGGGGTGGGCAGGGGGGCCGGGGCAATGCCCGCTTCCTCTCCAACCGCCGGCGCGCTCCCTCCTTCGCCGAACAAGCCGAGCTGGGCGAGGAGCGCTGGTTGGACCTGGAGCTCAAGCTGATGGCCGACGTCGCCCTGGTGGGTTTTCCAAATGCCGGGAAGAGCACGCTGATCTCCCGGATCTCGGCGGCCAAACCCAAGATTGCGGACTATCCGTTTACGACGCTGGAGCCTCACCTTGGGGTGGTTCGCTTCGACGAGCACGAATTCGTGGTGGCCGACATCCCTGGTCTGATTGAGGGGGCGAGTGAGGGCCGGGGCTTGGGTCACCGGTTCTTACGTCACATCGAACGAGCCCGTGCCCTCGTGGTGCTGCTGGACCTGGACCCGGCCGACGGTCGGGCTCCCGCTGAGCAGGAGCGGATCCTGCTCGAAGAACTCCGCCGGTACCAACCGGAGCTGGCGACCCGTCCCCAGCTGGTGGTCGGCTCGAAGGCGGACGCGGCCGCGCCCGGCATCGAGTGGGAGGGTGAGCGGTTCTCCGCCCTTACCGGAGATGGCCTACGCCATCTGCTCGGGGGCATGGCGACGATCGTAGAGGCGGCCCGAGCCGAGATGCCCCGCCGGGATCGCTTCGTCGTGCACCGGCCCGAGCCGACGGGGGTGTCTGTCCAACGGGCTCCCGACGGCGGATGGGTGGTGCTGGGCCGAGCCGCCCAGCGCGCCGTTGCCCTGTCGGATCTCACCAACGCCGAGGCGCTGGCCTACGCCCAGGGCCGGTTGCGAGGCCTCGGGGTCGACCGGGCGCTCGCCCGGGCTGGGGCGCGTTCGGGCGACCGGGTCCACATCGGCGGCTTCGAGTTCGACTACGAGGCCGATACCGGTCTGGCCGGGTGACGGAATGAGCGGGCGGCTCATCGTGGCCAAGATCGGAACCTCGTCGCTGACCGATACCACCGGCGCCATCGTGCCGGCGGCGATCGAGAAGCTGTGCGCCGAGGTGGCCTCGTTGCGGGAGGGAGGCGACCGGGTCGTGGTGGTGTCGAGTGGTGCCATTGCGGCCGGGCTTCCGGTGCTCGGGCTCCACGAGCCCCGCCCGACCGCCCCGGCAGTGCTGCAGGCCGTGTCCGCGGTGGGGCAGGTCCACCTCGTCGGCCACTACAACCGGGCCCTCGCCGCCCACGGACTGGTCGGGGGTCAGGTGCTCCTGGCGCCGCTTGACTTCATCAACCGCCGGCAATATCTCCACGCCCGACAGACCCTCAGGGTGCTGCTCGACCTCGGAGTGGTACCGGTGGTCAACGAAAATGACGCCATCGCTGACGACGAGATCCGCTTCGGCGACAACGACCGGTTGGCGGCTCTGGTCTCCCATCTGCTCGGCGCCGACCTGCTCGTCCTACTGACCGACACCGCCGGCGTGCTCACGGGCGACCCCCAGGTCGACCGGGAGGCTTCGCTCATCGAGGAGATCGTGGCGGTCGACCACCAGATGGAGGCCATGGCAGGCGGGGCCGGAACCGCCCGGGGTAGCGGGGGGATGGCCTCGAAGCTGGCGGCGGCCAAGATCGCGGCCTGGTCAGGGGTTCGGGTCGTGATTGCCGGCGCCGCTCGACCCGGAGTGCTCACCGACGCTGCGGCCGGTGTGCCGGGTGTGGGCACCGTGATCGTTCCCCGGGCGCAGCGCCTACCAGCCCGCAAGCTCTGGATCGCCTTCGCCATCGGGGCGTCAGGCACCATCGTGGTGGACGAGGGGGCCAAAGCGGCCCTCCTCGAGCGGGGGGTCTCGTTGTTGCCCGCCGGGGTCGTAGCGGTGTATGGGACCTTCGACGCCGACGACGCGGTGGAGCTGGCCGGACCTGACGGACGGGTGTTCGCCAAGGGCCTGACCCGTCACCCGGCAAACCGCGTCAAGGAGTTGGCCGGGAGGCAGACTGCCGACCTGCCCGATCACGTGATCCACGAGGTCATCCACCGCGACGACCTGGTGTTGCTGCCATGAGCGTGGTGTTGTTGTCATGAAGTGGCCCCGCCGCCCGTATCGTCCCCGGCCGCCTGCCAGGCGGGGGGTGCTGGCCGCCTTGGCGCTGCTCCTGGCGGCGATGGCCATGCTGTCGAGTTGCGGAGTGTTGAGTTCGCTCGTCAACACCGAGCAGGCGTTGCGAGATGCCGGTTACCAATCGGTGGGCGTCAACTTTGACTTGTCCAACTCGGAGGACGGGGTCAAGGTACGGGTGTCAGTGGACGCACCCGCCACGCAGACCGACGTGCAGGATGTCGCCCGGGTGGTCTGGTACAACCTGCATGAGCGCTTCGCCTTCCTCGACGTCTCGGTGCACGGCACAGGCGGTGGGGTGGGCGCGGACCAAACCGGCGATTACACGTTCGATGACCTCCAGAGTCTCTTCGGGCCGCGGAACCCGAGTTGGAACACCACGAGCGTCGGCCAGTCGGCTGAACACCTGGGAATAGAGATCCTGGTTGGCGTCCTGGTCGTGGTGGTGGTTGTCGCGCTGGTGGTCGTCGCAGTCAAAGCCCGCAAACGCCGGCGCCAGCCGCCCTGGGGCGGTGGCGGTAGTAGTGGCGCCGGAGCCCCTCTGTGGCCAGCCCCTCCCGGCCCGCCGTGGGCGCCATGGAACCCGGGGAGTCCCGGATTCCCGGGGGGCCCGGGGCCGGGGGACCCCGGTGCCGCGATCGGGCCTGGTAGGCCCCCGGGTCACGGTTGGGCGCCGGGGCCGCCGGCGCCGGGGACGGGTTGGTCCCCGGGCCCGCCGGCGCCGGGGACTGGTTGGGCGCCTGGCCCGCCGGCGCCGGGGACGGGTTGGGCGCCGGGCCCGCCGCAGCCGGGGACGGGTTGGGCGCCGGGCCCGCCGCAGCCGGGGACGGGTTGGTCGCCGGGCCCGCCGGCGCCGGGGACTGGTTGGGCGCCTGGGCCGCCGGCGCCTGAGACAGGCTGGGCGCCGGGCCCGCCGCCAGCTGGGCCGCCGGCGGCGCCTGACGGTGTACCCCCGGATGAGGACGGCGGATGGGGCGCCCCCCGCCCGCCGGCCTGAGGCCGTCGCCGCCCGGTCACGCGGCCCTGGCGGGGCGTGCCAGGATGACAACCTCCGGCATGCATTTCGATTGGAGGCGCACGTGCAACTCGGCATGGTTGGGCTGGGGCGGATGGGGGCAAACCTGGTGCGACGCCTGATGCGCGACGGGCACACGTGCGTCGTGTACGACGTGAGCGCCGACGCCGTCAAGGCTCTCGAGGCCGATGGCGCCACCGGGGCAGCGAGCCTGGAGGACTTCGTCGCCAAGCTCGAGATCCCTCGGGCCGCGTGGGTCATGGTCCCGGCCGCCTACACCGGCGATACCGTCGAAAAGCTGGCGGACGCCATGAGCGAGGACGACATCATCATCGACGGGGGCAACTCCTACTACCGGGACGACATCCACCGCGCCGCCCAGCTCAAGGCCAAAGGGATCCACTACGTCGACGTGGGAACCAGCGGCGGCGTGTTCGGCCTGGAGCGCGGCTACTGCCTGATGATCGGTGGGGAGGACGACGTGGTGGCCCATCTCGATCCCCTCTTCAAGACCATCGCCCCCGGCATTGATGCGGCACCCCGCTCCGAGGGTCGCACTGGGCCGCCCTCGACTGCTGAGCAGGGTTACCTCCACTGCGGACCCAATGGCGCCGGCCACTTCGTCAAGATGGTCCATAACGGGATCGAGTACGGCGTCATGGCTGCCTACGCCGAGGGTCTGGCCGTCCTGCACAAGGCCGACGTGGGGTTGGCTCCACCCAGCGAGGCGGATGCCGAGACCACCCCGCTGTCGAACCCCGAGTACTACCAGTACCAGCTCGACACGACCGAGGTCGCCGAGCTGTGGCGGCGGGGGAGTGTGATCTCATCCTGGCTGCTGGACCTGACTGCCCATGCCCTTCACCAGGACCCCAAGTTGGCGAACTTCGCGGGCCGGGTGTCCGATTCGGGGGAGGGTCGCTGGACGGTGATGGCCGCCATCGACGAGGCGGTACCCGCCTACGTGCTCACCTCCGCCCTCTACGAACGGTTCTCGTCGCGCGGTGAGGGCGACTTCGCCGACCGCATCTTGTCGGCGATGCGCAAGGAGTTCGGCGGACACGACGAGAAGGCCGGCGGCTCCTAGTGTGCTGAAGTAAGGGTTGTTTGGGGGACCCCTCTTCGTCCTCCCGTTCCTCGGGTGCTCCCCGCTCAGAAGTGCGGTTTGGTGTCAGAACGCCGGGCCCCGGTCACATGCCGCTTGTACGGTGCGGCCCATGGATCTCCTCCATCTTGCAGCCCCTCCGATCACTCGTGATGAGTGGGATGCCCTCGTGGTACCCGAGGCCTATCGGGCCGAGATCGTGCAGGGGGAGATCTCGAAATTGACGTGGTGGGGTCGGTCCCAGTGGCTCGCCGGTACGAGGCTCGTGGTGGCGTCTTGGTGGAGGTCGACCGCGCTGCCGGTGATCCAAGTCTGGTCACGGCGCGGCCGTTTGCCTACTCGGTTGTCCCCGCCGATCTGGTCACCTAGGGGGCGCTGAAGTAAGGGTTATTTGGGGGTTCGGGGTCGTCGTGTTGCTGTCCGGGATGAAC
>Ga0302326_10003201_pt1 | contig 38791 bp, 39 predicted proteins | sample Palsa_T0_3_FD_202264 | JGI IMG/M metagenome (GOLD analysis project Ga0302326, IMG submission 202264) | Peat permafrost microbial communities from Stordalen Mire near Abisko, Sweden - Palsa_T0_3 | ecosystem: Environmental > Terrestrial > Soil > Palsa > Peat permafrost | place: Sweden: Abisko... | reverse complement strand
TCGTAAAACACTGGATCTTCAAAGGAAACCAGATCCAGCCGGTTGGCGTGCTCCATCAGCCTTAAGCTGACGTGATTGGTGAACTTGTCGCCCAGCAGGCTGTCTGAGAGGTTCACTGCGCGCGATAGCAGGTCGCTCAGGACGGCCAGGGCGATCTCATAGGCTAAGTAGACCCAAATGCGATGCGGGGCCACTGGATGGCCTTGCAGACGATCCTGGAGAGCCCGGACTACCTGATCGATGATTAGTTTGCCAACCCACAGTTGGGATACTGGAATCGCCGACGAAATCAGCCGCAGCAGGACGGTCCCCGTCGTCAGCGCTGGGCTGGTATTCCAGACCATCCGCAACAGCGGCGGAACGTTGCGGAGCGCCCGCAGGCGATCGCGCCAGGTGGCAGGTTCGTCGGTGGATTTGGGAAGTGGAGGGTGAAACGGGATCAAACCACAGTGTAACGCCTGAGAAGGTTTGTAAGTTCAGAACGGGGCCCTAAGGGCATCATTGATCGGAAAGGGGACCGGGGGGGCATTTGATCGAAAAGGGCCCGAGGGGGCGTCATTGATCGGAAAGGGGCCCAAGGGGCCCCAATCGACACCATCTGCCTGAATCTGAAACAGGCCCCTCGCTCCCGCAAGGGCGATGTATGGGAGAATCAGGTTCGACGGAAACGCAACCGTCAAAACCTGTTTGTGATTCAGATGATAGGGCCACCAAGGTTGCGAGTCAAGTGAAAAACCGAAAGTTGTCGAATCGGCTCTAACACCTCGATCTGGAACGGGTTGCGTCGAGGATTCATTTTGGAAATCTTGTGGAATATTTTGCCTATGGGCGCGCGTTCACTAGGGCTTTGGTTTCTAAGGTGGAGAAATGTGAGGAGTTATTTGCCCTCGAGATGAAGTGTGATCAGCGATCCCTCAGCAGCTGAATAGCCAAACCTGCGTGCAAGGCGCAAGGTTCCTCCCACGGCAAGCCCTGACAGCAAGCAGAATGCCAGCAGCAGGCCGGCCAAGCTAAGAATGGCCAGAACCATCTTTCCAGCGCTTTCGGGCTTGAGTTCGAGGGGCTTCTCGGGCGGTTTCTCATGCTCGGCTACAACCCCCTGATAATTAATGGCAGTTAGCAGTTGGTCCTTGGCTGGCGAGGCACCTATGGCAACGGCAATCAGCGGTCCGCTTCGCTTGACGGCGACACCCGGAATCTTTTGAAATTGGGGCAGTTGCTGGCGCGCCATGGACGGAAGCGGGAATGAAAAGACGGCTAGCATTAATGGCCCCGAGGGCGTACGGTAATGGGCAAGCTCGCCTTCCGTCCCAAAATCGAAGTTCACGGCCGAAGCGGGGATTTCGGGAGCATTGGTCTTAAGCCCGACGGGCCCCAGGATGTAGCGCTCCGATCGTTGGAGCAAGCCCTTGGAGGGAAGATAGGTGTCCAAGGTTGGAATAGCCGCATGGGAGATGCCAGGAAGAGAAGCGTCTGCCAGTTGGGGGAAGTCTTTGGTACATGTCCCCTCACATCCAACAACGTAATTTCCCAGACGAACGCCGCTCTGTTGCAGAGAGGCTGCGTACGCACCCGTAACATCCTTGAAGCGCCACGCGGTAACTTGAAATGCGCCGTAGTCAGCGCGTTCGGCTGCTTCCAGACCATCTTCGACGAGGCCTGGCGAGGCGTCCACCGGCGACGCGGACTTGCGCTGATACTTGCCGAGCTGCTCCGGCCAGATGGTGGCACACGCGGAGGAAACAAAAATCGCCGCTAAAATCAGGCTCCGTGGCATTTCTTATATTTTTTGCCGCTCCCGCACGGGCAAGGATCGTTGCGTCCGGCCTTCTTGTCGGAAGTGGCTTGTTTCTTTTCCGTGTCCGCGCCGCTGCCGCCGACGAATTGCAGCTCGGCCATTTCCTTGTCTTTCTTGCGCTGGATGTTGCGGGTGAAATCCTCCACGGCGCTTTGCGCTTGACGGCGCTGCTCGGAACTGGCGGATACCAGCGCCTCTTCTTCGCCCTCGTCATCCTCGTCTTCTTCGTCCTCAGCAAAGGGCAGGATGGGCTTGGGCCTGCCCAGCGGACCACCGCCGTCGCCATTCGGACCATCGCTACCGGGACCGGCCACCTGCAGGAAGAACAAATACCGGATGGTCTCATCTTCGATGCGATCCATCATGTCCTGGAACAGCTCGAAGGATTCCTTCTTGTATTCGATCAGCGGGTCTTTCTGGCCGTAGCCGCGCAGCCCGATGCCTTCCTTCAAGTGGTCCATCGACAGCAGATGATCCTTCCACTGGTTGTCGATGACGTTCAGCATCACCACGCGCTCGGCCTCCTGCATGTTCTCCGGGCCGATCAGCTCTTCCTTCTCGTGGAAGCGGCGTTCCAGCAGTTCGTTGATGTGATCTTCGATCTCCTGCTTCAGCAGCCCCTTTAAATCTTCCAGATCGATCTTCACTCCGAACTGGCTGAGCACGTCGGATTGCAATCCGGTGAGATCGAACTCGGTGGCGTGCGTTTTTTCCGGGCAACGCACGTCGCTGAAGGAGGCCACGATGCCCTGGATGATCTCTTTGACGCGCTCGGTCTGGTCTTTGCCCTCCAGCAACTGGCGGCGCATACCATACACCGCTTGCCGCTGCTTGTTCATCACGTCGTCGTATTCGAGCAGGTGTTTGCGGGAGGCGAAGTGCTGCGCTTCCACGGCCTCCTGCGCGGCGGCAATGCGCTTGGTGATGAGGCCGGACTCGATGGGTACGTCTTCCTCCATGCCCAGCCGCAACATCAGGTTCTGCATGCGCTCGCCGCCAAAGATGCGCATCAAGTCATCTTGGAGTGACAGGTAGAAACGAGAACTGCCAGGGTCGCCCTGGCGGCCGGCGCGTCCGCGTAGCTGATTGTCGATGCGGCGCGACTCGTGCCGTTCCGTACCCAGCACGTGCAAGCCGCCCGCGGCCACCACTTCGTCGTGTTCGGTAGCAGTTTCGCCCCGGAAGCGCGCGAACACCTGATCCCATTCCGTGCGTTCCGTCGATGCGGCCGGGCTGGTCTGATATAGATCCGGATCTTTGTTCTGCTTTTTTAAATACTCTTTGGTGAGAAACTCTGGATTGCCACCAAGGAGTATGTCGGTGCCGCGGCCCGCCATGTTGGTGGATACCGTGACCGCGTTCTTACGGCCGGCCTGCGCGATGATGAACGCCTCGCGCTCATGATTCTTGGCGTTCAAGACCTCGTGCTTGACGCCCATCTTCTTGAGCAAGGCGGCCAGACGCTCGGATTTTTCCACCGAGATGGTGCCCACCAGAACCGGCTGGCCTTTTTCGTTCAGCGTCTTGATCTCTTTGGCCGCGTTCCGGAACTTTTCTTCCTCGGTCCGGTAGACCATGTCCTGAAATTCTTTACGGACCATGCTGCGATTGGTGGGAATCACCATCACGTCCAGCTTGTAGGTCTTTTCGAACTCGGCGGCTTCCGTTTCAGCGGTGCCGGTCATGCCGGCCAGCTTTTTGTACAGGCGGAAGTAGTTCTGGAAGGTGATGGTGGCAAGCGTCTGGTTTTCGCGCTCGATCTTGACGTTTTCCTTGGCTTCGATAGCCTGGTGCAGACCATCGCTCCAGCGGCGGCCGGGCATCACTCGGCCGGTGAACTCGTCGACGATGATCACCTGGCCGTCCTGCACCAGATAATCCTTGTCGCGTTGGAAAAGCACCAGCGCCTTCAGTGCCTGCTGGACATGGTGCAGCGTGGACCAGTTCTCCGGCTGATAGAGATTGCCGCAGCCCAGCAGCTTCTCCACTTTCGCTATGCCCTCTTCGGTAAGCGCCGCGCTGCGATGCTTCTCGTCCACCGTGTAATCGCCGGTAGTATAGCTCTCGCCCGGCTCCTTGCCCTTGATTTCTTCGCCGCGCGTCAGCTTGGGGATGATGCGGTTGATCTTGTAATACTTGTCGGTGGATTCTTCGCTGGGCCCGGAAATGATAAGCGGAGTACGCGCTTCGTCCACCAGGATGGAGTCCACTTCATCCACGATCGCGAAGTTATGGCCGCGCTGGACGCAATCCTCCAGGCGGAACTTCATGTTGTCGCGCAGATAATCGAAGCCGTACTCGTTGTTGGTTCCGTAAGTGATGTCGGAGGCGTAGCTGTTCTGGCGCTCCCGGTCGTCCAGGTCATGCACGATGATGCCGTACGACATTCCGAGGAACCGGTAAATGCGGCCCATCCACTCGGCGTCGCGCTTGGCCAGGTAATCGTTGACGGTGACCACGTGAACGCCTTTGCCTGCGAGCGCGTTCAGGTAGCAGGGCAGTGTGGCGACCAGCGTCTTACCTTCGCCCGTCCGCATTTCAGCGATCCGGCCGCGGTGTAGAACCACGCCGCCGATCAACTGCACATCGAAGTGCCGCATGTTCAGGATACGGCGGCCGGCCTCACGGCACACGGCGAAGGACTCGATCAGCAAATCATCCAGGGGCTCGCCGTTGGCCACCCGCTGCTTGAATTCCACGGTTTTTTGGGCCAGTTCGGCGTCGGAGAGCTGCTGGAGCCCGGGTTCGAGATCGTTGATGGCGGCGACCATGGGACGGAGCCGCTTGATTTCGCGTTCGTTCCTGGTCCCGAAGATTTTCGCAAGAGTGGCGTCGAGCATGGGCGGGGGCCTGCTTCTATTTTAGCGGATCTTGCTAATTGTGAGCTGCAAACTTCTAAACATTTGGGCTGGAGTGGTTTAGTCGGGCATGGCGGTAAGCCGGGTAAACCGCTCGGATAACCCATATCAGCAGACAAAGCAGCGCGAGCACAAACAGAACGGCGCTCCCGGCCAGCAGCCCAGGAACTCTTGCGAGTCTCACGCTAACGCCGCGCGCGGCAGCGCTCCGAATCGCCGTTCGCGGGATCGGAATTCGCCGACCGCCGCGGCCAGGTCGGCAGCCGCGAAGTCCGGCCACATCACCGGAGTGAACACCAACTCGGCGTAAGCGCATTCCCAGAGCATAAAATCGCTCAGACGCTGTTCGCCGCCGGTGCGGATCAGCAGATCGACGTCCTGCCCGCCCAGCGCGTCTGAAAGCCCTTCCCGCGTCGCACTGCCGTTGAGAGCCTGGGCGGCAGCCAGGATCGCGTCGCGTGAGGAATAATCGATGGCGAGGCGCAGGTGCAGCTTCTCTCCTTTAGAAGTAGCGTTCTCGCATTCGTCGATCACGGGCAATAGCAGGCGCGGCAAACGATCCCGCCGTCCGATCACCGACACGCGCACGCCCTTGTCGACGCACTTGGCTTGCTCGCGGCGCAGGTAGGTGTGGAACATCTTCATCAGCGCGGACACTTCCGGTTGCGGCCGTCGCCAGTTGTCGGAAGAAAACGCGTAGACCGTCAGCACGCCGATGCCGAGATCGGGCGCGGCTTCCACCGTCCGCCGCAACGCCTCGGCGCCCGCGCGATGTCCGGCCACGCGCGGCAGCCCTCGCGTGGAGGCCCAGCGGCCGTTACCGTCCATGATGATGGCGGTGTGCAGACAGTCCGAAGTGCTTTGTGACATACCGGAGCTTTGGGTCATACCGGAGCTTTGGGTCATACCGGAGCTTTGGGTCATAAAGTGAATGGCTACAAAAAAGGCCTTAGCGTTCCCGGATCGCTTGAATCAGCGCTTCCATATGATTGAGATATTTTTCGAGCGCCCGGCGTCCATTCTCCGTCAAACGATACTGCGTCTTGGGCATGCGGCCTTCAAAAGATTTGCTACAGACAATGTATTCGGCGTCCTCCAGCTTGCGAGCGTGAACGCTCAAGTTTCCATCGGTGGTGTCGAGAAGCTTCTTCAGTTCATTGAATGTCAGCGCGGGATTCACCGCGAGTGCGCTGACGATTCGCAGCCGGATGGGCTCGTAAATGAGACGGTCCAGACCGGCGAGCGCCTGGCCGGCGATCATCCTGCCACCTCCCCCTTTCTCAGACACCGAGTCCTTGCGAGCGGTATTTTGTCTAGCCACCGTACCTCCTGGCAATGATGATTCCGAACGCAAGGTGCAACCCGCCGAATCCAGCGGCCAGAAACGCGGTGCTCCAGGTGAACGGGCAGAATAGCGCCACCGCGCCCAGCGCCATAAAGCAGAGACCCATAACCGGGACTACGCGCACCGAGAACGCGCCGCCGGTTACCACTCCGGTTCCATACAGCAGCAGCCATGCGCCCGGGATCGCGGCGGGCAAGCCTGCGCGGTATAAGACAGCCGTCAGAAGCCCCCCTACCAGCAAGGGTGGCGCGAAACTCAAGACGAATCGCCGCGCCGGCGCTGAAAGCAGCGGACCCTTCGCGGCATTAGCCTTGCGCTTGATGGCCAGGACGGCGATCACCATCGCAAAAGCCGCTTCGAGCAGCCAGATGACGAGCCAGCGTTCGAGCGTCGGTTGCCGGCTGGCGATGGCGGCGGCGGCCAATGCACTGATGCCCATCGCCACTCCGCCCCACCCCGGAACGGCCGTGAACGAACCTGCGCGCTCCATCGTTTCGCGAATGAGGCGCAGATTATCCATCGCGTGGGTGTGCAATGAAACCGGTTCGGCGCCAGTGGCGCGAATGCTCCGGACAGTGGCCATAAGAGCGATTATAGGCGATTCACTTTGCGTTGTAAAGTAGCAATTGTGCCGGGACCTTTTGCAAGGGAGGGGAACAAATCCATCTGGTCGCCTGGAAAGGCCTCGGGCCACTCGGGAGCCCGGCGCTGCGCCAGTTTGTGCCGCGCCCGGATGCGCTCCACGCGCCCGGCGATCATTTCGGGATAGTGGCCTTTCAGATACGCGGCCTTCTCGAAACGCTCGCGATAACGGCGTACCAAATGAGGAAAGCGCTCTTCGAGAAACGGCAGGAAAACTTGCGCCGCGCACGGCTTCAGGAACAGGGGAGCGGCGCTGAAGGATGATGCGCCATTCCGCACGGCCGCCGCGCAGACCCGCTCCAGGCTCTCTTCGCTGTCGTTGATCAGCGGCATTACGGGATGCGCCAGAACGCTCACCGGCACACCGGCTTCGGTTAGCTTCTTGACGGCTTCCAAGCGAAGTGCGGGACAGGGCGCTCGCGGTTCCATCAGCCGGGCCAGCCGCTCATCCAGTGTGGTGATCGTCAGATGCACGCGAATCTTGTTCCCGCGGGCAATCCGGGCCATGAGCGCGGCATCGCCGGCCACGAAGTCTGACTTGGTGGTGATGCCGAGATCCAGCCCACGTTCCTCGGCGAACACTTCCAGTATTTGACGCGTGATCTGAAAACGGCGCTCGGCCGGCTGGTAGGGATCGGTTGCGGTCCCGATCCAAACGGTGTCGCCAGACTTTAGCCGGCGAACCTCGGCGCGAAACTCCGGCGCGTTAAACTGTTTGGCGAAGATCTTGCGCTCGAACAGCTCTGGATCGCGCAACTCCATGAACTCATGGGCGTAGCGTGCGTAGCAGTATTTGCAGCCATACTCGCAGCCGCGATAGGGATTGATGGTCCAAATGGAGCGCATCCGGCCCGATCCGCGCCCGATAAATCGCCGTGTTTCTAACTCCAGGTATTCCACTTGGCGCTTGGCTTCGAGTACGCCGCTCGAAGCGGCCAAACGCGCGATGCCGACGAGCTTTTTCACAGCAAGCTCGGGCGGGGGATCGTCGTCGAATAACATGGCGGCAGTCCGATATTCGCCTTTTATTCGCCTGATGTCAAGCCTGCAAAAGCATCAAGCCTACAAAACGATCCTGGCGTCCCCATCGCGCCGTGTGATACGTTCCCTATCCAGGTATTCGAGCAACGGGATGGCGTACTTACGCGAAATACCGGTCCAATCCTTGAACTCCGGCACAGCGAAGCGCGAGCCCTTCTTCTGCGCCAGCAGCGCGTGCAGCGATTGCATGGCGGAGGCGTGAAACACCAGTTCGTCGCTCACGCGCACCAGGCGTTTGTCGCGCAGCATCAACTGGAGGAGGGTGCGAGCGCGGGTAGGATCGACACCCGATTTCGCCAGCACTTCGCTTACGGCCGGCGTGACAAGGCCGCCCGAGCGAAACGCGTTCTCGATCTTGGCGGTGGCCTGCTCTTCGTCTTGCTTCAGCGTAACTCTATGAAAAGAAAGACGGATGGTTTCCGCGTCGGCAGCCAGTGTCTTGGAACGGGCGAGCAATGCGTCCATCAACCAGGGGGGCGCGCCGGGCAGGAACTTACTGCGCAGCTCCTCTTTGGAGACTCCAGCCAGCAGGGGATTCTGCCGATGGAATTGCTTCAAATGCTCGTGCAGCGCTTCCAACTTGGCCGTAACCCATCCTGGATCCAGCAGCCAGAATTGTGGGGATTCGAGCACGGTGAGGGACGCCGGGGCGGCAGCCTTTCGAAGGTCGGATTTGAGCAAACCAGTGCGCGCGACCAACTCTGGCATACCGATTCCATAGCGCGATTCGCGGGCCAGCAGCGCGATGCGTTCAGGCAGCGCAGCCGCTTCGAGAATTCGCAGGCGATCAGGCGCAGCCCGCCGAGGTGGAGAGATATCCAGCACCACTCCGCCCCCAATAGTGATCACGGGCGAGAACATGCGCACGATGAAGCGGTCGCCGGGCAGGATCAGCAGCGGTTCGCTCAGCACCAGACGCACGTATTCGCGCGCCCCCGGGGCAATCGGGTCCGTGCCCTTCTTTTCTCCAGAAACGCGGCGAATTTCCGCCTCCACTTCGGCGGTACCAGCGTGAAAATGCACAGGCGCGCGGTGTTTCAAGGGCTTTGCCGAGCGAAGCAAATCGAACGTGCAGTCGATATGACTGGTAGTGTGAAACCGTCCAGCCTCCGCCAATACCATGCCGCGTGCCAGTTCAGAGGCGTCGATGCCCGCAATGTTCAGTGCGGTCCGCTGCCCGGCGCTGGCCTCTTCGACGTCGGAGCCATGTACCTGAATACCGCGTACGCGGACGCGCTTGCGCATCGGATGCAGCTCCACCTCCTGTTCCACGCGAACCATGCCCGAGACCAGTGTACCGGTCACTACGGCGCCAAATCCACGCATGGCGAAGGCGCGGTCGATGGGCAGGCGAAAATATTGCGACGCATCCTTCTCGGGAAGCGCGGCGGCCAATTTTGCGAGCTCGGCGCGCAGTTCGTCCAGGCCGGCGCCGGTGGCCGCGCTGACCGCCACCATCGGCGCATTTTCGAGGAAGGAACCGCGCACGAATTCACCGGCCTCCAGCCGGGCCAACTCCAGCAAATCGCCCTGGGCCAGATCGGCCTTGGTAAGGACCACTATGCCCTTCCGTATGCCTAACAACATACAGATATCAAAATGTTCCCGAGTTTGTGGCTTTATGGACTCGTCTGACGCTATAACAAAGAGAACAAGGTCTATGCCGGTCACGCCAGCCAGCATGTTTTTAATGAACCTTTCGTGCCCCGGTACGTCTACTAAACCGAGGCGCACGGTCTCGGAGAGCTGCAAGTGCGCGAATCCCAGGTCAATAGATATGCCCCGCTGCTTTTCTTCCTTGAGGCGATCGGTATCGATTCCGGTGAGAGCGCGCACTAAAGCGGTTTTGCCGTGGTCGATGTGGCCGGCGGTGCCGATAATGACGTTCTTCATCTCGACGATTCTCATCCTAGCGCCTCTGGGCGCCCAAGGAGAGGCCCAGGATGCGGGACAGGTTAACGCGAAGATCGCGCCTCAGGACGTCGAGGCAACGGCCACCTTCCAGACCGGCGTGTCGGACGTGCGCGTGGACGTGCAGGTCACCGAGGGCGACAAGCTGATCAAGGATCTGGCGAAGAGCGACTTCTCCGTCACCGATGAAGGTCGGCCGCAATCGATTGTTTCCTTCGCGCATGGTGACGAGCCGGTGACGCTGATCCTGCTGTTAGACGTCAGCGGAAGCATGCAGAAGTACATAGACCAGATTTCGAAGGAAGCGCGCGAGGCGCTGGACCATCTGCGGCCGGGCGATCGGGTGGCGCTGATGGTCTTCGCCAAGAACACGGCGGTGACACAGGACTTCAGCGACAATCTGGCTGAGACCGCGCGCAACATCTCCGGCGCGGTAAGCGATTGGGACGTGGGATCGAGCACGCAGATCAATTCCGCGGTCGTCGACGCGGCGCATTACATGGAACAGCACGCGGGGCCGGGCGGCCGGCGCGCGATTCTGATCCTGACGGACAACCTGAGCACCAGCTACCGGTTGACGGATGGCCAGGTGATTCGCGAATTGAACAAAGCGGACACGGTGATGAACGCGATCATCACGGGACGCGCGATCAGGCCGCTGCCTCTGGAGCCCGGTAAGCCGGCCAATCCCGACTTTACTCCCGCCAATGTTTACGAACTGACTGAAAAAACCGGCGGCGAGTGGGTGCGGGCGGAGAACGCGGGCGATTCGTTCAAGGACATGATCGAGCGGATCCGCAGCCGCTACATGCTGGCCTATCACGAGCCCGATGCGATGCCCGGAACTTTTCGGCACATCACGGTGACGCTGGAGGACGCGGCGCGGAAGCGTTATCCGGGGGCGGAACTGCATTCGCGCAGCGGGTATTACGCGGAGTAACTATAATCCTTCTGGCCAATTATCAGGGCGATCGGGATCGTCCAGTTCAAAGTTACCGTAGACCCACACGCCCGCCGAATCGTACAACCTTGCGAGCGGTTGTTTGAGATTGCCCCGCTTGTCCCAAGGCTGGAGATCAGTATCCAGTTCACAAAGGCAAAGGTCCATTTCCCCGTGGACTCGCAACTCCTCGGCCCGCACAAGAATCGATCCAAGGATTGCTTGATCGAAAGGTTACAGAAAAAGATCTGAGGCGCTTAGGCTTACAACCCGGTCAAGCATCCCTCCGTTGAGCGCAAAAATCTCAAGACCGGGTTCCCTGAGCAGGGACGCAAGTGTCTCGTCGAGCTGTTTGATCTCTGCTTTTACTTTTTGCTCGAACCTGTTTAGCATTTCGCGCGTTATGAGGTTCTCCTCGCGAGATATGCTTCCCTCCGCTTGCGCTCGAAGAAGAAATTGACGGATTACGTCCGCTTCTTGTCGAGGCTGGCACCGCGCTAAGATTGCCCGTCGAGCTTCAGTGAGGCAAGGCGACGGAAGGTGCAACAGCACTTCGCCAGCCCGAGAGCGCTGCAGAAGTTCTACAGCGTCAAGACGTTTATGATGCGCCGGGGCCGCATAACCGAAAACCCAGTTAGTCTCGACGAAGACATGGCGCATTTTTCATGAGCCAGTCCGACGCCACCGGGGACCCGTGGCACGAATGATGCCGCCATTAACAGCGGGCAAAACAAACGACTCTATGGCCTCTGCCGCTGACGGTGGCCATGATCGACGACCGCCAGTGGGTAAGGCTTCCAGCCACCGTTCAACACGTAGCACAAGGTACTCTTCCGTGTTGAGGGTCTTATCTGGCATCTCGCCCAGCAGTTCGCTCGTTCGACACGCTCCAATTCTCTGGATCGTGTCGGCCTCATAGCCCGTGTAAGGGTTCCGAAAGAAGAGCGCATCTTCGGGAGTGACGAGCATGCCAACAGGGCAACTTTGATGGGCCATGTAGTCCTTGATTTGAGCCTCTCCGAGGAGCATGTCACCTGCCCCCGCATTCACCTCGACGGCGAGAACGACCTCGGGCGAATCAGGTTTGGTAACCACAATGTCGGGCCACACCGGCATAGGCCCAGCGTAACACTCCCTACTGAAGCTCATCGAGCAAAATCTTCGCGCGATTCTGGCCAGCAACGAATCCTTAGCTTCCTCGATCGACTGAACCGCCATTTCGGGCGCGACCGTAGGAAACTGCTCCAGGAACTCGCCGAGGGAATGTCCGCCCTCCAATTGGTGGTGTCGCACTCCTCGCGGAGCTCTCGGAGCACCGCTTCGGTTGCGGAGGCCGACAGGGATTGCCTCGTGTGAAATACCCAGACGCCGTGCTCTTTTCTCAGTGGCGCGGTTCCTCGGACGGGGCGAAGGGTGATTTGTTCACCGGCGCTTTCCATTTCCAACGCATCTCCGGGTTCAAGATGCAGTTGCTCGCGCAGCGGCTTGGGAATGACGATGCGCCCGGCCTCATCGATAATGAGATGGCTATTCATTGCGCCATATAACGGTGGGTTTATCCACGAACTAATGCCGTTTACGATATCTGGAATGCCCCTTCGCGCCCACACCTGCTATCTTTGTCAACAGCGGCTTAAGGTTCAAATGTAAGAGGTCGGGCATTTGAGAGGTCTCCTTTTCGCAACCCTGTTGCTCGCCGTATCGGAAGAGATCTGTGTCTCTCAAACTTCGGGCCACTCGGAACTGAAGCACTTCGCATTCGAATGCCGCGACGTCGCCGAGAGAGCCGAAGCCTATCTCTCGGAACATGGGATAGCCACCTACGAGAAAACAAGCTTTCAGAATATTTCGATAATCGGGCGAGAGTCCGGGCCGATAACGGCCGGTAGTCTAGACAGAAGAGGCGGCCGAAAGCTTAGGCCATGGACCAACGTGCAAGGAAACGATGTCACCGACTCTGCAGTGCATTGGGCTTACGCGGATAGGGAAACAGGGGACAAGTTGCCGCTAGGTATGTGGCGCATCCGACTCGCGCACTACCAGCCTTGGGGCGAAATCAAGCTGGCGCCCGAGGAAGTGGGATGCAAGGTAGATTTTAAGCTCAGTTTTGAATCGTGGAGCGCGAACGTCATAGCTATTCTGCCTCTTGACGATATCTCGTGGGCCTATGCAAGTAACGGCCGCATGGAGCGCGAGTATCCAGACGGAATTTCGGCAGCATTGGAGCAACGGAAGGCAGTGCCTCCGATCCGGCCCGAGCGGCAACCGTAGCGTACCACGTCGCTGTTTCCGCACCTGCTACTGTAATCTCGTATGTCTACCGACCGGCTCGCCGCGAACCGACTAGCAGAGGTCCGGCGCCGTCACGCCAATGCCGAGGCGGGCGGCGGCGAAGAGCGCATGGCGCGGCAGCACAAGGAAGGCAAGCTTTCCGCGCGCGAGCGCATCGATCTGCTATTGGACGAAGGCACGTTTGAAGAGATGGACAAGCTGGTGCGGCATCGCACCACCGATTTCGGCATGGATCAGCAGGTCGTCGATGGCGACGGCTTCGTCACCGGCTACGGGCATATCCACGGGCGGCTGGTCTACATTTTCGCGCAGGATTTCACGGTGCTGGGGGGATCGCTGTCGGAAGCCAATGCGCTGAAAATTTGCAAGATCATGGACCTGGCGCTGAAGACCGGAGCGCCGGTGATCGGCCTGAACGATTCCGGAGGCGCGCGCATCCAGGAAGGCGTGGCGTCGCTGGCCGGTTACGCCGATATTTTCCTGCGCAACACGCTGGCGAGCGGCGTGATTCCGCAGATCTCGGCGATCATGGGACCCTGCGCGGGCGGCGCGGTCTATTCGCCGGCGCTCACCGACTTCATCTTCATGGTGGAGGGCACCAGCCACATGTTCATCACCGGGCCGGAGGTGATCAAGACCGTGACGCACGAAGATGTGTCCAAGGAAAAGCTGGGCGGCGCCGAGACGCACAACAGCATTAGCGGCGTGGCGCATTTTCTGGCGCACGATGACGCCGAATGTTTGCGGATGATCCGCGAACTGATGTCCTATATCCCAAGCAATAATCTGGATGGCCCGCTGCCGAAGCCTTGTAGTGACCCGATCGATCGGGCCGACCCATCGCTCGATACTCTGGTGCCCACCGATCCGCAATTGCCTTACGACATTAAGGACATCATTCATCGCGTGGTGGACTCGGGCGAATTCTTCGAGATCCACGAGCATTGGGCTAAGAACATCGTGATCGGGCTGGCACGCATGGATGGCAACAGCGTGGGGATCGTGGCCAATCAGCCCGCATTTCTGGCTGGTTGTCTGGATATCAATTCATCCGTCAAGGGCGCACGCTTCGTGCGCTTCTGCGACGCCTTCAACATTCCTATACTCACCTTCGAAGACGTGCCCGGCTTTCTGCCCGGAACCGAGCAGGAGTTCGGCGGCATCATCCGGCACGGCGCGAAGCTGCTGTATGCCTATGCGGAGGCGACGGTTCCGAAAATCACCGTGATCACGCGCAAAGCATATGGCGGCGCCTATTGCGTGATGGGATCGAAGCATCTGCGAACCGACGTGAACTTCGCATATCCCACAGCCGAGATCGCAGTGATGGGTCCTGAGGGCGCGGTCAACATTGTGTACCGGCGCGAGCTGACCGCGGCCAAGAATCCCGACGCGTTGCGCAAAGAAAAGATCGACGAGTTTCGCGACCGGTTCGCCAGCCCGTTTGTGGCGGCGGAACGCGGCTTCATAGACGACGTGATCGAGCCGCACGAAACGCGGCCGAAAGTGATCCGTGCGCTGCGGATGCTGGAGAATAAAGTGGACACGATGCCGCGCAAGAAGCACGGCAATCTTCCGCTCTAGCTGCCGGCGGGCATCTTCTGCTGCCACAGACCGAGCGCCGCGCCCGTGGGATCGGTGATGATACTCATCCAGCCCATCTCAGCCACCGGGGTGACATCCTGCACCACTTTGCCCCCCAGCGATTTTGCTTGCTCGGTGGCGGCTTTTATGTCATCCACGTTGACATAGGCCAGCCAGCCCGAAGGCGCTCCCGGCGCCGTTTGCTCCGCCATTCCTCCACCGGTTCCTTGGCCGACGCCAATCAGGGTATAGGTCATCGGACCCATCGGAACGTCGTCCAACTTCCAATCGAACAATTTTCCGAAAAACGTTTTCGCCGTTGCGAGATCCGTCGTGTGCAGCTCCACGTGTACGAAGGGGTTTGGCATGACACCTATGGTTTCACATTCGAGTTACGCGCGCATTACAAGCTGCGAACGCCCATGGAGGTGATGTCGTCCACGCGCATGGCTTCCTTTATCACGAACGGCTCGCCATACTTCACGCCGATGAGATTGCCGTAGAAGCGGGCAATGGAACCCAGGCGATCGCGAATCTCCTGGCTGCCGGGAAAAAGCTCGGACGCCTCGGCCGATTGCCCGTACTGCGACTCGTAGCAAAACAGCGCGGACATGCGGCGCTCGAACTGACCGGAAATATCCACCACGAACGAAGGCGTCACGTTAGCGTAGAGGGAGGAGTAAAGGATTTTGTGCGGGCGATGCGGCTCGCTATCTTCAGTGAGCTTCCTGAGGCCCGCGAGAAAACATGCCTCGAAGCCGATCTCGGACGCCCGATAATGATCGGGGTGACGCGCTTCCCAATAGGGCAGCATCACCACTCGCGGGCGCAGATTGCGGATCTCCACCGCCAGGCTCATGCGTACGCTGACGGTATTCTCCAGGCGCGCATCGGGAAGGCGCAGATTGCCGCGCCAGGCCAGACTCATGGCGCGAGCGGCGGCATTGGCTTCCTGCAGACGAATCTCGGGCGTTCCCCGGCTGCCCATGTCGCCCGCGGTGAGATCCAGCACGCCGGTGCGATAGCCTTGCTCGGCCATGCGCATCAGGGTGCCGCCGCATGTTTGCTCGACATCATCGGGATGCGCGGCGATGGCGAGAATGTCGAGCGGCTTTTCGATAACCGCCGACCCGGTATCCACGTCTTGCCACATGCTAATAGCGCCAGGGCCGCGCGCGCTGTTGGGTGGGCATCAACATCACCAGCAGCATTCCGGCGATAAATCCACCTACGTGGGCGAACCAGGCCACGCCGCCGTTGGATGCCGCCGAATCGCCTACCGTGCCGACGCCGCTGAAGAACTGTATCGCAAACCAATACAAGAGTAGAAAAGCCGCCGGGATGTCGATGGTGGTGATAAAAATGACGATGAACACCAGCGTGACGATGTGCGCGCGGGGAAACTTGACCAAATAAGCGCCCATCACGCCGGCGATAGCGCCGCTCGCCCCCACGGTTGGCACGGGTGAGTTGGAGTTCAGCAGGATGTACAGCAAGGCCGCGGCAAATCCGGAGGCGAAGTACAGGAATAGGTACTTTGCGTGCCCGAGCAGATCCTCCACTCCCCGGCCGAAGATCCACAGGAACCACATGTTGCCCGCGATGTGCAGAAATCCGCCGTGGATGAACATCGAAGTCAGGATGGAGGAGTAATGCAAGCGATCCGGCACGATGCCGTGCAGCATGATGAAGCGGTTCAGCGAGTAGCTGGACAGCCCGAGGCTGAGCTCGTAGAGAAAGACGGCCACGTTCGCCGCAATGATCCACAACGTCACCGTGGGGCGGGAATAATGCGGCTCGGAGGATCGAAGGGGGATCATTTAAGACGTTGCTCGAACTCCCGGTTCGATCTTCGGCCGGCGCTGCGCATCAAAGCTTGCGCCTCTGCCAGGCTGGCAATATGCCCACGAGCGCCCAACGCGGTACAGTTCAGGGCTGCCATCGCATTGGAAAATTCGAGCGCTTCGCGCACCGGCATGCTCTCGATCACAGAATAACAGAACGCACCATGAAACACGTCGCCTGCGCCGGTGGTATCGGTAGAATCCACCACAAAGCCGGGTGAATAGACGAAGCGGCCGTCCACGCGAGCGAGCGAACCCTCGGCGCCCAGCGTCATGGCAGCCATGCGCATGCCGTATTCGTCCTGAATCGCGGCTAGCGCACGGAACGGATCGGCTTCCCCGGTCCAGCGTGAGGGAAACTCGGAGCCGGCGATAAGATACTCAACGTTCGGAAGCACGCGGTCGAAGCCGGGATAGATGGTATCGACATCCACGGTCACGGGGATTTGATGCCGTCGCGCGATTTCCGCCGCGCGTGCGACGGCGGGCGTATCGTGCCCGTCGATGTGCAGAAGGCGCGCGCAGGCGATCTTTTCGGCTGTCAGGCTGGCGGGATCGATGCGCAAACAATCTTTACGATTCCACAGCACCGTGCGCTCGCCCGTGGTCTGGTCTACCAGGATATATGCGCTCTGGTTGGGACAGTTCGCCCGAACCTGGATGTCGTCCAGATTGACGCCGCTTGCGCGCAGGCTTTCGATCTGGATAGCGCCGCGTTCGTCGTCGCCCAGCGTTCCGATATATTTCGCGCGCAGACCCAGCTTCGCGCAGGTGACCATGGCACTCGCCACTTGCCCGCCAGGGCTCATAAGTTCCCGCTCGAAGGGCGCCTTACCGCCGTAGGCCGGGAAGTGAGGGAGCAGGATCAGGGTGTCGGTGGCGTTGAGGCCGACACCAGCCACGTCGAATGCGGGCACTACTTCTTTTTGGGAGGCATCTGGTAGAGAAAGATGGTGTGGCCGTGTCTCTCCGGGTCTTTGTCCACCAGTTTCGGCTTCCAGCCCGGCACCGCGTAGTCATGTGAAACCACGCGCGCTCCATTCCTGAGGTATTTCTCCAGATTCGGGCGGAGCATCTCATTGGCGTCGGTGGCCAAGTACAGGGTAACCACGTCTGCGGGGCTAAGGTCGACATTCAGAAAGTTGCCGTGGATTACCTGTGCGTCGCTATCCAAGCCCAGCCGGCGGATGCGCGTGTTGGTACTGTTCACCAGGTCGTCTGAAATCTCGATGCCCACGGCTTTGGCCTTGAACCGCACCACGGCAGTGATCAGAATGCGCCCGTCGCCGCTGCCTAAGTCATAGAGTTTTTCACCCGGCTTGAGGTCGGCCAGTTCCAGCATGCGATCGACGATTTCCTGGGGCGAGACAACATAGGGCGCCAGACTGTTGGCGTAATGCTTGGCGTGCTGCTGGCCATAGAGCGGGCCCTGGGCGAACGCCTGATTCGCGCAAAGCGAGAACACTCCTAGCAACACCCCTGCCGGCAAAGCAGGTAACCCTACTGTACGCATGGAACCCCTATTGGCTTGAGATGGACGAAGCCGGTTTTCCGTTCCTAGATTTTACGATCTTTGAGACCATTTCCGAGACTGCAAACCACAAATCCCGCGGGCGGGAGATGGTGTATTCGTAGCCGCGGAAAAAGTGGACGGTGTGGCTGATGGCGTCCTTCCAGGGTACCGCCTGCGGATTCAGGTTGTAATTCATGTAAAACACAGGAAAATCGACGTCCGAAGCGTCCTTGAGAGCCTCTTCCGGGGGATTGGCGTCCAGCAGGATCTTGGGGCCGGCAAAAACCAGGGCGTCGGGATGGTCCTGCGGGTCGGGCGTCATTTCCTTACGTACCAAGCCAGTGAGGAAGGCGGTGTCCCCATGCTTGTCGCCCAGGCGCTTCAGATCGATGGTCCCCAAATTCAGGGTATTGAGCGCCGTCCCGAGCGCGGGAAAATCGATCTTGCTAGCGCCATTCTGGCGGTAAATCACCTTTTGTTCCTGCATGTTAAAGGCGACGATGGAGAACTTCCCGATGCGGGGATCGCGCGAGATGGTCCTCAGGATGGACACCAGCGCGGTAGTATCCAGAGGCTGGAGCGCGGCCGACAGGGAATTCTGGGGGGCGAAATTTACGAGTACTTTTACATTGAGAAGAGGATCCAGTGGCGAGCGCTGCACGGGCGGCTCGTCCTTGAACTCCTCCCCATCGGCGCGCTGGATAGCTTCCGGCGCGATGGCCAGACTCATCGGCCGATCCTTAGACCCGAGCGCCGCTTCCGAATCCCAGTTGGACGAACACACCCGCTCAGCCCGGTCCCGCATCAACCAATCGACATGGTAGGAGCCCTCTCCGACGTCGAACGCGCCCTGCAGGTAAGCATCTCCCTTGGCGTCCTCCTCAATGGCAGGAACGCGCAAATGCTGGGTGAAGTATACGGGCTCGTCACGGTGGCCGTCCGGGGCGACGCGAAAGACGATGTTTAGCACGTTCTCGGGCCCAGCCAATTCCTTCAGCGGCACAGTGGCCTGATATCCGGCGTGGAACTTGAGATCGAATCCGAGCGTAGGCTTACTGGAAGTAACGGTACAAGGCAGATCCTTGCGCTGCTCGCCGCCTTCCAGCACTGCCAGATCAGTGTTGAAGATGTTGGCGCGCTGGTGAGGTCCGGAACCGTGGATCAGAATCTGGGCAGGAACGCGCGCAGTACTCAAGACCAGAACGGCCAGCAACCATTGGCCTCCGAGTCCAACGAACAAACAGGGTCTCTGCATACCCTCTTTACTCACTCACTTTTTCCATAACACCGTGGCGCGCCTCGCAACTCGCGCTCACCCGTCTGGATTGTTCCCCATTGTACATCCAGACGCAGCCGCTGCAAGCAAAAATTTAACTTAGATCGCAGCCGCTCACTGAGAAGTTATCGGGCGCTCGGTTACTTCTCACTAGATATCGCGCACAACGCAGCGCGATGCGAGTGTTTTGCTTCCAATGAGAGCGCATCCCGCGCTGTGCGCTTTCTAGATATCGCGCACAACGCAGCGCGATGCGAGTGTTTTGCTTCCAATGAGAGCGCATCCCGCGCTGTGCGCTTTCTAGATATCGCGCACAACGCAGCGCGATGCGAGTGTTTTGCTTCCAATGAGAGCGCATCCCGCGCTGTGCGCTTTCTATGATATCGCGCACAACGCAGCGCGACGCGAGTGTTTTGCTTCCAATAAGAGCGTATCCCGCGCTGTGCGCTTCTCGGCTGTGCACTTCTCAGGAGATAAAATGGCGCGCTGTCGAACACGAACCGTAAGGCGCTGTCCGGGCGGAACCTGAGACAGGAATTTGTGTGGTACAGTGCATGGATTATGGCATCGCGCAGCGTTAACAAAGTAATTCTGGTCGGCCACTTGGGTCGAGACGCCGAGACCAAGTTCACGCCGGCGGGTGTGGCGGTCACCAAGTTTTCGGTGGCCACCAATCGCCGCTGGAAAGATCAGCAGAGCGGTGAATGGAAAGAAGAGACGGACTGGGCGAACATCGTTTTGTGGCGCCAGGAGAATCTGGCGAACTACCTGACCAAGGGCAAGCAGGTGTATGTCGAGGGCCGGCTGCAGACCCGCAGCTATGACGACAAAGACGGCAAGAAGCAATATATGACCGAGGTGGTAGCCGAGGATGTGATCCTGCTGGGTGGACGAGGCGGCGATGGAGCCGAAGACGCGGGCCGCCAGCCAGTTTCCATGCCACGCAGCGCACCGCGTCCGGCCGCGGCGGCCGAGCCGATGGATCAAGGGATCACCGACGACGACGTGCCGTTTTAGACTAGGGGGCCAATGCGGGTCGCCAGCCGGGTAATCGGCATCGTGCTCGGACTGGCCGGAGCTGCGTTTTTCGGCCTTTCGGCTTTCTTAGTCCGCTTCGGCCGCAAGTCCGTCCTTGCGGAGCCGGGCCCGGATGGAACGGCGTGGATTGCCGGCGTGTTTTCTGCGGCGCTTGGGGTTGGGTTCATGCTGGCCGGCAGGCATTACGTCAAGCTGGACGTGAACGCGATTGATGAAACGCCAGACCAGCCTGCTTCGCGCTTTGCGCCTTACTTCATAGCTCATCGTCGTGCGCTGAAGATTGTCGCGGACGTGGGCCTCGCTATTTCAATGATTCGTCTGGGAGCAGCGTGTTTCCGTGTCGACTGGCCGGGACCGTGGGCGGTATGGCCGTTGCTTCTTGCCTCTATCGGCCTGGTGGTGCCAGCGATAGATTGGCTGCTATCGAACGAAGTACCGCCAAAGATCTGGCGGGAGATCATCTGGACCGGCGAAGCGTTCCCGTTTGGATGCGGCCCGTTCTGAAGCCCATGTTGAAAGCGGTGCGGGAGCGTTCGTGATTCTCCTGCTCCTTTGCGGATGGAACGCATGGTTTCATCCAAAAGCGTCTCCGCGGATTGTTCGAGCCGGGCTCATCGCGATTCTCTTCGCCTGGGAGGCGCTGTTTTTTCAGTATGGAGAACCTTCACCATGGACCGGTCGAGTACGGACGGACCCCTCGGGCAAGCGGGTGCTTCCCGGCAACGCCGATGAGGGCGTGGGCCGCTGGACCCAAGGTAACGTTTTGAAAACCTAAGGGGCTTACCAAATCCTGCCGATAAGAAGAGGCATGGATGCCCTCGTCGCCCGACAGGCCATCTTCGACCGCGACCGTCGCGTCTACGGATACGAGCTGCTGTTTCGCTCCGATGCCGCACGCAACGAGTTCGACGGCACCGAAGGCAGCCTGGCTACCAAGCAGGTACTGGCCAATAGCCTGCTGGTGATTGGGCTCGACAATCTGGTCGGAACCAAGAAAGCCTTCATCAATTTCGGACGCGGGCCGCTGCTGCAGGGCTGGCACGCTTCTCTCCCCCGCGGAAGCACAGTCATCGAGGTGCTGGAAAGCGTGGAGCCGGACGCCGAGGTTCTGGACGCCTGCCGGAATCTCCGCAAGCAAGGCTATCAGATCGCCCTTGACGACTTTGTGTTTCGTCCGGAGTGCGAATGCCTGCTGGAAGTCGCGGACCTCATCAAGATCGAGATCCAAAGCATGTCCCGTCCCGATCAACAATCTCTGGTGCATTCCTCCAAAGCGCGAGGTCTCCAGATGCTAGCCGAGAAAGTGGAAACCTACGAAGAGTTCGAATGGGCGCGGCAGGCCGGCTACGACTATTTTCAGGGCTATTTCTTTGCCCGGCCGGTGGTGGTGCGGGGCCGCCAAATCCCGGCCGCCAAAGTCCACTGCCTGCGATTGCTGCAGGAAACCCAACGCCCCGAGCTGGATTTCGATCGCCTGGAAAGACTGATTCTGGAAGACGTGTCTCTCTCCTATCAATTGCTGCGCTATGTGAACTCGCCGTTATTCGCGCTCACCAGCAGCATCCGGTCCATTCGTCAGGCGCTGATGTTTTTCGGCGAGACTGAGTTGCGCAAATGGATTGTGCTGGCCACGCTGGCCCGCACGGCCGAGGATAAGCCCAGCGAACTGATCCGCCACTCACTGGTGCGCGCGCGGTTTTGTGAATCGGTGGCGCGGCTGGCCAACAATGGGACGGAGCAATCCGCCTTTCTCACCGGCCTCTTCTCGCTGCTGGATGCTTTGATCGACCAGCCGCTCGAGGAGTCGCTATCGGCTATGTGCATCGCGCCGGAAATCGCGGCGGTGCTGAGCGGCCAAGCTGGGGAAAACGACCCTTTGGCGGGCGTGTACCATTTGGCACGGGCTTACGAAGTCGCCGAATGGCAGCGCGTCGAAGATTTGGCCCGGCAGCTTGGGGTGCCCGCCGCCAGTCTCGGCGAGGAGTACTGCGCGGCAGCCGGCTGGGCGAGCCAGGTTTTGGAACCTGGCCCCGTTGCCCTACCGGTCTGATTTTCTGAGACCAGCCCTTACGCGTCGGCCAGCGCCGCCACCAAGGCGCCCTTAGCGGAAGCATGCAGCGGATCGGCGGCGATGCGGATCTCGTTGGCGGCGATGGGCAGGTCAGTCTCCAGTAACGCCTTCTCAAAACGATCGCGGAAACCCTCCGGCAAAGCCGTGCCGCCGCTCAGCACCATGGGCAGGGGGCGGGTGGACTTGGGAAGATTGCGCGCGTGGGAAAAGGCCTGCTTCATGCCCTGCACCAGCGACTGGATCATTTCGTCGTAGTACACACCCAGCACCTGCTGCAGCTTGTCGGCGAAGAAACCGTTGAAGTGGAAGGAGTCCTCTTTCACGATGCGAACCCGGTTGGCTCGCTCGCCGGTGATGGCGGCCGCGCTGGTGTCGATGTAATCGCCGGCCTTAGGAATCGAAAAGCTGAATACGGGAACCGACAGATAGGCCACGCACACATTGCACAATCCGCCCCCGCAACTGATCCCAATGCCGGTGTAATTGGAACTTTCGAGTTCCGAGTAAATCACCGCCAGGCCTTCGTTGATGCTTTTCACTTCGTAGCCCAGGTCGGTGAGTATCCGGCGCAACGTGGCTTCGTGATAGGTGAGGTTGTCCTCGGCGCCCAGCGGCGCGGCGGGAACCGTGAAGCAAAGCTTCTGCCGGTCCTTCACCGGATCGAGCAAGGACTCGACGATCTTGCGCAGCATGCCCAGGCTCTCCGGCTCGGCCGGGTTCAGCACGCCTTTGTCCATGGTGCGCCGGGTCTCGATATTGAGCACGTCGGCGAAACGATCCGATTCGTTGCCGTGCACCACGATATCGGGTCCGCTGACCGTATGCGGCACCTTCTCCTTTTTGAGCACGCTCTCCGTCATCTTCGAGTAGGGAATGGTGACGAAAGCGTTCAACTGCGTCTCATATTGAAAATCTTCGCCCACCCGTTGCGCCAGGCAGACGCGGCTGGTGCCGACATCCAATCCCACCGCGGTATTGTTGACTTTGTCGTTATGTCTCATGACCATTATCGTTGGCGGTGGCCGCTGCCTTGAGCGCCGCCAATACCTCCTTGTATTGCTTTTGAAGAATTGCTCTGTAACGGGACACGGGGATGCCGCGCGCGGCGGCCTGCGTTCCGATCTGATCTTCGGCCAGAGCGAGACCTTGCCAGAGGCGAACGCCGGTGGCGTGAACGAACGCGGGATCGTAGCCGAACCCGAACGCGTAGATGCTGGCCGGCGGCACGGCGTAGTTGTCGGCCAAACCGATATCGCGAAATGGAAAATTACCCGCCCAATCCGTGTGGTAACCCACCAGCATGTTATCCGGATTCACCGAAACCTGGGCGTGGGTCACGCAGTTCGTTTGCGGAATGTGATACTTGGCGCGTAGCATCTCGGTGAGGATGCGCGCTGAATGAACCTGTGCCGGATTCGCCGAAGGCAGGTCGCCAACCTGGGTCTGCGTCTCAAAGGCGACCCCCAGGAAACTGCTGTTCAGGTTCACGAAGATGGCGTTGCCGTCAGCCCACACCGAGTAGCCCGCGTGATTGGCCACGTCGGTCTCCGGAACAATGCGGAACACCTGGCCAAAACGGTCGATCAGAAAATGATAGCTGCGGTTCTGTTGCACCACGCCGATCACAGCCTTACCGATGCGCTTCAGCCGCGCGTTTTGATCCGGCGTGAAGCGCGCCTGATCGCTTTCGGTGGTGTGATACACAATGCCCGCTGGCTCCGAGCGCCACTCCGGCTGGACGGCAAAATCCGACTGCCCCGCTTCGATGGCGCCGCGCCGGTACACCGGGTAAAAGATCCGCTTCTGATTGGGCTTGCTGTAGCGATCGTCAATCCGCAGTCCATTGCTGTAGGTTTCGAAATCGTGAGTCTGATCCACCAGCCAGACACTCGGGATGACGTCGGGCGGCACTGGGTCAGCCGATGCGGCGTCGGCTTTGACCGCTGCCGCGATAGGAGCGCTGGGCGGCGCCGCGATTGAGGCCTTCACGTTCGAGGACGCTCTGTATTTCGGGATAAGAAGGAAGCCCAGAAGCAGGGCCACGCCCACAATCGCCAACCTTTTGACACTCCAGGATTTCACAGGATGAAGAACGGGCCGTCCCGTGACGGAACCCAGGCTGCTTTGCAAGTAGCGCAAACGCTGCACGGGATCTTGGATTTGTCCTGCGCGACGTTCCACAAAAATGCCGACGAGATTGCGAGGGATCAAACGCACGCCATGCACCCGTACTCTTATCGGCGGGTCGGTGCAAAAGCCTTATAGACCCGAGGGGAACACCGCAGGACGGATCGGGGAAACAACTCAGTAGCACTCAAACGGCGCTACTATTCCGTAGTAGGAGCATCGACGCATGAAACACGCCATTGTCCTGCCCTCGTCTCTTGCAGTCCTGGCATTCGTCGCCACGGCGGCCGAAATCCCACCGGGCGCTCACGTGCTGCTGCGAATGGAAAACTCCCTCAACACCCGCACCGCTCAGGAGGGCGACTATGTCTACTTGCGGACCGCCGTACCCATCGCGATCACGGGTCAGATCGCCGTGCCAGCCGGAAGCTACGTGCAGGGCGTGGTTTCCGAGGCCAAGCGCAGCGGACGCGTCAAAGGCAGGGCGCAGCTCGCGATTCGTCTGGAAACGCTGACGCTCGGGAGCGGCAAAGTGTACAAGTTCGCGCCGCACGTTAGCGCGGTGGACGCGGGCGAGACCGGCCAGAAGGTGGTGGGCGGCGAAAACACAGTGGAGCAGGCGCCCGGCAAAGGTCAGGATGCCGAGCGCATCGCGATCCTGGCAGGCAGTGGAGCGGCCATTGGCGGCCTTGCCGATCGAAGCTGGAAGGGGGCGGGAATCGGCACGGGCGTGGGATCGGCGGTGGGTCTCGCGACAGTGCTGCTCACGCGCGGCAAAGAGGTGGAGCTGCGGCAGGGGTCGACGCTGGATGTAGTTTTCGACCGGCCGGTGTCGCTGGAATAGCGGGTGCCGGTCGAGTAACCATGGAACTGTCTGGCGGCTGTGTTAGTCTACGGCCATGAGTACCGCCGTTGAAAATCTTGTTGGGCTCACTGCTCCCCAAGCTCTCGGCGTGCTCTTATCGTCTCTGCAGGAGGTCCAAGAGGTCCGTCTCGCGGAATGCCGACCATTGCCCGCCCTCCAGGTCCGCCTCGACTTCACTGAGGCGGAGCGTGGCGTCTTTGAGAAGGCTCTCGATCTTCGCTTGCGCACGGGTCTGTCGTTCTGGGACGCTGCCCTGCTCACGCTTCCTCAGGTGCCAGAAGCGGTCCGATTGCTTGACGCGGCAATGGTGCACGTTTCGTTCCGGGGACGCGAACGGCGCTTGGCCTGGGCGTCGGCCATCGCCGGGGGCATCGAACGCGCCTGCGCCGGGTTTTCAGCGGCAAGTGATGCTAATCTAGCCTTCCTCTCTGAAGTGGTCTGCTGCGGCGGCTTGCTGCGACATCTCCCTATGGTCGATTTCCACGCATCCAAATCTGACCCTAATCGACGGATCGTGACCGCCGTTGCGGAGCGGATCTTTCCAAGAGGCGCGATCCTTTTGGAATCTGGGGAATCCTACCATGCGTATGGTACGGAGCTTCTTTCCGAGTCCGATTTCCGTACTTTCATCGGCAGGGCCTTACTGTTTGCACCAATTGTCGACCGGGCCTATCTCGCTCACCAATTGATCGAGGGCCGCTGCGCTCTTCGGCTTACGCCGGGGGCGGTAAGTCCTGTACGCCGACCGTCCTAGCAGTCCTGGCTGGAAGGTAGCAAGTGCCCAAAGGCCGGAAGAGCAGCGATCTCCTCGCGGCCTGGAAGAGCCTGATCTTGCCTGAGCGCCTCGGCCTACGCGAGTAAAGGGCCAGCCCGAGGACGATGCCCGTACGCCTTTCGAGAACGATTTTGATCGTGTCGTCTTCAGTTCCGCCTTTCGCCGTCTGCGAAATAAGGCTCAGGTATTTTCGCTGGATTCGCATGACTTCGTTCGGACGCGCCTGACACACTCCATCGAAGTAGCCACGATTGGCCGCTCGCTCGGGGAGGGCGCGGCCGCCGGGTTGATTCGCCAGCGCTCGGAATTCGAGCAACTGCAAGACCGGTTCCGAGACGATATAGGCACCATTGTCGCGACCGCCTGTTTGCTTCACGATATCGGAAACCCTCTCTTTGGGCATTCCGGAGAGAACGCCATCGGCAGGTGGTTCGACGCGAACATCGATGACGGAAAGAGGCTCAAGATTGCCAAGCCAGAGCGGGGCGACATGACCAGGTTCGAGGGAAACGCTCAGGGTTTAAGGATCGCCACCCGTCTCCAGTGGAGCGGAGGAGACTTCGGCATGAATCTTACGGTGGCGACGCTCTCGGCGCTAATCAAATACCCGTGCGCGTCGAACGAGATGAAAGCCGACGGACCCAAGTCGCTTAAGAAGTTTGGCTATTTCCGGTCCGATGCGGATGCGTTCCAAAGAATTCGCTCGGCTACCGGTCTTGAAAACTTCCGGCGAAATCCCTGACCTACCTGATGGAAGCTGCGGACGACATCGCCTATGCAACAGGCGACATCGAAGATGTTCTCAAAAAGGGCTTTGTCGATTATGCAACCATTCGCGGGTGTTTAGAGGGGATGAACAACGAGTCCAGGGAGTGCGTCGAGATGTACTTGGACAAAAGTTACGAGCAGTTCAACGATTTGGCCGCAAGCGAGCGGCAACAGCTGGCGGTTCAACGCTTCTGCCAAATGGCAATCCGCAAGATAGTGCAATCCGCAATACGAGCGTTTCTCGCCAACTTCAGGCCGATTATGGACGGAACTTTTGACGAGGATTTGGTGGGTGTGATGCCCATGAGCGATCTTTGCCAGGCGCTCAAGTCCATCATGGTGAAGCACGTGTACTCTCACGTTGAAATTGCCTATCGCGAACAGACGGCTCGAAGCGTGATCGGCGGTCTGCTGGGGGCGATTATCGAAGAGCTTCAGGATCGCCAAGATGAACCACTGGCGACGTCCACATATCGAGAAGCTCGTCTGCACACCGGCGAGGTTTACAAGGTAAGCGATAATTACCGGCTCGCGCAACGAGCCACGGATTACGTTGCAGGCATGACCGATGGATACGCCCTGGCGCAGTACCAGCGGATCTCCGGAATGCGAGCGGCCTTCTAGGAGAAATAAGTCGCTACCGCTTGGCCGGCGAAAGCTGGTCGTGCTCCGCCACGTACTGCCGCACCCGGCTGTGTCCGCGGCCGTAGCTCACGTAAATCACCATTCCGATGATCAGCCAGACCACCAGGCGGATCCAGGTAGCCAGCGGCAGGAAAGCCATCAGCGCGAACGAAGAGAGAATGCCTAAGATCGGCACCAGCGGTACCATGGGCGTCTTGAAGGGCCGGTGCAGATCCGGCCGGCGGACTCGCAGCACCCACACGCCCGCGCACACGATCAGGAACGCCAGCAGCGTCCCGATACTGGTCATTTCATCAAGGACTCCGATGGGAAGAATGGCCGGCAGAAACGCGACGAATACGCCCACCACGATGGAGGAGATCCAGGGAGTACGAAAGCGCGGATGCACGGCACCCGCCCAGCGCGGCAGCAGACCGTCGCGCGACATCGAGAAAAACACGCGCGATTGCCCGAGCAACATCACCAGCATCACGGTGCTCAAGCCCATGATGGTTCCGATCAAAACCAGAAACTCGCCCCACTCGACGCCTGTCTCGGCAATGCCCAGCGCGATGGGCGCGCCCACGTTCAAGCGCGTATAGCTGATGACGCCGGTGAGCAGAAACGCGGTCACGATATAGAGGATGGTACACAACGTCAGCGATCCTAAAATGCCGACGGGCATGTCCTTTTGAGGGTTCTTGGCCTCCTGCGCCGCGGTGGAGACGGCGTCAAACCCGATATAGGCGAAGAAAATCTTGCCCGCGCCGCGCATCACGCCAGACCAGCCGAACTCTCCCATGGTTCCTTTGCTGGGCGGAACGAACGGCGTCCAGTTGGCTTTGGCCTGTGGCAGGTGATGCCATACAAACGCACCGGCGATGGCGATAAAGACCAAAACCGTCCCAACCTTGACGAACACGATCACGCTATTGATGGTGGCCGACTCCTGTATACCAATGACCAGGATGGTGGTGACCGCCGCAATCACGAGAAACGCAACTACATTGAAGACTGCCGTGGCGTGTGGGAGTGCAGCCGCGTCCACGCCAGCCGGCAAGGAGGCGACGGGTTGCCAGAAGTGCTTGTAATAAGCGAGTTGGGTTCCCGGCGTGGCGATCCATTGCGGCGGGAGATCAATACCCAGCCGCGCCAGCAACTGCACCACGTTCGCAGCCCAGCCGGACGCCACGGTGGCTGCGCCGAACGCATATTCCAGAATCAGATCCCAGCCGATGATCCAGGCGATCAGCTCGCCCAAGGTGGCGTAACCGTAAGTGTACGCCGAGCCGGCGATGGGAATCAGCGAGGCGAATTCGGCGTAACACAGGCCGGCGAAAGCGCACGCCACGCCGGCAAATATAAATGAGAGCACCACGGCCGGCCCGGAGTTCTGCGCGGCCACCTGTCCGGTAAGCACGAAAATGCCTGTGCCGATAATGGCCCCGATGCCGAGCGCGATCAGATTGGTGGGTCCGAGCGCGCGCTTGAGCGTGTGCTCGCCCACTTCGTCACACTCCTCCTGGATCATGTTGAGGGGCTTCTTGACGAGAAGATCAGGCATGGTTTGTGTGCAGCGTAACACAAAGGAGACGCATGTGTGCAAACCGGTGTTCCGAAGGCTTACTTACTGCTTGGACGAGCACACGAAGTTCGCGGCTTCATCGATGCTGCCCGATCCACTGTAACGCGCCACCTGCGGATAAACGCACAGCGGACGCGTCCGATCCACCTGGCCGCCGGCAGTGTGCGAGGCGACGATCCGGGCTGGCGGGTTGCCTTTTTCCACCCACTGTTCCATCACGTTGACGGAGTCGAATGCATTGGGTCCCTCGCCGCCGCCGCAATGATCCATGCCTGGAACCATGAACAGGCGGATGGAATCGCCGGCCTTGGACGCGCCGCCCATTTTGTCAAGAACGCTGGTGTAGTAATTGATGCTGTTCTCAGGCGCGATCAGCGGGTCTGTCCAGCCGTGGTACATCAGCAGCTTTCCGCCGTGCGAGAAGAACTGCTTCAAATTTGGATCGTTGGCGGTGATGGTGTTGTTATCCACCTTCTCGGCCAGCGCGACGCCTTTGTCGTAATCCAGCGTGCGCCAGTCCCAGTGGGGATCGTGATAAACGATATTGCGGAATTCGGCCATTCCGATCTCGGAGGGTTCCTTACCACCGGCGAGCAGCTCCCAGCCGAGCTCGCTGCCCGGCTCCAGGCCCGGAAAGATCGCTTCTCCAGTGCGCGGATTGGTAGTGGGACCGTAGATCTTCTTCGCCGCCTCCACTTGCGGCGTCGTCAGGCAGGTGGGCGCGTCGGCGCCGGAGCATTCTAGAACCTTCGGATCGAAATGGCAGCGGCGCGGATCGTCGATCAGGCCGTCCTTCAAACCGTCCACCGCGTCGCAGGCCTGGATGGCCGCTTCATGCATCATCCGATATTTGGCGGGCGGAATAAAACTGGCCTCGTCTTTGTGGGTTGCAGCGCCCACCCAGACCGAGGCTGCGTTGAGATGGGTCCAGTAATTGGCGGGCGCGCCGGCGATGATGCCGTCATAGTCGTTCGGATAGCGCTGCGCTTCCTTCAGGCCTTGCTTGCCGCCCGAGGAACATCCGTTCCAGTAGGAATATTGGGCGCTCTTGTCGTAGTATGCCGCGACGATCGCTTTGGCCTTCAGCGTCATCTCGTGCACCGCGCGATATCCGAAATCGATCACCTTTTCGGGATGTCCGAGCGCGAAGCTGCCATCCATGGGACCACCGGCGTGCCCGGTGTCGGTGCCGGCGGAAGCGTAGCCCTTCTGGAGCCCGGCCATGAGAGAGTCATAGAAGATGGCCCCGCTCCAACCCCCGTTGCCCACGCCCTGGAACTTGCCGTTCCAGCCGGCGGTGGGAAGCCAGACTTCGATCTTGATATCGGAGTCCTTACTGGGGCGGAGTGTAGCGGCAACGCGGCAGAAAGCGGGCAGACTTTTGGGCAAAATGGGCGACGGCATGAATCCGCCTGGCGGCATGGTGAACGCGCCGGCGGCGACGGTCTGAGCCTGCGTGATGGTGGTCTCAGGCAAGGTGAGAGACGCGAGACTCTCGCAGGTGGCAGCAGCGGTCATGCGCGGCACACAAAAGCCCAATCGCGGCCAATAGGGCAGTGTTCCATCGATTCGGTGTCATAGGAGCAATCTCAGCGGCCGCCGGCGGTTTCCATCATTCGCTCAGCCTTGGCTCGCTGCAGCGGCCACATGGTGAAAAAGTCGGCATAAGCCACCAGGAATGGGAACGTGACGGACAGCAGCGCCGAAGCGAGCCAAATTTCCGACTGATACGTGGGTGGTCCAGGATTGATTTCCCCGGCGGTCACCACGTGTGTGAGCGCCCGGTACAGGAGCGCGAACAGGCTGCCAAGTAGCGCGGCCGCCACCGTGTTCAACACTCCCTTCAAAGGCTGCGTCAGCTTCGCGAACAGCGAACCTTGCAGCATGTTCAGCACGAAAATGGTACCGAAGATGAAAGGGATGGGAACGCTTACCAGGAATGCCACCACGTCCATCTTCATTACGTCGACCCCGATATAGTACGCGCCGCCGCCGACCAACAGGGCCAGCAGCGTCCACACCACGCCAAGCACCGGCTGCTTCATCAGGCCGGGAGACTTGGTGAATGGCCACAGGTCGAAGCACAGCATCAGAAACATCACGCTGAGGGAGGTGACATAGAACACCACCGCGCTCCAGGCATTGAACATTCCCTGCGGATCCTGCGCGGCCACGTAAACCGGCGCGCCTTTCATGAAGTCGTAGTTAAAGAGGACGCGGAAAAGGATGTAGTTGATGACGTAGCAGGCAACCAGCAGGGCCAACCCGGCTGCGATCGGATTCTTGATCAGCACCGTAAACGGCCATCCGCCCCACATGATGGCGAGGCAGAACGTGATGACCACCGAAGCGATCAGGCACTGCGTCAACATCGGCGTGGGAGGGCTCAGGCTGCCGCCCACGCCGGCCCAGTGCGCCAGCACAACGACGACTCCGGCGAACAAGGCGATCAGGCTGAACAGAATGCCGCGCAACGGTTGCGAGCGCGCCGCCGCGAAGCCAGGCTGCTTCATGCCCCACGTTACGCCCATCACGATCTCCATGGGAATGACGCAAAGCAAAAACGTGGCCGCCCATCCGGAAAACCCGGAGTAGTCAAAAAGCGAAATGAAGCCCAGCGAGACGGCGACGATAAGCGCTGTGGCGACGATACCGAGGACCGGTTGTTTGAGGCCAGACAAGGGACTCTCCTTTCATGCCGCCCCATCGAAGGGGGCCATGGGCGATGTTTGAATCGCGGCTAGCAATACTATCATAAGCGGCAACCTCCAGTTCAGCAGATTCAGTAAGATTGTGGAGACGCATGCTCACTATAAAGCACATCCTCTTCCCGCTCGATTTCTCGGCCCCCGGAATGGCTGCCATCCCCTACGTTCGTGAGCTGGCAAACCGGTTTCACGCCAGGGTTACGGTGCTGAGCTTGGTGCCGCCGGCCTGGGTTTCGCCGCCCGGCCTGATTCCGCCACCCATGGGCTCAGACCCGGGGGCGCTGCAGAACGCCTTGCAAGCGCACTTAGACCAGCTGGCGATGGAAGGGTTTGAGTCGCCGCCCGCGCGGCTGACCGCAGTGGGAGATCCGGCGCTCAAGATCGCCGAATTCACGAGCGACAACCGGGTGGATCTCGCCATGCTGCCGACGCACGGTCACGGCCTGTTCCGCGGGCTGCTCCTGGGATCGGTGACTTCCAAGGTTCTGCACGACGTCCATTGTCCGGTGTGGACGGCGGCGCACGCCGAAAAGCAGCACTCGCAAGAAGTTCCGCGGAAGATACTCTGCGCGCTGGATGGAAGCGAAAAGAGCCTGGCGCTGGCGCAATGGGCCGCCGACTTCAGCCGCCAGGCGGGCGCGAGCCTGCAGCTGTTGCACGTGGTGCGGACCATCAGCGATTGGCTGTCGTTGGAAAGCGAGCAGGCCCTGCAGGAGGACCTGCGGACGGAGGCGCGCAACCGCATCCAGGCCAGCCTCAAATCCGGCGGATTGGACCTTCCGCTGCGCGTCGCCGTCGGCGAGATTGTGACCACGGTAACCGAAGAAGCGCGCCAGGAAGGCGCGGATTTGATCGTGCTCGGGCGCGGCGCCATCCATGAGCCACTGGGCCGCTTGCGCACCCACGCGCACGGCATTATCCAGCGGTCGCCGTGTCCCGTGCTAAGTGTATAACGTGGTCGCTCGTTGAACGTTCTCATCCAAAGTGCGAGGCCGGCCGTCGGCCGCGCAGTTGCTACTGGCCGCAGGGCAACTTCCATGTTCCGCCACTTGGGCGCCGCGGGACTGTTTTTTCTCGCGATCCTGGACAGCACTCCGCTGCCAACTTTTGGCGGCCCCGACATTCTGATTGCGATTCTTGCCGCCCGTCACCGCAACCCCTGGTACGAGTATGCAGCCGTGGCGACAGCGGGCTCGGTGATCGGCGCTTACATCACGTTTAGTCTGGCTCGAAAAGCGGGGGAGGCTTATCTGAACAGTAAGTTCGGACAAGGCAAAGTGTCCACGTTCTTGAAGCTGTTCCAGAAATCGGGTACCGGGACGCTGGTGGCTTCCGCCGCCATTCCTTTCCCGTTCCCCACCAGCATGGTGTTCGCGGCGGCGGGCGCTTCCGATTACCGACTCGGCAAATATATCCCCGTGGTCGCCGTGTCTCGCGGCGTCCGATATTCGGCCATCTCCATTGTTGCGGATCTGTACGGGCGTCACTTCATCCGCGTGATCAGCCATCCGGTGCAATATTGGCCCTGGCTGTTGCTGTTCGCCGCGCTGACTTTCGGTTTGATCGCCGGCGGAATTGTAATCAACAAGCGGCTAGCCGTCGCGGCCGGGTGAACAAATCAAGCATGACGCCAAATGAAAACGAGAACGCACAGGTTCAGCGGGCCTGGGACGCCAATGCGAAATTTTGGGACCAGCGAATGGCTGAAGGAAACGCCTTCTTCAAAACCCTGTTATGGCCTGCGACGGAGAGATTGCTGCAGCCCGTTCCGGGCGACCGCTTACTTGACGTGGCGTGTGGAAACGGAGTGACATCACGGCGGCTTGCGCATGCTGGAGCGAGGGTCACGGCTTTCGATTTTTCGGCGCCGATGATCGATCTCGCAAGGAAGCGCAGTGACACTGACATCGACTACCTCATCATCGACGCAACAAACAGCGAAGCGCTCCTCAATCTGGGGGCCGAAGCTTTTGACGGCGCACTTTGCAACATGGCGCTGATGGACATGGCGGACATCAATCCGCTCATGAACGCTCTGGCGTCGCTCCTGCGGCCAAACGGACGCTTCGTTTTCTCAGTCTTACATCCCTGTTTCAATAATCCGGCCACCGTTCAAATGGGCGAATTGGAAGATCGGAAAGGCGACTTTGTCACCACATACTCAGTAAAGATTTCACGTTACCTGACGCCGTATACACAAGTGGGCCTTGCCATGCGCGAGCAGCCGATTCCGCATCCCTACTTTCACAGACCGCTTAGTGCCCTGCTTGCTCCGGCGTTTGAGGCCGGGCTTGTTCTGGACGCCATGGAAGAGCGCGCTTTCCCCGCGGAAAACATAGACGACGGTCCAGCCCTGTCATGGGATGGCCGTTTCAGCGAAATTCCAGCGGCGATAGTGGGACGCCTGAGACGGAAAGCCGTGTAGCGGCGAAGGCGGAGCTACTGCCGGGTGAATTTCACTCCATCCTTCAGCAGTTTCTCATAGCGCTCCGGATCTAGATTATTCTCGGCGCAGACGTACTCCTGCACACGAGTGCCCTCACGCAGCATCAGGCTGGTATGGATGGTCCAGGGATTGGTCAAGACCTTGGGATCTTCCATGGTTACGTCGTACTTGATCTGGTCCTTGTCCACGCGCGTGTAGCGCTCGGTGACGTGCAGTTGGTCGGAATGAAATGTCCCGGTGCCCGTGAGCCAGCCTTTGTCGTTGAAGCTCACAACATCCACCACCAGGGTGTCCCCGTCCCAGTGCGCCACCGAATCCCCCATGTAGGTTGGAACCAGATCGTCGGAATGTTTTGCGTTCAGCGGAATGATGCGGAACACGTTCATGTACTCGTACAGGATGATCACCTGCTCGGGAGTCTGGACGATTTGCAGAGGAAAGAGCCCGGTAATCGTAAGGCGCGGCACGCCGGGCGGCAAGCACAGGGCCGACGGATCGTCGATGCCTCTTTTGTTGAAGGACTCCAGAACCTTCTTGGCCGCCCACGGTTGATAAGGCGCGGGCGCATTCACTACCTGCTGCGATGCTGGATTCGGCGGCGCCGAGGGATCGCGGCCCGTACCGCCCACACCCAGCCCGGAATTCGCTTCCTCCCAACTTCCGCGCCGGGTGGTTCCGCCTTGCCAGACACCTGTCAGATTCGGTTTGCCGTCCGGCATGCGCGGGATTGAGCTTTGCGCCGAGAGGATCGGCGAAAAACTGGCCAGCAGGATCGCGGTCAGCCGGAATCTCATTGAGGCGCCTTGACCGCGGGAGTGTTTCCTCCGTCCCCTGTGCCGGACGGCGGTCCAAAGAATAGCTTCTTTCCGTCAGGGAAGGTGATCTCCCGCGAATGCGCCCAGTTGGTTCCGTCTCGTGCGCGCCAGCCGAAGACGGTGATGGTGTCGCCCGGCTTCATGGTGACATCCCGCTTCCAGCCGGTTCGGTAAAGCACCACCGGTGGATAGCCTTCAAATTTCCAGTTTGCGACGTTGCCCTTGTCGTCCTTCACATCCATGAAGAAGTGGCTGTGCGGGTTGGTCCATTCAATCTTCGTGATCACGCCAGTGAGTGTGACGGGCTTGTCAGCGTCGTATTCGGCGCCAAAGGAATGATGCGCCGGCAAAGGGACCACAGCCAGACAAAGCGTGCAAGCCAGCAGCCAAGGGTCACGAATCGGACTCACCATAGTCACCTCGGCTCTCAAGTTTATCGGAAACGAGGGGCTACTGTGAAGCGAGGAGCCGTGAAGTGGCGTCCCCAAGGGGATTCGAACCCCTGTTATCGCCGTGAAAGAGGGTTCGAGTCCCTTTTTCGCATTTTGGAGTGATTCGCCGGAACTCGCATAAGTCCGCGTCCGACAGCCGGATAGTGGCAATCTCAGTTCGCTGCGCTTCGGCGCACTTTGGTACTGTTTATGCTCGGCTTCGTCACCATAGCGTCACCGTCGGTCAGCTATCTTCGGGGTCTTGATATGGCTCCCACTCGCGCGCGAGAAGCTGAGCTTCGGAAATCTGCTCCGCAGTCATCTTCCTGGCGCATGAATCGCGATGAGTAGCGTAGTCTGCTTGTTCGTCGGGGGCAGCGTGAGCCACCGCAAGTTTCAGCCACATAAGTGCTCGCGCGAGATCCTGGGGCACACCATTGCCCTCTTCGTACATCTGGCCAAGAGCGCACTGAGCATCCGCGTACCTTTGATTTGCGGCTCTACGGTACCATCGAGCGGCCTCTGTATAGTCCTGAGACACACCATTGCCCTTGGCGTAAGCGCCACCGAGTGCGGTTTGGCAAATAGCCACTCCTCGCTCGGCGACCTTACGACACCACCTGACGGCCTCAGAGTAGTCTTGGCACACGCCTTGGCCCGTAGCATACATGAGACTTAGCTGGATGCAGGAAGCGCCGTCACCCTGATCGGCAGCTTTTCGAAACCACCGAGCGGCTTCCGCGTGGTCTTGTCCTAGGCCCCGTCCTTCATAGTAGGCAATGCCGAGATCGTACTGGGCTTCTGGGTGTCCTTTTTCGGCACGATGGCGCAGTTCCGACAAACCATCGCCCTCCGATGCCATGAGCGCAGCCGCGTCGTTGCGGCCGCGAGCGACAAGGGCGGAACCGACGGACAAGAGAACCAATGACGAATTGCCTGTGGTAGGCGCGATCTCAAGCCTCGTTTCATCGCTCACGCGCGTTTAGCCTCGTGTTTGGCGAGGGTCTCGTAATCCCTCTTGGCCCGCTCTATCTGTTCCCGAACGGAGGTCGCGAGTTCGTCCAAGAGGTTTCGGCCGGCATTTGCGCTCTCTTCGGCCTGCTTCTTGAGCCCACCGATTTCGCTTTGGCGCAGCGTCGCTAACTCCTGCTCAATGGCGACAACACGGGCTTTGGCCTGGCTGATTTGTCGGATGATGCGGATTAGTTCGGCGCCGATGCCTTCTCCTTCCACAGCATCGGCGCCGTCTTGAAACTCGTCGAGGATACACTGGAGAGCCTCGGCGTCGCCGGCTTCGTATGCGCGGTTAGCCTCGGCCATGAATCGAGTGCGACGCTCAAGGTCGTCGGCATCCCTGCAAAAGTCGGGATGAATACTCCTGGCGACATCGCGGAAAAGGCTCCTAAGCTCGGGCGATGGCGTGAACTCGCGAACTTCAGACGCTTGGCCGTGAGCATCCTGGTAAGTCTGGCGCGCCTGCTCGCGGGCCTCATTTGCCTGCGCCTTCGCGGTGGTCGAGGGATCAAGCCGCGCGCGCAGTTCCGAGATTCGCGCTTTCCATTCGTCCAGTTCAGCGTAAAGTGTTCCGACCTGCCGTAAATAGCTGCCCTCAAACGCTGCAAGTTGGCCGCGAAGATCGACGAGCTCCAGTTCGCGCTCCGCGAGGGTCGCACGGATGGCAACCAATTCCTCGCGCTTGCGGAGAATCTCCTCCTCTTCGGGTTTCAACCGCCGGGTAATCTGAGCTGACATCGAGGGTATTTCTCAGATTACCCCCAAAACCGTTCAGGAGGGGATTTTCAAAAAGCTTGTCAACCGACCCGCCTGGAAGTCAGGTTTCGTCAGGGTGTGGTGGCGAATCTACATCTTCTGCAATCGACGTTGATTTTGACCCAACGGTGATGAGCTCGATCCTTAACAAGTTGTCGGCATCTCCGGTGTGCTCGATTGCCTTCCGCTTCGGGTAAACATACTGCGCAAGCTCAGCGAAACACCGGGCGCGAACCGCGACGGGTACCCGGCGATTCATCGCAATTCGCGCCATACCCTCGATAGGATCGCAACCCAATGCCGCGAGCCTTTCCTTCAAATCAGCCGTGGACTTGTTCGGCGTGCCTGCCTCCCGGCCGCCGCGCCGCTCACCTGGTTTGCTTCCGCCCCTGGTCATGGCTATTATTGGCTACTTTAGCGCTGCGAATCCTTTCCCTGGCCACGGTCTCAGCGACGCTCTGGATGTTAGGTTTTGTCAGGTTTTGACGGCGGAGCGCCATGCTATTTTCATTCTATTTTTTTCTACTTGCAGGGGCTTCTTTGGCCAGCCTCACGATGGCCTTTACAACTTGCATGCGGTGGCTAACTCCCTAATGCAGCTTCGTATTACGGGGAAATGCCATTCTCAGCCGATTGCCCGCCGTTTGACTTCGCGCGGTTAAGGTCGTCTAGCTGTCTCCGAACGGTGCCGACATCGCACGCGCAGTAGGAGCCGTCTGGCATAAAACCATCGTTACAAGAGCAGGCAGGTACGAACTTCCCCTGGTCTCCACGGGCCATATACTCCTCGATACGATGGCGTGTGTTTCTGACTGATTCGAGTGCGGCAACCTGTGCTTTTCGTTTCAGCTTGCGTGCCAATTTGCGGTAGTGCCCGTGCGGGTTTGTTAGCTTGGCGGGCGCGGTCGTCGCCTTCAGATCGGCTTCGAGGAACTCTGAGAGTGGAATATCCCCCAATTCAGACTTCACGTCCGCAAGTAGGACGGAAGAATCCACGGCCCCGTCGTGCCGTTCCCGCATGCGCTCCTGAAATTCAATCTCGGGGTTTTCAAAAGGGCTTCTGGGTTTTGAGTTCCCCTCGGTGCCCGCCATCGAAGGAGGGTGTCTTTCGGGTTTGTGTTCTTCTTCTATTCCTACCTTCCTTTCTGATGATGATTTCCGAACTTCTTTTCTGTCGGAACTTTTCTGCCGGTCTTGATCGGAAGCCTTCTTCCGGGTGGGATGGGAACATTCCTTCCGATCCAGATCGGAAGTTTTCATCCAGTCTTCAGGTGGTTTGATCTCGTATCGGCAGCTTCCACGAGTCCGCGTCCAGGTGATGCGATTCAGAGCCTTCAGTTCGTTGAGAATGGTCCGCACCTGTCGGTCAGTTAGGCACATCTCGCGGGCAAGTGTCCCGTGCTTCGGGTACGCTTTTCCGTCCCGCCCCGCGTATAACTTCAGCCGCGCGAATAACAGCTTTGCGGCATGGCTCAAGTCCGGGTCAGTGAATACGGCGTAGTCAACCGAAATGAACGTCGGCTGAAAAGGAGGTTTGTCGCCGCTGACGCTCATGCGACCCGGTCACTTGAGGCCGCCGCGCGCCGACACGTTGGCCTTCGCATCATCCTGCCTCGGGCGTGTGCCGGCCGCGACCAGCCTTTCGATTTCATCGGTAGGGATTAAAAGCCGCTTGCCCAGTTTCACCGAGCAGATTCGACCATCGTATGCCCACCGTCTCCACG
>Ga0302326_10003200_pt1 | contig 38792 bp, 32 predicted proteins | sample Palsa_T0_3_FD_202264 | JGI IMG/M metagenome (GOLD analysis project Ga0302326, IMG submission 202264) | Peat permafrost microbial communities from Stordalen Mire near Abisko, Sweden - Palsa_T0_3 | ecosystem: Environmental > Terrestrial > Soil > Palsa > Peat permafrost | place: Sweden: Abisko... | reverse complement strand
GGCATCGGGATCGTGGCTCGGCGCCTGGCGCCATCAAGTCCGCTGGGCCAGAACGATCCGCTTATCCGGTGGCGCCGGCTACGCCGGTTTGCCGGTTACATATGCCAGCCTGTGGGCCGCGCTCGCGACGCTTTTCGGGCTCTGGTGGATCGCGCTGCCGCTGCTGGCGATTCGACTCGCCATGGCCTTCGCCTGTGGGCTCTTACTTCAAAGCGCGGACGTTTGGAAATATTGCTATGCGATTCCGCTGCGCGACCTATGCGGCGCAGCGGTATGGGCGGCGGGCTTGTTTGGACACACGGTGGTATGGCGCGATCAGAAACTGGCGCTCGACCGCGCGGGAAAGATCGTTTCGAAGGCGCGCTTGCTATAATGGACATCGCGCGCCCGTAGCTCAGTTGGATAGAGCGTCTGGCTACGAACCAGAAGGTCGCATGTTCGAGTCATGCCGGGCGCACCACTCAAACTCCATCTGAGATAAGCCAGCGTCCAGGGGTCCATGTGCGGCGCCCACCGGGTAAGGCAAGTGTGTCTAACAGGGTGCTGAAAAAGCCTCCAGTTCCACATCTTCCCGTTTGGTTTCTTTCCGCAGCAGTCGCGTGGCCTCGGAGATAGCCTTCACGTGTTGTTTTTTCATCGATGACGGCTCGATATGACCGCTTCTGGTTTGCGCCGGAAACAGCCAATCGCTTCCGTTCACTTTTCGCCAGTCGCATGTCGAGAACGGCCTTCACGCTTGACCAATCGCGGTTACTAATTACTGTTGGCCGTCAGCCCACCTCAATTGCTCCTGCTTACCGCTGTCGTTCGTGCATGGAACTGCTCCTGCCAACTGCGCCAGCAGCGCAGTCATGTCGGCCTGGATGGCTATGAACTTATTTTCGAGGAACTGCACGTCACGCAGATCGAACGATGCTCCCTGAGGTACGGATGTGCCCGCCTGCACCGACCGCGCAAGCCCCGCCAGATCGCGGATTGGTATTTCCTTCCCGGCAATATTTCGGAACTTCAATGTGGGCGCCGTCGCTATAACCGTCTCGATGAGCCTGACGGTCGTATCGATCCCCCCGGCCAACTTCGCCATCCGCCACATCGTCTCAAAGTTCTGTTCCACGTGTTGAGCCTACCATGCGTTGATCTGCTCGTCCGATAAGACCTTCGGGCTTCACATCGTCGCCTGGCTCGTTCGGGGCGCTAAGTCCCAGTACAAATTGGTCGCCACAACAGTACGTTTTGCGTCGTCCGGCCATTCCCCGACAACCCGAACAGAGCCATAATCAGTCCTGGCAGCCACCATGAGCCGCGCAGAGTAATCACCGAAACGAGGGACGCAGCCAACCCCCCCGCTCTCTACGCGGCTCACCAAACCTTCGTGCGATGAACTGCCACCGTTGAGTCATAGCAGTTCGCGCAACCGCTTTTTCATCACCTGCTCACGCGGGCTCTTTCCGTTGCCATCGAGCCACGACTGGAGCTTGCCGACGCTGACGGTGTGCTCGGTCTCGGGTTGCTTGACGCGGATGGTCAGGCGGGTCGCTGGGCCAAACGTCACGTCCGCGAATCCGCACCGGCGGAACTCCGCGAGCGCTAAGACGGCCGCTTCGTAGACCGACGCAGCGGAGACTTCAACCACGTGTTCCAGGCCTTCGGAACCGGTGAACGAGACACGGCAGGAGCGGGGAGGCACGGATTTAGTATAGGCGAAAATAAGGCGAAGATGCTTCCCACGCGTTGTTGACTACTGGTATTCGATCTGTAACCATCGGTCGGTGGACGCGCACCAGACGATCAGCGCGAAAAGGACCAGAAAATGAACACGACAAACACGCGCCTCGCAGTTGTTGGCTGCGCAGTGATGACGATGACCCTCGCTTTCGCTATAGCCGCAGTAGCGGATGCCGACGACGATGCGCAAGCCATCAAGAACTTGATCGCCAAGTATGCGGAGTCCATAGACCACGCGGACACTACGAAATCAGTTCAGCAGGTATTCTCGAATGCCCCGGAGGTCACCTTCATTCATCCGCTCGGTGAAGAACACGGTCGTGATCAAATCGAGGCAAATGTGTATCGGAAGTTGATGGGAGGCACGTTCTCTGAGCGGAAACTCTCGCCGAAAGATTTCGCCATTCACGTTTATGGCGACTCCGCTTGGTCGGAGTTCAACTGGGACTTTGTAGCCAAGGTCCGCAAGGACGGCAGCCCTTTTCATTCCCAAGGAAGGGAAACACAGTTCTACCATCGTGAGAACGGCCAGTGGCGAATTGTTCACGTCCACTACTCGGGCGCGGCGGTAACTGGCAACCTAAAAGGCTTCTGATCAGTAGGTCGTTTTATAACCAAGTGCTGTTAGCTTGGGTAGGATTTGGCCTAAACCTCGGCCCGCGCGGTTTGGCATCCGGTACCAGGCGCAGCGGTCTGGGTTGCTTTATGACACAGGGAAGTAGAATCGTCCGTTGCGGCGGTAGCAAGAGGGGCGTGCTGCTCGCGGCGCCAGACTCGGTTCGTAATGAATTTGTTATGCATAGCTGTCAAACTAGAACCCAGAATCGAAACCATGGGGAAATTTGGGCATGATGCGCGCCTGGAGAAAGGCGACGGCTACTTCCACTTTTCCGGCGTCTTGAGCGAGCGGCCCGCAGTGAACGCGAGCGCCAACCTAACGCCTTCCCATGAGGAGGTAGACGATCAGGACGACGAGTAACACGCCGCCAATGCCACCTCCGACCATGGGTCCGCCATAGTAGAAACCGCCACCGCCACCAAACAGAAGCAGCAGGATGATGATGATCAAAATAATGTTCATGTGTCCTCGGTTATGAGCCTACCACTGTTGCGGGACGGGTGCCGTCCGCCACGTGCAACTTTTGGAAGCTGGGAGGCGATGATGGCTGCCCAACGCCCGAACAAGACGCCAGGATTACGGCGGAGAATGCCACGACCGCAGCTAAACGTCAATAGTCAGAGAAGCCGAGCCTTTTGCGCGCCACAAATATGCCTCTACGCTCGGCAGGATTCTTAACCTTGTGCCCCCCAGCTGGGCGAGGTCTTCGGCTACGACGAGCAGGCGCGGGAGCACAGCCTGTCGCCGAATGAGCGCCTCCAGTTCCACCAGGAGCACAGCGGACCGGTGATGGAAAAGCTGCGTGCGTGGTCGAATGCCCAGTTCGAGGAAAGGAAAGTCGAACCGAACTCCGGTCTGGGCCAGGCGATCTCCAATCTGCTGAGACACTCGGAAAAACTCACTCTCTTCTTGCGAGTGGCGGGGGCGCCGACATCGACAACAACCTGGTCGAGCGTGCGCTGAAAAAAGCCTTTCTTCGTCGACGAAACATCGAGTTGCAGCCATGCCGGAGAGTTGAAGAGAGTCCCTTCGGAATGGATGCCCTGGAATTACCGCGAGACGCTCGGGCGACTCGCCACGCCGGCAGCCGCGTAATAGGATGAATCCTGTCTGGCCGAAAAGGATGTCTGGCCGAAAGGATCGACTCCGGCCACGCTTGGGTGATACCTCGAAAGGGCCGCCAAACCGCATTTCCAGAACCTAGAATCGGCATACGTTTGGGCCGGCGACGGAAACCGCCGAAAATGTTCCGCAACGTCCTGTAATGCCCAGGTGTGCAGAGACGAATGGTCAATATACTATGCGAAGAGCGTGAGCGTCTAATCAGCGCCCACCGTGCCGCTATGGCCGTAAATGTCGAGGCAGAGAAGGCCGTAACTGAACCCAACGACGAAGGTTGGCGCGAGGCATGGCTGGAAGCCAAGACGGAAGCCCGGCGACGATGCCGAGAAACATTGGCGGATCTCAACCGGCATAGACCCGAGCGAGGCTGCAAGGGACAGCGCACAGTTTAGGGCACTACCCTACTACCGTCGCCCAGCACCTCAGCGTTCCCGACTCCAGTCCGGTGGCGATGGTTGTTCCTGAGCTTGCAGCACCTCTTCTTCGGCCTGGAGCCAGTCATCGAGTTCGGAACCGGATCGGTCGCCGCGCTCGACATACAGTTCGTAAGCGCGACGGCGAATGCGCTCTTCGAAAGGAAGCAGCTTGATCGGGCTTTCCTTTGCTTTCGCGGGAGCGGGCATGGGGATCACCTCCGGCGATGACGGTAGCACAGACCTGTCCGACCGGAAGGGCGGGCGGCGCGAGGTACAATTTCATTAGATGCTGTGTATAGAGTATGACTCGTTGCGGCAGGAGCAGCGAGCTGCGGTGAAGACTCTTCGTGGGTCCATCCACGAGTTGGTCATACTTGTTGAAAACTCAGCCGCAGACTCAGAGTTCACTCTAGCTCATCTGCGAATAAGAGCCGCTTGCGGCGCTTGCGAAGTAGCGCGAGCCACCCTGGAACATCACCAGCTAGCACATGGCTGCTGTTCGCCTGGGAGCTGGAGCTAGCCCACCAGCAAGCCAGAAACAAAACCTGGAGTTACTATCCATCAGATGCAAGATGAATGGAAGAAGCTGAATTTAGACGGTCAACTTGTGAAATTCACCTACTCTGAGATTCCGGACGGCAAAGTGTTTCTGACTGCGCAGATTGCCGGTCATGAAGTCGTCTGCTCGGTCATTTTGCCAAAGCCGGAACACCCGTTGAGTCGTGAAGGTGTTGAAAGTCACTTCAAGCAAGGGACCAACTTCGGAGTACGGCCTCGTTCAAAGTAGCCCCGTACCTGTGCTAATGCAATGATCGATTGCCTCGTTGACGCTATCACCAACCGACTCCGGAGCAGGCACTTCACTCAGCGGCTGAACGCGAATCACAGTGGTGGCAGAAGCTCCCAAAGCGGTGGCTAAATCACCCGAGCGATTTGCTCGGCTCCTAAGCATTGCTCACGTCACTCAAGCGCCTCCGGCTCGCACGCTAATCCACTCTGCCGGCGAAATGCCGGTACACGAAAACTGAATACGCTATCGCGAGGGCCATGCCGGGGATGAACCAGGTTAAGCCGACGATCAGTCCATGCTCGGCAGTGGCTGCATTACCAATGGTGAGACTAATATCCTGCGAAGTGTTTGACGGCAGCACGTTCGGAAACATTCCGAAGGCTACACTGGTCAACATCCCAACTAGATATAAACCTGACGCCAAAAAGGCCCGCAGATCCTGCCGACGGGAACTGAGCACGCGCATCCCGATCATGCCCACGACGGCCATCGCTGGAAATATTAGACCCCAAGGGTGGCTCCGAAACTGCTTTAGCAGGTTCGGCTGGATTGAAAAGCTCGCGATCGACATTAGCACCGTGATCGCGACTGAGCCCGGCCAGCATTTCGCGCCGAACGCACGCGTTCGCTCCTGTAGGGTCCCATCGGTCTTCAAGACCACCCACAGTCTGCCATGCTCGGCCAAAGCAAAGAGCGATGCCGCCCCCGCCAGCAGCGTGTACCAATCGATGATGCCGACCTCGCCGCTGGGAGAAAGATTTGTCCACAAGGGCAGAAAGAAGTAGCCACTTTGATCCAAAGGAACACCGCGGACTACGTTGCCTAGCGCGATGCCGAAGAGGAGGGCCAGCGCCGCACTCGCCAAGCCAAATACCGTACCCCACAAGGGCCGCCATAACGGGCCATCAACGTGAGGCCGGAATTCGATGGAGATGCCACGCAAGATCAACAACCAAAGCACGATCATTAATGAGAGATAGAAGCCGCTGAAGGCGGATGCGTACAGGGCCGGAAATGCGAACAATAGCGTCCCGCCGGCAGCGAGCAGCCAGACCTCGTTGCCGTCCCACACGGGGCCGATGGAGTTTAGCACCTGGCCCGCTTCGCGCTCGGACCGAGCCACGAAAAGCTGAACGATTCCCGCGCCCAGATCGAAGCCGTCGAGCAGAACGTAACCGGTGATCACGATGGCTGCCAGGCAGAACCAGAGTGTTCCCATTATCGAGTCCTTCCCTCTAAAGGCACTTGGTTGTTTTCGGCGCTAATCGATTCCGCCTACTGAACGCTATCCGCTGGACCCTGCGCGATCTCCCGAACTATCAAGAACAAGAAAAGAATTCCGAGGAGCATGTACATCCCCATGAAGCCGAGTAAGGTAACGCCCGGTTCGCTCTTCGGGTGCTTTTCTCGCTGGGCGGCGAAGGTCCACCACAACGTGACGCAAGTAGCGTCGCCATGCTCGGTCTCCCCGTGAGACGCTATTCCGGCGGTGTTGAATCGGCGGAACGGGCACGGATTTGGAGCGAAGGTTCCGAGGTTTTTCCTCGCCCTCCGTGGTCACTGCCGCCTCTCGCTTTTAGTGCATGCTTCTAAACCCCGCGAAGCAGCGCTGAAAATCGCTTGGGATCCGCAACCAACGGCGGGCCGGCCTGCCCCTGGGACAAAATGTCCCGGCCGGTTGGGCGCCAGTCATCTTCACTTATATGTTGCAGTTCACGGCCACCCTGGAGCCTGGCGGGACAGCCCGTCCCATTGTTTGAGATTGCCGGTTTAAGTCTAATAATCTGATTCAAAAAGACTTAACGAATCAACGCAATGGCCCCCGCAGTGCTTTGACTTGTGCAGGTAACCACCTTATGAGAAACGTGAATATCGCCCGCGGAACGTTGATCGCCATTCTTTTGCTGACACCTGTCCTAGCGCTGGCTGCCAACCCGAAGCTGGCGCCGGATCTCGCTAACCTCGCGCCGGGCGCAACAGTTCCTGTAATCGTGCGCTATAGGGTCCAACCCCAGAGCCGGCACCACCAGTTGGTCGAGCAGTACGGCGGGACACTAAAACGGAGTCTGGAAGTCGTCAAGGGCGCACTATATGAGGTTCCGGCGTCCGCTCTGGAAGCTCTGGCTAACGCCCCGGATGTGGAATACATCACACCGGACCGTCCCGTCAAAGCCATGCTGGATTACGCCGAACCGGCAACCACCGCGAATATCGCGTTCGAATCCGGTTGGACCGGATCAGGCGTGACCGTAGCGGTGATCGACAGCGGGATCATGGATACGCACCCCGACCTGTGGACTCCGTCCAGCAAGACCCGCGTGCTGTATGCCAATGTCTACAACCCGAGCGTGGGCGCGGACACCTGGGGCCGCTACGGCCACGGCAACCACGTATCCGGTATCCTGGGCGGCAACGCCACCATGTCTTCCGGATCCGCCTATACGCATACGTTCCGGGGCATCGCTCCAGAAGTGCAGTTCGTGAATCTGCGCGTGCTGGATGGCAGCGGGGCGGGAACGGACAGCATGGTGATCGCGGCTATTCAGGCCGCTATCTCGCTCAAGTCCACTTACAAGATCCGGATCATCAACATGTCGCTGGGCCGCGCAGTGTTTGAGAGTTACACACTCGATCCGTTGTGCCATGCCGTGGAACAGGCGTGGAAGGCGGGCATCGTGGTGGTAGTGGCCGCCGGCAACGAAGGCCGCAACAATGCTCACGCGACCGACGGGTACGGCACCATCACGGCGCCGGGCAACGACCCTTACGTAATCACCGTGGGCGCCGTGAACGACGTGAAGACCATCACACGCGCAGACGACAAGATGGCCAGCTACAGCTCCAAAGGTCCGACGCTGTTCGACCACGTGGTGAAACCGGACATCGTGGCGCCTGGCAACAAGATCATTGCCGCTGAGCCGGATTCCCTGTATTTGGCGAACAATTTTCCGGGAAACCGGGTGCCCGAGAGCTACTACATGGTGAAAGGCAGCAGTTCCCAGCTTTCCGAATACTACTTTACGCTGAGCGGCACGAGCATGGCTACGCCGATGGTTTCCGGGAGCGCGGCGTTGCTGTTGCAACAAACGCCTTCGCTCACGCCAGATCAGGTCAAGGCCCGGCTGATGCTGACCGCTACCAAGACCTTTCCGGCATCGACGACGGCGACAGACCCGGTGACGGGCATCGTTTACACCGATTACTACGACATCTTCACGGTGGGCGCGGGCTACCTGGACACGTGGGCCGCGCTGACTAACACGGACCTGGCGGCCAAGCCGGCTCTATCGCCAACCGCGGTCTACAATTCCACCACCGGCACGGTCAGTCTGGTGAACGCTCAGAACGTGATCTGGGGCACCAACGTGATCTGGGGCACCAACGTGATCTGGGGCACCAGCGTGGTTTCGGCCGCCAACGTGATCTGGGGCACCAACGCGGTGTGGGCCAGCAGCACGCTCCAAGGCTTCAGCGCGGTTTGGGGCAGCAACGTGATTTGGGGCACCAGCACTGCGACCGCGGGCGAGACCAGCAGCCTGTCTATCAATGGCGATGAATGAGGCAGTTTACTACGTGGGGGCTTAGTCGCCCTTAGGCGCGCAGCGACGGAGACTACCTCGGCCGCTACACGCATCGCGTAGCGATATCCAATCGTCGCTTGCTCTCCTGCGACGGGGAGCGGGTCACTTCCGCTACAATACGTGGAAGCGACCGGATTCACCGGCGTGCCGAGGAAATCGCAACCTCCCTTCCAAAACCGCGATCACGTGATCCCTCGATACCCGCCCGGACATGGACCGTACCCAAGCTGGCCTATGAAGTTTCTGATCGGCTAAACTAAGCTAAATCGCTCACATGCCGCTCTCCGCCGGTGAAGAACTCGGGCCGAACGAAATCCCTGCGCCCATCGGTAAACGTCTCGATCGCGAGCGAGGAGCCAAGGCCATAGGCGCACTTAATCCCGTTAAAGGAGCATCCATGAACCGCCGAAGTTTCCTGGGAACCAGCGCTGCATCCCTGATCGCCGCTGGCGTGAGTAATGCGCGGTTGGGGTTATGCGATACCGCTCCGCGAACGCAGCGGTACGATCTCAACCCGGCCGGCATTCGCACTGCCGGCATTCGCATGATTCCCGTGGTAAATGGCAAATACAAGGTGTGGACCAAGAAATTAGGAAGCGGCTCCATCAAAGTTCTGTTGCTGCACGGGGGCCCAGGATTCAGCCATGAATACCTCGAGGCAATGGAATCCTTCCTGCCCCAGGCGGGGATTGAAATGTACTATTACGATCAGCTCGGCTGCAACAATTCCGATCAGCCCGACGATCCCGCCTTGTGGACTCTTCCGCGATATGTCGAGGAAGTGGAGGAAGTGCGGCGCGGGCTTGGTCTCGAGCAATTCGTGCTCTACGGCCACTCATGGGGAGGGATGCTCGCAATCGACTACGCGCTGAAGTACCAAAGCCACCTGCGAGGACTCGTGATTTCGGATATGTGTGCCGGCACCCAGGCTTATCTGAAGAGAACCGCGGCATTAAAGGTTCAAATGCTCCCCGCTGCCACGCTTGCTCGATTGCGCGCGCTCGAAGCCAAAAGCGATTACGACAACCCGGAGTACGGAAAAATCATGATGGACCAGCTGTACCCGCAGATGATCTGCCGCACCAAGCCGTGGCCCGAACCGGTAACGCGCGCGTTCCGTCACTCGAACCAGAAAATCTACGTCCAGATGCAGGGTAAGAGCGAATTCCTGGTGACCGGCAACTTAAAGGATTGGGAGCGCTGGGACCGCCTGCATGAGATCAAGACCCGTGCGCTGACCATTGGCGCGAAATATGACGAGATGGACCCTGAAGACATGAAGAAAATGGCAACCCTGATGCCCAACGCCAGCTCGTTCATTTGCCTGCAAGGCAGTCATCTTTGCATGTGGGACGACCAGGCTTTCTATTTCGAGAACCTCTTAAAGTTTCTGCACTCTGTTTAGCCCGGAACTTCCCACAGACTAACGTTGCCGTTCGAGAAGCCGGGTCGCAGTGGCGGCGGCTCCGCGGGTAAAGTTTGCTTTACCGCGTAGTCAGCGTCATGTAGCCAATGTTGAGCACTTCCGGCGAGTCCGGCGTCTCCCACAGGCTCCTCAGCAATTGCTTCCGGCTGGTCTTCAGGAGGGCCTTCAGATCCACGCCGCATTCGAAGCGCATGTGATTCATGGAGGCCATGGGATTGTAGGCCGCGGCCGAAACCGCCGGGATACCCATCGATCCGGCTCTACCCGCGCCCAACGGAACTGACGGAGCTGTGGAGCCGAGTTCGTCCATAGGCCGGAATGCCTGCATCCCCGTGGTTTGATTCATATGATTCATGGTGGCCATGGAGCTCCACGCGGGAGCTGCGCCACGCGCGATCGCCGGGGTGACCGTGGGCAGCGTGCGGCTCATGCCTGCCATGGATTTCCATACTGGATCCCGAACGCCCGCGATGACCGGCGCGGGCCAGCGCATTACAACCGGCGCTACAATCGCGCCCGGCCACCTGCGCCCGCCGTACACTTCCAGTCCATCACGCTCACCCACCACCCCCGCATGAATGGAATTCCATGCAGGAGCCCGAACGCCCGCGATGACCGGCGCGGGCCAGCGCGTTACAACCGGCGCTACAATCGCGCCCGGCCACCTGCGCCCGCCGTACACTCCCAGTCCATCACGCTCGCGCGCTACCCCGGCATGAACCAACTGCGACAAAGTGACGCTATCCGTCGGCGCCGCTCCACTCACCACCGTCAGCACAATCTCGTCGCCATCCACGGTGGTCACCGTGAAGTGTTCGCTGCCGTTGATGGCCAGGCCGTTAATCGTAGAAAAGTCCCCGCTGACGGTTGAGGCGTTCAGAATATCGAATGTATTGCCCACTGCCGGCGTATACCCGCTTGCCAGAGTGATGTTGAGCGTGCCGTTCAGGCTGGCGGCGCCGCTGACATTGAGCTGATCGAATTTGGCGCCCGCGGTGGTGCCTCCGATGGTCACGTCCAGCGAGCCGCCGGAGTTCTGCGCATAGGTGCCGTTAACCTGAAGTTCGCCGGTGCTGGCAGCCGACGTACCCGGAGTGATGGTAGCCGTATCCACAACGCCGTAGTCCAACGTGCCGTTACCGTACAGCTTGCCGCCGTTCAGATCCAGGCTGCCTGTGGAAGCGCCCGCCAGCGTGCCGTTCACCGTGGTGGTGCCGGCCGTCTGCGTGTAGTTGTAACTGCTCCCGCCGATGGTGAACGTGCTGCCCGTGGATACTGTCACCGTGCCGGCGTTGGTGAAGCTGCCGCCGGTGGTGGAGAGGCTGGCATTGCCCGATAGCGTAAACGAGCCCGCCGCCGTGTTTGTGTTGAAGCCCAACAGAGCGTTGGCGGCGCTTTGATTCACGATCTTCGCCGTCGAGCTGGCCAGTGTGATCTTGGCCGAATTGGTCACGATGTCGGCGCCGTTGAACTCGAGCGTCCCGCTGTCGTAGTAATTGCCGCCGGTCAGCGTGGTACCGGAAAAATTGGTCAGGCTGCCGTTCACGTCGAAGGTGTCGCCCGCGGCGATCGACAGGAAGCCGTTGTTGGTGAAGTTTCCGGCCGTGGTGAAGCTGCGGCTCGCTCCCAGCGAGAAGGTGGCGCCCGCGGCGTTCACTGCGAAGTTGGCTAACCCGTTGGCCCCGGCGCTGGTGTCAATCCGGGAATTGGCGCCCGTCAGCGTGATGCTGGCGTCGTTGGTGACGATGTTAGCGCCCTTGAACTCCAACAGGCCGTTGATCTTGTAGGTGCCGCCCGTCAGGGTGGTTCCGGAAAAATTCGTGAGGGTGTCGGCGGAATCCACGATGAACTTGTCGCCCGCGCCCACCGAGAGAGTCCCGTTGTTGGTGAAACTGCCGGTGGTGGTGAAGGTACCCCATAAGGTCCCTAGTGTGAGGCTGCCGGCGCTGGTAATGGTGGCCAGGTTGGTTAGCAAGTTGCCGCCGCCGAAATTGATCATCCGCGCGCCGGCGCCCGTCAGCGAGATATTGGCCGCGTCCGTCACGATGCCGCTTCCCGATGCGCCGAATTGCAACGTGCCGCCCACCGAGTAGGTACCTCCGGTGAGGGTGGTGCCGGAAAAATTCAGCAGCGCGCCGCCGGCCGCCGTGCCGATCTGCATAGTGTCGCCGGCCAGGACGCTGAGCGTGCCGGTGTTGTTCAGGCTTCCGGAACTCGGAAGGATGAGTAGAGGAACCGATTGGTTGGCCAGAATGGTTCCCGTATTGACGATGCCGATGTTCTCGATCGTGCCGGACCCCTCGATCGTACTGGAGTTGGTCAGCGTATCGGTAGCGGCCGCACCCGTAATGATGTTGCTGGCGATATTGGAAAGCGTGATCTTGCCGGTCCCGCTGAGCGTCACGTTGCCGGCGATTTCCAACTCGGCGTCGCCACCGTTGCCATTGAGGCTGATGGCTCCGGAGTTCACTAACGACGGGCCAGTCACTTCCAGCACGGCATTCGCCCCGGCGACGCTGCCGCCCGAGATGGCTACTGTGCCGGTGCTGTTGTTCGTGAGGTCTTTTCCGGCAGTGAGCGCACTTGCCGCTGCCATGTCGTTGTAGCCGACCTGCACATTGCCGCTGTTGGTTAGCGAGGTCCCCACAAGCAGGCTGCTGCCCCCGCTGCCGGCTGCGTCCACATACAACTGTCCGCCGGAAGCCACAGTCAGCGCACCGGTGGTGGTAACCGAAGTGCCGCTCTGCAGCTGCAAGTCGCCGTCGCTGGCGATGGTGGTCAAGCTCTTTAGCGCGCTGTTGCTGTTGGTGGCGCCCGTTTCCAGATAGGCCGACGACCCGAACAGGGACACATAGCCGCTGCTGGCGCCATTGCCGATGCTGGTGATTCCGCCCGAACCCCATTCCACCGCCGCCGACCCGGTACCGGACTGCACCTGGTAGGTCCCGGTCAAAGTTCCGGGCGCTGCCCCAGTCATATCCAGCAGGGCGTTGGACCCGGTCTGATCGCCTCCGTATATCCTTATCGTCGCCCCGGTATTGGTCAGCGTGCCGGAAACATCGATCGCGCTGGGCGAAGATGTGTAGTAGTTGCCGACTTGCACCAAGTTGGTGTTGGTCAAAGAACCGCCGACGGACAAGGTGCTGCCGCCGCTACTGTTGCTGCCCACCCCAAGGGTACCGTGGTTGGTCAAAGCCACAGTTGTGGTCGCGCTCGCGCCATTGTCTAAATAAAACTGGCCGTTGCTCGAAATCGTGGCCAGCGTCTTGAGCGCGCTGTCGCTGTTGGTGGCGCCGATCTCAGCATAAGCCGTCGACCCGACCAATGAGAGGTACCCGGCGTTGCTTGCGCCGTCCCCGATGCTGGTGATCGCGCCCGAGCCCCATTCGATCGCCGCCGATCCGGTGCCCGATTGCACGTTGTAGGTGCCCTTCAACGTGCTGGGCGCAGCGCCGGTTATATCCAGCAGGGCGTTGGACCCGGTCTGATCGCCTCCGTATATCCTTACCGTCGCGCCGGTATTGGTCAGCGTGCCGGTCACGTCGATCGCGCTGGGCGAAGACGTGTAGTAGTTGCCGACTTGCACCAAATTGGTGTTGGTCAGCGAACCGCCGATGGTCAAGGTGCTGCCGCCGTTGTCGTTGCTGCCCACCCCAAGGGTACCGTTGTTGGTCAAAGCCACGGTGGTGGTCGCGCTCGCACCGTTGTCTAAATACAACTGGCCGTTGCTCGAAATCGTGGCCAGCGTCTTGAGCGCGCTGTCGCTGCTGGTGGCGCCGGTCTCGGCATAAGCCGTCGACCCGACCAATGAGAGGTACCCGGCGTTGCTTGCGCCGTCCCCGATGCTGGTGATCGCGCCCGAGCCCCATTCGATCGCCGCCGATCCGGTACCGGACTGCACCTGGTAGGTCCCGGTCAAAGTGCCGGGGGCCGCGCCGGTTATATCCAGCAGGGCGTTGGACCCAGTCTGATCGCCTCCGTATATCTTTACCGTCGCGCCGGTATTGGTCAGCGTGCCGGAAACATCGATCGCGCTGGGCGAAGACGTGTAGTAGTTGCCGACTTGCACCAAATTGGTGTTGGTCAGCGAACCGCCGATGGTCAAGGTGCTGCCGCCGTTGTCGTTGCTGCCCACCCCAAGGGTACCGTTGTTGGTCAAAGCCACGGTGGTGGTCAGCGAGGCGCCGTTATCCAGGTACAACTGGCCGTTGCTCGAAATCGTGGCCAGCGTCTTGAGCGCGCTGTCGCTGCTGGTGGCGCCGATCTCGGCATAAGCCGTCGACCCGACTAATGACAGGTTCCCGGCGTTGCTTGCGCCATCCCCGATGCTGGTTATCGCGCCGGAACCCCACTCCACTGCCGCCGATCCGTTACCGGACTGCACCTGGTAGGTCCCGGTCAAAGTGCCGGGCGCCGCACCGGTTATATCCAGCAGGGCGTTGGACCCGGTCTGATCGCCTCCGTATATCTTTACCGTCGCGCCGGTATTGGTCAGCGTGCCGGAAACATCGATCGCGCTGGGCGAAGGCATGTAGTAGTTGCCGACTTGCACCAAATTGGTGTTGGTCAGCGAACCGCCGATGGTCAAGGTGCTGCCGCCGTTGTCGTCGCTGCCCACCCCAAGGGTACCGTTGTTGGTTAAAGCCACGGTGGTGGTCGCGCTCGCACCGTTGTCTAAATACAACTGGCCGTTGCTCGAAATCGTGGCCAGCGTCTTGAGCGCGCTGTCGCTGCTGGTGGCGCCGGTCTCAGCATAAGCCGTCGACCCGACCAATGAGAGGTACCCGGCGTTGCTCACGCCATCCCCGATGCTGGTGATCGCGCCCGAGCCCCATTCGACCGCCGCAGACCCGGTGCTCGATTGCACGTTGTAGGTGCCCGTCAACGTGCTGGGCGCTGCACCGCTCATATCCAGCAGGGCGTTGGACCCAGTCTGATAGCCTCCGTATACGTATACCGTGGCCCCTGTATTGGTCAGTGTGCCGGTCACGTCGATGGCGCTGGGCGACGATGCATACCCGTTGCCGACTCGCACGAAATTGGTGTTGGTCAACGAACCGCCAATGGTCAGGGTGCTGCCGCCGTTGTCGTTGCTGCCCACCCCAAGGGTACCCTTGTTGGTCAAAGCCACGGTGGTGGTCGCGCTCGCACCGTTGTCTAAATACAACTGGCCGTTGCTCGAAATCGTGGCCAGCGTCTTGAGCGCGCTGTCGCTGTTGGTGGCGCCGATCTCAGCATAGGCCGTCGACCCGAGCAGCGAGAGGTACCCGGCGTTGCTTGCGCCATCCCCGATGCTGGTGATCGCGCCCGAACCCCATTCCACGGCCGCCGATCCCGTGCTGCTCTGGATCTGGTAAGTTCCCGTCAGAGTGCCGGGCGCTGCACCGCTCACGTTGAGCAGCGCATTCGACCCGCTGGCATTGCCGCCATACAACTGCAGCGTGCCGCCTGTGCCGGTATATGTGCCCGTCACGGTCACTTGAGACGCTGTGCTATTGTAGCCACTGCCGATTTGTATCGTCCCGCTGTTGGTTAACGAGCCGCCGCTAGTCAGCGTCGCTCCGCCAGCGCCGGCATTACCCACGTCCAAACCCGCGCCGGAGCTCACGCTGGTAGCGCCTCCGATCGTCAGTGTATTCGCGGCGGCGATGCTCAGCGTGTTGCCGCTGAGGATGGAAACGCTGGCGGCGCTCGCGGCGCCGGCTTGGCTTACCGTCACAATGCCGCTGGATGTGTTACCAATAACGACGGCGCTGGAACTGGTGGGCACGCCCCCCGACCAGTCCCCCGCTGTATTCCAGGCGCCTGTGCCGCCCAGCCAGTTGTCCGAGGTGACCGGCTGCGCGAGTAGTTTTGATAATGGGAGGAAGTTCACTCGGGTGAGAGCCAAGCCGCGGCGGGTGTGGATGTCCGCAAGCCTGAAAAACGTCGTGGCAGCCGGCTTGCGCGACCAGTCGGGTTTCGTCTGTCCGGCGACCTGTTGAGCCAGCAGACACACAACGCCAGTCAAAGCCAGACAACAACGTTTCATTAACTTGATCCCTCCAAGTCCTCAGTAATTCTACAGAGCGATAGGCGCTGGATCAAGCGAAAACGTCACCAGCGGCACGCCTTAAGGGCCCCGGCGTGGATGGAAAAGTCCTATCGTTACTATGCCAACCGGCCGCGTGCGGAAACTCCCCCAGCGGCGCTGACAAAGCACTTCCAGCGGTTGGTGCTGACTCCGGAGGACCGGCCCTTGGGAAGCGTCTTCCCGGGTTTCCGGCAAATCGGCACTCCCGGGGTGCGAAACAGGCGGGTTGGCGCGCTGTCTGTGGGCCGCGCGCCGGTCTGCGATATTCTAGCTTATCAGCAGTGGAGGGACGTATGATAAAGCGGTTCGCGGCAACGGCTACCGTGTTTGTAGCGGCTGGGGCCTGTCTGTACCTTCACCCGGCTGCCGCTCAGAACGCCGCGCCCCAGGCCAATTTCGTTCCGGTAACCGAGCAGATGATCGAGCGGCCCGATCCGGGTGACTGGCTGATGTGGCGCCGGACGCAGGATAGCTGGGGCTACAGTCCGCTGACCCAGATCACCAAAGCCAATGTGAGCAAGCTGAAAATGATCTGGACGCGCGGTATGGGTCCCGGCCTTATGGAAGCCACGCCGCTGGCCTACAGCGGGACCGTCTATCTGCCCAACCCGAGCGATGTGATTCAAGCCATCAATGGCGCCACCGGCGATCTGCTGTGGGAATACCATCGCCAGTTACCCGACGATGTGACGAAGGTCTTCGGCGTCCCTTCCATCCACCGGAACATCGCAATATACGGCGATCAGGTCATCGACACCAGCGCGGACGATTTCGTCTACGCGGTGGACGCGAAGACCGGCAAACAAACCTGGGAAACCCGCATCGTCGATTACCGCGAAAATTCCGCCCAGCAGACTTCCGGACCCATCATCGCGGCCGGCAAGGTTATCTCTGGCCGCGGTTGCGAGCCCAAGGGCGGACCCGACGCCTGCGTGATTACCGCGCACGACGCCAAAACCGGCCAAGAGATCTGGCGCGTTCACACCATCCCCAAACCGGGCGAGCCAGGCAATCAAACCTGGGGAGACATCCCTTACGAGCAGCGCAAACACGTCGGCTCCTGGATGGTTCCGAGCTACGATCCCGAGCTTCACCTGATCTATATCGGAACGTCGGTCACTTCGCCCGCGCCCAAATTCATGCTGGCGGGGAACGACAAAAAGTATCTCTATCACAACTGCACGCTGGCCCTCGACGTAGAAACCGGCAAAATGGTGTGGTATTACCAGCACATCGTCGATCATTGGGATTTCGACCATCCCTTTGAGCGCTATCTGATCGACACCCTGGTCGCGCCCGACCCCAGCCAGGTTCTGTGGATCAATCCCCGGCTCAAACCCGGCGAGCGCCGCAAAGTGGTCACCGGGATCCCTGGAAAGACCGGGATCGTTTATACCCTCGACCGCCAAACGGGTGAATTCCTGTGGGCCACTCCCACGGTGAAGCAGAATGTCGTGAGTAAGATCGATGGCGCTACCGGGGAGGTCACCGTCAACCCCGACACCACCTTCAGCCACAAAGGTGAGGAGCGTTTTGTCTGCCCCACCACCAGCGGCGGAAAAAACTGGGAGGCCGGCGCTTACAGCCCCTTGCACAACGTGATGTTCTTCCCGTTGCAGAATACCTGCATGACCGTAGCGCCGATATCCGACAAACCAGTTCCTAATTCCCTCTATGCCATAAAGACCAAGCTGCAATTTCCGGAAGGCGAAGACAAGCTGGGAACCATTCGGGCCATCTCAGTGGAGACCGGCAAGACCCTCTGGAAGTACGAACAGCGCGCCGCGATGATGTCGCTGGTCGCCACCGGCAGCGGACTCCTCTTCGCGGGCGACTCAAACGGGCACTTCCGCGCCTTCGACCAGGATACCGGCAAGGTCCTGTGGGATGTGAACGTCGGCTCGCCCGTTTCGGGCTTTCCCATCACTTATACGGCGAATGGGAAGCAGTACGTTGCGGTCTGTACCGGAAATGCGCTCCAGACAGCGGTACTCAACCGCCTGACGCCGGAGCTGCACCCCAGTAATTCGAACGCTATTTTCGTATTTGGGCTGGGGGAGTAACCAAATGAATTTGAAGATTGCGGCCATTCCAATGGCTTGGCTGTGCGCGGTTCCCGGCTCCCCTCAGAAGCCCCGCAGCGTGCTGGATGGTGTCTACACCGTGGAGCAGGCCAAACGCGGCGCGGATTCCTTTGCCGCTAAGTGCGCCATGTGCCATGGCGGCGATATGCAGGGCGGTCAGGAAGCGCCTCCCATGGCCGGGGCGGAGTTCCTGTACAGCTGGGGCGGTAAAACAGTCGGCGCGCTTTACGATTACATTCACATGAGCATGCCCCCGAACGAACCAGGCGGTCTGAGCGATCAACGCTACGCCGACGTCGTGGCCGCCATATTCCAGAAAAATGAGTTCCCGGCAGGTAAAACCGAGCTTCCGGCCGATCCCAAAGCGCTGGCGCAGATCCTGATCCCGAAGGACAAGCAGTAACTCCGCGATATTCGCTCGGCCCGCATGTACAATGATACCGATGCGCAAGCTTCTCGGAGTGGCGCCGCTGGTGCTGCTCACGCTGTTTGTGACAGGCCGCCCGGCGCGTGTCGCAGCCCAGTCCTCTTCGTTGGCCGAGCTGAAACGTTCGTTCGAGCATCCACCCGACGACGCGCGGATCATGATGCGCTGGTGGTGGTTCGGCCCGGCAGTCACCAAAGCGGAACTGGAGCGCGAAATGCGCCTGATGAAAGCGGCCGGCATCGGAGGATTCGAGGTCCAGCCCGTCTATGCTCTGGCGCTGGACGATCCGAAACGCGGGTTTCGAAACCTACCGTATCTCTCTCCTGAATTCCTGGATGCTCTGGCCTTCGCCGGCGATAAAGCCCGGCAGTTGAACCTCCGCATGGATCTCACGCTCGCGAGCGGATGGCCCTACGGCGGGCCGCACATTCCTCTCCACCAGGCGGCCGGACGGCTGCGCGTGGAGCGTGTACCCGGGCCGGCCGCGCCTCACTTGGAAGAGGGCGAATCGATAGTGGCGCACGATGGTGGCATGTTTTTCATCGCCGGCCATACCCGCCAGATGGTGAAACGCGCCGCGGTTGGCGCCGAAGGTTTCGTGCTGGACCATTACAGCCGCTCCGCGCTCGACATCCACTTGAAAGCCGTGGGCGAACCGATGCTCAAAGCCCTGGCGAACACGCCCCCGCACGCCATCTTCAGCGATAGCCTGGAAGTCTACAACTCGGACTGGACTTCCGATTTCCTCGCCGCGTTCCGGAGCAGGCGAGGCTACGATCTCACACCTTATCTGCCCGCCTTGGCCGGCGACATCGGCGACCACACCGTTGCCAAGGCTGCCGCGATCCGGCACGATTGGGGACGCACGCTTACCGAACTTTTCGAAGAACGTTACCTGACTCCGCTGCGCGATTGGGCGCACGCGCACCGGACTCTGCTTCGGTCGCAGAGCTACGGCGTTCCTCCCGCATCGCTTTCGAGCAATGCCTTGGTTGACCTGCCGGAGGGCGAAGGGGTGGATTGGCGTCAATTCTCCACCACCCGCTGGGCTTCGTCGGCCAGCCATTTGTACGGACGCCCGGTCACTTCTTCAGAAACCTGGACCTGGTTGCACTCGCCCGCATTTCGCGCAACCCCCTTGGACATGAAGGCCGAGGCCGATCGCCATTTTCTACAAGGCGTCAACCAGCTGGTTGGGCACGGCTGGCCCTATTCCCCGCCCCTGGCCGGCGAACCTGGATGGAGCTTCTACGCCGCGGCGGTTTTCAGCGAGCACAATCCCTGGTGGATCGTCATGCCGGATATCGCCGGTTACCTGCAGCGCGTCAGCTTTCTATTGCGGCAAGGCCGCCCGTCCAACGACGTTGCCATCTATCTGCCCACTGATGACGCCTGGGCGAGTTTCACGTTGGGCAACGTCTCGCTCAATCAGACTTTCAGCAAAATGCTCCATCCTGGCCTGGTTCCGCAGGTCCTGGATGCCGGCTACAACTTCGATTTCATCGACGATGGCGCCATCGCGCGCGCCGGAGTAAATTACCCCGTACTGATTCTTCCGAATGTGGAGCGGATTCCATTCTCCACCTATCAGAAGCTGGAAGAATACGCGCGGCATGGAGGCAACGTCATTGCCGTGGGCCGTATGCCTTCGCTCGCCCCCGGATTCCGCGAAGCCGAAACCGAGACGCCACGCATTCAGGAAATATCGCGGAACTTGTTCCAAGGCGGCAGCGCCAGCGCCAAGCTGGTGGCCGACGATTCACAGCTCGGCGCCGCGCTTCACGGAGCTATTGCCGCGGACGCAACGCTTCCCGCCGAAGTTGGTTTTGTGCACCGCAAAATGGATTTCGCCGACATCTATTTCCTGGTCAACACCAGTAATCGCGGCGTCCATGCTTCGGCCGCATTTCGCGTGGAGGCCCGGACACCGGCGTCTGAATGGTGGGACCCGTTCACCGGCAAGACCGGGGCCGCGGGCGATTCGCGCGTCACGCTTGATCTGGCGCCCTATGAATCCCGCGTGCTCGTGTTTTCCAATCAGCCCGCGGAGCATCCGGCGGCCCCAACGCGCCCAGCTCCGGCGCCAGTGGACATCAGCACGGGATGGACGGTTACGTTCCCCGGATCCGAGCAGCCGGTAGTCATGGAACAGCTCCATTCCTGGACTGAGGACCCATCGCGCATGTACTATTCCGGCGTCGCCACCTACGAAAGGACGGTAGCGATAGACCCTTCCGTCCTCTCGGCCGGGAGCGAGGTCTACTTGAATGTGGGCGAAGGAGCGCCGGTTGATCCTCCCCGTCGTAGTCCTGCCAATGGCATGCGTGCGATGCTCGAAGGCCCAGTGCGGGAGGCCGCGGTGGTCTACGTGAATGGGAAGATGGCCGGCTCCATCTGGCGTCCGCCGTATGAAGTCCCGGTCGGCAGTCTGCTGCGGCCGGGCAAAAATGCCTTCCGCATGGTCGTGGCAAACCTCGCCATCAACCGGCTCGCCAAAGGACCGCTCCCGGACTACAAAGAACTGAACGCGCGTTATGGCGAAAAATTCCAGCCCCAGGATATGCAAAATCTTCAGGCTTTGCCTTCGGGATTACTCGGCCCCGTCCGTTTGATTTCGCGCTAGGAGATTCAGAGCCTATGACCGCTGTCGCCGTTCGGTGTGCCGTGCTGCTCGCGGCGGCAACCGGCCTACACGCGGCGGTATTCGATGTAGCCGCCTTCGGCGCGAAGGGCGACGGCAAGACTGAGAATCGGCAAGCGATCCAGAAAGCCATCGAATCCGCTGCGGCGGCGGGCGGCGGTACGGTGGAATTCCCACCCGGCGCCTGGCTCACAGGCTCCATTCGCTTGCGTAGCAACATTACGCTACGGCTGGAACCGGGATCTGTCATCGAGGCGAGTTCCGCCGGCAGCGAGTACGATCCGGCGGAGACCAACGCATGGGACAAGTTTCAGGATTTCGGTCACAGCCACTTCCACAACAGCCTGATCTGGGGTGAAGGCCTGGAAAACGTGACCATCAACGGTTCCGGACGGATCTCGGGAAAGGCTCTCACGCGCGGGGAGCGCGCTGCAGGCGGCGATAAAACCATCGCCCTGAAGCTTTGCCATAACGTGACGCTGCGGGATTTCTCCATCGCGAACGGCGGCCATTTCGGCATCCTGGCCACCGGCGTCGACAACCTGACCATCGACAACATCAAGATCGATACCAACCGCGACGGGATCGATCTCGATTCGTGCCGCAACGTTCGCGTCTCCAATTCCAGCGTCAACGCGCCCAATGACGATGCCATCACGCTCAAAGGATCCCATGCTCTGGGTGCGGCCAGGAGCAGCGAAAACATCACCATCGTCAACTCGCTGGTCAGCGGATTCGAAATAGGCTCGCTGCTGGATGGAACGTACAAGCGCACGGCGCAACCAGCCCCGGACCGCGATGGCCCAACCGGGCGAATCAAAATCGGGACCGAGTCCGAGGGCGATTTTCGCAATATCACCATCTCGAATATCGTCTTCGATACCTCTCGAGGTCTTGCGCTGGAGAGCGTAGACGGGGCGCACATCGAGGATGTCTCGGTGTCGAACATCACCATGCGCGACGTTTCCAGCTCGCCGATTTTCATCCGTTTGGGCAGCCGCCTGCGCGCACCCGAGGGGACGCCCGTGGGTTCGGTGAAGCGCATCCGCATTGCGAACGTGGTGGCCTACAACGCCGATCCGCGTTATGCGTCGATCGTCAGCGGTATTCCGGGGCACGATGTGGAGGACGTGAGCCTGAGCGGCATCCGGATTTTGTATCGCGGCGGCCTGTCCCTGGACGACGTCGCCAAGCAACCGGCGGGGCTGGTGAATTCTTTCTTCTATCGGGCCTCCGGAGGCGTGCCGCCGCGCGAGCCTTACGATACGCCGGAGCGTGAAAAAGAATACCCGGAACCCTCCATGTTCGGGCTGCTCCCGGCCAGCGGATTCTTCATCCGCCATGCCAGGGGAATCGAATTAAACGACGTCGACCTGTCTTACGTCCAGGAAGACCGCCGGCCCGCGTTCGTCGTGGAAAGCGTGGAGAAGATCGAATTCCAGCACTGCAAAGCTCCCGGCGCCGCCGGCGTTCCCATGTTTGTGCTCATAAAAGCGAAGGCAATCAGCGCGCACCAATGCGGGGGGCACGCAGATTTGCAAGTGGACAGCGCGCTGGTGCGCACCGAATTATAAAGGAATTTGCGCAACTGCGAGCGAACGGTAGCGTTCGTAGATCCGCTGCCATTCGCGCCCCGGCCCAGGATCCATCGGAACGGGCGCGAACGACTTGCGAACCACGGCGCGAACCTGGCTCAAATCCCGAATTTCCCCCGCGCCCAGCGCTTGAATCAGGATGTTGCCTGCCGCGGTGGCCTCAAACGGACCAGCTATCACCTTGCGTTGAGTGCAATCCGCCACGAAACGATTGAGCAGCATATTGCGCGCGCCGCCGCCGACAATGTGGATGGTTTCAATGTTGCGGCCCGTCAGGCCTTCCAGGCTTTCCAGTACTTCGCGATATCGCAATGCCAGACTTTCCAATACGGCGCGTACGTATTCGGCGCGCGTGGCAGGTGGTTCCTGACCCGTTTCGCGGCAGTATCGCGCAATCCGCTGCGGCATTGTACCGGACTCGCCGAGGGCGTCTGGATGAAACATCGCGGCAAACGGGCGCGCGGCCGAAGCCATTTGCGTCAACTCTTCATAGCTGTGGTCCGCACCCTCCGCCGCCCAGGTCCGCCGGCACTCCTGCAGCAGCCACAATCCGGCGATATTCTTCAGCAGGCGGATCTTCCCACCCACCCCGGCTTCGTTCGAGAAATTCAGACGCAGGCAATCGTCACCCAGGACGGGCGCATCCACCTCCACGCCCAGCAACGACCACGTGCCCGAGCTGACGAAGCACCAATCGCCGCGCTCGCCGGCTGGAACGGCTGCTACCGCCGCGGCGGTATCGTGACCCGCGGTGGCATAAACTGGGGCGTGCGGAGCGTCCAGCATCGTTCCAAGCGTCGTCCCCGGCGAAATCAATTCGCATAGAATCTGTTCCGGCAACTTCGCCTTCCGAAGCAGGCCGGCGGCCCATTGCATCCGGAGGGGATCGAAGAACTGCGTGGTGCTTGCGATGGTGATTTCCGATTTTGCTTCGCCCGTCAGCCAGTAGTTGAAAAGATCGGAGATATTCAGCAGTCTGTGAGCGGAACGCAGCGCGGACGAATCGGCCAGCTTCATGGCGTACAGCTGGTACAGCGTGTTGAAGCCCATGAACTGGACACCGGTCTGGGCGAAAACTTCCTCGCGGGGCACGCGCTCGAACAGGCGGTCCATGCTGCCCGCGTTTCGCCGGTCGCGATAGTGCCGCGGATTCTCCAGCAGTTGTCCGTCGGCTCCCAGCAAGCCAAAATCGACACCCCACGCATCGACACCGATGCCGTCCAGTTTCAGCCCGTGTTCGCTGGTGGCGATCCGGATACCCTGCTGGATCTCGTGCCACAGGCGCAGGATGTCCCAATAGAAAGCATGGTGGACGCGAACCGGCGTATTGGCGAACCGGTGCAACTGCTCGATTTCGAGCGTCCCTTGCGATAGACGCCCCAGCATGGCCCGTCCGCTCTCAGCCCCCAAGTCGAAACCCAGGTAGTTCGTGGTCATGGAGATGGCGGCGAATCAGCGCAGGAACGCACCCCTCCAGGCCGCCGTCCACGGGCAGCACCTGGCCGGTTGTTTTCGAAGAACGGTCCGACAGCAGAAAAAAGATCGCTTCCGCCTGATCGGCCGGCGTAATCGCACAGCCGGTGAGTGTCCGATGCGCGTAAAAATCCGCAAGCTTCTGCCGCAGTGTTGCGGTGTCTTCGGACTCTTGAAACAAGATTCCATATTTGTGCAAAGACACCAGCACACGATCCCGCGGAAACATGGTGGAGCCCTCCACCACCGTGGCCGGGGCCAGAGCATTCACGCGGACCAGAGGCGCCAGTTCGACGGCCAAGCCTCGGGTCAGGTGGTTGGCGGCGGCTTTCGACGCGTCGTAGGCCAGCGATCCCTTTTTTGAGACCGTCGCGTTCACGCTGGTGGTGAGCACCATGCTGCCGCGCAATGCCTGGCGCGCGAAGATCGCCCGGGCTTCGTCCGCCACCAGGTAGGCGCCCATGACGTTCACGTCGAAAGTGGTCCGCCATTGCGCGTCCGTAATCCGGCCTGCGCGATCGGGCGCCATGAATACGCCCGCGGTGATCACGATATGGTCCAGGCCGCCGTAAGCCAGTACGGTTTGCTTGAACATTTCGCGGACGCTGTCCCGGTCCGTTATGTCCACCTGTAACGCCAGGGCCGGCCCGCAGCCGGAAACGCCGCTGCCGGCGACGCCGATGCCCATCCCGTAAATGCCGGTCAGTTCATGGGCTGTGGTTTCCGCGGCTTCCGCGCTCACATCGGCGCACACCACGTGAGCGCCCTCCTTAGCCAGGCGGTGAGCGGCCGCTTTGCCGATTCCGCTTCCCGCACCCACCACCAGTGCCACGTTGCGCGCCAATTCCCGCTCCGGGGGCATGCGCTTCAGCTTCGCTTCTTCGAGAAGCCAGTACTCGATATCGAAGGCTTCCTGTTGCGGGAGCGCGATGTACTCGTCGATGGCTTCGGCGCCGCGCATCACTTCCACGGCGCAGTTATAAAACTCCGCCGTCACCCGCGACTCGCTTTTGTCCTTGCCCCAGGCAAGCATGCCGATCCCGGGAATCAGAATCACCGTGGGATTCGAATCCCGCATGGCCGGCGAGTTGGGGCGCTTCGAGGCTTCGTAATACGCGGCGTAATTCTTGCGGTACTGCTCCAGGCCCTCATCTAACTTCTTCTTGAGGCTTTCGATATCGCCCGTCGCGGGATCCCACGGGACATACAGCGGCTTGATCTTCGTGCGCAGGAAGTGATCCGGGCAGGATGTGCCCAACTCCGACAAGCGCGGCGCATCGTTGCTATTGACGTAGCGCAGGATGGCCGGGCCGGTTTGAATGGTCGCAAGAAACCGCTTCGCTCCCGAAATGCGTCCCCGCAACCACGGCAACAGTTCGAACAACAGCGCATCCCGTTCGCCGTCCGGCAGGGATGCGTATCGCCGGCCCCCGAAAGTCCCCTCACCCTTGTCATGCGCTTCGATATAGGCAGCCGCCTGATCGATCAGACGAAGCGTTAGTTCGTAGCACTCCTTGCAGTTGTCCGCCCAGTTGATCAAGCCATGTTGCCCGAGCACCAGTCCTTTGAGTTTGGGGTTGGCGCCCGCTACTCTTTCCAACTCCAGCCCCAGCTCAAATCCGGGCCTCAGCCAGGGTGTCCAGCCGACGATTCCGCCAAAGATTTTCGCCGTCAGTTCTTTAGAACGGCGTGAGGCCGCAATGGCGATTACGGCATTGGGGTGCATATGGTCGACGTGCTTGGCCCGCACAAACGCGTGCAACGGCGTATCGATGGAAGATGCGCGAGGATTCAGGTTGAAGGTGCAATGGGGATAGAGACTCACCATGCGATCCTCGGCCGGCGTCTTTGGCCCACGGGCGGCGTCCTGAGCGTACACCGCTTGTAGACTGAGCAGTCTGTCCTGATATAGCGAGGCGAAATTTGCCAGCGTGCTGGTCCGCAGGTCGCCTCCCGATCCCTTCACCCACAGCACCTCCACAGGCTGGCCAGTCAGCGGATCGAGTTCTGTCAATTTCGCCGACGTATTGCCCCCGCCGGTGTTGGTGATGCGCTGGTCTGAGCCCAGCAGATTGGAGCGATAAACCAGCAATTCCGCCGGCGTGAGACTCGCTGCGCGGCCATCCTCCCACAGATAGTTCACGTGCTGGGATAACGTTGCCGGTGATACGGGCATGCCCTTCGACTATAGCGACTGGCGCAGCAAGATCGCTCGGTCGATTTCTGGAAGGATATCCGGAAGATGATGCGTCACTATCAAAATGCCTGTGTCACTGATCCGTCCACGGACTAGGCAAAGCTGAGACCGACGGCACTCCCTGCGTCCGAGGACTGCTCTAACGCGCTCACCAACCGATGCGCCTTCACGGCATGAGCGAAGCCTGGGTCGAAGGGCTTGCCCTCCGCCATGGCCCGTGCCAAACGCGCATAGGCCTGAGCGACGTTGCGCGCCGGACCGGGGGGCACGCCATCCGGAATCAGCGTGAAGCGCGCCGGAGTCTCCATCGACGCCGGCGGTTCCTTTCCGCGCGCGCCGAAGATCTGATTTGGCCCGTGATAGACGCTGGGATTGCGCTCGACGGCGGTCCCCTGCGCCGCGCCGATGGACAGAGTGCCCTCTCGCCCATAGATCTCAAACGTCCGGCGGCCTTCCGGGAGCGCGGGCACAGCCGCCACCAGAAACGACACTTCCGCCTTGCTCTGCAGTCGTCCGGACACGCTCACCCAGTCGGGCGAATCAACCGGCACCGTCTGGCCTGTGTCGGTGTTGTGCCACTCGGTGACGGTGGTGGCCAGGCGAGCGGAGACCCCGGCGAAATCGCCCAGCACGAAACTCAGCGCGTCGAGGGCGTGGCCGCCGCCGATGGTGAGGATATTGGCGCCGGCCTTGCGGTCGCTTTGCCAGATGCGGCCGTTGCCGCGCCGCGTGGTGGCCTGGCCGACGTAGGCGAAGTCCACCGCCAGGACCTCGCCGATATAGCCCTGCTGGATCAGTTCGCGCGCGAACATCAAGGTGGGATCGCTGCGCGCCTGCAAACCCACCGCGGTGTACAGCGAACGTTTGGCGGCCGCATCGGCCATCTGCTCGGCCTGCGCCACGGTGGCGCCCAGCGGCCACTCGCAGTAGACGGCCTTGCCCGCCTCGAGCGCTCGCATCACCAGATCGTAGTGCGCCGGAACGCGCGTCACCACAGTGATCAGGTCGATGTCCGGGCAACTCGCCATCTGGTCGAAATTGTGGAACGCCAGATCGGTCCCGAACGCCTTCTGCGAGGCCAGGGCCGTCTCTTCATGGGCGGTGCAAACGGCCTTCAGCTGATACTCAGGCAGTGCGTTCAACGCCGGCACGTGAGCGCGCGCGCCCCAGCCGCTTCCGCCCACGGTGACCGTGGCGCCTACGATTCCGACGCGAATCTTGGACAATCGGCTATGACCCGGCCTTGTTGGAGCGGGGTTTTTCGGGGTCGGGAGCGGGCGCCATCACGGCGATGTGAATGGTTTCCTCGTCCAGGTTCCAGAAGTGATGCGGAACCGACGCGGGGAAGATCATCAGCGTCCCCGGACCCACGGGATGAACCTCGCCATCGATTTTGACCATCATCTTGCCGCTGACGAGAAACATGAACTGATCGTAGTCATGAACATGCTCGCCGCCCGGTGTCCCGCTATTCGGCGGCGTCCTGACATAGTTAATCGCGCAGCTCATGATCTCGGAGTTACTGCGGTCCACCAGGCGCTGATGGAAACGTCCGCGATCGGCGTTGAAGGCCGCAAGATCGATCTGCCGAATGTATTTCGATGCGCTGGCGGTGGTGGCCATTACAGACGGCGCCTTATCCCACCAGTGCGCTCTCAGGCTGCGACTGCCTGTGCGCCTTCGCTTTCTCCCACGTGGCCCGCGCGTACATGGGCAGCGTGATCACCAGCAGCTGGGCGCCAGCGGGGCTTTTGATCGGCGAAGTGGGCAGGCCTTCGGGGATGTAGTAGCAGGCTTTGTCGTCCAGCTCCCGGCCTTCATAGCTGGTGGCGCCGCTCACCACGCAGCGAACCTGGGGCGCGGAAAGCACCTCACTGGCGATGACGGCGCCGGGCGCGATCCGCCACAGCGCGACGCTGGTGCCGTATTCGTTGAAGGCGCCCAAGTGCTTCACCTCCACGCCTGGGCGGTGCGGATCCCTCATCCAGCGGAACCCCTTGGGCCGCATGACGATGGGCGTAGAGTAACGCGGCGCCGAGTAAGAGATGGGCTGGCCCATGTGATGTTCCCAAACCGCCTCGTAGCTGTCCTTGTTGACCTTGCGCCCGTCCGGCGTGTGCACCTTGTAAATGCCGTCCTCAAAGAAGCCGCCGGCCGCCTTGAGCTCCTCCATGGCGACCTTCTTTTCCGAGTCCTTGATGCGGTATGCGCCGTTCGGGCCGGGGAATTGCATCACCAGCAGACCCACCGCTCCCTGCTGGGTAAGCGGCCCATAGTGGGTGCCTTCCGGGAAATAGGCGCACTCGCCCTCCTGCAGGTCCATCCCCTTGGCCAGGTTCATCTGGCCATACACGACATAGCGGAACTGATCGAAGTTGTGGTGGTGCCGGGGCGTGAAGAAGCCATCGCCCACCTGATCGAAGCCGAAGCGAAGGTTGATCTCCGGAATTCCCGTATCGATGGGAAATTGAACCACGTTCAGGTCCGGACTGCCGGCGCCGTTGACGCCGCGCCCGCGGGTGGACTTCACTTCGCGGCCCTTGGCTTCTTCCAAGCGGAAAGTTTGGATCTTGGCGGGCATTTTTTCCTCCTAGCCTTAAATCGATACGATTAAAAACATTGCAACTCCTACAATGCAGCAGGGGTAAGACCCTGTCAAGGGCATTTCCGGATATTCTGCTCGACAAACGATCGCGGCAGCTTGAGACTGGCATAACAGATATGGCGCTTGCCAGGCGGCGGGTAGGACGATAACTTACCTACATGAAGACGACCGTCTCTTCCAAGGGTCAGATTGTTCTGCCGGCAGAGTTCCGGCAGATGGACCGTATCGAACCGGGGCAGGAATTCGACATCGAGCGCGTCGATTGTGGGGACTATCGCTTGGTGCGGCGTGTGGCTCCGCGCAACCAAGGCGCGGTCGACTGGCTGCTTGCCTTTCCGCAGAAGGACTTCTTTGTGCCCATCGACTCTGAGTTGACCGATGCGCTATAGCCTCATCGCGGCGACGGCGCTGGTCCACGATCTGACGGTCGCCACGCGAATTCGCGCCGATTTAAGCAAGGCTGGCGTGCGCGTCGTCGATCCGTTCGCCGGTTGAGGTCTCGTGGCCTGCTGCGTCCGGCAGGTACGTAATCAACCACCTTCCAACCATTCAATTGACGGATCCTGCATCAGCCGGCTTCGGGCGCCAGGGCCTGGCGCAGCTCTCCCGTGCGGCGGGAGGCTTCAGCCATGAGGAAGCCTATATCCGTCTGGGTGGTCATGAACTTCACGCCCTTGCGGATGAACTGGACCTGCCTGGCCACATTCCGGTCGCCGCCCAGGCCCGCGTATTTCCCGTGCGCGCTCGCGGCGGCGATCACCCGTTCCACGGCGCTGACGATCTCTGGATCGCCGAAAGCGCCCGGCTTGCCCATGTCCACCAGAAGATCGTTGCAGCCTACGTGGATCACGTCGACGCCCTCCATGGCGGCGATCTCGTCGACATTGGCCAGACCCTCGCGCGTTTCGATCATGCAGACCACCAGCGTGTTCTCGTTCAGTACCCGCATCACCTCGGCCAGCGGAAGAGCGCGGAAGTCGAAAATCGAATAGCCGCTGGCGACGGATCGCTTGCCGAGCGGGGCGAACTTGACGCTGTCCACCGCCCGCTGCGCCTGGGCGGCTGTGTTGACGTCTGGAAAGACGATGCCGGTCACCCCGGCGTCGAGCAACAGCGAGGTGTCGGGATCGTCGCAGCCGCGCACCCGAACCAGCGGCGCAACGCCTGCGCCTCGAGCCGCCTGGGCGATGTGGCTCAGGGTTTCGAGGGAAAAGATCGCGTGCTGCGTGTCCAGGAAAAGGAAGTCGTGGCCTGTGGTTCGCGCGATGGAGGCGATTTCGCCGGAGCGGCCCAGACGCACGATCATGCCCAGCGCGACTTGCCCCGCCTTCATGCGCTCGATCGCGGGATTGACTAGCGAGACCGTATCCAAAGGCTAGGCGGACACCGGTGTCTCGCTGGCTGCTTCCACCGGCGCGTAGGACTGCATTGCCGCGACGTCAGGCATCCCCAACAGCAGGATCTCAGACACTTCATCGGCTTTGAACCGGGTGGTTTCACCGGTGTCGAGATAGACCGACGTGAAGCGGCGGAAGTTGTCGCCCTCCACCGCGCCGTGGCCGTCGAGGACCATGAACATCCCGCGCCCATTGGCCGTGAACGTCGCACCCGGTTGGAGGCGATAGATGGCGCAGGGGATCTGGCAGTCGGTGAAGACGCCCAGGACCTTCTCTTCCACCCCGCTCGCTCCCGCGGCCGGCATCCACTGAAAGTTGTCCGGATGCATCATCACCGGGGTGGCGTACTGCGGCTCCGGATAGACCAGGGTGCGGCCGTTCACCTGTTCCCAGACCGCTTCAAAACCGTCCATATTCCTTTTGCCGGGAACATCCGGATTCCGGTGGAACACACCCTCCTCGAAGAAGCCGGTCTTGAGGAGTTCCTTCTTGGCCGCGACCGTTTGCTCGGGAGTCAGCAGGCCGGAACCGCTCGGCCCGCCGAACTGCAGCGTGGCCGTATAGGTGTCGCCGACATCCGGTCCCTGAGGGCCGTAATAGGCGCCCTCGGGAAAATAGCCGATGGTCCCGGGCTTCATCTCGGCGCTGAAACCGTATTTGCACAGACCTTCCAGTTGGACCCGGAACTGGCAAAAGTTGTGGCGATGGCGCGGTGAAACGAAGTCGCCGTACTGATGGAACAGTCCGAACTTGAAGTTGCCGGGAGAAGCCGGGTCGCCGCCGAGAAGCAACTGCTTGCCGACTTTTCCGGTGCGAACGCCGCCGCCGTCGCACACGATCGGCACTTCATCGCCATGCGCTATTTGCATCGTTACCTCCAAGCCAGGCTCGGCAATGTGTCAGACGATGAAAAATTGTAGCACACGCACGCTGCAATGGTCCGTAATAGTCGTTCAGTTGTGTCGTTTAACACGTGATTTCTCCGGTTCCATTAGCTCAAACCGAGCGCAAACGGTTAGCTGGCCGGAACCAGCCGCAGAAGCTGCTTGCCGTCGGTGAGAATGTAAACGTAGCCTTCCGGGCTGACCCGCACATCGCGAATGCGGTCCACGCCATGCAGGATGGTCTCCTGCACGACAGGCCGGTCGCCATCCAGAACGATGCGGAACAGGTCCATCTGCTTCAAGGAACCCATCAGGATGCTGCCCTTCCAGCGGGGGAAGGCCTGGCCGTCGTAGAAAGCGATGGACGAAATGGCCGGCGAAGGCGACCAGCTGGCCACGGGAGGTTCCATGCCCTCCGGCTCGGGATTGGCAGGCATCGGAATGGCGTCGTAGCGGTGTCCCCAGGAGCTCACCGGCCAGCCGTAGTTGCGTCCCGCCTGGATGTGGTTCAGCTCATCGCCCCCGCGCGGGCCGTCCTCAGCTTCCCACAGCTCGCCGTGGCTGTCGAAAGCCAGGCCCAGTGGCGCGCGGATGCCCAGGGCGTAGATATACGGGAAAGCTCCCGGCGTGTTGACGAACGGATTGTCGGGGGGCGCCTTGCCGTCGGCGGTCATGCGCAGAATCTTGCCCCAGGGGCTGGACAGCAGCTGAGGCGGCGTCTTGCTCAGGTCGGCGGGCGCCACATAGTCGGGATCGGGAAAGGATGTGCCGATATAGAGGAAGCGTTTGGGATCCATCGCCATGCGAAGCCCGGTGGTGACATCGATCGAGAATTCGATGAGGACCTGATTATCCACCCAGCGGCCCTCGCGTATTCGCCCTCTGTTGATCCTGGCCAGGCCGTCCAGTTTGCCCTGGCCGTTCTTCACGGAGTGGCACGTCACCAGGTAGATCCAGCCGTTGGACTTGTAATCGGGATCAATGATCACATCCAGCAGGCTCCGTCCTCCGGCGCCGCGCAGCCCAAGCCCATTGCCGCTGGGCGCGTCGGGCACCGGCTCCGGCAGCAGGCGTCCCTTATCGATGATGCGCAGATTCCCGGCGGACTCGGTGATCAGGATGCGGCCGTCCGGCAGGAAGGCGAAGGCATAAGGCTCACCCACCCGGGCCACGGTCTCGACGCGGAAGTCGTGCAGCTCGGTTTTCACTACGCCTTTCGGAACGCCGAGGGGCTGGTAGGCGAAGGCCACCGGGACTCGGGTGGATGGGGGCGCTTCCGCGCGCTTCTGCCGCAGGAAGGCGACCAGGCCCGCGATCTGCGGCTCCGACAGGACGGCGCCGAAAGCCGGCATGCCTGCTTCCGGGTAGCCCTCGCGGATGGTCCGGGCCACGCTCCGATCGTCAGCTCCGTGCGCGTAGCTAGGGACCACCAACGCGGGGCCCTGGCCACCGCGCGCCTCATGGCCATGGCACACTACGCAGTGCTGGGCGAAACTGTCGGCGCCGGCCTGTGCATCCTGCGCGTAGCAAAGCCACGGGCGCATGGAAACGATGGCGGCAACCGCGAAAGCCGCGCACCGCGCGCGTGGCCGGTTCTGGATTCTGTCGATCACTTTCCCGAAGGCTACGGCGACAGCGTCTCCAGCGAGCGTTGCTTGGTCCGTGGGCCCAGCGTGCCGATCGCCAGCGCCACCAGCACCATGCTCAAGGTGAACAGCACGAAGACCGCCGGAGCGCCGTACTTTCCCAGCACCCAGGCGACGACGAACCCATTGAAGGCCGCGCTGATCCGGCTCCAGGAATAGACGAAACCGATGGCCTCCACGCGAATTCGCGTCGGGAACAGTTCCGCTTGATAGGCGTGGAAGTTAAAGCTGAGCACCGCCGCGGCCAACAGTTCGAAGCCACCCGCGGGAACGATGATCAGAGGATTGCGCGAAGCGGCGAATACCAGACCGGCGGCCGCGATGCCGAGCGCTGCCGCCACGATTTGCCATTTGCGCTCGTACTTGTCGGCGAACGACATGCACACCAGTCCCCCGAAAGGCGCCACCAGGGCCATGCCGAAGGTGTAGCCCAGGCTCTCTGTGATGGTGAGGCCTTGTTTGATCAGGAAGGTCGGCATCCAGTTGATGAAGCCGAACAGCCCAAACGCCTGCAGCAGATGGAACAGGCTCAACATCAGGGTCCGCGGCAGATATTCGGGACTGAAGATCTGGCGGTAGCGCCCCACCTTGTGCGGCTCCCTATGGGTCACAGGCTCCGGCGCGGGTAGTGGATGGCCGATTTCACGCTCCACGCGCGTCTCGAGATTGGTAACGATCCGGTCCGCGGCGGCTAGCTTGCCGTGCGCGGCCAGCCAGCGCGGGCTCTCCGGAATAAACATTCGCAACGGCCAGACCGCTACCGCGCCGGCCGCTCCCAGAATCACCACCCAGCGCCAGCCGTCCACGCCCAGCAGGTGGTAGGGGACCAGCGAGAACGCCGCCAGTGCCGCCAGAGGCTGGCCGCAGGAGTGGATGGAATTACTAACGGCGAAGGCCTTGCCCCGCGACCGCTTGGGAACCAGCTCGCTCAGGTAAGCGTCGATGGTGACCACTTCGATCCCGGTGCCGATTGCGAGCATGAAACGCCAGAAAATCAGCCCGGTGGCCGTGTTCTGAAACGCCATCATCACGCCGCAGGCGCTGAACCACAGCAGTCCCACCGTGAAGATGGTCCGTCTCCCGAAGTGGTCGGCGATGACGGCGAAGCAGGTGCAAGCGACGAGAAGGCCGATGAAGGTGGCCGCGGTGAAACCGGCGTACCCCTTCAGGCTGAAAAAGCTGGCGGTGGTGGCGGTCAGCAGGTGGCTGCGGAAGAGTCCCGGGGCGATATTGCTCCCCGAGCTGATCATGTAGGCGTCGAAAAAGCCGCCGAACGCGAGCAGAATCATCAGCCGCCAAACCACCTTGCTGGACGCCAGACGGTCTAGCCGCGCGCCGATCTCCGGCAGGCCATCGCCCTGTACGACGGTTGCTTTCTCGGGTGAAATTCCGATCGCGTTTTCCATGCGTGTCTTCTCCGCTTAGAACTTCTATCGTGACATCAGCATCGCAAACCCAATGGCGTATGAGTTTATCACAAATCGCCGGCGGCTAATCCGACACGACGCCTGCCATTATCGTATGGTGGTATCGCTTTGCCGCGCAAAAAGCTCGAAATGGCTGCGACCAAGTTTAGCCGGGCCATTGCGCTGTTGGTTCGCCGGGTGCGCGCGGCGGCCGCCAACTGATTCATCCAGCGTTTCTAACGGAAAAGCGACCGGCCAATGAGAGACGATCACAGCTTGTGAGCAAGCCTGCGGACAGCTCGGATACACAGAACACCCCCCTCCCCGGGAGTTCGCTGTCGCACGCCTGGCGAGCGCTGCGGCACCGCAACTTCCAGCTCTTCTTCTTCGGCCAGGGCATCTCAGTGATCGGCAACTGGATGACGCGGCTGGCTACCAGCTGGCTGGTTTATCGGCTCACTCATTCGGTTCTGCTGCTCGGCATTGTCAGCTTCGCGGGACAGATTGTTTCGTTTGCGCTGGGACCGTTTGCCGGCGTCTGGGTGGAGCGCCTCAATCGCCGCAAGCTGCTGGTGTGGACACAAGCCGCCGGCGCCGTGCAGTCGCTCGCTTTGGCCGCTCTCACCCTCACCCATGCCATCACCCTCTGGGAAATCATCGCTCTCACCGCTTTTCAGGGCCTGATCAATGCGTTCGACATGCCTGGCCGCCAATCTTTTCTGGTGCAGATGGTGGAGGATCGTAACGACCTTAGTAACGCCATCGCCATCAACTCCTCGATGGCAAATGGCGCGCGGCTGATCGGCCCGGCCATCGCCGGCATAGTGATCGGAGCGGCCGGCGAAGGCTGGTGCTTTCTAATTGATGGCGTCAGTTACTTTGCCGTGATCGCATCCTTGCTTCTGATGCGAATAAAGCTCTCGAATATCCTCCGCCCCGCTTCCAGCATGCTCGGACAAATGCGCGAAGGTTGGGACTACGTCCGTACCTTTCGGCCCATTCGCACCATCCTTCTCCTTTTTGCACTGATCAGCCTGATGGGCTACCCTTACGCCGTGCTTCTGCCGGTTTTTGCCGGACAGGTGCTGCACGGCAGCGCGTATACACTCGGCTGGCTGACGGCAGCCTCGGGAATCGGCGCGGTGGTGTCGGGCCTGTCGCTGGTACTCCGCAAGTCGGTAGTCGGGCTGACACGCATGCTTCAGATCGCCGCCGCGACGCTGGGGGGCGCTCTGATTCTCTTCGGCCTGTCGCATACGTTGTGGCTGTCGTTGGTACTGATGGTCTTCGCGGGGTTCGGCTTGATGCAGAGCGCGGCCGTCAGCAATACCATCATCCAATCCCTGGTCACGGACGACAAGCGCGCTCGCGTGATGAGCTATTACACCATGGCCTTTTTCGGCGCCACGCCTTTCGGCAGCCTGCTGGCCGGCACGCTGGCTCACCGGATAGGAGCGCCCCACACCGTCATCTTTACCGGCGCGTTTTGTGTCGCCGGCTCGTTATGGTTCGCACTTGAGATGCCAAAAATCCGTGCGATCATGCGGCCAATCTATCAGGAGATGGGTCTGCTGGCTGTGCCCGGTATGGACCTGGGTTCCCCCTTGCAGGAATCGGCTAAATGATTTTCCGGGGCCCGTGGGGCGGATCAGAAAATGGTCTTCAGTTCCAGGATTACCGTTTCGAGCGGCTGGTCGGCCAGGTTGTCTATCTTCTGCTGGGAAGGGCCGCTCCAACTGAAATCTCCCAGCTTGCGCTGCGCGACCTCGGCCTCTCCTTCTTGCGAGGTGATGCGCGCGTCCAGATCCGTCATGCAAACCACCAGGTGGCTCAGTGTGTACTCGTGCATCGGCGCGCTCTGCCGCGGATCTAGTTTCAAGCGGAGAACCCGAACCTGGCTGTTCTCGAACACCAACGTGAAGTTCGCGGGCGCAACCCGTAAGGGGTCGAGAGCGGTACCCACCACCTTGCCGGGATATCCCGCCTTCTTGATTGCGATAATCACACCCGAGGGGCCGCTGGGCCGTGGATCGACCCTGGGAGTGGGCAAGGGTCCGGAGTAATGAAACCCGGCCGCCGGGCTCCAATTGACCGTACCCGGTTCCCACGCCAGATCCTCCACGCTGCCGTCCAGGTAAGTGAGCCTCTCTCCGCCGGTACGAAAGTAGATCAGCACGCGATTCAGCTTGTGGTTGTGCCAATTGTGGCCAGGCTCGCTACACCTTGCCCTGTCTTGTGGAGGCAAGTTGGCGCAGGCCTGCGGAAGGTCGGTTGCCTGGTCGCCGGCGCCAGGGTACGGCTGCGGGGGATCGACAATCAGTTGGTCATTTTCGAAAAGGAGGGTGAAGCCCCGCACTCCCGGCACTGGCTTCCCCGGTCCGGCAAACCACTGCGCCTTTTGGGGTGGTGAGCTTGAGTTTTGGCCAGGCAGTTGAGCCCAGGCCAGCGCCAGCGTAAGGCTGAGCGTGAATACCCGTTTGGTGTGCAATGCAAACCTCGCAATCCCCGCGCCAGTGCGCGAAAAGTATGTAATATCATACTAGCGTTGAGCAAAGGTCGCTATTCTCGCAAAAAAGCAGGGCGCGACGCCGCCCGCGTAGCCCTCTGTGCCATTTTGCTCCTGGCGTGCCGGCCGGCGCTCGCCGACGAACCGCTTTCCGTCGCCCGGGACCGCAAGACGCCGCCGCTGATGAACGCGCTGAACCTGATCGCGGAAGGCGCCGGCTTTTACGCTGACGAGCGCCTGAAGGTCTCCTCAATCCTGACCGACAGCCCGCTGGAGGCTCTGCGGCTCTGCGCGAGCGGCCAGGCCGACATCTGCCCGGTCGGCATTGAACCCCTGGTCTTGAGATACGACGAAGGCATCCGCATGAAGTTGTTTCTCGCGCGCGCTTCAAAATTTGGCTACGTGATCGGCGTGCCCGAAGGCAGCCCGATCAAAACGCTGTCCGACTTCAAGGGGAAGAAAATCGGCGTACACGCCACCACCGGGACTTCGGCAGTATTTACGACGGAGTCGGCCCTGGCCGCGGCGGGACTGAAACCTGGGGACTATGAGCTGGTGACCATCGGCATGGACGATCAGGCGGTCGGCGCGCTCGCCTCAGGCCAGGTGGTGGCGGCCGCATTGCCCTTTTATGAGCTTATTCCGTTCATGGTGGCCGGCACAAAGTTGCGCATCCTTCGTCATCCCAGCCTGGGGGATGTGGCCAACGCAGGCTATGCGGCTGCGCCCTCGGTGATGGCCGCCAAAGGAGACGCGCTGAAACATTTCTCTCGGGCCATCGTCAAGGCGTCGCTCCTGGTTCGCTACCATCCGGCAGCGGCGGCGCGAGCCCTGCTCACCGCCGACGGCAAACCGTTTGGCGACGCCGATCTCGCGCGCAAAACGGCGGAATTGACCTTCTGGGAGGACGATCTGCCGGCGGCCGATCCCGACAATAAGCGGATCGGCGCGATATCGATGGCCGGTATGCAGGCCTACATCCAGCTGCTGGCGGATGCGGGCGTTACCAAAACCGCCATTCCGGCGGCGCAAGTGGTTTCCGATCAATTCATCGAATTTGCCAACGATTTCGATCATAAATCGGTCGACAAATACGTAAAACCGACGGCATCGCGATAGGAGGGCGGCGTGAAAACATTGAATTGTGTTAGAGCCATTCTGGTGGCCGGCATGTTCGGCGCGCTGGGCTGCGTTCACGCGCAGGCCGCGGATGAGGGCGTAGTCTCAAAAGCGACAGCGCTCCCGGCAGACATCGACCCTGAGTCCGGGAACCGGCTGCCCTTGCCAAAGCGCGAGGACATGAACGAAGCCGACCGCAAGATTTTCGACGAAATCATGGCCAGGCAGCGAGGCGGGCTTTCCAGCCGGGAAAAAGAGCGTCCCCAGGTGCGGATGCACAGTCCGGGGGTGGCGAAGGGACTGGAGGACGCTCACCACTATCTGAAATACGATACCGGGCTCGGGGACCGGCTCATGACCGTCGCTGTGTTGACCACCGCGCGCGAGCTGACCAACCAGTTTGAGTGGACGCAATGGGAAGAGCATGCCCGCAATTCGAAAGATACCCGGTACGTAGAGCCCAATGTCATCGACGCCATCAAGTATTGCAGGCCCGTGACGGACCTGGACGCCAAGGACGCCGCGATTATCACGCTGGGCCGCGAAATGTTCGGCCCGAGGAAGGTGTCGTCTGCAACCTTCGCGAATGTTTTGCAATTGTTCGGACGCCGCGGCGCCGTCGATCTGGCGGAGCTGATGGCGCTGTATGGCGCCACGGCGGATGAGCTGGTGGTGTTCGACCAGCAGTTGCACGCGGGACAGAAGCCGCTGCTACCGGCCAATGCGAAGAGCTGCGGGAAATAGCGGAGAGATTAAAAAGGTCACTGGATGAGCGCTGTGGACTAGGCGGCACCTTTACTCCGCGCCGCCACGAGCTGCGCTGCCGTGGCGGTTCCGGGCTATGTAGTAGAAAGCCGTTTGCCGGCCGCGCCGCGAGCGGCACAAGTCACCATAGGCCAAAATAACCGGCCAATGTTCTATCTGTCGGGCCATCAAAGAGCTCTGCTCGCAGCTCACACGTGCGACAAAAGCCCGTCCTGACTCATCTGGCGGAACTTGGAATACCACCCGGAATGCGACCGGCCTGTTTTTTGCGCTGGGATATTGTTCGAGGATTTCT
>Ga0302326_10003197_pt1 | contig 38802 bp, 35 predicted proteins | sample Palsa_T0_3_FD_202264 | JGI IMG/M metagenome (GOLD analysis project Ga0302326, IMG submission 202264) | Peat permafrost microbial communities from Stordalen Mire near Abisko, Sweden - Palsa_T0_3 | ecosystem: Environmental > Terrestrial > Soil > Palsa > Peat permafrost | place: Sweden: Abisko... | reverse complement strand
CGACGCGCTGAACCTCCCGCCGCCCGAGCGAGTCACGGTCGGCACGCGCATCTTCATCATCTGGACGCGCAAGAACACCGAAGCGCAGTGGGCCCGCGCGGGCAACCTCCGCTACGACGCCGCCGCGCGCGAGGGCCTCTTCGAAGGCACCGTGCCCGAGGTCGACTTCGACATGCAGATCACGGTCGAGAAGGACGACGGCGCCCAGTCCCCGTCGACCGACATGGTCTTCACGCAGCACATCGGCCCGGTCTAGCGCCTACCCAGCGCCCACCGCGGGGTCGGGGGTCCACGTCGTCGAGGCCATCTCGCCTAAGCGTGCGCGGACGTCTTTGATCCAGCGGGCGTCGGTCGAGTAGACGTCGCCTGCGAGGAGTGACGTGATCGACCGCCGGAGGAACGTGTGCTTCTTCTCCGCGAAGAGGTACTTCACGAGGCCGCCCGAGTAGAACGCCTGGACCGCGTCGACGAACGTGTCAGTGCCGAGCTTCACCTCCGCGGCCCACGCCTGAAACCGCGCGGGCCCGAGGTCGTCCTGCGAGAGCCCCTCGTGGATGCGCTCGGCCGCGCCCACGCTCGCCCGCATCGCGATGTGAACCCCGCTCGAGAAGAGCGGATCGATGAAGCCTCCCGCGTCCCCCACCATGAGCCATGAGTCCCCGTACGTCTCCGTGACGCGGTAGCTGTAATCGGCCGCGGCCCGTGCCGGCCACAGCACTTCGGCGCCCTCGAGCAGCGCCGCAGCCGCGGGTGACTGCGCGACAGCGCGCGCGAGCAACGCGGTCGCGTCCTCTTTGTGCGTGCGGTTCTCCTTCACCCATGCGCTCGACACGACCACCCCGACGCTCGTCCGCCCGTCCTTGAACGGAATGAACCAGAACCAGCCGCCGGAGAAGACCACGATGTCGATGTCCCCCTCTTCGTCGCCCTCGGGCCGCTTCGTCCCGCGGTAGTGCGTGTAGAACGCGCTCTTGTCGAGGCGGTCGATGCGCGTCTTGTTGCGCTTGTCGCCTGCGAGCAGCGCATCCCGGCCCGTCGCGTCGACGACCATCCGCGCAGCGATGCGATGCTCGCCCCCGGACGGATCGACCACGTCGACCCCCACGGCCCGCACACCGTCGAACCGGATGCGCTTGGCCGTCCACCCATGCCGCACCTCGGCCCCGCGGCGCTCGGCGTTGCGGAGCAAGAGCTCGTCGAACTCGTCGCGCGGCACCTGGAACGCGTGGTCCCAGCGCGAGTCGAACGCGTTCGCGAACACGTAGCGTTCCTTCCGCCCCGTCACGTCGAAGTGAAACCTCGCGCCGTACTTCACGATGAACCGCTCGCGCATCTTCGGCATCACGCCGAGCGACTCGAGCACCGGCATCGACTGCGGCAAGAGCGACTCCCCAAGGTGAAACCGCGGGAACGCCTCGCGCTCGAGCACGAGCACACGCCGCCCGTGCTCGGCGAGCTTGGTCGCGCACACGGACCCGCCCGGCCCTCCTCCGATGATGACGACGTCAGGATCGACCATGGTCCCCACCAAGCTCGCGCACGAGGATCGCGGTCACGTCGCTCCGGGCCTCGTGCTGCACGAAATGCCCCGCGCGCTCGATGCGCTCGATGCGGACCTTCGGCACCCACTCCTCCAGCCCCTCGAGGCACTCCGGGCCAAGCGCGACATCCCGCATCCCCCAGACGACGAGCACGTCCTTGTCGATGACGCGCGTCTTCGGCGGGACGTCGCGCGTGCGCCCCGCGCGGTAGTAATTGAGCGCCGCGGTCGCGGCGTACGGCTGCGCGAACGCACTCTCGTACTCCCGCACGTCATCGTCCTCGTTGGCGCCATCGAAGATCCGCCGCAGCGTCCCTTTGCGCCGCAACATGAGGTCCGGCAAGAAGGGCAGCTGAAAGAACAGCACGTACCACGACCGCCTCCGCTGGGCCCCGCTCTCGCGAATCACGCGCGCGAACTGCGTCGGGTGTGGCCCGTTGAGGATCACGAGGCGCGAGACGAGCTCGGGGTGATCCATCGCGACGCGGTACGCGATGATCGCGCCCCAGTCGTGCCCCACGACCGGCACGGGCCCTCCCCCGATGTCTCGAATCACGTTCGCGACGTCATTGGCCACGCGCGACGACTTGTACATCGCGATCCCGCGCGGCTTGTCCGACCCGCCATACCCGCGAAGGTCGAGCGCGACCGCGCGATGCCCCGCGTCCGCGAGCCCCTTCATCTGCGCGCGCCATGTGAGCCACCCCTCGGGGAACCCGTGCAGCAGCACGACGGGCGACCCCTGCCCTTCCTCGGCAACGTGGATGCGCACCCCGTCCGGGGCCGATTCCACGTGGCGGTGCTCGATCATGTGGGCCTCTTACCCTATGTCCTACCCATGAGCGAGAGCGGCCGTAAGCCGAGACCCAGAGTAGTCGTCGTGGGCGGCGGATTTGGCGGCCTCGAGGTAGCGAAGGCTTTGCGCAAAGCCGACGTCGACGTCCTGCTCATCGACAAGCGCAACCACCACCTCTTTCAACCGCTCCTCTACCAGGTGGCGACCGCTGCGCTCAGCGCGACCGACATCGCCGCTCCCATCCGCAACGTCCTTCGTCATTGCGAGAGCTGCACGGTATTCCTCTCCGAGGTCGACACCATCGACACGCGCAAGCACACCTTGCACACGACGTCGGGCGACGTCATCGCCTACGACTACCTCGTCCTCGCCGCCGGCGTGACGAACCGCTACTTCGGCCACGACGACTGGGAAGCCCACGCCCCGGGCCTCAAATCACTCGAAGAAGCCCTCGACATCCGCCGCCGCGTGCTCCTCGCGTACGAGGGTGCCGAGACGCACGGCGCGAAGCACGACGATGCCGAGCTCACGTTCGTGGTGATCGGCGGCGGCGCGACGGGCGTCGAGCTCGCGGGGGCCCTCACCGAGATCGCCCGCAAGACGATGACGAAGAACTTCCGCAACTTCGACCCCAAGCAGGCCCGCGTCGTCCTGCTCGAGGGCGGCTCACGCCTGCTCCCCGCGTTCGCGCCCGAGCTCTCGGAGCGGGTCCTCGAGGACCTGCGCGCGCTCGGCGTGGACGTGCGCCTCCAAACGCTCGCCGACCGCATCGACCAAGGCGGCGTGACACTCAAAGACGGCACCCACATCCTCGCGCACACGGTCGTCTGGGCCGCAGGCGTGGGGGGCGCCCCCATCGGCCGCGCCCTCGGGGTCCCGCTCGACAAGATGGGCCGCGTCCCCGTAAGGCGCGATCTCGCCGTCGTCGGCATCCCCTCCGAAGCTCACGTCTTCGTCATCGGCGACTTGGCAGCGCTGGAGCAGGACGGCGTCCCGCTCCCCGGCGTCGCGCAAGTGGCCATGCAGATGGGGCACCACGTCGCCCACAACATCCTCCTCGACATCGAGGGCAAGGCCGCGAAGGACTTCCGCTACCACGACAAGGGATCCATGGCGACGATCGGTCGCAGCCGCGCCATCGCGCAAATCGGCAACGTGCAGCTCACGGGCTTCGTCGCGTGGTGCGCATGGCTCTTCGTGCACGTGATGGCCCTGGTCGGCTTCCGCAACCGCGTCGCGGTCTTCTTGGAGTGGGCCTACGCGTACGTCACGTACCAACGCAGCGCCCGCATCATCTTGAAGGAGTAAAGCTGCCTGTTGCTTGCGGTGGGGGTCGAGGTACCCTGCGGCTTCTCGATCATCGACCGTTGGAGGCCTGCCTTGAGCGCGAAAGACACGCTGTGCATCAACACCATCCGCACGCTCGCGATGGACGCCGTGCAGCAGGCCTCTTCGGGTCACCCCGGAACGCCGATGGCCATGGCTCCCGTCGCGTACGCGCTCTGGCAGAACGTGCTCCGCTTCGACCCCGCGGATCCGATATGGCCGAACCGCGACAGGTTCGTGCTCTCGGCTGGCCACGCCTCGACGCTCCTCTACGCGATGCTCCACCTCACGCGCACGCAGGCGGTGAACCCGGAGTACGAGACGCTCGGCAAGCCGACGGTGTCCCTCGAGGACCTCAAGCGCTTCCGCCAACTCGACAGCAAGTGTCCCGGCCACCCCGAGTACCGGTGGACGAGCGGCGTCGAAACGACGACGGGCCCGCTCGGGCAAGGCGTCGCGACGAGCGTGGGCATCGCGATGGCCGAGCGCTGGATGAAGTCGTACTTCGACCGGCCCGGCTTCCCGATGATCGACTACGACGTCTACGCCCTCGCGGGTGACGGCTGCATGATGGAGGGCCTGTCGGGCGAGGCCGCCTCGCTCGCCGGCCACCTCGGCCTCTCGAACCTGTGTTGGATCTACGACAACAACCACATCACCATCGAGGGCAACACGGCCCTCGCGTTCACCGAGGACGTGGCGTCGCGCTTCCTCGGCTACCACTGGAACGTCCTTCGCGTGGGCGATGCCAACGATCTCGATCTGCTCGCGCGCGCGTTCGCGACGTTCAAGAAGACGACCGACCGCCCTACGCTCATCATCGTCGACAGCCACATCGCTTACGGCGCCCCCACCAAACAGGACACGAGCGCTGCCCACGGTGAGCCCCTCGGCGAGGACGAGGTCCGCGCCACGAAGAAGAACTACGGCTGGCCCGAGGACGCGAAGTTCCTCGTCCCCGACGGCGTCTACGATCACTTCGAGCAGGGCATCGGCGCCCGCGGCAAGAAGCTCCGCAGCGAGTGGATGGGCCGCTTCGAAGAGTACAAGTCGAAGTTCCCGGACCTCGCCGAGCAACTCCACCGCATGCAGAAGCGCGAGCTCCCCGAGGGCTGGGACAAGGACATCCCCGTCTTCCCCGCCGACGCCAAGGGCATCGCGAGCCGCGACTCGTCGGGCAAGGTGGAGAACGCCATCGCCAAACGCGTGCCCTGGCTGATTGGCGGCGCAGCCGACCTCGCCCCCTCGACGAAGACCCGCCTCACGTTCGAAGGCGCAGGCGACTACCAGAAGGACACCCCGCAAGGCCGAAACCTCCACTTCGGCGTTCGCGAGCACGCGATGGGCGCCATCTTGAACGGCCTCGCGCTCTGCAAGATGCGCCCGTTCGGCTCGGGCTTCCTGATCTTCAGCGACTACATGCGCGCGCCCATTCGCTTGAGCGCGATCATGGAGCTGCCGGTCACGTTCGTCTTCACGCACGACTCCATCGGCGTCGGCGAAGACGGCCCGACGCACCAGCCCATCGAGCAGCTCGCGTGCCTCCGGTCGATCCCCGGCCTCGTCACGATTCGTCCGGGTGACGCCAACGAGGTGGCCGAAGCATGGCGCTGGGTGATGGAGCAACACCACACGCCGAGCGCCCTCATCCTCAGCCGGCAGAACCTCCCCACGCTCGACCGAACCGTATTCGCGCCTGCCACCGGGCTTCGCAAGGGCGCCTACACGCTGTGCGACGCACCGGGCGGCAAGCCCGACGTCATCCTCATCGGCACCGGCAGCGAAGTGTCGCTCTGCATTGCGGCGCGCGACATGCTCCTCAAAGAGAAGGTCGCCGTTCGCGTCGTGTCGATGCCGAGCTGGGAGCTCTTCGAGGCGCAGCCCGAGGCGTACAAGGAGTCGGTCCTCCCGGATGCAGTGCGGGCCCGCGTGACCGTCGAGCAAGCGTCGCGCTTCGGCTGGGAGCGTTACGCGGGACGCACGGGCGCCATGATCGGCATGCTCGGGTTTGGCGCGTCAGCCCCTCTCAAGGACCTGCAGGTCAAGTTCGGCTTCCTGCCCGAGCGCGTCGCGCAGGCGGCCAAAGAACAGATTCAGAAGTTCGCAAAAGGATAGCCATGACCGATCACAACGAAAGCATCATGCCGGACTACGTCGACCCGACTCCCGACGTCGGCGCACCGCCGTGCACCATGGTCATCTTCGGCGCGACGGGAGACCTCACGAAGCGCAAGCTCGTCCCGTCGCTCATGAACCTCGCGAAGGACGGCCTGCTCGACGCGCAGTTCGCCGTCATCGGCGTGTCGATCCAACCGATGACCGACGACGAGTTCCGCAAGAAGGTCGAGGCGGACATCGCCGAGCTCGACCCGGACGTCCTCAAGTTCGACAACTGGAAGTGGTTCAAGAAGCGCATCTATTACGTCGGCGGCGACTTCGGCGATGCGAAGACCTACGCGGCGCTCAAGGCCAAGCTCGAAGAGGTCGACGGCAAGCACCAGTGCAGGCGCAACGCGTTCTTCTACCTCGCCACCGCGCCGTCGTTCTTCGGCAAGGTCGCGGGCCAGCTCGGTGAGGCCGGTCTCACGACCGAGAACGGCAGCTTCCGCCGCGTGATCATCGAGAAGCCCTTCGGCCACGATCTCGCTTCGGCGCGCGCGCTCAACCTCGAGCTCCGCAAGTCGCTGCTCGAGCACCAGATCTATCGAATCGACCACTACCTCGGCAAAGAGACCGTCCAGAACATCATGGTGCTCCGCTTCGCCAACGCGATGTTCGAGCCCATCTGGAACAGCAACTACATCGACCACGTGCAGATCACGGTGGCCGAGACGCTCGGCGTCGAGCACCGCGGCGGCTACTACGACACGGCGGGCGCCTTGAAGGACATGGTGCCAAACCACATGATGCAGCTCCTCAGCTTGATCGCGATGGAGCCGCCCATCTCGTTCGCCGCTGACGAGATCCGCGACGAGCAAGTGAAGACGCTCCGCGCGATTCAACCCATCCCCGCCGGCGAGGTCAGCCACCAGGCCGTGCGCGGGCAGTATGGCGCGGGCGGCGCGGCCGGCGTGTTCCTACCGGACTACAGGTCGGAGCCTCAGGTCCCCAAGGGCACCACCACCGAGACGTTCGTCGCGATGAAGCTCGCCCTCGACAACTGGCGATGGGCCGGCGTGCCTTTCTATCTCCGCACGGGCAAGCGCCTCGCGCAGCGCGTGACTCAGCTCGTCATCCAGTTCAAGAAGCCTCCGTTCCTCCTCTTCCGGAAGACGCGCGTCGATGGGCTGCTCCCCAATCAGCTCGTGCTCAACATCCAGCCGAACGAGGGCCTCTCCGTCCGCTTCGGCGCGAAGGTGCCCGGCACGATCATGAACATCGGCAGCGTGAAGATGAACTTCGAGTACGAGGACTACTTCCACAAGCAGCGGTCGACCGGCTACGAGCGCCTCATGTTCGATTGTATGCTCGGCGACGCGACCCTCTTTCAACGCGCCGACATGGTCGAAGCAGGCTGGGCCGTCATCGCGCCCGTGCTCGAGACGTGGCGAGCGGGCGGCAAGGTGCCTGGCTACTCCGCGGGCTCGTGGGGCCCCGCCGAGGCCACGGCGCTCATGGCGCGCGACGACCGCGAGTGGAACGAGATCAGCGACGAACAGCGGATACAAACCATCCAGCCGCCCAACTTGTGACATCTACCTAAGGAGACGAATATGCAGCTCGGAATGATCGGCCTCGGCCGAATGGGCGCGAACATGGTTCGCCGCTTGATGAAGGCAGGACACAAGTGCGTCGTGTACGACGTCACGGCCGCAGCCGTGGACGGCCTCGCCAAAGAGGGCGCGACCGGCGCCAAATCGATCGACGACTTCGTCAGCAAGCTCGACAAGCCGCGCGCCATCTGGCTGATGGTCCCCGCCGCGTACGTCGACTCGACGATCGAGCAGATCCTCCCGAAGATCGAGAAGGGCGACATCCTCATCGACGGCGGCAACTCCTACTACCGCGACGACGTCGACCGCGCGAAGAAGCTCAAGACCGCGGGCATCCACTACATGGACGTCGGCACGAGCGGCGGCGTCTTCGGCCTCGAGCGCGGCTACTGCCTCATGATCGGCGGCGACAATGACAGCGTGGCGCGCCTCGATCCCATCTTCAAGGTGCTCGCTCCCGGGATTGGCGACGCGCCACGCACACCGGGCCGCGAGAAGATGAGCGCGAGCACGTCCGAGCAAGGCTACTTGCACTGCGGGCCAGCAGGAGCGGGCCACTTCGTCAAGATGGTCCACAACGGCATCGAGTACGGGATGATGCAGGCGTACGCCGAGGGCCTCAACATCATCAAGAACGCCAACATCGGCAAGAAGACGCACGAGAAGGACGCCGAGACGACCCCGCTCCGCAACCCCGAGTACTTCCAATACGAGATGAACGTCGCTGACATCGCCGAGGTGTGGCGGCGCGGCAGCGTCGTCGCGTCGTGGCTCCTCGATCTCACCGCCCAAGCCCTCGCAGAGAGCCCCACGCTCGACGACTTCGGCGGCAAAGTGAGTGACTCCGGCGAAGGGCGCTGGACGGTGCAGGCGGCCATCGAGGAGGGAGTGCCCAACCACGTGCTATCGGCGGCGCTCTACTCGCGCTTCGATTCGCGCGGCAACGCCGAGTACCAGAACAAGCTCTTGTCGGCGATGCGCAAGGCGTTCGGTGGTCACCACGAGAAGAAGTAATGATCACTTTCTATTATTCGCCGCGCACGAGCGCGACGCGCATCCACTGGGCGCTCGAGGAGCTCGGCGTCCCCTACGAGAAGGTGAAGCTCGACCTCCAAGCGGGCGATCAGCGAAAGCCCGACTACCTCGCGCTGAACCCCAACGCCAAAGTGCCGCTCATCGTCGATGACGGCGTGCCCGTCTTCGAGTCGATCGCCATCTTGATCCACCTCGGCCAGTGCTACGGGCAAGACAAAGGGCTCTGGCCGAGCACTGGCGCGAAGGTGCATGGCCAAGCGCTCGCGTGGACGATCTGGTCCGCGGCGACGCTCGGGCCCGTCATGTTCCGCTACATGATGAACACGCAAGACCGCTATCCAGCCGAGGCGCGCAACGCGAAACAAGCGGAGAGCGCCAAGGGCGAGGTCGACAAGCTCATCGCGATGGTGGAGTCCCGCGTCGCCGAGCATCCGTACTTCCTCGCGGACACGTTCACGTACGTCGACCTCGCGGTCGCGTCCGCCCTCGGCTTCTGGCGCATGAGCGGGCACGACTTCTCCACCCACCCCCACATCGCGAAGTGGCTCGACGCGTGTCAGTCGCGACCGGCGTTCAAAGCGGTCATGGGCGCGACATGAGCGACGACAAAGCCGAGGACGCGACCGTGCGGTGCCCGACGTGCAAGGCCAAGGTGCACGTCGACGCGAAGGCCAAAGCCGCCATGTTCGCGACGTGCCCCAATGGTCACCGCGTCGAGCTCGTGAAGATGATCGACTAGTACCGTTAACCTCCTGACGGCTCAGCGGCTTTTCCGGCGTTTGCTCTCGGAACGCATGTTGCTTGTCGCTCTCCCATGTCGGTTGCCGAAGCGCTTCACATGCTCGGCGCAACGGCGTGCCTCGCCGCTTGTGGCTCGGGAGGTCTCTCCTCCGATGCGGGACTCGACGTGGTCTACGGTCACAAGTCGCTCGACGCTGGCGTCTACGAAGCCGCGCCACCCGAAACCCAGCCAGGCCCTGGGCCGTGGAACCGAATGGAGCCGCACGAGGGCATCGTGCTCGCCACGCCGCACATCGAAGCCATCTACATCAGCAGCGGAGGCGATGGATCGCCGAGCTTCGACTCCTACCTGACATGGCTCGTCGGTTCGACGGACTACTGGTCCATCCTCGCGCAGTACGGCGTTGGCTATGGAACGTTCGGTGGCAGTGTGCAGGTCGACAGCGCTGCGTTCTTCACGCCGGGGATGGTGACAGCCGGCGTCGTGGACTGGGAGGTTCTCAGCGCGCGTGTCAACGCGGTCATTCATCAGTCGCCCTCCGACGCTGGCGCGGATGACGGCGGAGGCGACGCCGCCGTGCCGTTGCCGCTGATTCCCTCCGCCGACGGTTACGTCTTTTTCTTGCCGAGCGACGTCACCGTCAACCTCGACGCAGAAGGGCTAACGTGCCAGGGAACCGCCGCGTATCACGACTACGACGGTGACGAGCCCTTCGCCATCATTCCGTCGTGCGGCCGTTTCACACAGGCGGTGTCCCACGAGGTCGCGGAGATGTGCACCGACCCCGTCCCAGGCCTCGGATGGTACAGCGATGCCGACGTGTCGAACGCCGGAGGCGAAGTCGGGGATCTGTGCAACTTCCCGGTGCAACTCGGCCCCAACGTCGCGACCGGGCTCTGGTCGAACAAGGATGGGGAGTGCGAACCCGCGCCGTGAACGTCAGCGCGCCCGCATGGTAGTCTTCGAGAAGTGCGGGTCGTCCTCGTCATCGCGCTTGCCATCGCGCCTGCGTGCTCGCTGTTCGTGTCGCTCGATGACCTTCGCGGTGACGACGCGTCTCTGGACGCAACGGGTGACGCACCCCCCGACGTGATGATGGCGGGCGACGCCGTCGTTGACGCTGCTGTCGACGCTGCCACCGACGCCACCGACGCGGGCGGTTTCTGCGCGATGCACCCGGGCGTCCAGCTTTGCGACGACTTCGATACCCCCGACGCCCTCGCGTTCGCTTCGTGGTCGACGGTCGTCGAGAACAACGGGGGGAGCGTGTCCCTCATCGCGTCGGACGACTCCCCTCCGAACGCCGTGCATTTCCACGATCCTGCGGGCGACGGTGGGCCCGACCCGCAGTGTGAGCTCAACAAGTCCTTCCTCACGTCGGCGACGACGTCGATGACCTATCAGTTCGACATTCGCGTCGAGACGTATCCCACGAGCGGCGCAATCTCGTTCAACCCCATCAAGCCCGACCTGTCGAATGGCCACCAGATATTCTTCTCCCTCAACGCGTCGACGGCTGCATACGCGGAGCTCATCGACCTGAGCGATGGCGGCACCTTCTACAACCAATGGACGCTTTCGCAGCGCCCGACGCCCAACGTCTGGATGCACGTGGAGGTCGACATCACCATCGCCGCCCCGCTGACCGTCACGATCTACCTCGACAACACGCTCGCGATGCCGGCAGATACGCCGCTCGACCCTCGCTTCACGGCGGGCATGCCGCTCGCGACGGCCGGAATCACCTTCATCAACACCGGCGTCACCCCCGCCATCGTCGACGTCGACAACGTGCTCTTCGACTTTCATTAGGGTTAAAGGAGCGAGCGCGATTCGGGAACGACCTACATCGTTCATGGCATCGCGCTCGCTCAGTTAGGTCCAATAGATCTTCACCTTCGGCAGGAGACGCTTGATGCGCGCGCGCTCGGCCTTGTCGTGGACGAGGGGGTTTCCGCCCACGGACAGGAACTTGAGCGCGCGAAGCGACCCGAGCGAGTCTGGCAGACGCTCGAGGCGGTTGTGATCGATCCACAAGCTCGTGAGCTTCGGCAGGCGGTCGAAGACGTCGGGTAGGTCGCGAATGCGATTGCGCGAGAGGTTCAAGTACCGAAGCCGCGTGAGCATGCCGAGCGCGCCCGGAAGCTGCGCGATCGCAGTCTCGCCGATGCCGAGATTGGTGAGCGTCTTGGCGCGGAGGACGAACGACGGGATCACGTCCGTGTTCGTCTCGTGGATCTCGACGCGTTGGAGCTTGGGTAGCTCCCAGTCGTCCGGAATGTCGCGTACGCGATCGAGGGTGAGGGTGTCGATCGTGTGCATCTTCGTGAGACCGCGCGGGAGGCTCCTCGTGCCGTTGCCGAAGCGGCAGTCGAAGAGCTCGAGCGAGCTCAGACGAAGCCTCCCGAACGACGCAGGCAAGTCGATCTCGATGCCGCGAAGCGTGACGTGCTCGAGCTTCTTCATCGCCGCCCAGTGCTCGGCGCGAGGGACTGGCGCACCCTTGGGCGGGTAGGAGATGGCGAGGGTTTGCACGGACGCGAGGTCTTCGAGCGCCTCATCGAGAGAGCGGCAACGACGTGGCTTGCCGGACGTCTTTGCCCTGAGCTCCTTCTTCAGCTCGGCGTCGCGTACGCCGAGGGCACGAATAAGCGCAGGCCGCGAGAGCGCTCGGTAGATGTCGGCGAGCAGCGCGCGTGCAGGCGCCTGGTCCTTCGGCGGGAGGAGCGCGTAGGCGTCACGCGCGATCTTGAGCGCTCCACCGGGCGCCCCGCCTTCGAGCATTCGACGCGCGACGGAAAGCTTCTTCTCGGGGTGTTTCTCGGTCGACGGCGCATACTCGCTCTTCGCGCACACGACCCCGAGGCCGTCGAGCGTCATGGCGATCGGCTTTGGGCGCTTCGGCTTGGGCGGAGCTTTGTGTTTCGCGAACACCGCGAGCGACCGCTGGATGCTCGCGACCTCCGAGCGAAGCTCAGGGTCGGGCTCGCCGACTCTCTCGGTCTGCGCGAGCTCGGACCGCTTCTCTTTTAGAACGTCCGCGAGCCACTTCCGAAGCGCCTCGTAGAGCGTCGTGCCGAGGATGATGGGATAGCCGTCGCGCGAGAAGAAGTGCGCGCAGACGGGCTCGCTCTTGCCGGGCTCGTGCACCACGTAGCCCCAGTGCAAGCCGTCGGTGTCTCCCGACGCCACCGTGAAGAGCTCGGGCGGATCGCTCGCCCAGCGATCGCGATCCTCCGGGACCTTCGCTCCCGCGAGCACACGGAAGGGCCCTTCGAGACGCACGCCGATGTCGTAGAACGCGTCGAGCGGGTGCTTGCGATCCACGGCTTTCGCGATCTCCCACACGATGAAGAGATCGTCCGGAAACGCGAAGCCCCACGCTCTCTCGAGCGTGGCCTTGATGGCGGCAGCGACCACGCGCCGGGAGCGTACCTGAACTGACGTGTGTTATCTCTCGGGCGGTGTTTGGGCTCTTCAAGCGGTGGTCGCGGCGGTCGGTTCGGGAGCGTCCGTTTCCTGCGGATTGGGACACGATCATCCACAGGAACGTGACGCTGTTCGAGACGCTCACAGCCGACGAACAGGCCGAGCTCCGCAAGCTCGTACTCTGCTTCGTCGACGAGAAGCCATTCGAGGGCGCCGGCGGCTTGACCATCGACGATGAGAAGCGCGTCACGATCGCCGCACAGGCGTGCTTTCTCTTGTTGCATCGGGACACGGACATCTACCCGAAGGTCGACGCCATCGTCGTTTACCCGAGCGCATACATGACGACGAAGCTCGAGTCGCTCGGGTCGGGCGTCGTGCTCGAAAAGAAGGAAGGGCGCCTCGGCGAGTCGTGGGTCCAGGGGCTCGTCGTGCTCGCATGGGACGCGGTGCGCACCGGAACGATGAACGGGACCGACGGCCGCAACGTCGTCTTGCACGAGTTCGCCCACCAGCTCGATCAAGAAGACGGCGTCGCTGACGGCGCGCCCGATCTCGAGACGCGCGAGCAAAGACAGAGCTGGGCCCACGTGCTCGGGGCCGAATACACGGATCTACGCGAGCACGTGCACGTCGGGCAGCGGTCCGACATCGACGAGTATGGCGCGACGAATCCGGCGGAGTTTTTCGCCGTCGTCACCGAGGTGTTCTTCGAGCGCGGCCGCGAGCTCAAGGACCACCGCCCGGAGCTCTACGGCGAGCTCGCGCGCTTCTATCATCAAGACCCTGCCTCGCGGCCCGTTCCCGTGCACTTGTCGCGTAAGGAGCGACGGGCGCGCGAATGAGCGAGCTGGTGAGGGTATAGTTGGGCGTATGCGTCGCGCGTGGCTAGCCGTTCCGCTGTCGTTCGCAGCGTGCTCGATCCTCACGAACCTCGACGGCCTGAGCGGTTCGGATGGCGGCGTGGACGCGACCACGGACGCGCCGACGAACGTCGACAGCGGAGCAGACTCCCCATCAACACTCGACGGCAAAGCAGATGTCACCGTGCTCTTCGGTTGTGACGCCGGTGCTCAATCCGGTCTCGCAGCCTACTATCCGCTCGACGAGACGAGCGGCAACGTCGTACACGATTGCTCGGGCGCGGGTCTCCCAAACGACGGCACGCTGCTCAGCCCGAGCCACGCGATGTGGACGGCCGGGCGCATCGGAGGCGGGTTGATGCTCACCGGCGCAGACGCAGGCGGAGTCGACTTCGCAGGGGCGGTGACCTTCGACTTCGGTGGCGTACCCACGGCGCCTCCGTTCTCTGTCGCGCTCTGGCTCGATCTCACAGCGAACGCCTCGGACGGTCAACGTAGCTTCGTCACGGGCAAGGCCAGCAACGTCTATGCTCAGGGGTGGCGCATCTCGATCGACTTTGTCGATCTCACCGTTCATCTCTCGCTGCCGGGGGGAGATGGTGGCATCGCCGATGTGGGTACGTCGGCAGGCGTCGCTCTCAACACGTTCAATCACCTCGCTGTCGTCTACGACGCATCGGCCAACGCAACGCTTTATCTGAACGGAACGCCCACTGGGTCGTTGCAGATGCCCGTTGGATTTCCCTCCGACACGACGGTAGGCGATCACCTTCGCATCGGCGTCTCGTCGGACAACCAGCATTTCCTGCGCGGCGTCGTGGACGACGTACGCTTCTACACGCGTGCCCTGTCGTCGGCGGAGATTACGGCCCTCGTCAACGGACCTTGAAGCAGCCGCCGCTAATCGCGCTCGCTGACTTCGGGGGACGTAGTCGCGGCGAGCTTGGACGGCGCGGTCGGGTCCTCGGAGCGCGTGCGATTGAGCTCGGCGTGCGTCGTCTAGAGCACGGACGTCGTCGGACTGCTTTCGGAGAGCGTCGTCGCGCTCTCGGAGAGTGTCGGGTCATGCTCGGAGAGCGTCGTCGAGCTCTCGGAGGGTGTGCGGAAGCCCTCGGTCGTTGCGCGGAAGCGCTCGGTCGATGTGCGATTACGGTCGCTGAGCGTCTCCTTATGAAGAGACGACGCCCGGTCACAATCGGCGAGCGTCCGAGCGCAATCGGCCAGCGTCCCCTTCGACGCTGACGGCGTCACCTCGTCGGCGGGCGTCGTGGCGTTGGAATCAGACGACGTGGGAGAGCTTTCGGACGACGTGCGACTCGAAAGATACGTCGTCCATTCGCTCACTGACGTGCGACGACTCTCTGACGTCGTCTGATTGCGGCGTGACGACGGGAGAGCAGAAGCGGACATCGTCCGTGCCTTCGGCGCGAACGTCCGATTGCGAGGTGACATCGTCCGAAAGTAATCCGACGTCGACCGAAGACTTCCGCACAACGACCGAGGGCTTCGGCCCTCCCTCCGAGAAGAAGCCGACGACGTCCGAGAAGAAGCCGACGACGTCCGAGAGCGAGTTGACACTCTCCGACGGCTTGCCGGTGATGTCCGAGTCAAGCCGCCCGTCGTCCGAGTCGAGTGGTCCGTCGTCCGAGTCGAGCGGCCCGTCGTCCGCGTCGAGTGGCCCGTCGTCCGACGGGACCGCGCGGCTCGCCGTCAGAACGTCCCAGTCGCCGACCGAGCGGCACGAGCAGCCACGACGCTCGCGTGGAACCGACACCGTCTCGAGGCCGCTCACCGCCACACACGCGTGTGAGCCTTCCAGGCGTCGATGAGGATCGACTTTCGGAAATAGAACTCCTCTCCCTGCGCCTCGACGTCGCGCCGCACCGCCGCGACGAGCGCCGGGGCCAGCACTTTGTCGAGCACCGCCACGCCGGCTACCGGCGACTTCTTGAAGTCGACACGATGCTTCACGGTGGGCTTTGCCCTCACGTGATGGTCGTACCCCTCTTCCACGAGAAGTCGGGCACGCAGGCCTTTTTTGGCGAGCAGCTCCCCGGTTCCGTCGATGACGACGAGATCCGCCACGATCCGCCCTGCGGCGTAGAGCTGCGACCCCACGTCCAGCGCGCCGGCTTTGACGCTCCCGCCGACGAGGATGTGCGTCCACTCGCGAAGGTCGCGCACCACACCGTCGACGGTGAGATCGCCGCTCACGAAGAGGTCGACGGCGGTCTCGAGGTCACCCTTCACGTGGAGATCTCCGCGGATCCACAGGAAGTCTCGCGTGCAGCCATCCGCCACGATGTTCCCCGCGAGCGCGATCTCGTCGGCAGTCGCCGGCAGCGAGCAGAGAGCGGCGAATTGCACCTCCGGCTCGGTCGCATCCTTGAAGCGCGCGGCGACTCTCTGAACGCGCATGTCGTCGCTCGCGGCGTGGAGCGTCCCCCAGTACTCGAGCGCCTTCAAGGGCGTGAGCTTCTTGATCTGAGCGGGCGTCAGCGCCCGCGACTTCGCGCGCGACTTCGCGCGAGCCTTCTCCGCCTTCTCGAGCACGCGGCTGTCGGCGACAAGCTCGTAGCCGTCACGAAGGCGAGCGACGATCTGCTTCGTATATTCGGCGACGGCACCACGGCGCTGCTCCTTGCTCGGGACGTCGTGCTTGTAGAACCCCTTCGCTTCGAGCTTCGCTCTGTCCGGCAGGAGGAACTTGTAGTGGTTGTCGCCATGGAACCTGAGCGGCGGCGCCGTCGGAAGGTCGCACGCAGTCACCTGGTTGGACCACAGATGTACGAGCCACTGGCGCTTCCCCTTCATGAAGAGAAGCGCGTATTCGGTCTCGCTCGAGGGAGCTTCTAGCTCCTTCGGGAGCTTGGTCGTCTTGGCTGGCATAGCGTAAGGTCGCCGTGGCTTCCGCGTCACGGAGCGAGCTGGAGAAGAACATTATCCTGGCCGATCGTCCACGGACCGTTCGCCGCGTAGCTCACGCCGTAGACGAACGTCACGGTCCCTGGCACCCAATTGCCAGCGAGCGGATAGTTGCTCTCCTTTGGCGTGCCGTCGATCGTAAGCGTCGACGTCTGCGACGAGAGGGACAAGACGAAGTGGATGTGATGCCACATGCTGTCCCATGTGAAGGCAATGGTGGGGTGATTGAACAGCATGACCGAGCCGCCGTCGGGTGGTGGCGCGTCCTCTTCGACGAACAGTCCGCCATTGTAGACAGCGATCAAGAGCTCGCGCCCGGCCAAATCGAGCTCGGCGACATTGGCCGTCGCGGGGCCAACGGCCACCTTCATATCGAAGTCGAGCGTGCACGTCGTCGCGGTGAAGCTCATGGATTGCTTCACGGAGCCGTGAAAAACGCCGCTGGCATCCGCAGGCGCGATGGTGACGAACATGGATGCCGGTGGAGACGTGTAGTCGGTGGTGTTGAGCGTGACGGCAACCCCCGTCGATACGACGGGCTCGAGCGCGCCCGCGTCGCCGATCGAATCGAAGTCCTCGCAAAAAGTAGAGGCGCCAGCGTCGGCATAGGCTGCGCAATACGGCTCTCCCACATCGCCACCACCGTCTGTCGACGTCTCGGGCATCCCGACGTCGTTTGAAGCATCCTCGGTCGACGCTTCGTTCAGCACCGATGCGTCACCTGTCAGGCCATCGAGCGTCGGAAACAAGCACCCGACTAGACCGAGCAACACCAGCGAGATGAGCGCCTTGTTCATGGTTCGGCGTACCATTTGCCGGCTCACTCGGCGATGCGACTCGCCCGCGCGGCCCACCAAAAACCCGCGTCAGAGGCAACAGCTCGAGCACGTGATGGGCTCGCACTTGCCGTAGTTGACCGACATCGCGTTGTTGCAGCACTTGTCCATGACCGTGCACGCGATCTTGAGGCACGGGTCCAAGCCGCCGTCCGAGGGGCCGCCGGCGTCCGACGAGTCGAGCCCGGCATCGGCGGGGCTCGCGTCGTCGCTGCCGTCGCTGCTTACGTCCTCGCTCGCGTCGCTCGCGTCGTCGTCCGGCGCGTCGCTCGGCGCGTCGGCGTGACTGACATCCGAGGGTGCGTCGTAGGAAACGTCGGATGTCGTGTCGTGGGCGACGTCGACCACCGCCCCGTCCACTCCCGCGTCTTCCGTGTTCGAGGTCCCGCAACCCACCACGATGATCATCCAACTCAAGATCGATAAGCCCTTGGGTGACATGGCCGCCTCCATCCTCGACATCATGACACGGCCTGGCCGGCTCGCCTCCGCCTAGCGTGGAGGCGTTACTCCCCGAGTGTCGATACGTTTTGGATTTCGTCGTTTCACCCCGTGCTCGTCGAGATATCCGGCGAAGCGCTCCGTGGCGTGCGATCCGGTGAAGATGCCGCCGATGTATCCATCGGGGCGCACGAGGTAGACCGTGCCGTCTTCGAACGAAGCCTCGCGCGCGGGTGCGTCGAGCGGGAAGGTGTGGAGCGCGATGCCGCAGGTCTCACAAGCGTGCGCCAGCTCGGGCGGCGGCGTGCCGTAGACGTGCGCTTGCCAATCGAGTGACGCGAGCGGCGCGAAGTTGTCTGGCACCCACGGCAGTCGATCGCCCGCGTGGAGCGCCCCCGCGCGCCCTACGCTCCACGCGCTGTCGCGGTACTCGATGCCGATTTGGGAGATCGCCTCGAAGGCGAGGTGCGTTCCGAAGCGTGTGCGGAGGGCGCGCGGCACGATGAGCGGCACGAGCTCGGTGCGCGCCCACTCCGCGAACGCGCCGCGGCTCGATGCCGCTTTGAACACCGTATCGGTCGTCGCGACGAGGCGCCGCGCGAAGGCGATGCGCTCCGGCTCATAGGTGTCGAGCAAATCGGCGTTTGCCCGGTGGTCGATGACGGCGGCGAGCTTCCACGCGAGGTTCATCGCGTCGCCGAGGCCCGTGTTCATCCCTTGCCCGCCGACGGGGCTGTGGATGTGACCGGCGTCACCGAGCAAGAAGAGGTTTCCGCGGCGGAACGAGTCTGCGACGCGATGATGCACATGGTAGGTCGAGAACCACCCGACATGCTCGACCTCGAGCCCGATACGCTCGAGCGTCGCGCGATCGGCGTCTTCCCACGTGAACGCCTTGCTGCCTCGGGATGCATCGCGAATCGTTCCGACGAGCCGCGCGCGGCCGTCGCCCGCGAGCGGAAAGATCCCGAGGAATCCCTCGTGGTCGAGGAGTATGTGAAGCTCCTTGTTCATCACCGGCCCACGCGCTGTCACGTCGGCGACGTAGAAGATGTGTTCGTACGTCCCTCCGGGAAACCCGGCGCCGATCGCCGCTCGCACGACCGACCGAGCGCCGTCGCACCCCGCAACGTACTGGGCTTCGATCGCGACTGGGCCGCTCGGCGCTTCTGCGTGCACGACGATCGCGCCACCGTGCACCTCGATCTTCTCGACCGTCGTGCGCCGCTCGACCGCGCCGTTCCCTCGCTCGGTCGGCGCGAGGAGCTCGGCTTCGAGCCGCTCGACGAGGAGCGCCTCGTGTGCGTCTTGCGGAAAGATCACCCCGAACGGAAACGGGCTCAGGCCCGCTCCTGCGGTCGACAGATCGACGTGCGCTACGTGCTCGCCGCGCCGCCACAGGTTGATGCCCCCGAGCACGACACCGCGGTCGATGACGTCTCGCGCAAACCCGAGCTGCCGATAGAACTCGAGCGTACGCGCTTGCACCGCGAGCGCACGCGACGTCGTGCCCGGCCCTTCCGCTGCATCGACGATGCGTGCGCGCACACCGAGCTTCGCAAGAAGGAGCGCGAGGAAGAGCCCGGTAGGGCCGGCCCCGACGATGACGACATCCGTTTCTCGTTGGCTCATGGGAGTGATGATGCCCTTAGGGCTCGAACGCTCCAATCGACGGAGGGTTTGGGCGGGTGACGTACGCGTAGTCGAAAGGCGCGTAGTCGGTGTTCGTTCCTGCATGCGACGCCGGGCTGCTGGCGCTGATCGTGAAGTCTTGCGCGACGGGCGACGTCGAAGTCTCCGCGGCAAGCATGGGGTCCACACCCATGAGGTTCGAGCCCGTCGGGATCGTGGAGTAGTTGGTCGGCGTAGTGATGCAGTTGCTGCTCGACAAAGGAGCGCCCGACTTGAGCGTGGCGACGACATTGTTCGCCCACGTCGTTCCGGGCGTGACGTCCACGCCACCCGACGACGTGCCACAGCGATCCGCGATCACGACCGTGGTTTGGTTCGCGTCCGTTCCGTTCTGCGCGTTTGCGCCGAGGATCACGATGTTGTTCGTCACCTGATTGTCGTTGCCCCAGCTCACGATCTCCGATCCGCCGTACTGTTGCTGCTGAACGTTATCGCCCACGAGCGTGTTGTTGCGAATGGTGACGTGGCTCGTCGGCTGCGCGCCAGCCGCCTCGATCCCGCGACCGCCGTTGCCCCAAATCAAATTGTTCTCGATGAGCGTATCTTGCGCGTAAGGCGTCGTCCCATAAGTCGCGTCGGCGTAGTCGAACGAGTCGACGATGATCCCTTCGCCGTCGGTCTGAAGGTTTGCTGGGATGTCGGACTCGATGTTCGCGTACGAGAAATTGTTTCGAATGACGATGTGAAATCCTGGCAGCGTGTCCGACGCCTGCATTTCCCAAAGGTCGATGCCGCTATCGCCATACGTGCTCCGCGAGGAGTTATTGTAGACGGTGTTGCCCTCGAACCTCACGTAGTCCGCGTGCAGCGCTCCGAGCCCTGCGCCGCCGCTGTCGTGCGCGATGTTTCGCACCGCTGTGATGTGGTGATAGACGATGACGTTGCCGCCACTGAGTGTGTTGGTGCCCGCCGTGAATGCGCTGCCCGTCGCGGTGTCTTCGAGATCGAAGCCGTCGACCATGACGTAGCTCGCGTTCACCATGAACCCATTGTAAGGATCCGTGCTCACGACCTTCGCGCCACCCGCCGACGCGGCGCGGAAGACGACGTAGCCCGAGCACGTGTCTGCGGATCCGGACGTCGTGACGAGCACCGTCTCGTCGTAGACGCCGTCCGCGACGGTGACGCAGTCACCTGCGTGGAGCGCGAGCTTCGTGGCGGCGCCGATCGTCTTCAACGCCGAAGTCGTGGACGTACCGCTATTCGAGTCGTTGCCTGTCGTCGACACGAAGTACTGGTTCGCGCACGTGTAGAACCCCGCGTCGATGCCGAGCGCTGCCGCACATCCGCCCGTGGAGACGCCGCTGTCGCCGCCGCCATCGCCGCCGCCATCCGGAGAGGCCCCGCCCTCACCGCCTGTGCTCGCATCGGGCGACGGGTTGTTCGAGCTCGACCCACAGGCCGCGCAAATCACGAGCACGAAGAGCCGTGACATCACTGGCCGACGTAGCCAATCCAGATGTTCTGGCGCGTTCCCAACGTCGAGGTGACGACGAGGGTGGCTGTCTTCGTGGTGCTCGTGAGCGCGCCAGTCGACGTGACCGTCAAGTTGACTTGGGTGCCGTTCGAGCCGGTCGCGTTGTCGAAGGCCAGCGTGATGGGCGCCGCGGCACCACCACGTCCGTACACCTGCGCCGTGAGGGTCCAGGGGCCGCTCGTGGCCGAGTCGCTGAAGAGATCGATGGTGAGCGGCTTCGACGAGCTCACCGGCACGACGATTCCAGGCGACATGCCGCCTCCTCGAATCGCCACGGTGTCGTTGAAGACCGGCATCGAGTTGAAGTACGGCGTCCCGTCGGACGGCTGACACGGGTCCGCGCCCGCGGTCGCTCTCGCGTTCGACCACGTGCGCTGGACCATGTAACCGAGGTCGGTCGGAACGTAGAACGACGTCGGGAACTGCGCGCACAAGTCACCGATCTCGCCGCCGCCGAGGAAGGACTGCCAAGCGAAGTGGTTCTCATCGACCTGCGAGTATGCAGGCGTGGAAGAAGGGAACGGATCGCTCGACGCTTCCGCGAGCTCGTGGCTCGATGTCGCGGTGATGACGTTGACGCCAACGAGGTCGCCGAACATCGGACACTCGGGGATGACGGCGTACGCCACCGTGACGTTGTTGATGGTCACGTTGTCGTGATAGCCGCCGAAGCTCTGGCAGCTCAGCTCGCCCGCCGACACGCCGCCGTCGCTCGTCATCGAGATGGTGGCGAGCGAGATGACCGTCGCTGTCGGGTAATAGAGCGTGTAGATGGTGCTCGGGTCGGGCGTCGTGCCGAACTCGGGGTGGGTGCCGTCGAAGCGCGCCTGCAGCCACGCTTGGATGTACGCGTCGGTGATGTTGCCGATGTCGGCGGGGACGATCTGCGCGCTCGTGAGCGTGATGGGAGTCGCCGAAACGATCGCCCCGACCTTGTATTCGGACAGGCCGCTCCAATACATCGATGCGCCGACCTTCGAGGTGAAGTCCGTCAGCTCGGTCGCGTAGTCGAAGCCGGGGAAGAACACCGGCTGCACCTTCGGCGAAGTCAGCACGGCGCCGCCCTGATTCGCGGATTGAGGCGCGTCGATGGTGAACGCTGGATAGCTCACGCTCGTCTCGACCACGTTGATATCGGGTTGCACGACGGCATCGCTTCCGGCGTCGGGGACTCCGCTGTTGTCGCTTGAGCCGCAGGCCACGAGAAAGAGGACGACGAAGGGGACGTAGAGCGCACGCATGGGAACCTCGCGCGCGGCAGCTTACAGTCGCTCTTCGTCCGCGATGGGGAGTTTCGCTGGCGCCGGCAACTTCCGCTCGCGACGGTTTCGTCGATCGATTCGATCTGGACCTGGCGCTCGTGCCGCGGTCACTTGGCGCCGTCCGCCAACGTCGTCGTTGTCGTGGCTCAAAGCCAGCGACGACCTGGCGCCGCTTTTCCCACCGTTGGCGCCGAACCGAGACCGCTGAGGCATACGCTCACAGGCGTCACCAGGAGCAACGCCATGTCGCATTCGTCTCGCCCTGCACGTTTCTGCTCGATCGCAGCCGTCGCGCTCGTCGCGGCCGTGGGTTGCTCGTCGAATCCCGACGACGGAGCCGTCGCGTGGTCGTCCGAAGCGCTCACCATCCCGGCGTCGCTCTGCGGAAAAGCTGCCATCGCGACGATCGACGACATCCCCGCGTACCCAAACGATTGCGGCGACGTGAACGTGTGGTCCGACGACGGCCGCACGACGCAAACCGTGCCCGGACAAGGTACGGCGTGGGTGCAAACCGAAGGCGGCTACGGCTACCAGTGCACGGAGCTCGCGTCGCGCTACATGCACTTTCGTTTCGGCACGACGACGCACTGGGGAATCGCAGAAGCGAAGGACATGTGCGCGACGCATCCGACCGACGTGTCGAAGACGAGCTCACCGGTCGAAGGCGATTTGATGGTCTTCGCGGCGGGCGTTTGCGTCGGCGCTGCGGGTCACGTCGCGGTCGTGTCGAGCGTGACGAGCACGACGGCATCGGTCGTTCAGCAAAACGAAACGGCGAACGGCAAAGGCACCTACAACCGGACCTGCGCGTCTTGCTTTCTCCACGCCGCGCGCAACAACGTCTGCGGTGACGCGGCCAATGGGGCGCATTGTGGCGCCGTGAATGGATTCGGTGGAACGAGCGGCACACGCTACGTTTGCAACGACTACGCAGTCGCGTCGTCGACGGTTTGCGCCGACGGTTGCAACGTCTCGGACGCAGGCAGCGTGTGCGCAGCGCCCGATGCAGGCGATGACGCAAGCAGCAAGGACGATGCGAGCACCACGAAAGCACACGATGTCGCGCTCGCCCCGCCCGAGAGCGGCGCGGCGAGCGCAACGAACAGCGGGGGATGCTCGGCCGCGCCTCTCGACAAAAATCTCGACGCACGTGCAGCGCTTCTTTCGCTGCTCGGACTTTTCGTGCTCGTGCGGCGCCGACGCGACTAACCTAGGTGTGTGCTCGAAGGCACTCCCAGGGATTACGAACGGTGTCCGTTCGGGCGATTCACCATCACGCAGTCGTGTGTTTTGTGGTGCGCGTCGCCGACGCTCGCGGGCTGGCACATTTGGGGTCGGCCCGCAGTCGAAGAGACGGCAGTCCTTTTGCGTTTGATGTCGGCGTACACGCAAATGGAAACGCCGTTCGACGTCGTCGCCGACACGCGCGGCGTCGAGCTCGTCAACACGGCGGCGCTTCCGCTTCTCGTGTCGTGGGTGATTCACAATCGCGCCGAGCTCAAAAAACGAGTTCGTCTCCAAGCCAACGTCATTCAGCGAGACTCGATCGGCTTTCTGCTCGTCGGGATCATCGCTTCGGTTGGCGACACGCACCCGCTTCGTTCGTTCACCGATCCACTCGAAGCGTTTCGAACCGTGTCGCCGAAGGATGGTCCGGCGGTGTGCGAAGAGGTCGAATCGCTCGTCGCTCGCGCGCGCGGCGTTCCGCACGAGCTTCACACGCTGCGATCTCTTCTCGCCTCGAACACGGATGCACCGGCCCGCGACGCCGCACGCGTTCTCTCCACGTCGACACGCTCGCTCCAGCGCGTGCTCGAACGTCACGGCACCTCGTACCATGACGAACAAACGAACGCGCGCTTCGCGAAGGCGCAGGCGCTGCTTCGCGGGAGCGACATCAAGATCGCGCACGTCGCGTCGCGCGTGGGCTGGTCGACGCGCACGCTCACGAACGTGTTTCGTACGAAGACTGGTTTGTCGCCCGCCGACTGGCGGAAGACCACAACGCTATTCCGAACGTGAAGAACGTGACCCGGGACGCGACGCCACCGTTGATGTGGCCGATGACCCAATACTTCACCCTGGTCGAGCGTTCACAGGGTGTGCGAATCGTCGCCGTCATATTTGCCGCCGTCGTGGTCGCCTGTGCCCACCCTTCCGCACACGCGCCTAGCCCACCCTTGGCGAAGGCGGTTTCAGCGCCCGCCGTCGCGGAAGCCCCGGAGGAGGTCAGCTACCCCCTCGCGCCCTATCAACCCAACTGGCCCGAGCCGAGCCCGCCCAAGGTCTACGTGACGATGACCGTGAACGAGGGACCGGGATCGCTCGAGCGCGTGGCGATCGAGCGCGTCGCGCAGGTTTGCTTCCTGGGTTCTTTGTCACCCGGCCTCACCGCCAAGGTGACGATGACGATCGACACACGGGCCGACGGTACGACCGAAGGCCTGAGCGTCGAGGGCGCGAGCACGGAGCTCGGGCTGTGCTTGTCGCAGGGCCTCGCAAAGCTGCCACTTCACGAAGAGGGGACGAATCAGCGCGTGGTCGTGATTCTCGACGCCAGCGTCACCGTTTCCTGAAGCGCCATACCGACGAGATGCGCTCTGCTACGCTGCGGGCAGTGCGGTTGATGGTGGGCCTCTGTGCGACGCTCGTCGCGGCGACCGCGCACGCGGGGCCGCTGGCCTTCATCGCGGACGAGGAGCGCAACCAGATCGATGTCATCGACACCGCTAACGATACCGTCGTGGGGACGGGCATCTCGGTCTATCCGATGGGCGCGCCCACCGGTGTCACGCTGTCTCCGGATGGCAAGACGCTCTACGCCACGCTCGACGGCACGATGGGCTCGCTCGCCATCATCGACGCAGTCGCACTGATGCTGGTCGGCACCGTGACCGTAGGCGCGAGCCCGTATGCGGCGGCGCTTTCGCCAGACAGCGCGTTCGCTTACGTGTCGAATGCCAAGGACGACACCGTGTCGATCGTCGACACGGCAGCGCGGGCGGTCGTGGCGGTCGTACCGGTGGGGCAGAGTCCGCAGGGCATCGTCGTGACGGCCGATGGAACGCGCGTGTATGTCGCCAACAAGGTCTCGAACACGATCTCGGTCATCGACGCCGCGTGCCGCACCGTGACGAGCACCGTGACTGTCGCGGGTGTGCAGCCCATGGCGATGACGCTCACGCCCGATGCGCAAACCATCTACCTCACGGGTGTGAGCTCGAGCGCTCTCGTGGGGCTCGACATCGCGACGGATACAGTCTCCGCGCCGATCATGGTCGGGACATATCCGGCGGCGATCGCGATTACGCCCGATGGCACGCATGCGTACGTCGCCAACGCAAACGACGGGACGGTGAGCGTGGTGGATCTTACGGCGGCGAAGGTGAGCGCTACCATCAACGTAGGCGCGATCCCCGACGGCGTCGCCGTGACGCCCGATGGGACACAGACCCTCGTGACCAACGCGAACGGCGACTCGCTGTCGGTCATCGACACCGCGAGCAATCAGGTCACCAATACCCTGATGAAGGTAGCGATCTTCCCTGCCGGAATCGTCGTCACACCCCTCCCCCATGGGCCTTCCGACGCTGGCGTTGGAACGTGTGCCTCGGACGGAGGAGACGCAGGGCTATCGGACGCCACCACCGACGTGGGCGCGGACGAAGATGCGTCGACGCACGAAGCGAGCTCGTCAGGGTGTGGGTGCCAATCCGCCGGGCAGCCCGGCCCGCGCAACGGATGGGTGCTTGCGCTCGGGTTGTCCTTCCTCGTTCAGGGTCGTCGACGACAAAGGCGCTAAAGGATCGACGCCTTCGCGGCGAGCTCCGCCCGCGAACGGATCCCGAGCTTCCGGAACACGCTCTGGAGCTGATTGGCGACCGTACGCACCGAGCAATGCCTCGCTTCGGCGATCTCGTTGTTCGATTTGCCCGCGAGCGCGAGAAGCGCGACCTCGCGCTCGGCCGACGTGAGGTCGCCCGCCTTGTCGGCATCGTCCACGTCGAACGAGAGGATGGCGACCGTCTGTCCATCGCCCGAGTACTCGACGCGGAGGTTCTTCGGCGTCGCTTGTGTCGCGCTCGGCGGGGGCATATCGGCGGTCGGCGGCTCCGTCGTGGGCTTCTTCGGATCGTTCACGCGCTCACCTTGCTGCGCGCGGGCGCCGTTCGCGCACGCCACACGCGAATGAGCTCCACGCGGCTCTTCGCGCCGAGCTTGCCGCCCGCGGTCGAGAGGTGCATCGCCACAGTCGAAGGGGCGATGCCGAGCTCGTACGCGATGAGCTTGTTCGCGTGCCCCTGCGCGGCATACGCGACGACCTGCGCCTCGCGCGGCGAGAGCTCCGCGAAGGCAGGCACCTGAGGATCGTTTCGCACGGCGACGATGTAGCGCTTGCCGTCATGATCGAAGTGGTCGAGGAGCGTCCAGCGGCCGGAGACGAGCGCTTTCCACGCTTCGACGGCACCTGGCGGATCGGCGTGGCGCGAGCTCCCGCGCGCGCGTGACATCGACTTCGCCGCCTCCTTCAGCGCATCGAGCGACGTGTCAGCTTGATCGCCAGCGTGCTCGACGCGTCCACCCGGCGTGAGCACCGTGTCGGCGTCGCTCGGAGCGCTCGTGCGCCTGCCACGACGAAGGCGCATGCCCGCCGCCATGTGCGCGGCGACGCGGCTCCACGCGACGGCTTCCGCCCGCTTGACCCCGGTGATCTCGGGAAGAGGAGCACCCACGAGGCAACCCAGGAGCGTCGACGAGTGAGCGGTGGGGGGCTCGGTAGCGGCCACGCTCATGAAGTCGACGATGCCGAGGGGCGCGAGAAATCTCTGATGCATGTCGAGCTCACGGACGCGCTTGCCCATCTGGAGCCGACTGCTCATCGTCGAGCACGTCGCGCGGCCCCCGACGGCAGCCGTGGCGTCCTTGATGAAGCGGTAGGTGATGTCGTTCGACACCTGGGCTTCGAGCATTCGCAAAGCCTCGAGCGCCCCATCCGGCGTGCCGCGCGCAACGGGCGACGAGACGTGCACCCGCTCGCCATCCACCTCGTAGAACATGCCGCAGGTACCGAGACCATGATCGAGCCCTGCACGGGCCGCCCGGTCGACGAGGCGCGCGAGCCACGTGCCGTCATCACCGTCGAGGCGATATGCCGCCTCGATGACGCTGACCAAATCCCCGTGTGACGCTACCGCCATCGATTGCTCACGCCGACGATACCACGCGTGGATGGTTGGCGCCTTCGCGGCGCAGTAGGCAATTGACCGTGCCAACAGGCACGGTCAATGACTCTTGCTGGGAAAGGCGGCGCAGCCCCCTGTTACCAATTGACCGTGCCAAAGGCACGGTCGATGACTCTTGCTGGGAAGGCAGCGCAGCTGCCGTTCCCAATTGGTCGCACGAGGCTAGGCATTTCGACTATCAGGACATGTCGCACATGTCTCCGCAGGTTCGAGAGCTCTGCGACTTGGTGATCCGCTGGGTGCATCTCATCGCGGGCATCATGTGGATCGGCAACTCGCTCCTCTTCAACTGGCTCGACCGCAACCTCGAGAAGCCTTCGAACCCCGAGCCTGGCTATCAAGGCAAGATCTGGCTTCTGCACAGCGGCGCGTTCTACGACGTCGACAAGAAGCTCCTGCGCCCGCACGAGATGCCGAAGACCCTCCACTGGTTCAAGTGGCAGAACTTCACCACGTGGACGAGCGGCATCCTCCTTCTCTTGGTCGTCTATTACGCCGGCGGCGGCGCCCTGCTCATCGATCCGAGCGTGCGCGCGCTCGGGACGACCATCGCCATCGCGATCAGCCTCACGTTCATCGTCGTCTCGTGGTTCGTCTACGATCTCGTCTGGATATCGCCCCTGGCGAAACGGCCGCTCCTCGCTTCGACGATATCGCTGCTCTACATCGGCGCGGTCGCCTACGCGCTGACGACGATCTTCAGCGGACGCGCGGCCTACATCCACGTCGGCGTGATCCTCGGCACACTCATGACGGGCAACGTCTGGTTCGTCATCGTGCCTTCGCAGCGGGAGCTCGTGAGGGCGACGATCGAAGGCCGCGAGCAAGACGCTTCGATCTCGCTCCGCGCCAAAGAGCGCTCCATCCACAACAACTACATGACGTTCCCGTTGCTCTTCATGATGGTGAGCAACCACTTCCCGATCACGTACGCGGGACGGCATGCGTGGAGCGTCCTCTGCGTCCTCTCGCTCGGCGGCGCGCTCGTTCGTCACCTGATGAACGTGCGGTTCACGTACAAACCGTGGCTACCCATTGCAGCCGTCGTGGTGACGGCGACGCTCGGCGCGCTCTTCTTCCTCACACGACCCGAGCATGCCACGACGAGCCCGACGACTTCCGGTGAGAAGGTCGCCTTCCACACCGCCCTTGGCGTGATTCACGAGCGTTGCCAGCCGTGCCACAGCGCGCAACCCACCGACGACGTATGGAAGAACGCGCCAGCGGGTGTGATGCTCGACACCCCCGAGCAAATCAAGCGGCTCGCACCGCGCATCAAGGAGCGCGCGGTCATCTCCCGCACGATGCCGCTCCAGAACAAGACCGGCATCACCCAAGCCGAACGGGATCTCATCGGCGATTGGATCGACCAGGGCGCCAACTGAATGAGGTCGGTTCAGTGGCGCAACGCTTCGAAGAGCGGCACGAACGTGACGGCCGAGACGAGGCCGAGCGCCAAGAGCCACAGCAGGCTGCGAAGCACGATCATCGTGACCGACGCTTGTTGGCCGATGACGCCCCTCGGCAACTTGGCGTACGCATACGTGATGTCTGGCCGGGAGTCGTAGACGATCACGTCCTCGGCGACGAGGCGGACGTGCCTCTCGACGCTGCGATAGCCAGACTCGTCGGCCACGACCTCCGCTCGCACGTGCACCTCCGCGCGGTCGCAACCTTCGCGGGACCCTTCGGCGACCCGGGCTGCGATCGACGACAGGTCGATCCGAGGCTCGTCGATGCGACCCTTCGCGATGTTGCAAGCGACCCATCCCTCTGAACCGTGGTCGAGCAACGCGTCGACAGTGGTCGTCGCGACGAGCCGATCGGCCTCGGGTGCCTTCACCCGGAACGGCAAGAGGTGGAGCACCATGCCGCTGCCCGTACGACCCGCGAGGCCAATCATGGCCGTCGCGTGCCACAAGCCAACCGCGCCTTGCCCTACGGCGACGACGCCTATCGCGCCTTGACCGATGCAAAGGATCCCGCGCGCGAGCTGCCCGACGGCGATGACGCCGAGCGAGAGCTGCCCGATGGCGATCACCCCAACGGCGACCTGTCCAACCGCGAAGAACCCCGGCTGGTCTGGATCGGTCGAGAGCAATCGCATCGGCCCAGTCTACGTCACATGCACGTCGACGCGTCCACGCACGTCGCCGAGGTGCATGCGACCCCGCCGTTGCATGTGTCGAAGAAGACCGCGCAGTACGTCTCACACCACGCGTTGGCACACGTCACGGTGCCATTGCACGATGCGTATCCCGAGCAACAGATCGTGCTCGCGTCCGCGGCGCTGGTCACCTCGCCGGCGCACGCGAAGCTGCCTTGGCATTGGACGTCGCACGTAGCACCCGCACAGTTGACGTCTTGCGAGCACGCGCTGACGCCGCACGTGATTGCGCACGAGCCCGCCTCGCAGTCGACGTCACCCGTGCAGGCCGAATAGCCCGAGCAATCGACGGTGCAGGCGCTGCCGCCACACGAGACCGTTTGGCTGCACGCGTAGTCGCCCGAGCATTCAATCGCGCAGCTGCTCGCTTTCGTGCAGTCGATGTCGTCGCCGCACGCTTGAAAGCCGCCGCACCCCACCGCGCACGGGATGTTCGGCGGGCACGTGATTGGATTTTGGCACGCTTGATAGCCGCTGCAGTCGAAGGCGCACGTGCCGCCGTCGAGGCATGTGCCGCCGGCATCGGCACACTCTTTTGCGCACAGCGCCTCGTAATTGACCGAATAACCATCGGGGGCATCGAAGGCCGCGTCCGCTGCGTCGCCTCCATCAGGTGTGCTCGACATCGCGTCGAGCGCCGCGTCGCTCGCGCTCGTGTCGGGCTCGCCCGTATCGTCGAGCAACCCGCTCTCGTCGAGGCCGCAGGCGCCCGCGAGTGTCGCGAAGAGGGAGACGAGCACAACCCGCCGCATCCTCGAAGGATAGTGCATCATGCGCGCCGAGGAGCGGATTAGGACATGGTCGCGCGCACGTTCGACGACCTCGTGATCGGTGCGGGAATGGGCGGGTTGACCGTGAGCGCGTTGCTCGCGGCGCAAGGTCGCCGTGTGCTCGTGGTCGAAGCGCATGACGTGCCGGGTGGGTACGCCCACACGTTCGAGGTCGGCCACTACCGCTTCTGCGCGCAGGTTCACTACATCTTCGGCTGCGGCCCCGGCGAGCCCGTGCATGAGCTCTTGCGTCGCACCGGTCTCGACGAAGCGGTGCGCTTTCACAGGCTCGATCCCGAAGGCTTCGATCACATCGTCGTCGCAGGCGAGCGCTACTGCGTTCCGAACGGTCTCGATAAGTTCCGTGACCGGCTGACGCGCACCTTCCCGGCCGCAGCAGAGCCCATTCGTCGCTACTTCGACGTCGTCATCGCCATCGGTCGCGAGCTCGACGCGTTGCCCAAGACCGTCGGCCTCCGCGATCTCGTCACCGCTCCCTTTCGCTTTCCGCGTTTGTTGAAGTACCGGAGCTGGACGCTCGGGCGACTCTACGAAGCGCTCCGCATGCCCACTCGGCTACGAACGATCCTCGCGGGGCAATCGGGCGACTACCTGCTTCCTCCGAGCGAGGTGTCGCTCCTCCTACACGTCGCCCTCGTGCGCGCCTACGATCGCGGGGCGTACTATCCCGAGAAGCACTATCGGCACTTCATCGAAAGCGTCGCATCGTACGTGAAGGCGCAGCCCGGATGCGATCTCTTGCTCGAGACCGAGGTCGACCGCATCCTCGTTCATCGAGGCCGTGTCACGGGCGTGCGCACGAGAGGCGGCGATACGTTCTACGCCGAGCGTTACGTCTCCAACGTCGACCCTCGTCGAACCGCGACCCTCATCGGAGAGCAATCGCTACCGAGACGTTGGCTCGACAAGCTCTCCTACGACTATTCGTCGGGCAACCTCACTCTCTACCTTGCCGTGCGCGGTCTGGACTTGCGCGACCACGGCTTTGGCTCGCACAACGTGTGGCATTACCCTCACGACGACATCGACGCGATGTATCGGCGTCAAAATCTGTCCCACGACTTGAGCGATCCGTGGCTCTTCATGTCGACGCCCACGTTGCACACGAGCGAACCCGGCTTGTGCCCGAGCGGGGAACAAATCCTGGAGCTCGCGACGAGCGCGGATCACGCGTGGTTCAGGGCGCTTCGCGACCGTGATCGCCGCGCCTACAACGTCGAGAAGAAGCGCCTGCGTGAGCGGATGATCGCCGTGGTTGAAGAACGCTATGTCCCTGGCTTGAGCAAACACATCGCGGTGGTTGTCATGGGAACACCGACGACCAACGAGCGCTTCTGCGCGGCACCGTTCGGCAACGCCTATGGAGCCGCGCTCACGCCCAAGAACGTGGGGCTTGGTCGCGTGCCGAACGAGACCCCGTTCGACAATCTGTGGCTCGTGAACGCAACCGCGGGGTTCCCGAGCATCGGTGGGACTGTGAAGTCGGGAATCGATCTCGTGGCGAAGCTCGAATGAGCGTCCGTCGTGTCATCGAGTGGACCGTGGCCGTGGCGCTGCTCGCCGCTCTCACGCTTGGGATGTTTTACCCGCTGCTGTCGCAGGTCGTTCACGGCGGAACGCCACGCTGGCTCGAAGGTGATGTGGCCGAGGAGTACTGGCCCGACCTCGTCGTCTTGTGCCGTGGTCTCGCGGAGCACCACATCCCGCGCTGGCTCCCGCTCGAGCATGGTGGCGTGCCCTTCTACGCCGACCCTCAGGCTGCGGTGTACTACCCGCTCAACCACGCGATTTGCGCCTTCGCGGGACCCTCGCCGTCGGTGCACTGGGCCGATGCGCGCGTCGTCGTGCACTTTCTCATCGCGGGCGTTTGCATGACGCTCTTTCTCTCGCGCGAGAACGTCACTCTCCCGTGTGCGGTCGTGGGTGGGGCGCTCTTCGAGCTCTCTCCCTATTTCCGACACAATTGGGAGCTCAACCTCACGTGGGGCTTCGCGTACTTCCCGCTCGTGCTCCTCGCAATTCGCGAGGCGTGCCGTCGCCCAACGCTGCTGCGAGGCTCATTCGTGGGGGTCGCCCTGGCGCTCCTCGTAAGCGTCGGCAGCCCTCCCTCTACGTTCTTTGCGCTCCTCGGCGTCTCGTTTTTCGCGTGTTACGTGCTCGTCGCGGCGTTTCGCGACGGAACACCCGCTCGCGCGCTCGCGCTCGCATTCGCCTTCGCGTTGCTCACGGCCGCGTGCCTCCTGCCCATGATGCTGCTTCCGACGTGGGAGCTCACCAAACAATCGGTCCAGACAGGCCACGACTACCTCACGACGTCCGAGGGAGGGGCTTCGGTGCGGGACATGTTGGGCGTCCTTCTTCCTTCGCTGACCGATCACTACTACGTGGGCGTGCTCACGCTCGCGCTTCTGCCACTCGCATTTCTCGGACCGAAGCCATTTCGTCTGCGGTGGTTTTTCCTCGGGCTGGCGGTGTTTGCGGCGTTGATGATCGCGGGAGCCAACACGCCGTTCTATCGCCTCGCGTACAGCGTCGTGCCCGGCGTCTCGCTCTTTCGCGATCCCACGCGATACAGCTCACTCTACGGAGCGTCGATGGCCGTCCTTGCGGCGGGTGGGCTCGACGCGCTCTTGAATGGTGAGCTCTCTCGCCGGGTGAGGCAGCGCTGGGTAGCGGCGGCGATGACCGCGGCGCTCGTGGGAGTCGTCTTCGGTCTCGTGCCCCCCCTCGATCCACTCACGCGCGGCTCGGGTCTCGTGCGGGCTGGGGCGGTGCTCGCATTGGGGATCGTGGCGTCGCTCGTCGCTCTACGCCTCCCGAAGTGGGGGCAAGCGTGGATGCTCTCCGTCACCATCGGCGCTCTCTCTACAGCGGATCTCTTCCCTTACCTTCCAGATGAGCGGCACACGCGGCCGTGGCCTGTCGCGGAAGGGCACGCCACCGAGGAGGCGTTGCGCGCGCTCGCTCCCGAGCTCGCCCACTTCCGCACGTACGACGAGTTCGGGGTTGGGATGCGCTCCGGCTCACGCTACGAGCAGCGCGACATGCGCGGCTACCAGGATCCGCTCTCCATCGGTCGCTACCAAAAGATGCTTGGGCTCCTCGACGTCACACCGGCCTTGCTCGAGATGTTCAACGTCCGCTGGGTTCTCTACGGCCCTCACTACGCGTTCGGCGACTGGCATCATTTCCTGCCCGATCCTGCGCGCGGCTCTTGGGCCGTACTTCGCTGGCCGCACATCTGGGAGCTCCCGAGCGCGTTGCCGGACGCATTCTGGATGGACGGCGCCGAAGTCGTCGACGACCGGGACGCTGCACTCGAGCGCCTCGCGGCTGTCACACCTTCGCCGGCCATCGTGATGGAGAGGGCGGATGTTCAAGGCCTCGCGCCTTCGCAGCGACGAGAAGGCGTTGCAGTCCCGACGCCGACGGGCGCGTACGTCCCGTGTGAAGCAACCGTCGCGGGTGAGTCCGTGAGCATCACGGTGGACGCGCCGCGACCGGGCTTCGTTCTCGTCAACGAGATTTATTACCCGGGGTGGGTCGCGACGGTGGACGGAGCGCCTGCTTCGATCCTTCGTGCCAACGCGTTGGTTCGTGCCGTCTGGGTCGAAGGGGGCAAACATCGCATCGTGATGGAGTTTCGTCCGTGGCAACCGAGGGTGCTCGAGCCGCTCGCTCTCGTGGCGCTCGGATCCTTGCTCGCGTTTGCGTTCGCCCGAACGCTCATCGCACGGCGGACCCGGGAAACGTGACGCTGCGTTACGCTCGGAGCTGCCCGAGAATTGCCCGCACGTGGCATCCAAGCTCGGTGAAGTCCCGTTCGTGCGAGGTGTCGGTGACGAGCGGGCCCTCGAGGCGCCAGAGGAAGGCCGCGCCGTAGCCGAGCTGCTTGGCGTTGTAGAGGTAGTGCGTGAGCGCGCGTTGCTCCGCGAGCGGAGCGTCGACGATGCCGCACTCGCCGGCGATGAGCGGCAGCGTGCCGTCGGTAATGCGACGATCGCCGGTGGCGGCCGCGAGCTCTTCCCTCGACGGCAAGCCACCCTTCGGGTGGTAGACGTGCACGTCGACCGCATCGATTCCCGGCTCGGCGCGAAAGAGCTGCGGGAGATAAACGTGGTAGGTGCCCGTCGTGATCATCGCGCCTGGCATCGCCGCGCGTACGGCGTCACCCACGTGGCGGATGGATCGGCCGAGCACGTGCCACGGCACGCTCTCGCCTGCGCGCACGCAGTTCGGCGAAAGCGCTTCCGGCTCGTTCACGATCTCGACCCCGAACGTCACCGCCGGATCGAGCTTCTCTGCCAAAGGGGCAGCGACGCATTCTGCAAAGCTCGCACATGCGTCGGCATCGCTGAGAATGGCGTGCGTGAGCGCGTCCCCCTCCCGCTTCCAGGAGTTGCCGTCGAGCAGCGTCCAGTACACCCGCAACCCGAGGAGCCGCGCGCACTCCTGCAGCACCGCCACGCCTTCGATGAGCATCGGGTGCGGTCGCTTGGGGCGACCACCTTCGGTGACGATGCCCTCTCCGTTTTCGCAGAGCCACACGCGCACCGCGCTGAAGCCGAGATCGGCGGCCTGGATCATGGGGAGATACGCCCGCAGCGCCGCGAAGTCGCACGGCCACGTGGGGCGCAGCTCGTTCGGCGCAAGATCGTGACCGTAGGCGCCGTCGAGCCACGGAAGGTTGATCCCGAACAGCGGCGGCGATCCTGCGTCGGCGATTGGCGAGGTCATGACCCCGTCAGTTGTCGTCGACCACGATCGTGTTGCCGGCCGTGGCTCCGCCAACCGTGCGGGATGCGCGATCGGGTACGCGGAGAGCGATGATGCCCGAAGCAACGTTCTCGCCACGGAGAGCACTAGCGAGCATGCCGGCGTTCCATTCGTCGTCCCAGGCGTAGTTGAAGCTGTTGCACGCGACGCAGCGTTTCTCGAGCCCCTCGCGGACGATGTCCCGCGCGAGGTCCGAGGAGAGCGCGGCGATGAGCGAGTCGTTCTTGATGTTCCTGCCCTGGTGCCAGCAGAGGTAAAAGCCGTGGTCGCTGAAGCCGATGAACTTCTGCGGGATCTTGCAGCCGTTGATCGGCCGGTATCGCTTGCCCTTTCGGGCGTAGAGCTCGAAGTGATCGAGCAGCTGCTCCTTTTGATTGAACCAGGTGCCCGTCGCCGCGCAGTCCTTCTCGATGTGTACGAGCTGCGCGTGGGCGGCCTTCTCCTGCTCCGGCGTCATCTGCATGTGTGCGGTCTCGGGGACGACCTCGACGTGGGAGAAGCCGCAATACGCGTAGCGCTTGCCACCGATCGATTGCAGGTGCTTGAAGAGATCGTAGAGCTCGAGCGCGTTGTCGCGCTGCATCACCGTGTTGGTGCCCCACTGGATCTTCGTCTCCGAGAGCCACTGCAGCGTGCGCTCGGTGCGCTTGAAGGTCCCCTGACGCTGGCGGATGAAGTCGTGGGACTTCTCGAGACCATCGACGGAGACGGTCATGCACTCGAGCTGCGAGAGGAAATCGAGCTTCTCACGCTTGATGAGCGTGCCGTTCGTGACGAGCTGCACCTTGATGCCGAGCGAGAAAGCGTGGGCGAGGATCTCGTAAATCGCAGGATGAACGAACGGCTCGCCGCCCGAGAACGAGATGGTCTCGATGCCGACCTCGCGCGCTTCGGTGAGCCCGCGTTTGCAGAGCTCCTTGTCCATGAAGATCGCCTCGGAGGGGCGACGGCACATCTGGCAGGTGAGGTTGCAGTACTCGCTCAGCGCGACGTCCATGCGAACGTAAGAGCTGAAGAGGACCTCCTTTCCGCAGGTCGAGCAGGTCTCGCGCTCGAGGGCCTCGCGGCCGCTCATCGTGTGGCACACGTCAGCCCCGCACACGCAACGCCGCGTCTTCGGGCTCATACGAGGACCGCGTCCGCGTCGGTGGTCTTGGCCGTCACGAAGGGAGTCGCCGTGCTTCCGAGAGCGCGGTCGGCAGTCTCCACGTCCGAGCACGCCGCGAGGCAACCGGGGCAACGCGCCGTGAGCCCGAGGATATTCAGCTGCTTCTGGATGGGCGAGTGCCAGACGTCGCCGATACGGTCCTTGTAGACGTTGCCCATCTTGTCGGTTCGCATGAAGAAGCACGGAAACACATCGCCGCGCCAATCCACCAAAAGGAACTTGGACGGGAGGTAGCAGCCTCCGGCCGGGATGGGGCGCTCGCCTTCGATGAGGTAGCCGGGGATCGCCGGGAAGAGCGACTCGGTGTAGATGCGCACGTTCCGCGACGTGGCGTACGCCCGCACCTCGTCCAATCGACGCTCGAGCTCGGCGCGCTGCGACTCGCGGTACTTGCGGAGGAGCGAGAACCTGGGGATGTCCTTGTCGGGGCCCGAGATCTCGGTTTGGAACGGCTGGTACGACACCTCTTTGACGCCGAGCTCCACGGCGAGATCGACGAGGTGCGTGAGCGTCTCCAGTGTCTCGCGCATGATGACGCCCGAGAGGCCCACGCGGATGCCACGGGCGCGGGCTGAGCGCACCGTGTGCACCGCTTTGTCGTAGACGCCTTCACCGCGTAGCTCGTCCTGCACGGGCTGGGGTCCGTCGATGGAGACGTGAAGCTGGACCGACGGCGTCTTCGAGAGGCGCTCGAGGTGCGCGTCGGTGATCATCGTCCCGTTGGTGACCACCTCCTGCGTGGTGTACCCGAGACCGTGAGCGTGCTCGACGACGTCGAGGAAGTCTTTGCGCATGAACGACTCGGCACCGCACGGAATGAACGTGCGAGCCCCGAGCGCGTAGGCATCGGAGAGAAGCTGCTTGGCGAGATCGAAGGGGACGCCGTGCTCGCGGAGCTCCCACACGCTGCACATCTTGCATTGGAGGTTGCAGTACACGGTGAGCTCGACGGCGAGTTGCTCGAGCGGACGTGACAGCGCCCAATGCGGCTTGGGAGGCTGCATCATGGTCGGTCCTCGGCGGAATCGCTCGTGCCATGGACCTGCCGGCGCCCGTGCGCGAGCACTTGGTCGATGTCGTTGGCGTGGCCGTTCTTCACCCAGCAGCCGCGCTCCTCGTCGTGCACGTACCACCGAAGGTCCGTGCGGACTCGGTCGGCCAAGAGCTTGTCGTCCGGGTATTTGTCCATGAAGTAGATCGCGTTGCGCACGTAGCTGTCATACGTGGGCTCGATCGTGCGGACCTCGCACCGAAAGGGATCGCGTGGGTGCGAGTCCTCGATGTGAAGGACCTTCGCGCCGATGGCTGCGACCACCTCGTAGCCAGCTTTGTTGAGGCGGTAGCCGAACTCGATGTCCTCCATGCCCCAGCCGACGAACGATTCGTCGAAGGTGGGAGTCACCGGCCCGCGGGTAATGGAGAAGTTGCACGAGTAAACGAAGAACCAGGGCGTCGGGTGGGCTGCAATGCCTCCGCCTTCGGGCCCGATGTCGGCGACGCGATCGTCCGCCTCGGAGTCGGCATAATCATCCCATGAGACGTGGAGTCGCGCCGTGTTGCCGGCGCTCGCTCGCTCACGCGGTGCGAACGCCCGGTGGCGATAGCCGATTGCGATGCGTGGTCCGCGTGCATCGGCGTGCGCCGCGAGGTGACGGGTCACGAAGTCGGGCGCGACGAGCACGTCATCGTCGACGAAGATGATGACCTCGCCCACCGCGCGCGCGATGCCGAGGTTACGCGCCTGGCCCGCGCGGAAACCTCGGTGCTCCTGGTGTGCGTACACCACGGGCAAATGCTCGGTGAACGAGCGAACGACGTCGGCGGTGCCATCGGTGGACCCATCATCGCAGACGACGACGCGCGCCAACTGCGCACCCTGCGTCATGAGACAGCGAAGCAGCTCTGCGAGCCGCTCCGCACGGTTGAAAGTCGGAATGACGACCGTGGCTCTCATGCGCTGGCCAATCTATCATGAGGCGTCTGGACGAGTGTGACGGAGAAGCCCGCAAGGGCCACAGCACGTTCGACCTCGCGGATCGCATCATCGAGGACCACCACCGCGTCGAGGCGAAGGTCACGCGCTCGAATCTCGGCAAGACACCGAGGCACACTTGCAGCGCGCCCGGGAGCCACGATCAGTCGCGCGCTCGATGGGATCCCTGCCTCGCGGAGTCGCTCGATCCCGAGCAAGAAGCTCGCGAACTGCCCCGTCGACGCAGTGACCGCGTCGTATGCCGCCTCGTCGAACGCCACGATCTCGATCACGGCGCGGTCGAGCCCGGCACTTTGTGCGTCATGCGCGACGCCGTCCGCGGCAAACGGGAGCGCCATGGTCTCGGTCGTGATGACGCTGATGCCGCTGGCCTTTGCTGCGCGAAGCAGCTCGAAGAACCCGGGGTGTTGAGCGGGCTCCCCGCCCACCAGGTAAAGCCGACGCGCACCCACCTTGTTGGCGTAAGCGAGCCGGTCGAGGAGATCGTATGTCGACAGCCCCCCCGGTTGGCAACGATGGAGCGTGCGATGGAAGGCGCATGCGAGCGGACAAGCCCCGCCCATTTCGATGCCGACGGTCTCGGG
>Ga0302326_10003196_pt1 | contig 38811 bp, 36 predicted proteins | sample Palsa_T0_3_FD_202264 | JGI IMG/M metagenome (GOLD analysis project Ga0302326, IMG submission 202264) | Peat permafrost microbial communities from Stordalen Mire near Abisko, Sweden - Palsa_T0_3 | ecosystem: Environmental > Terrestrial > Soil > Palsa > Peat permafrost | place: Sweden: Abisko... | reverse complement strand
GACAACGGCACTCCGGCTTACCGCAGCGGCCGCTGATGGTGGTTATCGAACCGCTGCGAAAATCTCCCAGATCGACGATGCGGGACAGAATAGCGGCCCGCTGCTGTTCGAGCGCAAGCAGAGACTCCGGCAAATGGCACCTCCAATCCTAACGTATCAATACGTAAGGAAAAGAGCCACAAAAAAAGGAGCCGCCCTCCCCGCCACTTTCATGTCGCACACCCCAGACCTTTCTTGCGGCGCGGGGAGGCGGCCTCCGGCTCGCCTTGGCGGAGACGGCGGACGGCGCGCAACTGTGCCTCTAAAGAGGGTTCAAAAACGCCGAGGATGAGATCTTTGGTTTGGTCATTCATGGAGGGCTCCGGAGCACAGGGCTCAGGAGTTTTAGTATAGTCCTATTCACAAGGAAAAAGAAAATGCCTTCTGGACTATTAAATCATATCGGATTTACTCGCCGTGTAAGTCCCTTGACTTTATGTCAAATAGAGATCTGTGCGGCCGGTTGTTCCGATTGCGCGGCGGCCGACAGGTCGACGCCTTCCCAGCGCGCCACCACCGCCGCCGCCATGCAGTTGCCGAGCAGGTTCACCGATGTGCGCGCCATGTCCATCAGCGCGTCTGCGCCCAGCAGCAGAGCGACTCCTGAGAGCGGCAGGCCGAACGATGCCAGCGTGCCCGCCAGGATCACCAGCGATGCGCGCGGCACGGCGGCTACGCCTTTGCTCGTCAGCATCAACGTCAACATCATGAGGATCTGCTGGCTTAGCGCCATGTGAATGCCCGCGGCTTGCGCCACGAAAAGCGAGGCCATGGAAAGATACAACGTGCTGCCGTCCAGGTTGAAGCTGTAGCCGGTGGGCAGCACGAACGCGACAATGTGTGCCGGGACGCCCATCAATTCCATATTTTCAAGCGCCAGAGGCAGCGCGGCTTCGCTGGACGCCGTGGAAAATGCCAGAATAAATGGCTCCCGAGCTGCGCGGATAAAGGCCCGCAGCGGAATTCGCGCGATGGTCGCCACCGCGCCCAGTACGACGAAAACGAAGATCGCGAGCGTTCCGTACAACGTGATTATCAGCTTGCCGAGTCCCAGCAGAACGCCCAGGCCCTTGCTGCCGATGGTGCTCGCCATGGCCGCGCCCACGCCAATAGGCGCGAGATACATCACGTATTTGGTATAGCGGAACATCACCTCCGATAACGATTTACAAAACGTCACAACGGGAGCGGCTTTGGAACCGATGGCCGCGCACGCCGCGCCGAAAATAAACGCGAATACGACAATCTCCAGCACGTCGCCCTTGGCCATGGCGTCGATCACACTGGCTGGAAACGTGTGCTCCAGTGTGCCGGAGAACGTAGGTCCGGCTTGAGGCAATCCGGTTTCGCCAGCCGCTCGTTCCAGCGTCATCCCTTCGCCCGGCCGCACCAGATTCACGGCGAACAATCCAAGCACCAGCGCGACGGTAGTCAGAACCTCGAAATAAACGATGGCTTTGATTCCGATCCGGCCCATGGTCTTGACACTGCCGGTGCCCGCGATGCCGTAGACCAGGGTACTGAAGATGAGAGGCGCGATGATGGATTTAATTAGGCGCAGGAACACGTTGGCTAGCGCGGCCATCCACTCCGCTTTGCCGACGTCCGGAAAAGCCGCGCCCAAGGTGGCGCCCAACAGCATAGCGATGAAGATCCAGGTGGTCAGCGAAAGTCTCCTCACCGGGCCTTTTCTCACCTTTCTCCCCACTTCAGCTTTTGCCGCAGCACGTCGAAGAAAAACATTCTTGGCGGACGGATCAAATAGACCTGATGCTCCGAACTCCGGCAGACGACGCGATCGTTCTCAATGAGCGGCTCGCCCACCTGCCCATCCACGGTGAGGTACGCTTCCTTGCGCGGCGCTTTGCAAACGATCTCGATCACGCTGGTGTCGGGCACGAGCACCGGCCGGTTGGTAAGCATGTGGGGGCACACCGGAGTGATGCAGATGGCTGCGACGGAGGGAAACAAAATCGGTCCGCCAGCCGAGAGCGAATACGCCGTTGAACCAGTGGGTGTGGAAACGATGAGGCCGTCCGCTTTAAAGGTGCTGACGTACTGGCCGTCCACGTAGGTCTCCAGGTCGATCATGCGCGCGATCTGCGTTTTGCCGATGACGATGTCGTTCAACGCTTCGTAGGACGCGAAAGTCTGGCCGTCGCGGCGCACTTCACCATGCAGCATGCGCCTGGGAACTACGCGTTGCTCGCCGCAAAGCGCGCATTCCAACTCAGGGTAAAGCTGGTCCAGAGTAATGGCGGTGAGAAAGCCTAAGCCGCCGAGGTTCACGGGAAGGATCGGGATCTCACGTCCCGCCACCGCGCGGGCAGCGGCCAGCAGCGTGCCGTCGCCGCCCAGCACGATCATCAGCTGCGCGCCTTCGGGAACCTGTTCGCGGTCGAACCCGTCGCTGCTGCCCAGATAGCGCGCGGACTCATGATCCAGCCGTGTTTCGATGCCGCGCTCCTTCCACCACGCCACCAATTCCGCCACGATGCTGGACGCTTGCAGGATGCCGGGCTTCGAGATCACGCCCACTACCTTAATGTCGGGCATGCAAGAGGAACTCCCGGTTGCCTTCCGCGCCCAATATCGGCGAAGGAATAATCTGCGTATGAAAGCCGAGCTTCTGCACGGCTTGTTCTACGCGTTGACAGGCCTGACGGTGCAAAACAGGATCGCGAATAATTCCTCCCTTACCAACCTGGCCCCGCTCCGATTCGAATTGAGGCTTTACCAGGATAACCATTTCGGCGTCTTCGGCCAGCAAACCGGCTAGCGCCGGTAAGATCATTGTGATGGAGATGAAACTGACATCGCAAACAGCCAGAGCGATCGGCTCAGGCACTTGATCGCGAGTCAGGTACCGCGCGTTCACTTGTTCCTGGACGATGACGCGCGGATCGCTGCGCAGTTTCCAATCGAGCTGGCCAGTGCCAACGTCAATGGCGTAGACTCGCGCCGCGCCGCGCTGCAGCAGGCAATCGGTGAAGCCGCCGGTGGAAGAACCAATGTCCAGGCAGACTTTGCCGGCGGCATCGATTGCGAAACGATCCAGCGCGGCTTCCAGTTTCAGTCCGCCGCGGCCTACGTAGCGCGGCTGCGCGAGCAGGTCGATTCTGGCGCCGGTGTCGATGTTCGCGCCGGCCTTGTCGGCCTTCTGTCCATTCACGAGCACCTGGCCGGCCAAAATCAGCGCCCGGGCTTTTTCGCGCGATTCCGCCAAGCCCCGCTCCAGCACTAAAAGATCCAAGCGCTGTCGTTGATTAGGCACAATACTGTTCACTTTATGCGAACGCTGGTACACGCGACTTTTGAGGAACACGCGCAAAACGGAGCGCGGCGCGAACACTTCCTGACATCCTTGGAGGTGCGCGCCGCACCCTTTGCGCTTCTAAGTCGCGTCTCCTCCATACCGAACACAAATCCGGCTGAAGCCGCGCGTACCTTTGGCACGACCATACTAAGAACAGTATTGTGGTTAGGCACGCCGATGCACTATGAAATCGGCCAGTTGGCGCAAGCGCTCGGCCCCCTCATCGAAAGGACGCAGGGCCAAATGCGCCGCGAGCCTTTCTTCTTCGGCCATCGCGCGCGACCGCTCCACGCCGTAAACCGCCGGGAACGTGATCTTATGCTGCTGCGCGTCCTTGCCCGCGGTCTTTCCGAGCGCTTCCGACGACTGCTCCACATCCAGCACGTCATCGACGATTTGGAACGCCAGGCCGACGTGCTCCCCGTAGCACGACAATGCGGTCAATCGTTCGTGATCGGCGCCCGCATAGATGCCGCCCATGCGCAGGCTGGCACGCAGCAAAGCGCCCGTTTTCGCGCGATGGATGCCATCGAGCAACGCGGCGTCCGGATGCCGGCCCTCGCCTTCCAGATCGCACACCTGCCCGCCAATCATTCCGCCCACCGTGCCGGCCGCTGTGGAGAGATCCGCGATCAGAGCGATCTTACGATCCGCCGCGCACTCCATCTCCGACAGCACCTGAAACGCGAGCGTGAGCAGCGCGTCGCCCGCCAGAATCGCGATGGCGTCGCCGAATACTTTGTGGCAGGTTGGAACGCCGCGCCGCAAATCGTCGTTATCCAGCGCCGGCAAATCGTCGTGGATCAGCGAATAGGTGTGAATCAATTCCAGCGTGCAGGCGCAGGATTCAATGCCCACCGGCGAATCCGACACCGCTTCCGCCGCAGCCATGCACAGCAGCGGACGAATACGTTTGCCGCCCGCGAACAGGCTGTAGCGCATCGCCTTGTGGATGGATTCCGGCAGCGTGGATTCAGGCGGAACCCAGCGCTGCAACGCATGGTCCACGCGGGCCTGTTGACGCGCCACGTATTCGGCCAGGGTCATGCTTGATCGGCCCGCCTCATGTCTTATCCGGACGAAACGGCTCGACCTGGATTTTGTCGCCCTTGCGGATCAGCATTTCAATGCGCGTCTCCGCCTCTTCCAATTGCTTGCGGCAGCTCTCGCTCAACTGCATTCCTTTTTCGAACAACTCCAGCGCGCGCTCCAGCGGCAAGTCGCCGCTCTCCATTTCTTTGACGATCAGTTCGAGTTGCTGGAGTCCAGTCTCGAAGCTGGCCAGGGGCTTCTCTTCGGCGGGCATTTGTTTATTCTAACCGCGGACTGCGGCGCGTTGAGCAGCCCCTTAACAGCCTGTGTCTAAAGTCCGAAAGGACCGCTTGCTCACGCGCGCGGCTCGGTAGATTGCGCGCGTTACAGAGCCGCGACCGTAAGGGAGCCGGTTTCGACACAACCGGCTACGAATTCGACTCGCGATGCATCACCGTCGATCGGGTGATCTCCGAGAGCGACCGCGCGCCGCACTGCTTCATCGTCAGCTCGAATTCGCCGCGCAGAATATCGATCACTCTTTCTACTCCAGGCTGGCCGAACGCCGATAATCCCCAGACATACGGGCGGCCAATGCCCACGGCCTTCGCGCCAAACGCCAGCGCCTTGTAAGCATCGGTGCCCCGGCGAATTCCCCCGTCCACCAGCACGGGAATGCGGCCCGCTGCGCCGTCCAGCACTTCCGGTAGGCACTCTATAGTGGCGCGATACGTTTCGGTGGCGCGCCCTCCGTGGTTCGAAACCAGGATGCCATCCACGCCATGCTCCACGCACAGCCGCGCATCCTCGCGAGTTTCGATTCCCTTCAGAACCAGCTTCATGCGAGTGGCCTTCTTCAAGCGGTCCACGTGCTGCCAGTTGAAGGCCGGCGAATTGAGCGTGAGACTTTTCATGTCGATGCCGTCCAGCATCGGCCGATGAGAGCTGAATGGGTCGCCGTGACAACTGGCGCACTGCCGGGTGTCGATGCGGCGGTAACGCGACGCTAGTTCGGTGTTTCGGCCAGCCAGCAGATCGATGGTCCATGCCACCACCGGGCAGCCGGCCTGTTCGGCCCGCTTGACGATCTTCTCGGTTGAATCCCAGCTCGAAACCGCGTAGAGCTGATACCAGACCGGTCCGCCGCGGGCTTTGATCACGTCCTCCACGCTATGCGAAGATGCCGTCGATAGAATCTGCAAGGTCCGCTTGGCTTGCGCGGCGCGAGCGGTACCCAGCTCGCCATCGGGGTGAAACATTCCTTGCCCACCCACCGGACAAAAGAAGATCGGACTGTCCCAGGTGGTTCCGAAGAGTTCCACGCGCGTGTCTATTTTGGAAACGTCCACTAATTTGCGCGGGCGGAGTTGTATATTTTTGTAAGCTTCGTGATTGGTATCGCGCGTGAAGTTGTCGTCCACGCCGGAAGCCATGTAGCCCCAGTGCGCCGGCGGAAGCACTTTACGGGCGGCCGCCTCGAAGTCCATCACATCCAGCGCATCCATCGGATTGGCGGGGATTTCGTCTAACGTGTGAGCCTGCCAGGCGCGGGCGGGCAGGGAAGCAAGGAGCGGACTGGCGGCGAGAAACCTGAGAAAGGCTCGCCGATTTCGGGGCTGCTGTAGTTCGGACGGCAGAGAGGACATCGCTGTCATGACTGCTCATTCTAATACTTTCCATGTAACCATAGGGCGTGGCCATCGTCCCACATACAAATGTGCGCGGGGACTCCGGGTGGAGGATGATTGAAGCGTTGTCCTAAACCGGCCCTGCGCGCCCATGTCGCGGTGCTGCTCACGCTTTTTTCCTTGTCGGTGACAGTTGTCCTTGCCCAGGATGCGTCGCCGGAGCCGTCCATCTCGCCGTCTACTTCTTCACCGGCGAATTCTTCGCTGCCGTCGTCGCCACCACCTTCACCAGCACCGCCCGCTGCACTCCCGGGCTTCGATAACCGCATTTTCGGCGTCATTCCAAACTACCTGACTGTTGAGGATTCACGAAAGGACGTCGCACCGCTTAGCGTGAAACAGAAGTTTGAGCTGTTCGCCAAGGAGACCGTCGATCCGTTCACTTTCGCAGCGTCCGCGGCCGGGGCCGCGCTATCGCAAATAGACAACGACAATCCGAAGTACGGGCACGGCGCGGGTCCTTATGCCGAGCGTTTTGGGGCTGCCATGGGCGACGTGACGACGCAGAATTTTTTTTCGGACGCCGTTCTGGCCTCTGTGCTGGGCGAAGATCCACGCTATTTCCGCAGAGGCCCGGAGTTCGGGGTCTGGTATCGACTGGGCTACGCGCTGAGCCGCGTGGTGGTCACGCGCACGGACCGGGGAACCGGCACATTCAATTATTCCGGCATTATCGGAATGGGCTTGGGCATCGCCCTTTCAAACGCCTATTATCCGGACAGTAGTGTCAGCGGAGGGGAAGTCGCCAGCCGTTTTGGAACCAGCCTGGCGGCGTCCGCGCTGAGCAACATCCTGCCGGAATTCTGGCCCGATATTCACCAGAAGTTTTTTCAGCGTAAGCCCCGCCCTTCGAATCCACCGGCTCCGCTACCTGGAGGCTAAAATAGAGCATGGCCGTTCCGCCGATCCCGCCGCTCATCGCGCAGCTCGGCCGCCGGCCGTTTTCGTTTTATCCCGCGATCCTGAACGCCGGACACAATGAGTGGATTTACCGCGGCGCCACCTGGTCCGATGTCTTGGTGAGAAATACCAAGACCAATGAAGAAGTCTCCGTCCCCCGGCGTTATGTGGGCGAAATTTCGCGCGTGGAAGCCCCGCTGACGATTGTGGGTCTGCTGGCTGAGCTGGAATATCGGGCGGGGGCGGTGTGGCCGGTGGAACGCCGCGTCATCGAAATGCCCCGCGCTGTAAACGACGGCCCCCGGCCGAGGCTGGCGCAATCGCCTGCGTCGCGGGCCCCGGTGGTGGGCATCCGCTTGGAAAGCCAACGGACGTCGCGCGTCGGCAGAGTGATCGTCGGTGGCGTCGCGCTGGGCGTGGCCGGATGCGTGCTGGCCATCAGCCTGTTCCGCGGCGGCGTGATTGCGACGCGTGCGTTCTACAGTCCGATGCTTCGGATGGATTTGCCGTTTACCCCGGACGACGATTACGCGTCGGTTGTTCGCGCTTTTGGACCGCCCGCCGCCCAACGCCGGCACACGGTGACATGGGGAAGCGCCAACGAACAATTCGAGCTGCTGGCTTATCCGCAGCGCAGGCTATACTTTATTTTGATGGATTCCAATGCCGGCGGCGCCCGTTACGTAGGAGCCTTGGACTGGAATTGGCGCCCAGCGCACGCGGTCGACTTACCGGGGCGTGGGTCCAGCTACGGCATCCTTCGGCGCTTGCCGAAGTTCTGATCCCGACTATCGATTCCGTTCTCCCGCAAAGCTGCAACCGAGCCGGCATGCGTAAGCATGCGCATTCTCAGGGAGCGCGTCAAAACCGCATCGCTCACGCATGGCGGCTCCGCAGGACAGTGTCCGGGATCGACTCTTCAGAGGGCGCACTACATACGCGGTGGACCTGCCGGCGCCTGCCCAAGTTTTAAGGCTGCATCCGAGCCGCCATGCGTAAGCATGCGGACTCTCAGGGAGCGCGTCAAAACCGCATGCTCACGCATGACGGCTCAGACCGATTCCATGTTAGCGGCCATCGCCGGAGTCCGCACCATAGCCGCAGACTGCGGCGTGCGGACGCTGCCGAGGATGATGAGCGCGGCGCAAGCCAATCCGGCGGAACCAAAGAACGCGTATTGATAAGCGCCGGTGCTGACGAAGACGCGCGATCCCAGTACTGGCCCGATCACGCCGGCACAGCCCCACGCCAGCAGCAGAAATCCATAATTGGTCGCCAGGTACTTCGCGCCCCAGAAGTCGCCCGCCAGCGCAGTGTAGACGGATAGCTGCGTGCCATAGCAGTAGTAAACGAAAAACAAGAGCACGTAAAACGCGGCGATCTCCCGGCGCCACAGATACAGCAGCGGCGTTGCCAGCATCGAGATCGCGATAACGGTTCGCAGCGTATGCAAACGGCCCATGTGGTCCGACAACCAGCCCGAGAAGAACCTTCCCGATGCGCTGCCAATGGCGCCGATGGTGATGGCGAACGCGGCGGTCTTGGCGTTCAATCCCGCCAATCGCGCGAACGGCACCAATTGACTGATCACCATGGTGCCGGCGGTTGTGCCCAGCGCGTAAGCGGCCCATAGAGCCAGAAAGAGCGGACTCCGAAGCACCTGCGGCGTGGGCACGTCAATAGGACGGCCGCCCCCCGCGCCCGTGGATTTTCTAATCGGCGCGGCGTATCCGTGGGGCGGATCCTTCAACAGGTAAGCGCCTGCCATGGTGAACACAAAGAAGGTTGCGGCAAGAATCTGAAAGGTCGCGCGCCAGCCTACCCGCTCCACCAGCATGCCCGCAACCGGACCGAAGACCCCGGAGCCTGCGGCGAAAATGCCGATGGCGAGGCCGTTCACCAACCCCCGATGGTGGGGAAACCACTTAGAGCCAACGGTGATCGGCACCAGATAGCCAAAGCCAATCCCGGCGCCAACCAGGACGCCCCAAGTGAGATAGAGCATCGGCAGGCTCTGGGTCCAGCTTGCGAGCAGCAACCCCAAACTGAACAGGAAACCACCGATCGCGGCCACGATTCGCGGCCCAATGCGGCGTTGCAGAAACCCCGCCACGAGGAACATGGAAGCGAGCGTTACCATGTCGATGGTGGGCACGAGCGACGTTTGGGTACGGCTCCATCCGAATTCGCGCTCCAGAGTGGGGACGAAGACGCTCCAGGCATAATAGGTGCCGAGCGCGATGTTCATCAGTCCGCCGCCCACCAGCACCGGCCAGCCCGCCGACTCGTCGATGGATGCGTTAGGAGCCATGGTAGCGGAAGCTTGCAATGAACCGTATTGTACAACAGCGGCCGCAGCCATTCTATCCCACTGCCTGCCCGCAGGCCGCGCGCTCCGGCCCTAACAGGCCGTGTCGAAAGTCCGAAAAGACCGCTTGCTTACGCGCGCGGCTCAGTAGATTCCGCGTTACAGAGCCGCCATCGAAAGCAATGAAAAACCCGCCGCGGGCGAACAGAGCGCGCGAATTGAAGGCCCACAAAGGACTGTTTCTTTCAACGGGGCCGGTTTCGAAACAGCCTGCTAAGGTGTCGCCTTCGGTTGGCCGTTGGTGTCGAACACTTGCACCGCGCCGTACTTGTCGAGCACCGGTTTCAGCTTGGCCGCGTCGCCCACCGCGACGATCTGCAGATCGTCCGGCACGATGTATTTCCGCGCCACGCGTTGCACCTGCTCGGCGGTGATAGCCATGATCTTGGCGGGATAAGTGTCCCAATAATCGGCGGGCAGGTTGTAGACTTTGAGCGCGATCGCGTAATCCAGCAGCTCGGTCGGCCGCTCCAGCGTCAGCGCAAAGCCGGCGACAATGGAACGCTTCGTCTCTTCAAGTTCTTTTTCCGCCACCGGCGTATCGCGAATGCGGTTGATCTCGTTCATGAACTCGGTCATCGCGCCGCCTGTAGCGTCGGTCCGCATGCTTCCCTGAGCGATCCAAGGCCCGGCGTAGCGCCGCGCCACCAGCATGCTATACGCGCCATACGTGTAGCCATGTACTTCGCGCAGGTTCATGAATAGGCGCGCCGACGCTCCGCCCCCGACGATACGGTCCATCACCACCATCGGCACGTAGTCTGGATCCATGCGGTTGATGGCGATATTGCCGATCTCCACGTCGGTCTGCACGGAGCCTGGACGGTCCACCAGAAAAATCTTGCGGCCGCTCGCGGGTTTAGTGGCACGAGGCAGCATCGCTTTGCTGGCGCCGACCTTCCACCCCGGCAGCGCGGAGAACATCTGCGTGACTTGTGCCGGCGTGATGTCGCCCGCAACTCCCAGGATGGCGTTCTCGGGTAGGTAGCGCGTGGCATGCCATTCGGCCAGCATGGCCGGCGTAATTTTATCCAGCGCCTGCAGTGTCGCCGATGTGACGGCAGCGGGGTGATCGCCATAAACCGCGCGGCTGAAGCGCTCCTGCATCAGGAAGCCCGCTGTGGAGCGCTGCTGCTGCAACTGGACCTTCATGCGCTGCTTCAGCTTGTTCAATTCGCTTTCGGGAAACGTAGGGTTCAGCAGGACGTCGGATGCCAGCGCGATCCACTGGGCCGCGTTATCGCTCAAGCCCGATGCGGTGAAAGTCGCGGTCTCCGATGCAAACGGCGCTTGCGCTCCGATGGTGGCTCCCAATTCTTCCGTTTGCTCGGCGATCTGTTTGCTCGACCGCGTTTCGGTGCCTTCCTTCAACATCGTAGCGGTGATGTTGGCGAGGCCCGGCAGGTCGGCGGGATCGTTCAACGCACCCGCGCCCAGAATGCTAAGCCGCGCCGTAACCAGCGGAAGCCGGTGATCTTCCAGCACCATCACGGTCAGGCCGTTGGGAAGCGTTATTTCGGTGGGCTTGGGAATTTTGACGCGCAGAATCTCGTCCGACACCGGCGCTTTATTTTTGCGCTCCACCTTGCTGAGCGGAATCGCTTTGGAACCGGGATCCTGCGGAACTTGGCCGTAGCCAAGAGCAAAAGTCGCGATCAGCGCTAGGGACCATCGGATGCTGGCTTTATTTTTCATGAGATGCTCCTAGTTCGCTGCCTTCGACGCACTCTCGGCCTTCGGCTTGGGCAACGTCGTCACCACCGTCCGATTTTCTTCGGTCAAATAGGTTTTCGCCACGCGCTGCAGATCGTCCTTGCCCACGCTTTGGATCTTATCGAAACGCGTGTTGATCAAATTCGGGTCTCCGTAGATGGAAGCCATCTCGCCAATCAGGTAAGCGCGGTAGAGCGTGCTTTGCAGCTCCTGCGCCGTTTGATGGCGCTCCATCATGTGGACCTTTTGCAGTTCCCAATCGGGGATGCTTTCGGATTTTGCCTTGTCCAGCTCCGCGTACACCGCCTTCTCCACTTCCTTTAAATCTTTGCCTGGCCGCGCCAGCACCACCACGTTGAACGTCGACGGACCCTTGTGCTCCTCAATAAAGCAGAAGACGTTCACGGCCAGTTCCTGGTCCTTCACCAGGCTTTGATAAAGCGGCGAAGATTGGCCCGCGCCCAAAGCCGTGGAAAGAACATCCAGCGCGTACACATCGTTGGTATTGCCGGGAGGAGCCTTGAAAGCGATGTCCAGGCGGGGAACCTGCGCAAACGGATCTTCAATAGTTTTCCGCCGCTCGCTGGTTTGCTTGGGCTCCCCGAGATCCGGGACCGGCGGTGCCGGCTGCGCGGGAATGCCGCCAAAATATTTCTTGATCTTCGCCAGCGCTTCCCGCGGCTGGAAGTCGCCCACCAGAGTGAGCACCGCATTGTTCGGCGCATAGTACACGCGGAAAAAATCCTGGACGTCCTTGATGGTGGCCGCGTTCAGATCCTGCATGGACCCGATCACCGAATGCTTGTTGGCGAAATTATCGTAGATCAGGCCTTGCAGCACTTCCGAAGTTTCGCCATAGGGCTGATTGTCGACGCTTAAGCGCCTCTCTTCTTGTACCGCGTTGCGCTGATTATCCAGATTCGCCTGGTTCACCGCCAGCGAGCGCATGCGATCGGACTCCAGGAACAGCCCGAGATCGAGCTGGTTGGAAGCGAAGGACTCGAAGTAATTCGTTCGATCTTCCGTCGTGGTCCCGTTCATGTTGCCGCCATTGTTTTCCACCAGGATCATGTGCTCGCCCTTGCCGACATTCTCCGAGCCTTCAAACATCATGTGCTCGAACAGGTGCGCGAAGCCGGTGCGCCCCGCGTGTTCGTTGTGAGAGCCCACGTTGTAGGTGATCGAGATCCCATACGTTGGAGCGGAATGATCTTCCGAAAATACGATCCGAAGTCCGTTGTCGAGCTTATATTGCTCAATCGGAATCCGCAGCGGTTTCGGCGCGGTTTGAGCGCTCAGTAACAGCGAACCGGCCAATAGCAAGGCAGTTGCGGCAATGCGCATATATGAACCTATTTTACCCACACCTTACTGACGTGCCAGAACGCCAATTGTTAGGCTAATTCTGTTATGCAATTTTCGGAGCTGCAGCCTCTCGGCGGCTTTTGTTCGGTCCCGGGCCTACCATGGTGAAACCCGCCGCTTATGAAGTCATCTGGACCCTTATTTCATTGGCGTTTTCGACCAATTCGGGAGATGCGGCGGTCCGCGTTTGGTACGCGCAACCTTCTTAAATGATCCTGTCCCTATGCGCGACTTGGATTTCAGCGCCGGGCGGCCTGTTCATCGGGGATCGATCACCGTCATAAGAAATCTCTCATAGCCCGATGCAGTTGGACAGTAAGGACGAAGTGCCCCCGTTTTGTTGCAAGGGCCACTTTTAAACTGGTCCCAAACCCCACTCAAGAGCCGCGAAACAGCGCCCGGAAACCTTCCTGCTCAAAGTGCCGGTCGCTAGTAAGAACCTCGGTCAGCCCTTCCTTGCGCATCGTCTGCATCGAAATGCAATCCGTCAGACTGTAGCCATGGTCCGGCCTTGATCCCTAAAGGGCGATGCCTGCCAGAAACGATTCCCGCTGCGGTACCACACGCACCCCAGGATTTTCCAGAATACGCTGAACGTTCGTAACGGCTTTGCGCCGCATCTGCTCGGAAGTGGTTGCAAAAAAGGTGAGGTATTCGCCCAAAACTTCATTGGTGGTGACGATGGGAGAATCTGTCCGCTCGACTGTGAGGGTCATTGCCCGTTGGTGAGCGCTGTCGGTCAAGTCCGTCAGAGCAATCCAGTAGAACGTGTCGGCGAAAAGAGCACTCATGCCTCTCTTTTGGGCCAGCCGTAGATGTAGTGGTCGTGCTGGCTCGCACCATCCTTGGGCATGGCGGCCATGATGTCAGGAGGGACGTTACTCATGTTTTCGACGATCACGTCGGCAATATACCGGCTGCTGGCTGGGTGGCCGCTCCCGTTCGGCGAGTTTCTGAAGCCACGCCTCAAGTGTCAGCCCGGCCGCCGCTGCTTTTGCTTTCAGCACCGCAGCCTGTTCATCGGAAAGCTCGACCACCGTCATAAGAGATCTCTCATATCCATCGTAACAGCCCGATACTAAGCCGTTTCGCGAATTTTGTCACGGTTACGGGTGTTCCGCGCCAACGGCCGGCCCTGCCAGGTCGCCAAAACAGTATGATATTGACTGGCATTCCCTGACATGCCCGTTGGCCGGTGGACTTTACTTGACCGTCATCCCGCGTTGGGCGTCAAATTGGCCCCCGCCAATTGTTAAGCTAATTCTGTTATGCAATTTTCGGAGCTGCAGCCTCCCCGGCGGCTTTTGTTCGGTCCCGGACCTACAATGGTAGAATCGCGCGTGTACGAAGCGCTGGGGAAGCCGCTGGTTGGCCATTTGGACCCTTATTTTATCGGTGTTTTGGACCGGGTCCGGGAAATGCTGCGCTCCGCCTTCGGCACCCGCAATCCGCTCACCTGGGCCATTTCCGGCACCGGATCGTCCGGCATGGAGACCGCCATCGCCAATTTCGTCGAACCGAATTCCAGGTTCGCCGTGCTCGGCTGCGGATTTTTTGGGAGCCGGATGGCGGAGATGGGACGCCGGCAGGGCGCGCAGGTAGTGACGTTGGAAAAACCCTGGGGCGAGGTTTTCGCCTACGACGAAGTGGCGGAATTTGTGCAGCGCGAGAAGCCGGCGGTGGTTGCGTTTGTACATGCCGAAACATCCACCGGCGCGTTGCAGGACCCCCGGCCGATCGTCAAAGCCGCTCGCGAGGTGGACGCCCTGACCATTGCGGATTGCGTGACGTCGCTCGGCGGCGTGCCGATTTCGTTGGACGAAGCCGGCATCGACATCGCCTATAGTTGCTCGCAGAAAGGCTTGAGCTGTCCTCCGGGTCTTGCGCCATTCACCGCATCGCCGCGCGCCGTAGAGCGACTGAATGCGCGTAAGGCGCCGGTCCCGGAGTGGTATCTCGATCTGCGGCTGTTGGGCGAATATTTCGACGGCCACAAATACCACCACACCGCTTCGGCCACGCTGTTCTATGCGCTGTACGAGTCCTTGCGTTTGATCCACGAAGAAGGCCTGGAGAATCGCTTCGCGCGTCACCGCCGCGCGCATCAGGCGCTCATGCGCGGCTTTGAAGCCTTGGGTGTGAAGATGCATGTTCCGGAAGGCTACCGGATTCCGCACTTGAACACGCCGCGAGTGCCGGAAGGCGTGGACGACGCAAAAGTCCGCAAGCACCTGCTCGAAAAGAACGGGATCGAAATCGCGGGCGGATTCGGTCCGCTGGCGGGCAAAGTCTTCCGCATCGGAGTGATGGGGCCGATGGCGAACGAGGATTGCGTTGCAATATTTCTCGATAAGTTCGGCGCGGCGCTGCAGGCCTGAACCATGCAAGTGGCAATCACACTCGGAAATGAATCCAGGCTTGGTCCTTACCTGCTTGCGCTGCAGGAGGTCGGCATTGAGCCGGTACGCAATCCGGAATCGCTCGATGCACTCGACGGCTTGCTGCTCACCGGCGGCAGCGATATCAATCCTAAACAATACGGCCGCGAAAACACCGGGAGCACGGAAGTGGACGATACCCGCGATGAACTGGAGATCCGGCTGCTGCGCGAAGCTTTGGCTGCCGATGTTCCGATGCTGGCCATTTGCCGCGGATTGCAGATGATGAATGTGGTCTGCGGCGGCACATTGGTTCAGCATCTGGGTACCACGGAAGTGCATCGCCAGAAGCCACAAGGCGCGGAGCCGGGCATGCATCCTCCAGCCCACAGAGTCTGGGTCGGGCCCGACACGCGATTGGCCGGGATCGTCGGCGCGGGTGGGCTCGACGTGAATTCGCGGCACCATCAGGCCGTAGAAAGCCTGGGCGAAGGTCTGGTGGTATCGGCGATCTCCGAGGATGGCGTCATCGAAGCGCTGGAAAAGCCCGGCGCGGCATTCGCAATAGCCGTTCAATGGCATCCGGAAGATCGCATCTTCGCCAGCCCCGCCGATCGCAAGCTGTTTGAAGCTTTTGCCGCAGCCGCCAATCGAGTCTGAAAAACGTTAAAAACCGTCTTCACTTCGTCGATAGGAGTCATGAAGTCCATGTCCCGCACGCTGACCCGCGTCGTTTTTCGAACGTTCCTGCTGAGCGTGGGACTAGTATCGCTTCCCGTCTTCGCTCAGGATCGCATTCGCGGTCCCATCGATTCCAGCCGCGTCGTCGCCCTGCCCGGAAACATTTCTCCCAGGATTCGTCGCGCCCGGGATTTGGGACGCCTGGATCCCTCCGAGAAGATCGGCTTCGTCACGCTGGCGCTGCGCAGGACGGAGGCACAGCAAACTGCGCTCAATCGCCTGCTGGACGATTTGCAGGACCCCGCTTCGCCGAATTTTCGCCGCTGGCTCACGCCGGAGCAATTCGGCGCGCGGTTTGGCGCAACCGCCAACGATCTCGCGCAAATAACCGTGTGGCTCCGGTCGCAGGGACTCACGGTGGAAGACACCGCGCGCGGCCGCAACTGGGTGATCTTCAGCGGCGCGGCGTCGCAAGTGGAGCGGGCGTTTCACACCGAGCTGCATCGCTATGAATTGGACGGCGAACCTCACTTTGCGATTGCTTCGGACCCGTCTGTTCCGGCCGCTCTCGCGCCGTTGGTACTCGGGTTTCGCGGCCTGGACGATTTTCGCCCGCAGCCTCCCACGCCGCGCCCGCATTTCAATCAACCGGGAAATCCAGGCCAGCATGCCTTGGCGCCCGACGACGTGGCGACCATTTACGACATCAATCCGCTTTACTCGGCGGGATTTGACGGGTCGGGTCTGACTATCGCGGTGGCGGGAGCGAGCCAGGTTTACGATTCCGACATCCAGACCTTCCGCTCGGCCACCAATCTTCCCAACAACAGCGTGCAGTACCAGCTCTACGGTCCCGCGCCAGGCTACACAGTCGCGCAAGGGGAGGCCGATCTGGATCTTGAATGGGTGGGAGCGGTGGCGCGCAATGCGACCATCATTTACATTTACGGACAAGACGCGTTCCTCTCCGGCCAGTACGCCATCGATCAGAATTATGCGCCCATCCTGAGCATGAGTTTCAGCGGATGTGAGGCGGAGGCCTCGGGCTTTGCGCCGGAAATTACCCGGGCCACGGCGCAGCAGGCGAATGCACAAGGCATCACGTGGGTGGTGGCAACCGGAGATCAGGCGGCTGCGGGTTGCGATCGCGGCGCCACCGTCGCCACGCAAGGCCTGGCTGTCAATTACCCCGCCACCATTCCGGAAGTGACGGCGGTAGGCGGCACCATGTTCAATGACGGCAGCGGCGATTATTGGGCCGCGCAGAACAACGCCACCGGCGCGTCGGCGCTCTCCTATATTCCCGAAGTCGCCTGGAATGAAACCGCGGTGGACGGCAGCATCGCCGGAAGCACCGGCGGCGCAAGCATGCTCTTCAGCAAACCGGCCTGGCAGACCGGTCCCGGCGTGCCGAACGACGGCGCTCGCGATGTGCCCGATGTAGCGCTGGCGGCCGCGGCGCAGCACGATCCCTACGCCTACATTACGAACGACGGGACGGCCGGCTACGTCGGGGGAACGTCGGCCGCCACTCCGGTTTTCGCCGGTATGGTGGCGCTGCTCAACCAATATCTGGTTCACCAGGGCGCTCTCTCGCAGCCCGGTTTGGGCAACATCAATCCCGCGCTGTATCGTCTGGCGCAGTCCGCGCCGCAAGCCTTCCACGACATCACGCAGGGCAATAACAGCGTGCCTTGCCAGCCAGGAACTCCGGATTGTGCCAGCGGCTCTTTTGGCTATTCCGCCGGCCCGGGCTACGACCTGGTGACTGGACTTGGTTCCATCGACGCTGCGAATCTGGTGGCGAAATGGACCGCTCCCACTTCCGCCGGCGCCACGGTCACCGTGACTGCCAATCCATCCAGCTTCAGCATCGCGGCCACAACCATCGTGACGGCTACGGTTCGCGCCGCGAGCGGCTCTATGACGCCAACAGGATCGGTATCTTTTGTTTGGGGCTCGGTGCAGCTTGGATCGGCTACGCTTTCCGGCTCAGGCGGCGCCGCCACTGCCAGCATCCAGATTTATGGCAGCCAGCTCGCCGTGGGATCGGACTTTGTCACGGCGGATTATGCGGGCAATTCCAGTTTGAACGGTGGTTCCGGTTCCATCACACTGAACGTCAGCCAGCCCGTCGCCGCAGCCGCTATTGTTCCCTCCTTCGCGCCGAATCCCGTCTACGAACAGCAGACCGATGCGGCCGGATATAGCTGGTTCTTCACCGTGACGCTCACCGAAACTGCAGGCGTATCGGCCACTCTGACCGCCTTTACGTTCGGAGGCACGGATTATTCCTCTTCCATCGATTCCTTCTTTGGAAGCGATGAATTGGCCGGTCACGGAACGCTGCAGGCCGCGCTCGGCGCCAAGATCGCCAGCGTTCCCTCCACTCTGGTGCTGGGATTCAGCGGCGTGGACGTGAACGGGAACAACTGGTCGCAACAAATCTCCGTGCAATTTTTCGGTCGGCAGACCACCGCTTCGCTCGCACTTTCCAGTTCGCCCAGCATCGTGGAGTTGAATCCCAACGCGCCCTCCGATTGCCCATACCTGCAGCAGATCAACATTCAGGAACAAAACGGCTATGGCGTGACTTTTACTAAATTTATCGGCGCGGGCTTGGACCTTACCAGCGATATCCAGAGCTTCTTCGGCTCGCTGCGCCTGCCTCCGTTTGGAGCGCTGGAGTCGGAAATTTGCTGGACCGGAATCAATCCGCCGGAAACTCTCGATTACGAAATCGACGCCGTGGATACCAGCGGCAACAAGGTGGTGGCCACCGGATCGGCGCTGTTTCAAGGCCCCTTCAACGATCCGGGTGCGCTCTCGCTCTCCTCCGGCGAATTGGCGCTAAGTGCGGCGAACTCATCGGGCGTCGCCAATGCCACAGTGAATATCAGCGCACCGGACGGACAGGCCTGGAGTCTTGCGCTGCTTCCCGCCAACAGGAATACCAGTTGGCTGGTGGTGTCGCCGCTCTCGGGAACGGGTCCTGGTCAGGTGACTATCACGGCGTCCGCGGCTGGTTTGTCCAACGGCGCGTATCTGGCGGATCTTGCGTTTCAGTCCGTGAACACGCTGCCGCAATACGTGAACTTGCCCATCTCGTTTACCATCGGCGCATCGTCGAATCTGTCCATCGCCAGTGCTGCCAATGGAGCTTCGTTTCAGACCGGTGCAGCGCCGGGAATGGTGCTGTCGGTGTTTGGAACGAACCTGGCGCCGTCCACCGCGGAGGCATCCTCTGTTCCTTTGCCGCTCAACCTGGCGGGCGTCTCGGCTATTATCGACGGCGTGCCCGCGCCGTTGTACTACGTCTCGTCGGCACAATTGAACATCCAGGTTCCATATGAAACACCTGCTGGACCGGCGCTGCTGGCCGTCCTCAACAATGGCGAACTTGCTACCTATTGGTTCGACGTCTCGTTCTCGGCGCCGGGCATTTTTACGGGCGCGGGCAGGGACATTGTCCCCTATCCGAGCGGCAGCCGCGGCCAGACTTTGACGCTGTTCGTCACCGGAGAAGGCGACGTTACGCCCGCGCTGGCTACGGGCGCTTCGCCGAAACCGGGGACTGCCGCGTCGGGCTTGCCGTCGCCGGTGCTTCCAGCGACGCTCATGATCGGCGGCGTGCCCGCAACCATCGATTTCATCGGCGTGCCGCCGGGCTTGGCGGGCGTGACGCAATTAAATTTCACGGTGCCGGCAAATGCGCCGCTGGGTCCGCAGCCGGTGGAGCTGACGGTGGGTTCGCTACAAAGCCCGCCCGCCAATTTCACAGTGAATAATTAGGTGGATACTTCGACGATCGTCGCCGGCCGGACATCGCGCAGCACCGCCGCCCAGTTCGCAAATCCGCGATCCTGGCCGTACAGATCTTCCTCCACCGAAAACGCTGCGTCGATGGGCCCACTTTCTGAAAAATCGGCGGCGCGCCCGGCGAAATTCCAGGCTTTTGGGAAAAGGCTGCGTCCATTCTGCCGCAAATGCACGCGCAGGTGCTTCTCTTTCATCACCACCGGCGGTCCCGCCACCTCGACGCCCAGGATCGCCAGCATCGGAGCGGGATTTCCGAATCCGAACGGCGCCATCGACAGCAGTTCCTGGACGGCGGGACCGGTGGTCAGCTCGCGCAAACTAACCGCCGCATCGATCGCCAGTTGCGGCTGAAAATCCGCCGGCGTGAGGCGCGTAGCGGCGTAGGCGTTCAAGCGCCGGCGAAACTCGGGAACCAAATCCGCCGCCAGACTCACGCCCGTCGCCTGCCGGTGTCCTCCGAATCGCGTGAACAGATCCGGCATGGATTCCAGGGCGTCCAGCAGATGAAACGGCGCGATGCTGCGCCCCGATCCTTGCGCCTGGCCGTCTTCTTCGCTCAACACGAACACCGGCCGGCAGAAGCGCTCCACCAGGCGGCTGGCTACGATCCCCACCACGCCGCGATGCCAGTCGACCCCGGAAAACACCAGCACAGCCTGATCGTCGGTGACCGGCACGCCCGCGCATTCTTCCAGCACCAGGCGCACGATTTCAGCCTCCGTATCGCGGCGCTCTTGATTGAGCGCATGAAGCTGGGACGCCAGGCGCCGCGCGTGCTCGGGATCGCCGGTCAGAAACATGCGAATCACATTCTGCGCATCGTCCATGCGCCCGGCGGCGTTGATGCGCGGAGCGATTTGAAACGCCACTTGGCGCGCGCTGGGAGAACGGCCGTTCATCAGTCCGGAAAGTTCCAGAATGGCCCTTAATCCGGGGTTATTGGACCGATTCAGCCCTTCCAGGCCATGTTTGACCATCACGCGGTTCTCGCCCACCAGCGGCACTACGTCCGCCACGGTCGCAATGGCCACCAATTTCAGAAACGACTTCATCACACGCGCCAGCTTGTCGGCAGGCCATCCGAGCGTGTCCAGCAGGGCGTGAACCAGCTTGAACGCCACGCCTGCGCCGCACAGGTTCTTGTCCGGATACGGGCAGTCCCGGCGATTTGGATTCAGCACCGCGAGCGCGGGCGGAAGCTCGGCGTCCGGCAGATGATGATCGGTGACAATCACGTCGATGCCGCGCCCGCGCGCCTCCCGCACCACTTCGGAGGCGCGAATGCCGGTGTCCACGCTGACGATCAGAGCGATGCCCATCGCTGCGGCGCGTTCGATCACATCGGCGCGCATGCCGTAGCCCTCTTTCAAACGATGCGGGACGTGGAAGCTGGCTTCGCCGCCCGCCATCTCGATGGCTTTTTTCAGAATGACCACGGACACCGTTCCGTCCACGTCGTAATCGCCGTAAATGAGGATCTTCTCTTTCGATTGGATGGCGGTTTTTACGCGGGCGACGGCCTCGCGCATTCCGGTGAGCAGCAACGGATCGTGCAGATGGCCAAAGTCCGGTGTGAGGAACCGTCGCGCGGCGTCGGGATCGCTCAGGCCGCGGCTGAGCAGCACGCTAGCCGTAACGGGTTGGATGCGCAGTTCAGCGGCGAGGCCGCGCGAGGCGGCAGCGTCGGAATTTGTGAATAGCCAGCGCGATGGCGGCATCCGTCAATTTCGTGAGAAGTATCCACTGATCGGCGAGTCGTCATCATCCTCGTCGGGATCCGGAACCAGGAGCTGGATCTCGTCCAGCATCTCGGAGAATTCGTCGAACCAGTCGGTGCGGAGGTCGAACAAAAACACTCGCCCATCGTGATCGAACGACAGTTCGATGGCGCAAATGGAGCCTTCGTAAGTGCGCAGGTCGGCTAGCCGCTCTTCAAAATGGCGCGTGTCCTGGGGAGGCAGTTCGCAAGCGTGCAATTTCTCCAGCGCCTCATCGATCTGCTCGGAGAAAAACTCGCGCTGATGAAACACGATCAGTTTCACGCCGGCCGCGCGCGCGCACTGAACGAAAGACCGATAGTCGGAATATTGATCGCAATCCCAGTACACGGTCGGCGCCGATTCGAGCGATCGGGAGTAGCCGTAAAACACGGCCAGCCCGGTTTCTTCCAGGTACAGTTCAATCTCGGGCTTCAAAACATCAAGATTCGGTTTCATCGTCACGGGGCACGCTATCAAACCCTTCACGGTATCACAAGGAACGTAGAGGAATCTGTTGGGATCAGCGCTTCGCTGGTTGTGCGGCGACGCTGTGCGGCGACAGATCGCGATGGAACATGTACGAAATTTCGATCGGCATGCTGTCCATGGACTGCACGCGCAACACCATCTGATAGAAGCGCGGAAGGCTGCCATCGGGCGATTTCAGCTTGGACGCCAGCGCGCGAGCGAGCGTTGGATCGGTCAGCGCCCGCACCGCCGCCAGGGTGCTCGAAATCTGATTCCCCGATAAGTACAAAATGTCGCCCTTGCCGTACAATCCGGACACGTGGCTGATGAGCGCGTGCGTTTCCTCGGCGGCTCCGGAAGCTCCGGGCAGCTGATCGGGGATGAAGGCAGGCTCGCCGGGCCGCGGACTCAAATTGCGGATTCCACCCGGCTCCAGCGCGAAAGGCTGGCCCTTGGAAAGTGCTTCGATCTGGCGATTTCCCGAAACCGGTCCAAGAAAGACCACGTTGTCCATCAGGACTTCAGGCATCGCAAGCTGATCGCCGCGGGTGAGCAGCACATTGTCCTTGCGGTGCGACAAAAATTCACCCAGCAGGAAGGCCCCGCCGGCCGTACCCGCTCCAGGTTCCCCGTTCGCCGCAGCCAGACAAATCATCAGCGGCCGGTTGGTGTTAAGGATTGGATCCCAAAGCTGCCGCAGCTCGGGCGTTCCAAGGCCGGCCGCTCCGGTCGCCGGATTCAACTGTGCCGTATTCTCGCGCCACAAGGCAACACCGAAGACCAAGGCGCAAGCCGCCGCCAGCGCCAGAAGCGCGCTCAAAACGATTTCCTTGCGATGACTTTGTTCGGGTCGGGGGACGCCATCCGAAACCCCAGCCGCCACCGGAGCGGGCGCCAACTCACGCGTCTCAAACGTAACCCTGAATCCGCCCTTGGGAACGTCGACGATTACCGGATCGTCCACGCCCTCGGTGCGATAGTATTCGGCGAGTTTTTGCCGCAAGCGTGCGAGATGCATCCGCACCACGGATTCCTGGCGAGGATCGTAGGAGGCGGGCTTGGCGAAAACGTCCAGCCCCACGGTGTATTCCTTCAGGCTGTCGGCTGTGCCCGAAAGCGATTTCTCAGCCAGATAGTGCAGCAGGTTACGGTGTACTTCCGAAGTGCGGAAGGCTTTGCTCCGGACGATTCGCTGGACCTGCGTTTGGTTCGCTTCCAGCTCGACAACCATCGCTATCTATCATAAGTCATACCGGCGGGCGGCATGCCGGCGGGCGGCGCAGCCTGCGGTTCGTAATAGCCGCTGAGCTTCAAACGGATGGTAATAGAATCGCCCGTCGGGTTGTTCCAGCGCCAGCGGTACCATCCCGAGGATTGCGCGACGAACGCCCCGTGCGCTTCGCTCGCTTTCGCCGGCCTTTGATCTGCGAACCGGCAGGACACCATCCCCTGGCTGGCGGTCCACGAATAGACCAGCGTCGCTCCCGCCTGCATTGCAATCCGATACTGCGTCTCCCCGTTTGCGGCAAGCGGCAGAGCGAAGGTGTCTTTGCGAAAGGGCTGGAGCAGTATCCGGACGTCGGCCGGCAGCCGCGCGGCGGAAGGCGTAGGAGGCCGCGGAGTCCGCCAGAAACGAACGCCGGCAATGGCGGCGGCAATCATGGCCGCTATGCCGATCAGCCATCTGTTCCGAGCCACAATTCAGATTGTAAGCCGCGGTTTGTAGTGCCCTCACCGGCTAATTAGGAGCGCCAGCACGGGTCCGTGCGGGGGGTGCCGGGTAACCGGTAAGGTAACCGGTATCCCTACCGCAACCAGCGTGCACACTCGTGTGTACGCGACATGTTTCACCGCCTCTTAGCGCGATTTCCGCATCAGAGCGAACGACCTGGCCTGAGGCCAGGTCAAAAACGTCAGGAACAAGCGTCCTTTCTCGCGCATTTTTCACTTCGTCGCAAACTAATGGTGACAAACAAGTTAACGTCAAATTTCGCAATCTGGTTCCTTGGGAGCCACGAACCCCCCAAAACGGTTAAGCACCCCAGCCGGACGCTCGGACGGAACGCGTCCCCGCCAGCGTTTTTCCTGAATGAGCGCGGATTCCAGCCCGCGTGCACGAAATATTTCGATGCACTGTCGGTCGCGCAATGGCTCTCCCAGCCGCTGCAGATGCAGCCCATTGCGGCGGCCGCGGCATGGGATGGCCGACGGGTTTAACGTCACCGCCGAGGTCCCATTGAAAAACTCCGTGCCGCTATTTGATGGATTGAAGCGCCCAAGCCTAAGCTCAAAGAGCCGGCCGCACACGGGTTCACCCAAGGCCACCCGGTGACAACTCTTACCGCGCCGCAACCGGGAGGCATCTGCACCAACGCGATGCAGCGCAAGACGCCGATCCCGCGCAACTTCAGGAAACCCGGCTACTCCACCCGGCCGCACCTTCCGCGAGGCGCTCCCACGCCGCCGGCGCTGGCCAATGTTTGCACCTAGCGCGTAGATTGCCGCTACGCCGCGGACCTCGCATTTTTCAGGCGACCCCACGAGCGACCACCGCGTTCGATCGCGGCGTGGAGCGGTTCGCTACGCACGCGGTACCGCGCATGTGCCGCACACCGATTTCGGCCGCCTCCAAGCCACGCTCAACAACTGCGCCCGGCTCGGTCCCGAGAGTCAAGACCGCACGTCAACCGCGCTTTCGAGCGCACGTGGATGGACGAATTAGAGGGCGGAGTCCGTCAATCCAGTCTTTTTTCGCTAACCTGGCGTCATAACTAAAGATGACGCCCAACGGTTCCGCGAGACCACATGCGGAGAGCCGCGCCGCCAGAACGGTTCGAGAAATCTTCGAAACCGGACGGCCGCTGACGTACATCCTCTCGTCCGAAGAGCAGCGCGTCGCGCGCGTCCTGAGTGAGGTCAGCCATACCTTGCGCGGTTCAACTCCCACGCCGGTTTGGACCTGGAGCCTCACCGAAGGCCTGATCCAAGCAACGCCTCGCGGGGGCGAAGCGGCAGCTTCCGCGGGAACCAAAACGCCGCGCGGCGTGCTCGACTTCATCGTCGATCACGCAGTCTCCGGCATCTTCCACTTGAAGGATTTTCACGAGCCGCTGCGCGAATCGTCCGAGGTCCGCCGCCGCCTGCGCGACGTCTATGAAACCTGTCTGGATCGGCGCAAGTTCGTTGTCATCTCATCGCCGGTCCGCTTCGTTCCCGAAGAAGTGGAGCGGAGCATTATGTTTTTAGAGCTTCGGCCGCCCGATCTGGTCGAGCTGATGGAGTTCATTGCCGAAGAGGCGCCCGGTACAAGCGCTGAAATACTCCAGCAGGTGGCACGGACGCTGCTCGGGTTGACGCTCGATGAAGCTCGCTATGCCCTGCGGCGAGCGGCGTCTGCCGGGCTCGGCCTCGGCCCCCAGGCTTTGCCGGCGCTGCTGGAAGAAAAGCGCCTGCTGGTGAATCGCAGCGGAGTGATTGAATTTATCGCCGATGGCACGCAACTCGGCGACGTGGGTGGATTGGAAGGCTTGAAGACCTGGCTGATCGAGCGCAGCAAATTGTTCGAAATGCGCGACAGCCTGGACGCCGAAATCGTTCCCAAAGGCCTGCTCATGATGGGCATTCCCGGCTGCGGCAAAAGTCTTTCGGTAAAGGCCATCGCTTCACAATTTCAACTTCCGCTCTATCGCGTGGACATGATCGAGATCTTTTCAGGCCGCCATGGCAAGCCCGAAGGCGCATTCGTCCAGGCCTGCAAGATGATGGAGGACATGGCGCCGGCGGTGCTGTGGTTCGACGAAATCGAAATGGGCATCACATCCACCGATTCAGGCGGTGAACAGGGCCGTATCTTCGCCTTCTTCCTCACCTGGATGCAGGAGAAAACACGCGGGCTGTTCGTCGCTGCAACGGCCAATCGCATAGATCTGCTGCCCGCGGAAATGATCCGCAAAGGCCGTTTTGACGAAGTGTTTTTTGTCGACCTGCCGAACGAAGAAGAGCAAATGGCGATCTTGAAGATCCACCTGCAGCGGCGCGGCGTCTATGCGGCGGCCTTCCGGGTGGAGGAACTGGCGCAATTCACGGCGGGTTGGACGGGCGCTGAAATCGAGCAGTGCGTGGTATCGGCGATCACCAAGGCGCGGCTAGCGGACCGCGAGTTGACCGAGCAGGATCTCATCAGCGTGGCCGTCCGGACGGTGCCGCTGTCGCGAACCATGAAGGAACAGATCAACCACATTCGCGGCTGGGCCTTCGAGCGCGCGGTCCGCGCTACGCCGCAAGGCATCCGCCGATAGCCGCCGCCGGGCGCGAAAGTGAGACTCTGGCAGCCTATGTCGAAACCGGCTCCCTTAACAGTCGCGGCTCTCTGCAGCGCGCGGAATCTGCTGAGCCGCGCGCGTGAGCAAGCGGTCTTTTCGGACTTTAGACACAGGCTTTGCAATTGAGCGCTGCCAGTTTTACAGCCGGCCTCGATTGCCCCCTCGTCCGACCACAAACCGAATTCTCGAAGCTGCGGATTACCGGCCGGATCGCCGGTGCGGCCCTTGAATTTGCGGTATTCGGAAACCTCGTTCCCGGCTTTTGGGACATCCTCGGGGGGGGAAGGTTTGGCGCGGCGGTCTTGCCGTTGATCTTTTGGGCGAGCTGGAATCTTCATCCATGCCAGCCCTTTAACCTAACTACTCGCACCGTTTCTGCCGATTCATATATAGTGGGTACAAGGGTTCTCTGAACCAGTTTGGCAAAGAAAGGCGTAACCAAGGCCATGCGGTGGTTTAAGATGATGCGTCAACAGAAGCTGCTGTCATTGAGCCTGCTGCTCGTTACGCTCGCGATCGGGATCGTGATTGGAACGCTTGTGAACACAGGTGTGCACGCCGCGCGCGGACAGAGTGCGGCGCCGGACGCTTCGCCGCTGGTGGTTCCGAACGCGATACAACTGGGCAACGAGTTCACCAAGCTGGCCAAGAAGCTGGAGCCGTCGGTGGTCTACATCACCGCGGATTTCACGCCGAAGGTAGCCGAAAATCCGCATGCGCAAGGCGATGAAGAGCAGGGCGACGGTAAAGGCGACGACGGTCTGGATCTGTTCAAGAAGTTCTTCCGCAACGGGCCGTCGGGCGATCTGCCGCAAAGGGCCTTCAAGCAGGAACAGTCCGGAACCGGGTTCGTGGTAGACAAGAACGGATACATCATCACCAATCATCACGTGATCGCCAAAGTGGATCACATCAAGGTGAAGCTGCATGGCGACGACGCTACCGAATATCGGGCGCGGGTGGTGGGTATCGATCCGGAGACGGATTTGGCCGTCATCAAGATCGATCCTAGAAACCCGCTGGTGCCGGTAAATATCGGCAATTCCGACGCTGTGCAGGTGGGCGATTGGGCGGTTGCCATCGGTTCGCCGTTTGGGCTGGAGGCTTCCGTAACGGCGGGAATCGTGAGCGCGCTCGGCCGCGACATTGGCGGCGCGCTCCAGTTGCAGCGCTTCATTCAGACCGACGCGGCCATCAATCCGGGCAACAGCGGCGGGCCGCTGCTCAACATTCGCGGCGAGGTGATCGGCGTAAACACCATGATCGCGACGCAGAGCGGAGGGTACCAGGGTATCGGATTTGCTCTGCCGATCAACATGGTGGCGCGAGTTTACAACGACATTATCCGAACCGGCCGGGTGACGCGCGGTTCTATTGGAATCGAATGGTCCAAGGCCGACGACAAGCCCGAGTTGTTCAAGGCGCTGGGGACCAGTTCCGGTGTATTGATCAGTAAAGTGCAAAAGGGCGGGCCGGCCGACAAGGCCGGGCTGAAGGCCGACGACATTATCATCGCTATGAGCGGCAAGCCGGTCAAAAATGGCGAGGACCTGGTGTCGCGTGTTTCCGAAACTCCGGTCAATTCGACCATCGGCGTCACCGTGGATCGCGACAGCAAGCACATGGATTTCAATATCACCGTGCTGGACCGCGCCGAGGTCTTTAAGGATCGGCCGGAATTCGCGGAGTTGCATCAGCAGCCGGCGGAACCGGAGCCGGGCAAGCCCGAGGAACCCCGCCAGTACAAATTCGGCATCAAGTTGCACGCGCTCACCGATGCCGAGCGAAGCTCCATGGACCTGGACGCCAAAGGCGGCTTGCTGGTGCAAAGCGTGGATACAGACTCCTTCGCCGAGGACATCGGCCTGATGGAAAAGGACGTCATCCTGTCCATCAACCGGCAGCCGGTGACCAGCGTAGACGATGTCAAGAGAATTCAGGGCACGCTGAAGCCGGGCGATCCGGTAGCGTTCCACGTGATGCGGCCCTCGGCGGGCGGACGCGGGCGCACGCCGCAGTGGACCACGTTCTTTTTGTCGGGCGCACTGCCGAAGGATTAGCCCCGTCGGTAACGGTGCGGCTTTCTCCATCAGTCGTCATTTTCGATTACGGCAATGTGCTGTGCCAGGCCCAGCCGCTGGCCGACGCACAGGCCATGGCGTCCATCCTGGATGTGTCTGTAGACCGCTTCACCGAACTCTATTGGCAATTTCGCATCGAGTATGACGCGGCGGCCCTGGACCCGATCGGTTACTGGAGCGCTCTAGCGCGGACCGCTTCCCGCAGGCTCAGCTCAGAGCAGGTCGCCGGTCTGATCGCGATCGACAACCGCAGTTGGTCCAATCCCGCGCCCGTGATGCCGCAGTGGGCGCGCGACATCCGGGCGGCCGGCCTGCGAACCGCGATCCTCTCCAACATGCCCGTGCCGGTTCGAGATTATGTTATGCAGTGTCCCTGGATGCCGGAATTCGACGCGATCGCTTTTTCCTGCGACATCGGCGTTTGCAAGCCCGAGCCCGAGATTTACTTGGATTGCCTGGCCAAGCTCCGCGCCAAACCCTCTGAAGTTCTGTTTCTGGACGACCGGGAGCCCAACGTCCGCGCGGCTGAGGCCTTAGGACTGCATGCGGTATGGTTTACAGATGCGAAAAAGGCGGCCCGCGAGATCGCAGAAAGATTCTCGCTTCCCGCTTTTCCGGAGTGACGAATGGCGGGCTGGTGAATCCACTTAGTTAGCAGGCTGTGCGGAAACCGGCTCCCTTTACGGTCGCGGCTCTGCAAGGCGGAATCTACTCGACCGCGCTCTACTGCGCCGCGCTCTACTAAACCGTGCTCTAGCGAACCGCGTTGTACTGAACCGCGCTCTACTAAACTGAGCCGCGCTTACTGAACCGTGCTCTACTGAACCGTGCTCTACTACTGAGCGGCGCTCTACCGAGCCGCGCGCGTGAGCAAGCGGTCTTGCGAAGTTTTGACACAGCCTGTCAGAGGGCGGTATAAAACAATCTTGTATGGTTGCGTTCGCGCCGAAAATCGTGCATCATGAGCCATAAGCGTCCAACGAAAGAAAGAAGCGTGGCAAGCGCGACTCAACCCGCTCTGGCACAAATGCTTTTCGCCGCATGGAATGAACACGAGGCGGTGCTGTCGAGAGTTTCGCGTCTGCTGCACGACGACGTGAGCCAGGTGCTCAGCGCGGTGGGACTGCAACTGGACGCCATGCGGATGGATTTCCGCGATCAGACTCCGGGCGTCGACAGCCGCGCCTCCGAGATTCAGGAACTGCTGGAACAAGCCATCGAACAACTGCGCCATATCGGCAACGAGCTGAACCCTTCCATCGTGGAGCGGGCTGGTCTGCAATTTGCGCTGGATCGTTTGATCGGCAAAACGCGCGCTGAATTTCCCGGCACTCTGCGTCTGCGCTTTGACCCCGCCGTGCGGGTGCCCAACGTCCTGGCGAAAGCTTTTTACAAAATCGCGGAGTGCGTTCTGGACCTTGCCAAGGCCACGCCCGGCTGCTCGCTGATCGATATTCAGGTGAAACGCGCGCGCGGCGAGCACGTTCTGGAAATCTCCGACAACGCGCCGGTGGACGACGCGGAATCCCCGCCTTTGGGACAATTGCTGTTGGACTATTACGCTTTCAAGAACCACTTGACCCTCAAGACCGAGCGGAGGCCCGGCAAGGGCAGCACCATCCGCGCCAGTTTTCCACTGCCGGCCTCCGCGCCAGAACGTACGCCCGAGAGTGGGAGTTAACGTGGCCATGCCGTTTCAGGTGCTCTTGGTGGACGATCACAAGATCATGCGGGACGGAATCAAGGCCATCCTGCGCCATAGCGAGGAGTTCGCCGTGCAGGGCGAAGCCGAGAGCGGAACCGAAGCCGTGCAGAGCTGCAAGAAGAAGAAGCCCGACATCATTTTGATGGATATCGGCCTGCCCGGATTGAACGGCATCGAGACCACCACCGAAATTCTGCGCCACCACCCCGACGTCAAGATCGTCATTTTGTCGATGTACGACGACGAGCATTCGGTGGTAAGCGCCATCCGTTCCGGGGCCCGCGCCTTCGTGCTGAAAAAAGCCTCCGACGGCGATCTCCTGGACGCGCTGCGCGCCGTCGCTAAAGGCGGCTCGTACCTAAGCCCGCAGGTTTCCGACCGCCTGTTGCATCGCATCCAGCGGGGCGACCTGGAATCCAAACCGGCCTCCTCCGCATTGGACGATCTTTCGCCGCGCGAGATGCAGGTGCTGCGCCTGGTGGCCGAAGGCAAAACCAGTAAGGAGATCGCGGTCATGCTGGATCTGGGCTTGCAAACCGTCCGCAGCTATCGCAAAACCATGATGAAAAAACTGGGCGTCAACAACGTCGCCGGACTCACGCAAGTGGCCCTTGCGGCCGGCATCACGCGCTTTCATTCGGCCGCCGGCGAGCAGGCTTCCTGAGCGAGAACCAATGATCGACACGCCTTGGGGATTGCTGCCCGTTGCCGACGCTCACGTTCACTTCTTCTCGCATGCGTTTTTCGCTTCGCTGGCCCAGCAGAAGGGCGTCCCGGTGGATGGGCTGGCGCCGCTCTTGAACTGGCAACTGCCCGCCGAAGATCCACGGCGGCTGGCGGACGCTTGGGCTCATGAGCTGGATCGATACAGAGTGGCAAAAGCTTCCCTCATCGCCAGTGTTCCCGGCGACGGCGAGTCGGTGATGGCCGCGGTTCGCCAGCATCCAGGGCGATTCTACGGATACATGATGGTAAATCCGGCCGCGCCGGGCGGCGTTGAACAAGTGGTAGTGCAAGCGAAAGCCGCGCTGGCCAGCGGGCAGGTTCAAGCGCTCTGCTTTTTTCCCGCCATGCATCGCTATTCGATCCAGGACGAACGTGTCACAGCGCTGCTGGAACTACTCGCGGCACGGCCCCACACGGTGGCCTTCGTGCACTGCGGCGTGCTCAGCATCGGCGTTCGCAGAGCGCTCGGCCTGCCTTCGCCGTTCGACATGAAGTTCTCCAATCCCATCGATCTGCACGCTGTCGCCCTCGGCTTTCCGCAGCTTCGATTCGTAGTGCCGCACTTCGGCGCGGGATATCTCCGCGAGGCGCTTATGCTGTGCGACCTATGCCCGAACGTACACCTGGATACTTCGAGCAGCAATAGCTGGATGCGATATGAAGAGGCGCATCTGGACCTTCGCGCAGTGTTCCGGCGTGCGTTGGACGTGGCCGGCCCGCAGCGCCTGCTCTTCGGTAGCGATTCGTCGTTTTTTCCGCGTGGCTGGAACGCTTCCATCTTCGAAACTCAATGCAAGGCGCTGTACGAAATCGGAATCACCGAAGAAATCGCTCGGCTGGTTTTCCACGACAACTTAGTTCGCTTGTTCTCTGAGACGAAGTAAGACATCCCGGCACCTTTCTGTTTAAATATGGTGGTCAGAATCCGCCGGCCTTTCCAAGGGGCGCACTTCGTTCATCCCATCGATCCGGCGCCGCGGACCGCGATCCTGGTCCCGGGTTTTCGCGAGACCAGGCTCGTGCGCATTTTTCCGCAGGGTTGGAACGAGCGGGCCAAGCGATTCCGTCCGGCCTCCATCGCCGGCCCGCTGGAACAACTGGCGAGCCTGGCCCGCGAGGGATGGCCGCTCGAACAGGCCGTCATCGTCTTCACCTACGCGGGCGGTCCCGGCGTTTCCCCGCGGGATCGCGAGGCGCTGTGGCAGAGCTTTGGCGTTCCGGTGTTTGAGCAGTACCTCGGCCCCAGGAACAAACTGCTCGCCACCGAGTGCGACGCGCATGGGGGGCTGCACGTCGTGTCGAGCTTGGTCTTGAGCATGGTGTCGAGCTGCGAAGGCTTCCCGCTCGAACACGAGGTGTGTCCCTGCGGCAACCCGGCGCCGCGGATAACCCGTGGATCGAGAATCGACGAACTGGCCGCGCTGCTGGCCTGATCGGGCGGCCGGTTGGTATGCTGGTTCTAAAGCAATCTCGCTAGTCATTCCAGGCGCGAACGTGGCGGAATTGGCAGACGCACCAGACTTAGGATCTGGCTCCCGCAAGGGAATGGGAGTTCGACCCTCCCCGTTCGCACCACCAAAATCAATATTTTATGCGATAGCAGATCCTCCACTGAGATCGGTGACTGTGCCTTACGAGTATGGTAGACGCATGACCAAGAAGCGGAAGGCCGTCCGGCGACGCGATCGCAAAGGCGAAGGAATGCTGTTCCAGCGCGGTCGGATCCGGTGGTACAAGGCGCAGGACGGCCAGCGGGTTTCGACCGGAACAACTTTGGAGTCCGAAGCCGTGGACTTCAAGATTCGCAAGCTGGCCGAGCCGCGGATCGATCAGCCCCACATCAAGACGCCCGTTCCGAAAGCGACGGTGAACGAACCGCTGGACGGGTGTCTCGCCTACATGCGCCGAAAGAACCGGCCGAGCGCGGAGGACCTGGAGGGAGTTGTGAAGATCCACGCGCGGTCCAATTTCAGGATCGCGCCGGGTCCTTCCAAAACAGTTCGACGCGATGGCAGTCAACGTTGTCGCAGACATGCACGCGAAATTTCGCTCTAGCGGCACTGGGTTGTTCTACCTGAATCGGCGGTCCTTGAGGCATGTAGTGGCCTTTGCAGCACACCTGGCATAGCCATGGGGCTCCGGCCGATGGTCGCAATCCTGGTGACCGAAGAAACGCTATCGCTTGATCCACTAACCCGAGCAGTTCATCCGCCGACTTTAGACAATCTTTCTCGTGCTCCACTATGCACTTCGCTAGAATCTCATTGATCACCTGCATGGTCGGATCGCCAGGAAACAATGCTGGAAGGAAGTTCGCAGGTAGACTCGCGGTCGCTAGCCTCGCGTAGTACCAAAACTCGAGACTTTTGCGGCCGGAAACCATCGACCAAAGGAAGTTTGCCGAGCGGAAAAATGTCGACCGTAGGATTTACTTCTTCCAGCGCCAAGCGGTGCGCGGTGTTTGCCCATGAGCGGCGGCTGCCCCGTAGCGGCGTCGGGCAACAGACTCGAATCAGCACTTCCGGACCGCGAGTGGGGAGCCACCATAGCCGACAATACGACCAAGTGGATTACTCCACCAAAAAAACTAACTTCCGGATGGCTGACAATCCATCCCCAATCCAGCCAGCACGTTTTCCAATGAGACCGTTAAACGCGGTTTCGCCACTACCAGGCGAATGCAGTTACTTGCTCGTGGGCACCTTGCGCTGCGGCTCGTCGAAGAAGTTTTCGAGGAAGATCACGTGGCTCTGCGCCTGTTGCGCTTCCGGCGTTTCCACCGGCATGAGCGCGGCGATGCGTTTGCCAGCCGGAGCAACATCGTAATTGCTGATACCGATAATCCCGAAGTCCGCCAGCCGTTTGTCGGACTACACTCGCCGCTTACCCGAAACAAACGAATCCGCCTGCGGATCACGCGTGATCTGAGCAAAACATTTGATCTACTCTTATTTAAAATTCGTTCAACTCAGCTAGCTAGGAGGAGCCGGAAGCCTTCCAAACAACTTTTCTATCGCTGAACCTAAACTGAGCAGATTCCGATCTCCTCCTGATGGCGCGTCAAACTCGAGACCAACGGGCAACCCTGCAGCCGTAAGCCCAATGGGGAGGCTCATTCCCGGAATTCCCGTCGTCGTCATTGGGCGCGTGTTGTGGAGATAGGTCCCGAATGTCGGCACTTTCTGGCCGTTTAGCTCCACGCTGTCATCGTCCCCGATGGGGCGGGCTGGCAATAGAGTAGTCGGAAAAACAATTGCGCTCACGTTGTTGTCGCGAAAATAGCTGCGGTACATCGCTTGAAACGCGGGCCGACCCTCCCTTAGAGCAGTCTCATACGCCTCGCGGCTGGGCGCTTTCGGTCCGATCCCATACGTTTCGTACCCCGCCTTAACGTCCGGACTTGCGATGCGGGCAATCGCGGCTTCGGCGGTTATTTTCGTGCCACTCTTCAGCAGATAATCGGACAGGTCATGCAACATCTCGTAGTAGCTGATTGGCGGCCGTGCCGTGGCGTAAAGCTTCTCGATGTCGGGAAGCCCGGCTTCCACCAGCACGCAGCCCGCTCGTCGAAGGGTGGCAAGCGCATTCTCCACGACGGGGGCGAGACTGCTTTCCAGGTTTTCATAGAAGAACGCGCGCGGTACACCCAGCCGGACCCCCCTCAGCGAAATCGGCCGAAGAGCCGCGTTTTGGCCGGTTATGACGGAGTCCAGCAGCGCCAGATCCTCCACCGAACGGGCCATCGGTCCCGCTGTATCCATGGTGTACGATAACGGAACGATCCCCGCCCCGGGATAGCGTCCCACCGTAGGGCGCAACCCCACGATGCCGCACAGCGCCGAAGGGATTCTGACCGAACCACCGGTGTCCGTTCCCAAGCCCGCCGCGCACATCCGTGCTGCGATAGCTGCCCCGTTTCCGCCGCTACTGCCACCCGGAATTAGCGTCGGATTGTACGGGTTATGGACGGCACCGAAGGCTCCGTTATTGCTGGTTATGCCATACGCAAGCTCGTGCATATTGGTCTTGCCGAGCAGGATGGCTCCGGCGGAAAATAATTTCGCCGCGACGGGAGCATCGGAGCTGGGCCGGCGGTCGCGAAGCGCGGGTGTTCCGGCGCTTGTGGGCGCGCTTGCCGTGTCGATGTTGTCTTTTATGAGAATCGGCAGTCCGTGGAGCGGCCCACGTCGTTTCGTCGTGCGGTCCTTGTCCGCCGCCCGAGCCGTCTCCAAGACTTGATCTTCGTTCTGCCAAATGAATGCGTTGAGGGCGCGATGTTTGCGGCACTGATCGAGCAACGCCTGCGCGTATCTCTCGGCCGATAGATCACCCGATCTAAGGAGAGGAACAACTTCGGTTGCGGTAAGTTCAAGAAGGTCGCGGCCCTCGCTCGGTGCCGCCTCCGCCTCGTCGGCTTCGCTCACTGTGAAAGCGGACAGAGCGGAGACGCCGAGCGGCGCTCCTAGCAGGAAACGGCGGCGCGTAGTGCTGGCCCTCAAATCTTCGGCATTTTTCATAAAGGTGCCAAGTCTATCATGCTTCGCTCGCGCAGTGACCACGAAGTTGGCATCGGAGCAGTGACTTCGGCGCAACTCACCCAACCGGTAGCGCCTGGTTAACGGCGTATCCGTCACTTAGTTTTCCAAAACTGGCGTTTGGCGGAGTAGCGGAAGTATGGCCGACCAACCGGACGGAATCCTCGGGATGCTTCTCTAGATTCGGGGCTTTGGCGGAGACTCGATCCTCCGCCAAAGGGAGGATCGTTTTGCGGTTTCACGCGACGCGAATGATCCTCTCGGAGGTCACTAGCCTTTCAGTCCGTCGCGCCAGGCGATGACTTCGAGTTCGCCCCTGACTGCGTCCTCGACGCGGATGACGGGGTACGCCTCAAACACAAGCGCAGGGAGCATCGAGCAAAACTTGTGCACGGTCAGCGGTAACGCCGTGTATAAAGTTCGGGCGAGCGACGGAACAATTCTCGGAACCTTCCCAATAATCTCTCCGGGACCGATGGCATTCGACGGCGCCGACATCTGGATTTTGAATAGCGGCGATTCGGTGACGGAGCTGAGGGCTAGCGATGGTACTAATCTAAAAACCGTTAGCGTCCCTCCCGGAGCTGTGAGCATGGCATTTGATGGCGCGAATATCTGGGTTGCGAGTTATAAGGCAACGGGCGCTGTAACGGAGATTCAGGCGAGCACGGGCGAGGTGCTCGGAAGCTTTCTGAACGATTATGTCGTTGACGGAGGTACGCCGATATCGATTGCATTCGATGGCGCCAATATGTGGGTGGTGACCGACTACGAGGGCGAGGGGGTACTCAAGATTCAAGTCAGTAACGGCGAAGTTTTCGGAGGCCTGTATGGATTCGTTGGGCTCCAGGGCACCTTTTCCGCCGACACTATTGGAATGGCGTTCGACGGTGTGAACATGTGGGTCACCGGATTTAACGAACTCACGGCGTTTCGAACGAGTGATCTGGCACTTTTGGGGAACTTCAGCATCTGGACCCAGGGCGCAGTTGCGTTTGATGGTGCGAACGTCTGGGTTGCCTGCAGTTTCGGCTGCGACGTGAATAAGTTCTGACGGGAGCGGCACAAAACGTTCGCCCGGATCGGCTTCCGTCGACTTCCGTAAAGCGCCTGATCTAATTCGCGCCCCAACCCGTCAGCACGCGCGGGATGGTGCGCAATAGAATCTTGATATCCAGCTCCAGCGACCAGTTATCGATATACTGCATGTCCATTTTCATCCAGGTTTCGAAATCCAGACGGTCGCGCCCGGCCAACGCCCAAAGGCAAGTGAGCCCGGGACGCATGCGAAGGCGCCGGCGCTGCCAGGTTTGATACAGCTCCACTTCTTCGGGTACCGCGGGCCGCGGTCCCACCAGCGACATTTCGCCCTTCAGCACATTCCATAATTGCGGCCATTCGTCGATCGAAAACTTGCGCAGAAACCGGCCTACCGGCGTCAGACGGGGATCGTTGGGGATTTTGAAGGCGGTCGATTTCCGGTTCAGGTGCATGAGCGAGGCCTTCAACTCCTCGGCGTTGTCGCACATGGAGCGGAATTTGTAAAAGGTGAAGCGGCGCCCGTTCAACCCGCAACGCACCTGGCGGAAAATCGCCGGGCCAGGCGACGTAATCCGGATCAACAGCGCGATCAGGAGCATGAAAGGAGCGAGCAACACCAGTGCAGTCGCGGCGATCGCCAGATCCGTCACCCGCTTGAGCAACAGCCGGATTTCATCGTGCGGTGCGGCGGAAAATGTCAGCAGAGGCTTGGTTCCCAGGCGATCCAGATAAACCTGGCTGTTCACGTGAGGAAAGAAATCCACCACCACGCGGGTTCGCACGCCCTCTTCATCGCAGCGCAGGAACACGTCTTCCATTTCGCTCAGTTTGCCGCTGTCCACGGCGAAAATAATCTCGTCGACCACGTGCCGCCGCAACAACTCCGCAAGGTGCGATAGCGGATAGCGCTCATAATTCTCTTTTAACTGGACGCGACCCGGCTCATCGTCCAAAAAGCCCAGCAAACGGACGCCATAATCGCTGGATTCTTCCAGCACCTCTCCCAAGTGACGCGCGCTAACGCCCGAACCAACCACCATGACATAGTGCGCCGTTCCAAACTGCTTCCGCACGGCGCCGATTACACGCGCCGCGTTGATGCGGAAAAGGCATAACAGAACCCACGCGTAGGTGGCGAATATCGCGACGAAGAAGCGGCTGAGATCCAGGCGCAGCAGATACTCGGCCAGCACCAGGCAAGCCGCTCCCAGCACGCATTGGCGGAAAGTGTCCCGCAGTACCACGCTCGGATGGGCCGAGTCCAGCTTTTCGTATATATTGAACCAGTAGCCGATGGCGAGCCAGGAAATCGCCGAAATCACCAGCAGAAGCGTGGCGACCGGAAATTCTATATAGAAGCGGAAATAGAAGATTTTCTCGTAATTCAGGAAAAGCCGGGTCTGATATGCCGCGATAAACGCGAGGCAGATGAGAATGGAGTCGATGAGGCCGAAGATGGCCTTCACTCTTCTGTAATGCCGGCTGAACACGCCAGAGCTAGAATACCACGGCTGTAAGCATCGTGTTTACTATTACATGCCTGAGGTTAGCTCGTTCGCGATTTCCTGTCCGATGGCCAGCGACGCCGTGGCGCCGGGGCTGGGAGCGTTCAACACGTGCAAGGCACGATCGCTTTTCACAAAACGAAAATCCTGCAGGGTCTCGCCACTGGGCGCAATGGCTTGCGCACGAACGCCCGCGCCTCCGGGCGCGAGGTCTTCCGGCCGCAGGTCCGGCACCAGCGCGTTCAGAGACCGGCAGAATAGTTCTTTGCTGAACGAGCGGCGCAACTCGTCCAGGCAAACACGCGGGTACTTTTGGAAAAAGCGCCAGAATCCCGGGTAGGTCAAAGTGCCAAGGAAATCGCGCGCCGAGAAATCGCTCTTCTTATACCCTTCCCGTGCGAACGCCAGCACCGCGTTCGGACCGGCTTCGATGCCGCCATGAATCAAGCGCGTGAAATGGACGCCCAGGAAGGGAAAGCGCGGGTCCGGCACGGGGTAAATCAAATTGCGGACCAGATACTGCCTCTCCGGTTTCAACTCGTAATATTCGCCGCGAAAAGGAACGATCTGAAGATCCGGCCGGTCGCCCGCGAGGGAACACACGCGATCGCACTGCAGGCCGGCGCAATTGACGATGTAGTCCGATTCAAAATCGCCGGCGGGCGTTTGCGCGATCCACTGCTCGCCGATCCTGTGCAGTTGTGTAACCGCGGCTCGCGTGACCACCTTCCCGTTCAGCGCAGCCAGGCAGCGTACCAGCGTTTGGCAAACGGCGGGATAATCGGCGATGCCTTCTTCCGGCACATAGATCGCCGCCACGCCTCCTACGTGCGGCTCGATCTCGCGCATGTCGGAGACATCCAGCTTTCGCAATCCGCTCAGCCCGTTCTGCCGGCCTCGTTCAAACAGATCGTTGAGCCTCGGGATTTGATCCGCGTTCGCGGCAACCACCAGTTTTCCGCAGACTTCGTGCGGTATGCCGTGCTCCTGGCAGAACCCGATCATCTGGCGGACGCCGGTGACCGCCAGTCTGGCCTTCATCGATCCGGGCTTGTAGTAGAGACCGCAGTGCAGTACGCCGCTATTGTGGCCGCTCTGGTGTTGTCCGACGCCGGCTTCCTTCTCCAGCACCGTGATAGAGGCACGTGGAAGTTTCTGGGCCAACCGGAAGGCAGTCGCCAGTCCGATAATTCCGCCGCCGATGATCGCGATGCGCATTCTTTATATTGCGCCATATTGCGCCAACCACGTAGCTGCCGGTCTGGTCCCAAACTGGAACTGTAATCTACGCTCGCGTGGTTTCGATCGCTCTCAGGCAGCCGGGTTTGTTCGCAGCATCGCCCATATGGGGCGTCTTTCCTGTTTCGAC
>Ga0302326_10003195_pt1 | contig 38818 bp, 33 predicted proteins | sample Palsa_T0_3_FD_202264 | JGI IMG/M metagenome (GOLD analysis project Ga0302326, IMG submission 202264) | Peat permafrost microbial communities from Stordalen Mire near Abisko, Sweden - Palsa_T0_3 | ecosystem: Environmental > Terrestrial > Soil > Palsa > Peat permafrost | place: Sweden: Abisko... | reverse complement strand
CATAGTGAAACTCCAGTGCAGCTCGTTCGCGGAACGAGCGATGATTCCGGCTTTTGTCTTTTTCTTTTTCATGCTCTATCCGCCGGCCTGGATCGCGAGCGGCCGCCGTGGAACCGCGGGCGCGGCGGGCGGTTGCATCCTGATACGGCCTTCCGCGCTCCGACGGATCGGAGGAATCGAAGCCATTCGCGGCGAACTGATCGACGATTGCGCGCTGGCCCGAGCCGTCAAGACAAGTGCGAATATCTGGCTGGGTGTCGCGCGCGAGACGCGCAGCATCCGGGACTATCGTACCTTTGCCGACGTTCGCAGGATGATTTCCCGAACGGCGTTCACGCAGCTCAATCACTCGGTTTTCTTGCTGGTTGGAACGATCGCGGGGATGGCGGTAGTCTACCTGGCGCCGCCTTTGTTGCCGCTCACGCGCGATCCCGTCGCGGCCATCTGCGGGATCGGCGCTTGGGCGTTGATGACGATCTCGTATATTCCGGTGCTGCGGTTCTATCGCCGGTCGATTGTTTGGGCGCCTTTCCTTCCGCTGGTTGCGCTCTTCTATCTGATTGCGACTGTGGAATCCGCGGTGCTCTACTGGCGCGGCAGCGGCGGCGAATGGAAGGATCGCGTGCAGGACGCGAGATAGGTCACCGCTCGAGTTTGTAGATCGCGACGCCGCTCAGAAGCTTGGGATAGAAATCGGTGGATTTCTGCGGCATGACGCCGCCGGAGAACGCGACATCCGACACCTGCCGAATGGTGGTGGGTTCGAGCAGAAACGCAATCTCGGCGGCGCCCTCGCGAACCTTCGAGTAGGCCGCGTCGAGGCCGCGCACGTATTCGAGATATTTCTGCTCTCGAACGGCTTCCTCGCCGACTCCGAGCCGACGCTCGAGCAATTCTTCATGCAGCACTTGTACATCCAGTTCGCCCGGTTTGCGCTCTCGTTCATACAGCCAGACTTCGCCGGATCGAAGCGCAATGCCGACGCGGATCAGGCCGGGCGCGGGCGCGCGAAAGAGCCGGCGAAGTTCATCCAACGAGCTTAGCCGCCGCGCTTGGATCTGGGCGAGAAACGCGGCGCCCACGAAGCTCGCGAGGCCGCTCACGGCTCGGTGAGTCGGTAGAATCTCCAGACCGGGCGAATGCATGTTGACGAACGTCATCATGACCTTCTCGGCGTCTTTCCAGCCTGGGCTTTCGTTTCGAAATGCCAGAGCGGTCTCGTAGCGATGGTGCCCATCGGCGATCAAGAGCTTCTTGGCGGACATCAACTCCTGAATGCGCGCGATTGTGGGTTGATCGGAAATTTTCCAAACACGATGCAGCGCTTTGTACTCGTCTTCGACGGAGAGCGCGGCGCTGCCCTCAGACGCCTGGTCCAGTATCTTATCGACGCTCAGATCCGGATCGGGATAGAGCATGAAGATTTGTCCAAAATGGGCGTGAGTATGGCGCAAGAGCTCCAGGCGATCCTTCTTCGGCCCTGATAATGTCTGCTCGTGCCGATGCACCACGCCGGCGGAATAATCTTCGACGGCCCCCAGTCCGATGAAACCTTTCCGCTCCAGCGTTTCTCCGGTATCAGGGACGGTGAACCGTTGGAAGTATGCGTACAGACTCGGCGCTGTTTCCCGCTCCAAAACATGTTCCTCGATCCAAGCGTTCAGAAGCGAGGCGGCGCGCGTGTAAACGTTTTCGCGGTCGGAATCGGACGGAAGTTTCTCGCCCAGAATAATCCGCACCAGGTTGTAGGGACTGAGCGACAGATAACGCGCCTGCATGGCGGCGGAAATCTTGTCGTAGGGCTGCGTGAGCAGGTTCTCTGAAGCGCCTGCTTTCGCGCTGTAGCGATAGGGCTGGAAAGGGAAGATGCGCGCCAAGAGACAGGATAGCAAGCGTCTCTGCCGACCGAGCGCGCGTTGCGAATTATGCTCCGAGCAACTGGGGCAGCCTGGAAAGTTCCGCCTTCGCGGAGTCGTTGGGAACCGAGCATCCGGGCGCCAGGATGAACTTTTTGCCCGCGGCGCGCGAGGCCGCCTCCCACTGGGACTTCAAATCCGACGGGCTGAGTTTGCGGTAGTTCACCTCGTCGATGCCGCCCATGATGGTCTGGGAGTATTGGCGGCGGACGTCGGAAATCGGAATGAGGGAGACGTGCATCGAATAGTTGAACACGGGCGCCGGCCAATCGTGAAAGAAGGCCAGATATTCGGGTTCCACGTGCACATGCAGGATGTTCAGCTTCGCGCTCGAAGTGGCGTCCAGGATGCGCTTATCGAAGGGCGCGCTGAATTTCCGATAATCCGCGGTTGACATTTCATCCTTCTTCGCATTGGCAACGGCCAGCAATACGCCCGCGGCGCCGGCCGCCAACGCACGCTTGGCGTGGTTGATTTCCGACTTCGTGATCACGTCCAGAGCGTCCAGCAGCGCTTGCGGATTCTCGGTCTTGAGCCGGTTCACTTCTTGGGTGGACGAAAGCTTTTCCGCCACATTCCAGGGATTGAAGATCGTTTCAACGTAATAAGCGTCGCCCCGCAATCCCTCGCGGATCAGGTCCAGGGCTTGCAATTGTTGCGGAAACGGATTGCTCTCGACTTTCAGTTCGCACCATTTGCCGTTGGGCTTAGGGTATGGAAAATCGCTCATCACCTTGACGATGTCGGTGCGATACTCGCGATGGAAATCGAGCGTAGCCTGAGCATGCGCCTGAGGCGTGGTCAGGCCGAAATGATGCCAGAAGCTGAACGGAGGCCGGTCCACATCCGCGCCCTGAAGCGCTCGATCGACGCGCTCTTTGTGCGTCAGTCCGGCGCCTGCGGCGGCAAACGGCGCGGCCGCGGCAGCCAGCAAAAAATGTCGTCTCAACATGCTGTGGTCATTCCTTTCGTTCGCTCACCCGGGATACGGGTAGCCCTTCGCGAGCACCTGCTTCAGCTCATCATCATAGCCGTAAATGTCATCGAAAAATCGTACCCGGCCATCCGGATCGACGATCGCTGTAGCATACAGGATCAGCACCGGGATTGGCTTGGTAAGGTTGACCTGCAGATTGTCCTTTCCAGTCGCCATGGCTGCCTCGGCTCGTTCGACGCTCCAATCGGGCTTGTCGCGCAACACCCATGCGGCCATTTCCGCCGGCCTCTCCACCCGAATGCAGCCGTGGCTGAAATCCCGGCGAGTCTGCGAAAACAATTGCGGCGCCGGCGTACTGTGCAGGTAGACGTTGTACTCGTTGGGGAACATCAATTTCACCAGACCCAGGGAATTGGTGGGTCCCGGCTTCTGCCGCACTTCTAGCTTTCCGGAACGCAGTTGCGCCAGCACCTCATCCGTGATGGCGCCCGAAGAGACCACTTCTCCCGCCGGCGTGACCACTTCGAATCCTTTCTTGGCGATGTAGTCGCGGTCTTTCTGGATGGCGGGCACGATCTCCGAGCGCTGGATGCTGGGCGGAACGTTCCAGTACGGGCGGAAGATCACGAACCGCATGTCTTGTTCGAAGACGGGCGTCTTGTGGTGGAATGCCTTGCCGACGATCACGTTCATCGAGAGCGCCGGGTTTCCGCGGTCGTCGTAGGCGCGGAGGCGGAACTCTGGAATATTGACGACGATGCGCGGTTCGTTGAACCGGTCAGGCAGCCAGCGCCAGCGCTCCAACACGAGACGCAATTGGTCGAGGCGTTGGCTCAGCGGAGTATTCAGGCGTTGCAGCGTCGGCTCGTCCAATCTGCCGTCCGGCTTCAGGCCGTGGCGGCTCTGAAAGCTCTTCACCGCGTCCACCAGCGCGCCTTGGTACAGATTGGAATCCACGGCGACAGTCGCGTTCTCGGGCAGATCGCCCACCAGGCGCAGCAGGCGCGTCAATCGCGGGAGGCCGTCGTACGGACTCCCCGGCGCAATTGGCTTTTTCGAAACTGGAAGCTGCTCGCCGTCGTCTTGCGGCGCCAGCCGCAGGTAGCGCTGCAACGCTTCCAGAGTGCGGTTGTAGCCGGTAAAGGGCGGCCCGATGTGCGCCAGTTCCGTCTTCACATCACCGTCGACCAGCCGTCCACGCAGAAAAGCGGGCAAGTCGTACTTCTTCTCTTCGACATTGAGACCGAACTTGAAGTGCTCAGGATTGACCCTTCCAATATGACAATCGGAAATGTAGCGCATCAAGCAAACCGTGAGCGCCGCATCGAACGTTGCGCCGTCGCCGGCGGCACGCGACTCTTGAAGGCGAGCGATCCGATCGGCCCAGCGGGAGCCGTCATAATCCTCGGGGTCCAGACCTTGCGTGTCCGCCTGCTTCAGAATGTCGATGACCGCCAGCGCCTGGGGAGTTGGCCTGCCATCTCGAATCCAGGCCGGCATGAAGTTGGACGCCTGGTAGAAATTTTGCACGTGCAGGCGATAGTCGGAAAAATCCGGCCATCGAAGGCCCGCCATTTGACCGGCCGAAGCGATCGCGCGCAGCTGGTCGGAGGCCCCGCCCTGCTGCGCAACGCCCGGGCCGGCGAGCGCGCCCAGGATCAGCAGGCAAAGCGACGCTGACGGCCAGCGTCCGCGGATCACGATTTTAGTTCCGCCCATGGTTGTATTATCTCGCGCGTGTGGGCGCCTTTCGTCTATCGTCGCATGACGTAGACCGTCTCAAGCAGCGCGCTAGCACCGTTCCACACGATCTGCACGCCGATGCAAAGGAGAATGAACGAAGATAGGCGAATGATGATGTTCATTGCGGTATCTCCCACGGCGCGCCCGATGGGCTCGGCGAAGCGATAGGTCAGGAAGATGATAAGTGCCATTAGTGCGCAACCCAGCACCGCCGCCGCAACCAGAGTCCAACGGGCTCCGCCTCCGGGCGCCCGGTTTGCGCCCACTGCGATCGCCACCGAAATTGACCCGGGTCCCACACTCAGCGGCATCGTCAGTGGATAGAACGCGCGGCTCGACAAATAGAGATACGACGCCTGCGGCGACTTCGGAGGAGATGCATGTGCCTTGCCGTCGTCATCCGGCCGATTCAGGAGTTGCCATCCAACCACGGTGACGAGCAAGCCGCCGCCGACCTGAACCACAGGCAGCGAGATACCGAAGAACGCCAGGATGTGGGTCCCGATCAGAACCGACACGACCAGCAGAGCGAAGGAGTTCACCGCGATCTTGCGCGCGAGAACGGCCCGGCTTTCGGCGGAGAGGCCGGTTGTCAGCAGCAGAAAGATGGGTATATTGTCCGGACCGTCGACGATCGGAAAGAGCGCGCCGACGATCAGTAGCGAGGTGCGCATCAACTCGGCGATCGCGGCATGCATGGACGGCATCGATCATAGCATCCGAACAAATTCTCCCGCGAGCTAATGGGAGCGCGTGGCCGATGCAGTCGGCTTTCCGGATGGGCAATGGATTTCGGCGATGTAGCCGCCCGGAAATTGAACGACGGCCGCGTTCCGTTGATCGGCCAGATAAGGACCGTCGAGGATCGCAACGCCGGCCGCCTTGGCTTTGGCCAGGGTATCGCCCAGGTTCGCGACTTCGTATCCGGTAATCTCCCGGCCGTAGGGAAAAGGAAGATGACCGTCCGTCACGAGAACGGCCAGTTTGCCGAATGTCGACTCGATGCGAACGCGTCGATAGGTGTCGGAGGGTCGTCCGATCTCGACGCCCCGCGCTTGTGCAACGTCGGAGACCGTCTTGCCGCCGGAGAAGGTAAGAAAGGCGCGGACGAATGCCGTCGCCCTGTCCGGGGAAAGGTAGACGCGGTTTTCCGGAATCGTTTGAAGCGCGGGAGACGAGGGCGGAATCGTATGCCAATACAACTGCATGTTCACTCCCCCGGGCCATTGAATGATTGCATCCCGGCCGATCGGATCCTTAAACGGACTGACCAGCACATCCGCGCCGGCCGCGCGGGCAATGCGAATAGCGTCGTCGATGTTGGTGACCAGATAGCCGGTCCGCTCCGCGCCGAAAGGGTATGGGATGGGGGTCTTGAAACCGAATACCGACAGGATACCGGCAGGGGTCGCCACCAGTTGGGACATCGTGCTGCTGGGAGTAGGCGTGACGGTGAAAACTCCCTGCTTCCCGGCGGTCCCGCCGAAGGTGGCCAGGAAGCTGGCGACGAAACGGTCGAAATCTTCGGGGGCAACGTATACGTGGGTTGAATCGTATTGCGGCCCGACCGCGATCGTCGGTGTTGCGGCGGACGTAACGTTGGGCACGGCCCACTGGAGCAGGTATAGAGGAACTGCTCCCCGGCTCAGGAAGACCGCGAAAACCACAGCCAGGAATCTAGTGAAAACGCGCATCGGACGCTCCTCTCGTTATCTCAGACGCGGAAGGGCAATGGCAACCATCCCCGGCATCTATGCCGGATGTCGATACCGAATTGCAAATCGTCGCTGAATGCACTACACTGTGGTGCATGAAGACCGAGGTCTATAGCTGGCGGGTATCATCCGACATCAAGACAAGTCTGGAGCGCGAGGCGCGCCGCCGCAAGATATCGATGTCCGCCGCCCTCGGTCTCGCGGCGCGCGAGTGGCTGCATAACAGCGGCATCGAAAATGAAGGCGAGGAAGGGCAGCGCCGGTTGCGCCAGGCCGCGTCGCGATGGCTGGGCGCCTTGGCGAGCGGAAATACCCGACGCTCGGAGACGGCTTCGCAATCGGTGCGGCAGCGCCTGCGGCAGCGCCATGGCCGCTGATGCTCTGATCGATACGGGTGCGATCCTGGCCCTGCTGGACAGAACCGATCGCTGGCACGGCGTGTGTGTGGATGCTTTTCAGCAGCTCCGGCTACCGCTGGTTACCTCCGAAGCGGTGCTGGCGGAATTATTCCACCTTGTTGGCGACGGCCGTCACGAGATGGAGACCACCTGGAAATTCATACGTTCCGGCGCGATCAAGCTCGCGGCCATTGAGGATTCAGAACTGCCCGCGATTCAAACACTCATGTCGCGCTATTGGGATCGCCCCATGGATTTCGCCGACGCCACGCTTGTTTATTTGGCGAGACGCGATAGGTTGTCTACAGTCTTCACGGTCGATCGAGCGGACTTCGATACTTACCGGATTGAAGGCCGTAAACGGTTCCGGATATTTCCAGCGACTCGGCCATAGGGATGACCCGCGCCGTCGGTCCTGGGCTTCGACCGGCCATCGATGTGTTAATGGCGGAGAGAGAGGGATTCGAACCCTCGATAGAGTTTCCCCTATACACGCTTTCCAAGCGTGCGCCTTCAACCACTCGGCCATCTCTCCGGGGTGAAACGAAGCGCCAACGGGCAGCGGCGGACCCTCGCGCCCACTCAGTTTAGCACGTGGACTTTTACCCGCCGGCTTACGTCAGATCGAATTTCTCGTGGTGCAGCAGCGGGTCGCCCTTTACCAGGACCGGCCGGCGCAGGATCTCCTCCATCTCTTCCAGACTCTTATTCTGGTTCGACTTGAGGAATTTCGCCACGTCGGGATGCACGCGCAGCAGCACGTCCTTGCCATCCACCGCGCCAGCGATCTTACGCGCCTCTTGTATGATCTCGCTCACCACGGTGGCCACGCTCTTTACATAGCCGGCTCCCTCACAGTGCGGACACGGCATGCAGAGCGCGCGTTCCAAGCTCTGCTTCACTCGCTTGCGAGTGATCGCCACCAGACCGAAATCGTTGAACTGCAGAATTTTGTAGGGAGCGCGATCGCTGCGCATGGCATCCTCGAGCGCCTGCATCACCTTTTGCCGATTGCTGCGCTCGTCCATGTCGATGAAATCCACTACGATGATGCCGCCCAAGTCGCGCAGCCGGATTTGCCGCACGATCTCCTTGAGCGCTTCCGTGTTGGTCTTGACGATGGTATCTTCCAAACGGTTGGAGCGCCCCACGTACTTGCCGGTGTTCACATCGATGGCCACCAGCGCTTCGGTCTGATTGATGACGATATGGCCGCCTGATTTGAGCCAGACCTTGGGCCGGAGCGCTTTCTCAAGTTCAGCCGTGATGCCGAACGCATCGAAGATCGGTTCGGAACGAGTGAAGAGCTTGATGCGGTTCACCAGGCCGGGATGAAAGCGCTGCACGAAACGCACCACGCTCTCGTATAGTTCTTCGTTATCCACCCAAACGGCCTTGAACTCCTCGGTAAACTGGTCGCGGAGCGTGCGCTGCACCAAATCCAGGTCGTGGTGCAACAGCAGCGGCGCGGGCTGCTTCTCGGCCTTCTGCCGGATGTCCAGCCAGAGATTAGCCAGGAAATTCATGTCGGCGGCGAGATCCTCTTCGCTCTTCCCCTCGCCCGCCGTGCGCACGATGAAGCCGCCCGGAATTCCGGGGTGATGGATCTGGAGTATCCGCTTCAGGCGCTGGCGCTCTTCGTCGCTCGCAATTTTCCGGGACACGCCGGTATGCTCGACGGTGGGCATGTAGACGACGTATCGGCCGGGCAGCGCGATGTGCGACGTGATGCGGGCGCCCTTCTGTCCGAGCGGCTCTTTGGCGATCTGAACGATAATTTCCTGACCTTCCTTGAGTAGTTCGGTTATGGAAGGTAAAGGCGTCCGTTCCGAGCGACTCCCACCGCGGCCATGCTCTCTCGCGGCACTGCGCTCAACGGCCGGCCCGGCTGCGCTTTCGGGACGACGCTCCCGATCGGCCCTGGGTTCGCCCAGCGATCCGCCGCGCGTCTTCCGGCGCATGCGTCGAGGCGCGCGATGCATGTAGCGGCCGCCTTGTTCGCGAACCTGAGCCGTCAACTGAGGCGCCGGCGAGGCGTCGCTCGGCTCCCGGCCAGAGGGCGCGTCGGACGGCGCGACGTCAACCTCGCTCGAAACCTCCAGCAGTTCGTTCTCGATCGAGGGAAGCTCTTCGGCGGAGGATTCAGCCCAGGATTCCTGAGCGACAGCTTCTGTGTCCGCGGCCGAGATTTCCGCATCCGGCTGCTCCACAATGTCCGATTCGGCGGCTTCGAGTTCAATCGGTTCTGTCGCCGACACCGCGGGCCGCACTTCGGGAGCCTCTTCCAAGACAGCCGCGGCGCTCTGCGCGCTTCGGATTTCCTCTTCTTCGCCTTCGTCCAAGGGAGCGGGGTTGGAGCGAGAATATTTGGCGAGAGACTCGCCGGGAAGCACGTCGATATCGCCGGAGCGGCGCGGAGGCGCGGCTGCCTCCTGCGCCGGTTCGCTCACGGCCGGGGCTTCGACGCGCGACGGACGCGAAACTTCGGAGGCGTATTTCGATTCGGGGAATCCCCGGCCGCGATTCCTGCGGCGGCGCGACCGGCGGCCGCGTCGATCCCCGCGATCGCCGTCCTCCGCTCGGTCGGCTGGGGGCGCGGCGAGAGTCGCCGGCTCTTTTGCCTCGATTCCGGGTTCTTCCGGTTCGCGATCCGCGGCCGCGGAGGGTTCCGCTTCGCCAGCATCGTCAAGCACACGACCGCTCTCCGCCGGCGCGGCGCCGGTTTCGGGGGGAACGCGACCGCCCCGATCCGCGTGCGCGCGTTCGCGGCTGACGGCGACGCGGTCGAAATCCTCGTTCTCCTCAAAAAAGTCGGAGACATACAGGAAGGTGTCGCGTTCCAACCCCAGGTCGACGAAGGCCGATTGCATGCCGGGCAGAACCCGTGTGACACGCCCTTTGTGAATGCTGCCGGCGAGGGAATACTCGTTGGATCGTTGGAAAAAGACTTCGACCAATTGGTCGTCTTCGAGGCTCGCTACTTTGGTCTCGTGCCGATTTGACGAGATCACCAATTCTTTGCTCATGAATACTCCTGTTATTCATGCGAGAACGGTGGATCAAGGAAACCGAGGGCGTTCAAACCATCTACCGGGTGATCCATGAGGACCGTTGACCCGATGAGACGACAAAATCCATTGGCCCCCGAGAGCGGAGAAGCAATCTCAAACACCCTCGAAGACAACCGAACTGCCCCGACAGGACGCGAGCGGCCGTGGCAAGCCGGTTAAATTCGCTTACCCTCAATTCTCCCGAAGCCGGCCGTATCCCGCCCGCTTCAATTTACGAAACGCCGGAGCCGCACGTTGTTGACCAGCCCCAGCATCAAAAAAACAGCAACGATATTCGATCCGCCGGAACTCATCAGCGGCAGAGGAATGCCGGTGACCGGCATCCTTCCCACCACCATTCCGACGTTAACCAACACATGAAACAGAAACACTGACGCCACTCCCATGCAGATGTACATCCCGGCCCGATCCGGCGCCGTTTGTGCGTTCTCCACAATCTGCATGAGCAAAACGAAATACATACCCAGGGCTACAATCACGCCCACGAAACCGTGCTCTTCGGCAAAAGCCGAGAAAATGAAATCCTTGTGCGGCACCGGCAGGAATCGCCCCTGTGTCTGCGTGCCCTTCGTAACGCCTTGTCCCCAGAGGGCGCCCGAGCCGACCGCGATTTTCGACTGGATCACCTGGTATCCCGAGCCTTTCGGATCCTGGCTCGGATCCAGGAAACTCACCAACCGCGCTTTCTGATAGTCTTTCAGCACAAAGAAATAGCCGGCCGGCGCCACCACCGCGACGATCACCAGAATCGCGAGCGCGTATTGCCAGCGGAACCCCGACAGGAAAACGCCGACCCCCAAAATTGGAATAAAGGTCAGCGCCGTACCCAAATCCGGCTGTAGCATCACCATAACCATCGGCAGACCTACCAAGCCCGCCAATTTCAGCAGATCCTGGAGCTGGACCTGCTCGGATTTCAGCTCGGTCAAATACCGAGCCACTAAAATTACTACTACTATCTTAACGAACTCGGAAACCTGGAGATGGTAGCTGTTGTTGCCGATCCAGCGCCGGGAGCCGAAGGCGGTCATCCCGAAGGCGAAGGTCCCGATCAAGGTCGCCACCGAAAGCAGATACAGCACCGGGACTTGACCGAGCAGCGTATGATAGTCGATCAGCGTCGCGATCCACATGGCGATGAATCCCGCGAGAATCCAGATCACCTGCTTCCACCAGGCGCCGGCATAGCGAGTATCATAGGTGGCGCTAAAAATTTGGAGCACGCCCAGCGCGCAGATGGCGCACACCAGGACGATCATGAGCCAGTCCAGGTCGCGGAGGGAACGATGGGCAGGCATGGTTATGGGTTCTCGCGTTGCGGCGCCGACGGCAGGGGGGCCGGCGGTTTCAGGAGCGGAGGAAGGCTGGCAAGCTGGGGAACTGGCTCGGCCAGGCGCGCCTTCTTATCGAAATAGGCCTTCAGCACGTCGCGCACGATGGGAGCGGCCAGTTGGCCGTGCTCGCCGTTTTCAAAGAGCGTGGCCACGACGATCTCGGGCGCTTTGCAGGGCGCAAAACCGACAAACCAGGCATTGTCCTTCATGCTCTCGGTGAGCTTGAACCCGGCTCTCAAGGCGTCGTTGGAAACCAACTGCGCGCTTCCGGTTTTGCCGCAAACGTCGATACCCGGAATGTGAGCCCGAACGCCGGTGCCGCCTTCGTTCACCACGCCATACATTCCGGAGATCACCTTCTGAATATTTTCGAGATTGACGTCGCCGCGGCGCGCGGGCATCACGTGGACGGCGTCCTTCACCAAGTGCGGTTGAAACCACATACCGCCGATCGCGATTCCGCCGATGGCCGAAGCCAGTTGGAGAGGGGTAATGGCGGTTGCGCCCTGTCCGACCGAAACCGAAATGTTTTCGCCGGGATACCACTTCTCGCGGAAATTGCGGATCTTCCAGCGCCGGGAGGGAACCACTCCTTCGGCTTCGTGCGGCAAATCGATCCCGGTCTTGTGGCCGTAGCCCACCATTTCGGCGTAGCGGGCGATATCGTCGATGTCCATGCGATTGCCCACGTTGTAGAAGAAGGTGTCGCAGGAGTGCACTAATCCGCTGTGCAGGTCCACGGTCCCATGTTTGCCCCAGCATTTGAAGAAGCGACCATAGAAATTGGCGCCGCCGGGGCAATTGACGCGGAAACTGTCGTTGATCGCGCCGGTCTCAAGTCCGGCGAGCAACATGAGGGGCTTGAACGTAGACCCCGGCGCTTGTTGAGCTTGAATGGCCCGATTCAACAACGGATGGGCGGGATTATCCACGAGATCTTTCCAGTCTTTGGATCGGATGCGCCCGGCGAACAGATTAGGATCGAAGGCCGGACGGCTGACCATGGCCAGCACCTCTCCGTTACGCGGATCGAGCGCAACCACCGCGCCCCGGCGATTCTCTAACGTGAGCTCGGCCACCGCCTGGAGATCAAGATCGATGGTGGTTTCGAGGCTCTTACCAGGGATCGACTCCTTGTCGTCGGCCAGTATCCGCCGCTCGTTGCCGAAGCTGTCCACTTCCACGCGCCGCTGGCCGTCGACGCCCATCAGGGTCTCGTTGTATTCGCGCTCGAGGCCGTCCTTGCCGATTACGTCGCCCTGGTGGAAACGCGATAACTCAGGAGTGTTCAATTCGGTTTCGCTGATCTCACCGACGTATCCAATCACATGCGCAGCCAAGCCGTCGCGGGGGTAGAGCCGGTGCTGCACGTGAATCACTTCCAACTCCGGAAAGGTGCTGGCGTCCTTGTGCGATTCGACGAAGGCCAGTTCGGCCGGCGTCAGTTCTTCCTTGATCGGGATGGGTTGGTACACCGGAGCGCCGCGCGATTGGAAACGGCGCACGCGCGCGACCAGGCTATCGTAGTCCAGATTCAAGCCCTCGGCGATCGGCTTCAAATGCTCCAGCTTGAGGTTGTCGCGCGACAGGTACAGGCTGAACGTGGAATGGTTGTCGACGATGACGCGGCCGTCGCGGTCCAGGATCTTGCCGCGCGGGGCCAGCACGGGAATCGACTTGATGCTGTTCTGCATGGCGCGTTCCTGGTACCACTCCGGATTGCGCACTTGCAGATCCCAGAATCCCGTGATCAGGAAAAGGAAGACGCCCACCGTGAGGTATTGGAAGAAAGCGATTTTACCGGACGCGAATTTGCTGTCGTCGCGCAACAGACTGGCTGTGCTCTCGTCATGTTCGGGGCCGGGGCGGATTGTCACAAATAATTGCCTAGCGGGCTACTCTCAGTTTATCCAATACCTTGAACAACGGCAGGGCTACCAGCGCGTTGAGCAGCCCAAAGACCAGCGTTTGCTGCACGTCGAACAGCATCGCCTGCCCCAGCAGCGCCCGCGCCAGCACCCAATAGAAGAACTGATGAAAGAAGTAAAAGAAGAAGCAGATAATGAACGTCACGATCGGATTCTCGACATCGAAACGCATGCTTACGGAGGCCGCGAAGTAGCCCACCAGCGTCTTAACGATCCCGAACATCCCGATGGGCTGATGCGACAGCGAATCCTGCACCAGTCCGATGGCCATTCCATAGAACATTGCCGACATCGGGCCTTGCCGGCTCACCGCGAAATGCACGGTGATGAGAAGCGGCAGCTCCAAGTAAGCCAGAAACGGCACGAAACGCGGAACGTACACCTGGGATAAGATCGCGATTAGCGGAATAACGATCAGCCACACGGCCCGCAGGCGTTTGACGCCCTGCTTGCGGGGAGCGGTGGTCAGGATCTGTTCGGTGTACTCGGTCATGGATTGCGCGGCGCCGGAGGACGGTCTGCGGGCGGTTTGGCCGGCGCGGCCGCGCCCGAATCCGCATCGGAGGTCTCGGGGAGCGATGGAGGAACCACCGCGGCGGGCTTCGGAGGAACCGCGGGCTGGGGAGCGCCGAGGGGAACCGCGCTCGCGGGCGTGTTCGCGCGGATGCCCGGAATCTTGGTGAAATCCGGAGGTTTCGAGCCAGGCACGCCTTCGCCGAAAACGTGGTTCTGCGCTGCGCCGGCCTGCTTGTATTGTTCGCGCAGCCGGTCGGCGTCGGTGGTCAGGAACGTGCCATTGGCTTCCGGTGTCGTGGCTTGGGCGGCGCTTTCCGCGGGCGAGGCTAGAATCTTATAACCGGGCGTGGCCATGTCGCTATCGGGAATCTGCTGGTGCACGCCTTCCAAGACAATCAGCACTTCCTCAACCCCTCCCTGCATGCCGCTGGGCTTGATATAAATTTCCTTGAAGGTCTTGCCGTTGCGCGCCGCGCTCACCTGGCCCACGGGGAAGCCCTTGGGGAAAATGCGATCGTCCCCGGAGGTGTAAAACCACTCGCCGGCATCCACCGCTTCCTCGTTCTGGACATAGTCCACCAGGCATTCGCTGTGTCCTTGTCCCTTGAGCGTGCCTCGAACATGGTTCTTCAGCGAAATCACTCCCGCGGCGAAGGTTGGATCGGTGATGAGCATCACCAGCGACGCGGTGGGGTAAGCATCCACCACCTTGCCCACGATCCCGTCCGGCGTCACGACTGCCATGCCGCTTTCGACACCCGAGGCCGAGCCTCGATCCACGAAAACCACCTTGGAATTGGCGCCGGTGCCATTGCCGATCACGCGCGCCGCCACGGTCTTCGATTGAGAATGAGCCTGAAACACGCTGAGCGCTCGGGCGCGATCCGCCGTCGACAGTTCCGATTTCAGGTAGTGATTCTCGAGCTTCAGATCGCCATTCTCGTGCTTGAGTTTGTCGTTCTCGCTCTTCACGCCGAGCAACACGAAGTAGTCTTCGACAAAGCCCCAGGTGTAGCGGCGGACCACCTCCAGCACCTGCTCGGCCGGCGTCACCGCGGTTACGGCCCAGACGCGGATCAGCGGAATATCGCGATTGGTTTTAACCTGGTAGGCGATCAACAGCAACTGCGCCACGATCACGATCAGCAGGACCGTGAGGTTGCGGTAGCGGCTGAGGAAGAAATCCATCGTTACAACCCATTGTTCCGGACAATCCGGTTCGCGGCTACTCGATCGCGACTCTTCGAAGCAATTTGAAGTCCGTCAGCATTTTTCCGGTACCCAGGACCACGCTGGCCAACGGGTCCTCGGCGATCGATACCGGCAAACCGGTTTCCTCGCGTATCCGCTTATCTAAATTCTTCAACATCGCGCCCCCTCCGGTCAAAACGATGCCCCGATCGCTGATGTCGGCGCTGAGTTCCGGAGGCGTCCGCTCGAGCGCCACGCGGATGGCGTTCATGATCGTCGCGACCGACTCGGAAAGCGCTTCCCGGATCTCGCTGTCGTCGATGGTGAGCGTCTTGGGGACACCCTCGATCAGGTTGCGGCCTTTGATTTCCATCGTCAGCGGTCTGTCCAGGGGATAGGCCGAGCCGATCTGAATCTTGATGGCTTCGCCGGTGCGCTCGCCGATCAGCAAGTTATACTTGCGCTTCAGATACTGCATGATGGCGTTGTCCATCTCGTTTCCAGCGACGCGAACCGAACGCGAATAGACGATACCGGAGAGCGAAATGACGGCCACGTCGGTGGTGCCGCCACCGATGTCCACCACCATGTTGCCCGAAGGCTCGGTGACTGGAAGGCCTGCCCCGATCGCCGCCACCATGGCCTGTTCCACCAGATGCACTTCGCTCGCCTTGGCGCGGTAAGCCGAATCGATGACGGCGCGCTTCTCCACCTGGGTGATTTCGCTGGGAACGCCGATCACGATGCGCGGATGGACCAGCACCTTGCGTCCATGCGCTTTCAAGATGAAGTAGTTGAGCATTCGCTCGGTGACTTTGAAATCGGCGATGACGCCGTCCTTCATGGGACGGATGGCCACAATGTTGCCGGGAGTGCGCCCGAGCATCTCCTTGGCTTCCTTGCCCACCGCTTCCACTTCGCCGTTGGTTTTATTGATGGCTACGATGGATGGTTCGTTAACGACGATTCCTTTACCCTTGGCGAAGACCAAGGTGTTGGCAGTTCCGAGATCGATAGCGAGATCCGATGAGAACAGACTAAAAAGGGAACGAACGTTCATTGGGACTCTTCGGGCTCCTTCGCCCTGCGATGGGCTTTGTTACACCCATTTATCGGCAATTCAATGCTTTAGCGGAAGGTCTTGCAGTCCTTCCGAGCGTAACATATTTCACGATGGAAAGCTCGCCGGCGGGGTCTTTCGGCGCAGGGCGTCTGGTCAAGCATCCAGCCTACTGGTAGAAGCAGTACCACCAGTACGCTTTCGGCCTCGCGCGATCGGAATCTGGTCCCAACCGGGGCCCGCTGGCCTATACTCTGGCCAGGCAGCTAGTAAAAACTGAGTGCCCGCCGGCATCGAGATGCTGGCGCAAAGGGTTCCGGGAGGAACGAATGAGAGAACGAATGAGAGCTGGAAATATTACGAAGCTGCTGGCCGTTGCCGTCTTCGCGTTGGGGTTCGCAACCTGCGCCTCGGCGGATATCACCTGGACTTTCAACGACGTCACTTTTTGTTATGACTGTGGGGGCACGGCGAACAACGATATCACGGCGACTAGCTGGTTTACGACTGACAACTCGGCCGACACGATCACTGGCTACGACATCACTGTTGAGGGGACGAATACGCAAGCTGATAACGAATACACCCCCGGCGACAGCGCTTCGTATTTCGGCCCTCCCGAGTTTCTTTCTACAGACACAACCCACCTTGATTTTTACGACTTCGCAAGCAATCAAAACCTCGACTTTTATCTTGCCGCGCCGGGAATCACGAGCGCTGGAGGGACGGTGACCCTGTTGGCGGGAGACGACGGTGAGACCAGCAGTTCGACCATCGCTTGTGCGGGTTGCGCTACGCTCGTCTCCGGTTCGGTTACTGGTAGCACGGTACCCGAGCCCAAGCTTGGCGCCTTCCTGTTGATCGGCTTGGCTGGACTGGGCTTCTTCGCACGCCGAAAGTTCGCGAATAGCCCTGCCTAGAGCTCAAGCTGCTGCACGTTCGCCGCATCCTTCAAAAACCTGGGCTGCTCGTTTCCAGCCTGTGGGAAAATTGAACTGAGATGCTCACGCGACGCTCGTTGGTCTTCGGCGGTCTGGCGGCTCTGACCGCCTGCTCCCGGCCCAAAGCGCGCGGCTTCTCCGGCTACGCGTTCATCGCCAACCAAGAGGGCGGCGCGATCGCGGCTGTCGACCTGGAAGTATTCGCCGTGGCCCGCCACATCCGCGTCGACGGCGCTCCCACTGCGGTGGCCGCGTCTCCGCAAGGTCGGCAAGTCTATGCCCTTACCCCCGCCAACGGCTCGGCTCACGAGATTCTCGCCGGCAATCTGACGCTTGCGCGCACGCTGCGCGTGGCTGAGTCCGCCGTCACCATGCGATTGGCGCCGGCCGGCGATACCTTGTATGTGCTCTGCCGCGAACCCCGCCGATTGGTTTCGCTGGCGCTGAATCCCTTGCGAATGGATTGGGTGCTGCCGCTGGCCGCCGATCCGGTCGATTTGGATGTGTCCCCGGACGGTAAGCTTCTCGCCGTCAGCTATGGCGCCACGCGAGCCATCTCGTTCGTCGATACGCTACGCCGCCAAGTTTCCCCGCCGATCGCCACGTCCGGAGAGATCGGCTCAGTGCGATTCCATGCCGATCAACTCATCGCCGCCAACCTGAGCGAGCGTATGCTCTCGATCTTCGACGTCCAAAGGCGCAGGCTGATCGTCAATCTTCCCTTGGCGGTTCAGCCCGACCACTTATGCTTCAAGGCCGACGGCGGCGAGTTGTTCGTGACCGGCGCTGGAATGGACGCCGTAGTGGTGGTGGAACCTTACTACACGCCGCAGGTCGCCAAGACGGTGCTCGCGGGCCACACTCCCGGCGCGATGGCCGCGTGCACGCCTCCCGATTCCCCGGGCTATTTGCTGGTAGCCAATCCCAATTCGGGCGACGTCAGCATCCTGGATATCAACTCCAAGAACGTGGTGGCCGTGACGCCCGTTGGCACGCGGCCGTCGTTTATCGCCATCACTCCCGACAATCAGTACGCCTTGGTGTTGAACCAGGTCTCGGGCGACATGGCGGTGATTCGGATGCCGAACGTCACGCGCGCCGTGAACGAGCAGCGGCGCTGGAAGAAAGGCCCGCTATTCATGTTGATCCCGGTGGGTTCGAAGCCGGTGAGCGCGGCCATCGTCGGAATTTAACCGGGACGCAATCCAAGCGGCGCTGAGGATCGCCAGGCCCGCGATGGCAGCGGTCTCCGCGCGTAGAATCTGGTCTCCCAGCGAAACCGATGTCCATCTGCCGACCGCGATGGCTGCTCGCTCGCGGTCCGTCCATCCGCCTTCCGGACCAACCAGCAACGCCACTCGATCTTCGTCGCGCCGGCCGCCTGGCAGAAGGCCGAGCAAGGGCGGAGCGCACGCTTCCTCGAGATGGTACCGGTAATCAGCGACGCCGAGATCGAGCGCATCCTGCAGCGATTTTGGAGCGTCAATGACGGGTAATCGGTCGCGCCGCGATTGTTCGCTCGCCTCCCGCCCGATCCTGTTCCATCGCTCCAAGCGTTTCTTAGCCCCGCGCTCCAGCCCTGGAGTGGCGCGCTCGGCGTCCACGGGAATCACTCGCTCCACGCCCAATTCGGTGACTTTCTCCAGCATCCATTCGAATCGTTCAAAGCGGATTAGGGAGGCGAGCAACGTCGTGCGCATCGGCGGTGGCGCAGCCTCGATTTCCTCGACAATGGCGAACAGCACCAGATCCTTGCGCGCGCTTTCCACTTCGGCCAGGTAAACCTTGTGGTTGTCGGAAAGCTCGAATTTCTGACCGGCTTCGACGCGCAGCACGCGCGTCAGATGATGCGCATCCGCGCCGTCTATCTGTGCGTGCCCGCTGTGAACCCGATCCACGAAAAATCTGCGGCGCGCCATGATGCCACCTATAATGTACGAGAGATGATCGCCTTCCTGCGCGGCAAGCTTCTCGAAAAACATCCGAACCAGGTCATCGTCGACGCGGGCGGCGTCGGCTATGACGTCACGGTTCCGATCTCGACATTCTCCGCGTTGCCCGGCGTGGGCGCTGAGATCCAGTTGCGCGTCCACACGCACGTTCGCGAGGACGCGTTCGCGCTATTCGGATTTCTCACAGCCGAAGAAAAAACCGTTTTCGAAAGGCTGATCTCGGTCAGCGGCATCGGTCCGTCGCTAGCCATCAAAGTGTTGTCCGGCATGCCGACCGCCGGTTTGATTCCCGCCATTCGCAACGGCGAGGTGGAACTGCTCGTCCGCATCCCCGGAGTCGGCAAAAAGACCGCCGAGCGGATCGTGCTGGAGCTAAAGGACAAGCTGGAAGGCGTCATGGGCGCGGCGCCCTCGGCTGCGACGGACAGGCGCCCGCCGGTTCTCAACGTCGTGGAAGCTGACGTGCTTTCGGCGCTGCTCAACCTGGGTTGCAACCGGGCATCGGCGGAAGCGGCCGTGCGCGGCGCGAAGACGGAGGGAATCGCGCCTGAATTCGAACCGCTGTTTCGCAGAGCGCTCGAATTGGTCAGGTAACAGGCTCCGCTTGGTAACCTAGAACCACATGCGTGAGAAAGGAATCGCTTCGCCGACTGTGCTCGAAGGCGAGCGACAGTTTGAAGCGGCGCTGCGGCCGGCGCGGCTGGCGGACTTCACCGGTCAACCGAAGCTCAAAGAAAATCTCGCGATCGCGGTGGAAGCGGCCAAAAAACGAGGCGAGGCCATGGATCATGTTTTGCTGTACGGCCCGCCCGGCCTCGGTAAGACCACGCTCGCGAACATCATCGCCGCCGAGCTGGGAGTCGGCTTCGAGCAGACCTCCGGACCCATCCTGCAGAAGAAGCTCGACCTCACCGGGGTCCTCACGAACATCCAGCCGATGCAGGTTTTTTTCATCGACGAGATTCACCGCTTGCTTCCGGATGTGGAGGAAATTCTCTATGCCGCGCTCGAGGATTTTCGGATAGATATTCTGGTCGGCACGGGCCCGGGGGCGCGGACGCATTCGCTCCCTATCCCGCATTTCACCGCGATCGGCGCCACCACGCGACAGGGCCTGGTCAGCGCGCCGCTCCGGGGCCGCTTCGGTCTGGTGTTGCGTCTCAATCACTACGACCAGGCCGAGCTGGCCGCCATCGTCCTCCGCTCCGCACGACTGTTGAACGTCACGGTCGATCCGGAAGGCGCGGATGAAATCGCGCGTCGCAGCCGGGGTACCCCTCGCATCGCCAACCGGTTGTTGCGGCGCGTTCGCGACTATGCGCAGGTGCGCGCCGAGGGACACATCGATCTGGGCGTCGCAACCAGCGCCTTGGATCTGCTGGAAGTGGACCGCTACGGCCTGGATGAGATCGATCAGAAAATAATGGCGACGCTGCTCGTAAAATACAGCGGCGGCCCGGTGGGCGTAAACACCATCGCCGCATCTATCGACGAAGAGGCCGACACCATCGAGGAAGTGTACGAGCCATATCTGATGCAGCTCGGCTTTATCGATCGGACACCGCGCGGCCGCATGGGCACCGATCGCGCGTTTGAGTATTTCCAGATTTCGCGCAAATTGCGCGACACTCCGCAGAGCCGTCTCTTTTGAAGACCGTTTACCTGGCGCTCGGGTCGAATCTGGGAGACCGCGAGGGCCACTTGCGAACCGCGCTGGAACGGTTGGCGGCGGCCGAGGTACTCGTCGCGCGCCGGTCTTCCGTCTACGAAACCGAGCCGCGCGATCTGCGCGAACAGCCGTGGTTCTTGAACATGGTGGTGGAAGCCCATACCGATTTGTTTCCTATGCAGCTGCTCGCCAGGATTCTGAACATCGAGCGAGAAATGGGCCGGCAGCGCCGAACGCCCAAGGGACCGCGCAGCATCGACATCGATATTCTTCTCTACGGAAACTCTGTCATCCACACCGCCACGCTCGACGTTCCGCATACGCGCCTGGCCGAGCGCCGCTTCGTCCTCGAACCGTTGGCCGAAATCGCGCCGGATCTGCGCCATCCAGTGGTCGGCAGGACGATGCGAGAGCTGCTGCCCGACACAAGGGATCAGCCGCTACGCAGGACAGACTTGCGCTTCTGAAGACTGCCGTGTCGAGCGCTTTTACGCCAGAAGAAGTACACCGGAATCCCGGTCGCGATCAGCGCCAATCCCGCCAGCGACGGCTCCGGACGCGTCACCAGCATGTTCCCGAGGAACCATATCGCCAGCGCGACGAACAGCAGCGGCGTCGCGGGATAACCCCACATGCGATACGGGCGTTCCAGGTTGGGCTGCAGGCGCCGCAGCCGGATCACCGCGAAAATCGTCAGCCCATAGAACACCCACAGCGCGAACATCGCGTAGTCGATCAACGACTCGTACGTTCCGCTCAGCAGCAGCGCGACCGCCCAAACCGCTTGCGCGGCGATCGCGAAACCGGGCGTCGAAAAGCGCGGGTGTACCTCGCCGAAGCGGGCAAAGAACAAGCCGTCTCGCGCTTGCGCGAAGTAGATCCGCGGACTCGTCAGGAAACAACCATTCAACGTCCCTATGATGGACACCAGGATGATGAGTGAAACCAGCGTGCCGCCGGCCGGCCCCAGCGCGCGTTCGGCCGCGGAGGCTCCCACGTGTTCGCTCGCGGCGATCTCGGGAATCGACAACACGCGCAGGTAAGCGGCGTTGGCAAGCAAGTAAATCGCGATGCAAGCGCCGACACCCAGCACCATCGCGAGCAGAATATTGCGCCCGGGATTCTTGATCTCGCCCGCGACGAAGCTCACCGACACCCAACTGTCGAACGCCACCAAGCACGCGATCAAGGCGACGCCGGCCTGGGTGAACGAGAACGGAACCGAAGCGCCCGAAGCCGCGGCGGCGGGGTGGCCACGATACGCCAGCCCGCCGATGATGATGATCGCCAGCCCCGCCACTTTCGCCAGCGTGAAACTCTTCTGCACCAGAGCGCCCGCGCGAACGCCCCGATAGTTGACGCCCGCGATCAGCGCGATCGCCGCCACGCCCAGCAGCTTCGACTCCACCGGACTCAGCGGCACGAAATACGAAACGTACAGCGCGAAGGTAACCGCGAGCCAGGACGCTTGCGCCGTTCGTCCCACCGCGAACATGGTCCAGCCGAAGAGAAATCCGGCGAACGGACCGTAGGCTTCCCGCAGGTACACGTACTGGCCGCCGGTGTGCGGCATCGCCGCTCCGAGTTCCGCGCACGCCAGCGCTCCGATTAACGACGCGACGCCCGCGAAGATCCACACCCCGAGAATCGACGCGCTGGATGTCAGGTTGCGCGCAACCAGATTGGGAACCAGAAAGATCCCGCCCCCGATGATCATGCCGACCACGATCGCCAGCGCGTCCGGCAGTCCGAGTTTGCGCGGCAGCGCCGTCGTCATTCCCGGCAAATTCCCCGCTCGCTATTCTCGATGAATTTCACCAGATGGCGCGTCTGCTCCGTGTTCAGGTCGGATGAAATCCGCGCCAGCGCGTCTTTCAGCTTCAAGCCGGACCGATACAGAATTTTATACGCCGATTTCAGCGCCGCGATCTCTTCGCGCGACAATCCCGCTCTCCGGAGGCCGACCATGTTCAGCCCGTTCGGCCGCACGTTGAAATCGGTGTAGAGAAAGAACGGGGGCACATCCAGATTCACGCGCGAGTTGCCGCCGATCATGGCCAGGCGCCCGATCTTGGAGTATTGATGAATCACCACTCCGCCCGAGATGAACGCCTGATCCTCCACCTCTACGCTCCCAGCCACCAGCGCGCAGCTCGCGATCACGCAGTTGTTCCCGATTTTGCAATTGTGCGCGATGTGGCCCGAGGTCATGATGTAGTTGTCGTCGCCGATCTCGGTGACGCTCTCCGCCTCGGTCCCCCGCGAGACCGTGTAGTGTTCGCGAATGATATTGCCGTTCCCAATACGCAAGTAACTGCGCTCGCCTGTGAAATTCTTGTCGAGCGGATCGGTGCCCAGCACGGTGCCGGCGGAAATTTCGTTGTGCTCGCCCAGCGTGGTCCAGCGCTTCAGATAGACGTACGGCTCCAGGCGGCTAAAAGCCCCGACGGCGACATCCTCCTCGATGACCACGTATTCGCCGATCACTGCTTGCGGGCCAATTTGAGCTTCGGGATGCACGCGCGCGCTGGGCGCAACTACAGCGGAGGGATCAACCGGCATAAGTTTGTATGATACAGGGGTGAAGGGAGGCGGAGCTTGCGGGTCGATGAAATCGCGCGACGTTTGAAAGCGACGTTCGAAGGCGCCGGCGATCTCGACATCACCAGCGTCGCGCCGCTGGAATCGGCCTCGCCGCAAGACCTGGCGTTCGTCGGGAATCGAAAGGCGGCCGCCACCGCGACGAATTCGCGAGTGGGTTGCCTGCTTGTGCCCCCTGATTTCCCGGCCGGACGCACCCTGATTCGCGTTCCGGACCCGCGCGGGGCGTTCGCGGCGGTCATCGGCTGGTTGTACCCGCCGCGAGCAACTACGCCCGGCATTCACCCCACGGCCGTCATCGCGCCCGATGCCGAAGTTCCAACGTCGGCCGCCATCGGCCCCCACGCGTCCATCGGCGCGGGCGCGCGCATCGGAGAACGAACGCGGATCGGAGCGGGTTGCGCGATCGGCCAGCGCGTCCGCATCGGATCGGACTCAGTCCTGCACGCCCACGTCACTATTTATGACAGCGTGACCATCGGCGATCGAGCGGTGCTTCACTCCGGATGCGTGCTCGGCGCGGACGGCTTCGGTTTCGTCAAAACTGCCGATCATTACGAGAAATTTCCGCAGATCGGCACGGTGGGAATCGGCAACGACGTCGAGATCGGCGCCAATTCCTGCGTCGATCGCGCCGCGCTCGGCGTCACGCATATCGGGGATGGAACCAAGCTCGACAACATGGTTCACATCGCGCACAACTGCCGCATCGGCCGCCACGTGGTCATCGCCGCGCAAACCGGTCTGTCCGGAGGAGTGGTGGTGGAAGATTATGCCGTGATCGGCGGCCAGGTAGGCATCGGCGACAAGGCCCACATCGAGTCTGGCGCGGTGCTTGGTTCCGGTTGTGGAATCTTGACTTCTAAAATCGTCCGCAAAGGTCAAGTGGTTTGGGGAACTCCCGCGCGCCCCTTGAAGGAGCACCTGGAGTTGCTCGCGCACCTGGCCCGATTGCCGGAGCTTCGAGCGGAAGTGAGAGAGCTGGAGAGGCGTTGGCGGGAAGCGAAAGAAAGCTAGCGCCCGGCGGCGTGAACGGAACCAACCGGTTTCCGAACGCTCGATCCGGCGCGCTTCAAAATCGATTCCGCCTGATCCACTAATTGCTGGAGCCGCAGCATATACTGCCTGGCTTCGACTTGTTCGGGAGGCAATGTCATCTCCAGGTAGTAAGCAATGGCTTCCATGGAACTGAGCGGCTGCCGCAACTCGTGAACCAAATCCCAAATGGTGTCGCGAGACCCTGGGACCATGCTCGACGCTTCGATATATGAGGGTGTTTCAACAAGGACGGCCTGCGCTGCGGACATTTTTCTCGGAAATCCCCTTCCGTACGCTCGTCCGCCTAAAACGGACAAACGAGCATTCAGTTTCAAATAGTGGTTAACGATTTATAGCGCTAAAGTCCGGTGCCCGTCAAGGGTTTCTTTCCGAAATGCGCGGGCTGACGCCGAATAAATCGCAACGTGACCTGGACAACGCTCCGCCTCGGCCTGCTTGGCGATCCTGGCGCTGTCACGCACGGCTAGCTCGGCCTTGATATCCTAGTCTGTTAGGCTCCCGTGAGCGATCGAATCGCGCGCGAGCCAAAGGATTCATCATGTCAGGACATTCCAAATGGGCGACTATCAAGCACAAGAAGGCCGCCTTAGATTCCAAGCGCGGTAAGACGTTCACGCGCGTAATCAAAGAGATTATGATTGCCGCTCGCGCCGGTGGCGGCGATCCGGACGCCAATCCCCGCCTTCGCACGGCCGTCACAGCCGCCAAGGCTGTCAGCATGCCTCAGGAAAACATTAAACGCGCCATCATGCGCGGCACCGGCGAACTGGAAGGCGGGCAGATCGACGAAATCATGTTCGAGGGTTATGGACCCGGCGGCGCCGCCGTCCTGGTGGCCGTCGCCACCGATAATCGTAATCGCACCGTCAGCGAGATCCGCCACGTGTTTTCTAAAAACGGCGGCAACCTCGGCGAACTCGGAAGCGTCGCCTGGATGTTCGAACGCAAGAGCGAGATTATTGTCGACAAAGAAAAAGCCGGCGAGGATCAGCTCATGTCCCTCGCACTCGATGCGGGCGCGGAAGACCTGCGCGACGGCGGGGACAATTGGGAAGTGGTGGCGGCTCCCGAGGCTCACGAGCCCGTTCTGCAGGCTTTGCAGAATGCGGGTATTCCGGTCGTTTCGGCGGAAATTGGACTCATGCCGAAGAATCTTCTGAAGCTGGAAGGCAAGAACGCGCAAGCCATGCTCCGCCTCAGCGAGGCCCTGGAGGAACATGACGACGTTCAGAATGTCTACTCCAACTTTGACGTCGACGAGAAAGAGCTCGAGGCCCTGGCCTAAGCGCAATGCGCATCCTGGGCATTGACTGCGGCACCGAGTACACCGGTTATGGCTTGATCGAAAGTGATGGCCGCGTGCACACGATGATCGCGGCCGGGTCCATCCACACCAGCCCGAAAGATCCGCTGCATACTCGGTTGTCGGTCATCGCGCGCGACTTGCGCGAGGTCATCGGCGCGCATCGCCCGGATTCCGCCGCGGTGGAGGAAGTGTTTTACGCGCAAAACGTGAAGACCGCGCTCAAACTCTCGCACGCCCGCGGAGTGGTTCTCCTGATGATCGCCGAAGCGGGCCTCTCCATGGGCGAATATTCACCGCTCGAGGTCAAGACCAGCGTGGTAGGCTACGGGCGCGCGGAAAAGCAGCAGGTAAAGCGGATGGTGCATTCTCTGCTGCATCTGGAGACGGAAATCGAATCCGAGGATGCCTGCGATGCGATCGCGGTAGCTATTTGCCACGCCACGCACGCGGCTTTCCAGATTTCCGTCGGCGCCGGACGATGACGCTCGCCGGTCGCATCTTCGTCGTCGCTGGATTTTCGGCCTTATTATGCTCCGCGGCGCCGCGCCTTTCCTACTCCAAGTTCTTCAAAGGCAGCACGCCGGAATATGTCGCCATCACCGTCGAACGCGACGGGCGAGCCACCTATCAAGAAGCGAAAGACGACGACGACCCGATCCGCATTCAACTGAGCGGCGGCGACACGCAACAGATGTTCAGCCTGGCCGACAAGCTCGACCACTTTCAGCGGCCGCTCGAATCCGGATTGAAGGTGGCCAACATGGGTCTCAAGACGTTCCGGTTCGAAGACGGCGCCGATCAGCACGAAATCCAATTCAATTTCTCGCAGGACTTGAATGCGCAGGCGCTGCTCGATTGGTTCGAACGTATCACCGAGACCGAAGGGAGCTTCATCAGCCTGGATCGCACCGCGCATTACGACAAGCTCGGCGTGAACGACGCTCTGCTGCAGCTCCAGATCTCCTGGGATCACCAGCGCGTGGTCGCGCCCGACCAGTTTCTGCCGCTGCTCGACCGGATCTTCAAGAACGAAAGCTATCTGCACGTGGCGCGCGAGCGAGCGGCCGGCTTGGCCGAGGCCATCCGCAAACCTCCCGCGCAGGCATCCGGGAAGACACAACCATGAAACTGCTTTGGCTGGCTGTTCTATTGGCCGCGGCCTCTTTGACGGCGCAGACCGATGCTTCGCTTACCGAACAGGAGAGTCTGCAACGGGCTATCGGCGAAGCGGGCAACAGTTCGGTCGAGCTGGTGCGGGCCGTCGAGCGTCATCTGAAACAGTTTCCCAACTCTCCGCGCAGAGCCGAGCTGGAACGCGCCCTGCTGAAAACCGCCGTCGAGATCGGCGACGATCCGCGCATCATTCGCTACGGCCGCAGCGTGCTCGCGCGGGAACCGGACAACATCCAGTTTCACGAAACCGTCAGCGCCGCGCTGCTGAGACAGGGCGATGCATCCAGCGCCCAGCAGGCTCTCGATTACGCCGTTCACCTGGAACAGCTGGTTCAAGCCGCCTATAAGAACGACACGTTCGCGCCCAACGGCGGCAAGGAAGTGGCCAAGCGCAAGGACGACTACGACCGCAGCCGCGCCCGCGCGTTGATCCTCGAAGCCCGCGCCCGCGGATTGTTGGGCCAAGGCGATGCCGCTATCCAGCGGGCCACTTCCAGCTACGAAATCTACCCGAGCGTGGAAGGCGCGCGCGAGGCGGCGCGCTGGCTCTCGGCGGCGGCCAAGGACCGCGAAGCCGTCGTGTATTTGGCCGATGCCTTCACCATCGCAGGTCTGCGCTCGGCGGATCCGGATGGCGCCAAAGACCGCGCCCGCATGGGCGAGCTGTTTCAAAAGATGAACGGTTCTCAGAAAGGCTTGGGCGATCTCGTCCTCGAAGCCTACGACGACACTTCCCAGCGTCTGGCGGCCCGCCGCGCCGAAATGCGGCAGTACGACCCCAATAATCAACTGAAGGATCCCATCCGTTTTACGATTACCGGATTGGATGGCGACCGCTTGACCCTATCCTCGCTCCTCGGCAAAGTGGTTGTGCTCGATTTCTGGGCCACTTGGTGCACCCCTTGCCGCGCGCAGCACAGCTTATACGAACAAGCCAAAACACGGTTCCAAAATAACGGGGACGTCGTCTTTCTGTCCATCGACACGGACGAAGACCATTCGCTCGTGAAACCGTTCCTCGAATCGGTGAATTGGGCGCAGAAGGTCTACTTCGAGGACGGCCTTTCCGCGCTGTTGCAGGTCTCCAGCATTCCCACCACGATCATCTTCGGCAAGAAAGGCGACATCGTAAGCCGCATGGTCGGCTATCTGCCCGAGCGTTTTGTCGACATGTTGTCCGATCGCATCAACGAGGCCCTGGGCCTGCCCGTCCGACCTCCGCTCACCGGGCCGCTGACGCAATGACGAATGGCGCATTCAGCCGCGTCACTTGGATCGTATTGGATAGCGTCGGCATCGGCGCCATGCCCGACGCGGCCGCGTACGGCGACGCCGCGAGCGACACGCTGGGCAACATCGCACGGAAACGCACGCTGCATTTGCCGAACCTCGCGGCATTGGGCTTGGGTAATATCAAACCGCTGCCGCACATCGAACCCGCCCCTCATCCGTCGGCGGCGTTCGGACGTTGCGCCCTCGCATCCCCGGGCAAGGACACCACCACCGGACATTGGGAAATGGCCGGCATCCATCTCGCCAAGCCGTTCCCGCTTTATCCCCACGGCTTTCCGCCCGAGATTATGCAGGAGTTCGAGCGGCTCATCGGCCGCGGCACGCTGGGTAACTGCGCGGCATCCGGCACCGAAATTATCCGCGAGCTCGGCGCGGAACACCTGCGAACCGGCAAGCCCATCGTCTACACCTCCGCCGACAGCGTATTCCAGGTGGCCGCGCATGAAGAAGTGATCCCGCTCTGGGAGCTCTACAAGATCTGCCAGACCGCGCGCGACCTTCTCCGGGGGCAGTATGAGGTCGGGCGCGTGATCGCGCGTCCGTTTCTCGGCCAGCCCGGCAACTTCACCCGCACCGCCAATCGCCACGATTACGCCGTCCCTCCGCCCAAGGGCATGCTGCTCGATCAGCTCGAAACTAGGAAAGTCCGCGTGTTCAGCATCGGAAAAATCTTCGACGTGTTTCTAGGCCGCGGAATTCAAGATCACGAGAAGACCAAGGACAACGCGGATGGCATGGCCAAGACTCTGGACGCGCTGGACGAGTTCAAACGCGGCCTTTTGTTCGTCAACCTGGTGGATTTCGATCAGCTCTACGGCCACCGCAACGATGTGGAAGGCTACGCCCGCGCGCTCGAGGAATTTGACGCGTGGCTGCCGTCGCTTCGCGCCAAGCTCTCCGCGGACGACCTGTTGATCCTAACGGCCGACCATGGTTGCGACCCCACCACGCCCTCCACCGATCACAGCCGCGAATATGTTCCACTGTTAGCGTACCGTCCGAGCAGCGCCGCGGGCGTCGATTTGGGCCTGCGGGATACGCTGTCGGACATCGGTCAAACCGTGGCGGACAATTTCGGCGCCGCTATTTCCGAAGGAACCAGTTTTCTCAAGGCACTCACCTAAATGCGACGACCCATCATGGCAGGCAACTGGAAGATGTTCAAGACACCCGTCGAGACTTGCGCATTCTTCGAAACATTCCGGCCGTTGACCGCCGGCTCCACCCATTGTGAAATCGTGATTTGTCCGCCTTTCGTTGATTTGAATGCGGCTATTGACGCGGCCGGCGGCGCTGCCATCGAAATCGGCGGACAAAATATGTGCTGGGCCAACGAAGGCGCTTTTACCGGAGAGATTTCAGGACCCATGCTGCGATCCGTCGGCTGCCGTTGGGTGCTGATCGCGCACAGCGAACGCCGGCAATTTTTCGGCGAAACCAACGAGAGCGCTGCCAAGAAAATTCCAGCGGCGCTCCAGGCCGGGCTAACACCCATCTACTGCATAGGCGAGAGCCTGGATCAGCGGCAATCCGGCGCCACCGAAAGCGTTCTCGACACTCAGTTTCTGGTCGGCTTGGGGAAGCTGACCGCAGAGGACTTCGATCGCGTCGTAATTGCCTATGAGCCGCTCTGGGCCATCGGCACCGGCAAAGTGGCGACGCCGGAAATCGCGGCCGATGCCCACCGCTTCATTCGAAATCAAGCGCGCAAGAAGTTCGGGGAAGCAGCCGCGGAAGCCTGCCGGATTCTATACGGCGGCAGCGTCAAGCCCGACAACATTCGCGGATTGATGGCCGAGCCGGAAATCGACGGAACGCTGGTGGGCGGCGCCAGCCTCGACCCGGTTTCCTTCGCCTCCATCGTGAACTTCTGACCATGCGATTGACCACCGTTCTCTTCGTCGCCGCCGCGCTGGCCTGGGCTCAGCCGGCGAAGTTGCCTGAACCTTACCAGTCCATCGTCGAGTTGTCTCACGCCGTGCCGCCCGAGTTCGCCTCGGACGCGTTGCTGCGCATCGTGGAATCCAACCAACTCGCGGATCGCGATTCCAAACGCCGCTTGACGGAAGACGCTTTTCGTCTCGCCGAAGTGGCCACCTTACCCGCGCGCATGCGCGCTCTTCCCGGTATTCCGCAGGACTCGCGGTCGAGCTTCCTGGGCCGCGCTTACGGCTTGCAACTGGACGCGCTATCGCTCGAAAGCCGGGCCGCGACGGACATGCTGGCCATCGACGTTCCCAAGGCGCGCGAGCTTTTCGGCGAAATCCCTCCGCCCTCGGTCGCGCCGCTCAGTTGCGATGACGCGCTGGTTTACGACCTTTCGAATTTCTATCAAGCTTTGGGCGCGATGGCAAGCCTCGGGTTCAGCGAAAAAGAACGAACAAAACAGGACCACGTCAACTTTTTGCTCGGCTATCTGGCCCAAGCGACCTCGCCGCTCCAGTTTCCTCCCTTGGCGGACCTGATCCGGACCGTCAATGTGACGCCCGCTCAGCGCGAGGCCCTCTGGATCAGGTTCAACGGCCTGGTCGAGAATACGCGGCCGGATGGCCGTTCGTTCTCTGCCCTGCTCGCCGATCGCGATCACGCGCCGGCGCAGCTCCAAGTCTTCTTCGATAAGAACAAGGGCGCCGGTTGCCCGGATGATGCGGTAGGGCTGAAATCCGGATCGACTCCCAAATTGGATCTGTACTGGCAATCGCCGCAGGCACAGCAGCTTCTCCAAGATGGCAGGAAACTGCGGTTTACCAGCAACAAACAACCGTTGAGCGACGCCGATCGCTCGACGCCGGAATGGCGCGGACAACTTGCCGACTACTTGAACGAGCTTGCTAATTGGGGGCCTGCGCAGGAAAAGTCGGAGGCCGATTACTTTCACCAGAAGTGTCAGGTGTTCGTGAACTTGATCGATCTGATTCCCGACGGGTCGGATCGCGACGTAGCCTTGGCGGCCTTCGTCGAATTCATCAACACTTCCACTCTCGAGTGGCAGAGCCCGGTGGAATGGTATCTGGAAGCGAGCTCGATGCTCGACCGCGTCCAGGGAGAGCGGAACGGCGAGGCGAATAAAGTCCGCGAAGCGTTCGAGGGTTCGGGCAACCCGGTGCTGGCTTTGTCCGACGAACTGGAGAACGTGTTCGGAAGAAAAACCCCCGAATGGTTGACGCCGCAGGGGACCTTTCACCCCTAATACGGATCATTCTGCCAGCAGCGGATCCGCTAGGCCAGCACGGGCATGACCACGGGTCGCCTCGCCGCCGCCCACGATGGCTGTCAGCCGCGCCACGATGTCCCTCAAGGCCTCCGACTGCGCGTTCAGCTCCTCGGCCGCGGAGGCACTCTCTTCGGCGCCCGCCGCGGTACTCTGCGTCACCTGTGACATTTGCGCGATAGCTTGGCTGATTTGCTCTACACCGCCGGCCTGTTCTTGGCTGCCCAGGTTCACCTCGTCCACTAGCGTCTTCACTTTCAGCGATTCCTCCATAATGGCCCGAATCGCTGTGGTCACCTGGTTCACCTTCACCTTGCCGTCGTTGGATTTGGCAATCGACCCCTCGATCAGCGGAGCCGTATCCTTGGCCGCCTGGGCGCTGCGCTGCGCCAGGTTGCGCACTTCGTCGGCAACCACTGCGAAACCCATGCCGGCTTCGCCTGCCCGGGCCGCTTCCACCGCCGCGTTCAACGCCAGGATGTTGGTCTGGAAAGCGATCTCGTCAATGACCTTGATGATCTTGAAAATCTTGTCGCTGTGCGTATTGATTTCGCTCATGGCCAGTACCATCTGGTCCAGCGAGTGATTGGTTTGGACAAATTTCTGTTGCGACCCGTTCACCAGTTCGGCTGCCTCTCGGGAGTTTTCGCTGTTCTTGCGGGCCATGGATTGGATCTCCTCGCCCGAGGCGGAAGTCTTTTCCAATGAAGCTGCCTGCTCGGACGCGCCCTGAGCCAATGATTGGCTGGAGGAAGAAACCTGGCCGGCGGCGGCCGTCACTTGCCGGGCCCCATCGGACAGCTCCGCAGCCAATCGGCGCAGGCGGAGCGTGCTCCGGCGCGTCAGCAAAAGCACGCCGGTTGTGACCAGCAAACTCACACCAATCAAGAAAAACATGATCCATCGACTCCGGGACACGGTCCCGCGAGCCTGCTCCTCGGACTGAATGAGCCCCTTCCGGCCTTCGTCGTGCAATTGGTTGAGAACTTGATCAATTTTCTCCACCAGGGGGAACATCTGATCCCGCATGATGCCGTGAGCTTGGTCAAATTGGTTGCGGCTCGTGAGGTCCGAGTATTGGCGGAAGAGCGACACATAATCATTGATGCCTGCCCGCACCGTGGCGAGATATTTCTTCTCCTTTTCGGAGGTGATCAGCGGCTGCAACTGGGAGACGATGGTCTCCATATTGGCGGTCTTAGCGAGCAGTTCGCGCTCCCCGGTTTCGCGGCTGCCCAAAACGTGGCACATGGAGCAAGTCGCGGTTGCACCGGCTTTCGTGTTCGGCTGCAGCAGATTGTTCGCAACGAAAGCAAACTGATTCTTGCGGGTGTGAGTTTTCAAGTCCTCAAACGATACTCGCAACTCGCCCACCAGGTCCATTTTCCGGGCGGTCACGTTGACTGCGATATCGAGGTCTCGTCCGATCCTGCCAATCGCGCTGCTAGCCGAATAGCCGAGCACCAAAATCAGGGCAATGGCGACGAGGAATCCTAACGTAAACTGTGACCCGATGGTCATCTGCTTCTTCATGGCAGGAACTCCGGGGTCGGCTCTTCCGAATGGGCCTCGCCACGGAGAATCCCCGGCGGCGGGCAGGCTTGAATGTTCTGCTTCACAATCTATCTAAACGCTCTTATCGTCCAGGATCGAAGAAGCGTGAGCCAGGGCGCTCCCTGTAGAGGTAGACTACCGGCGCGATATATAAGGTGAGCGCCCGCGAAACCACCAGCCCACCCACCACCGCTAGCCCAAGCGGCCGCCGCGCCTTACCGCTCGCGCCCAAACCCAGCGCGATGGGAAGCGTTCCCATCAGAGCCGCCATGGTAGTCATCATGATCGGACGGAAGCGGGCCACGCAGGCGTCGAAGATGCGTCGGCGGCCGGAATTCAAGATCACGAGAAGACCAAGGACAATGCGGATGGCATGGCAGAGCCCGGTGGAATGGTACCCGGAAGCGAGCACGATGCTTGGCCGCGTCCGAGGAGAGCGGAACGGCGACGCGAATAGAGTCCGCGAAGCGTTCGAGGGTTCGGGCAACCCGGTGCTGGATTTGTCGACGAACTGGAGAACGTGCTCGGAAGAAAAGCCCCCGAATGGTTGACGCCCGCTCCGCTGGTTCCGCGGTAGCGCTTCCGGCTCGGCGTTACCATGGAAACAGGAGCGATTATGCGCAACGTTGGAGCCTTGACGATCTTGATTCTCGTACTAGCGGTTGGGGGCTGTCGCCGTTCCGACGAGGACGAAACCCGGCGAAAACTCCACGAAGCCGACCGCGAAGTCCGCAAGGACTTGCAGCACGCCCGCGAGCAAGTGCGCGACGGCCTAAAAGAAGCCAATCGCGAGGCGGAAAAGGCCTTGGGCGAAGCGCGCCGCGAGGTGCGGGACGCCGCCAAAAACGCTCGCGACGCCACGCGCACGGACAAAGACAAACCGCGGGATTCCGATAACCATTAGGGCTGCCGCGCCCGTTCCAAAGACCGCTCGATGGCGATTCGTACCAGTTGGCCGCGCGTCCGCACGCCCATTTTCTCGAACAATTGTTGCAGCGTGGCCTTGACGGAACTTTGCGAAACCCCGAGCTGATAGGCCATCTCCTTGTTCGTCAGCCCTTCGAAAACGCTGCGAAGCACTTTCTGTTCTCGCGGCGTAAGCTCGGCCGCCGCGGCCTTGTCACTCGATTTTGCGACCCGGCTTTCTCCCGCCGGCGTCGCCTTCGTATCCATCCAGACACCGCCCTCCGCGACGCTGCGAATCGCCTCCAGCAGCGAGGTCGGCGAGTTGTGCTTGAGAAAAATGCCGGATATGCCGAGCTTCCGCGCCACCGAAATATCCAAAGGGCTCATCCCCGCCGTCACCATCAGGATCTTCCCGCGGTATCCGGCGGCCGCCGCCGAGGCGATGAACCGGGTGCCGGTGTCGTCCTCCAAGTCGAAATCCAGCAGCACAATATCCACCTCGTGACGCGACAAAACATCGAGCGCTTCAACGGGCGTGCCGCACTCCGCTACGGTTTCGAAATCGGTCTCCGACACCAGTAGCCGCCGCAGACCCTCCCGAAACAAAATGTGGTCGTCAAGTAGTAAGAGCCGTATGCGCCGCATCGTCGACCGCCGGGGAACTGTGCTCCGTCACATCCGCCGTGGTTGCCAAATCGAGTACGAAGGAACATCCGGCGTGCAGCGGATCGTGCCGAAGATCGCCCCGGAACGATCGCATGAACGCGCGCGACAAGTAGAGTCCCAGCCCGGTCGCGTCCGCGCCCTTTTGCAAAGGCTGAAAGAGTTTTTGGCCGGTGGGTATTCCGGGACCATTGTCGGCGAAGCGAATCGAAACGCCGTCCGCCCGCGCCGACGCCGAGATTGCGATCGATTTTCGCGCCACCGGCTCGAGCGCGCGCTGGCTGTTCTTCGTCAGATTCAGAAGAACCTGCAAGAGACTCGCGCGGTCGGCCTCGACCAGCGGCAGCTTCTCCGGAATGTCCCACCGCAGCTCTATGTCGGATTCCTCGCACAGCGGTTCGAGAACGATGCGTAAGTCAGTCAGCACTTCGTTGAGATCGATGTTACCCGGCTCGGAGCTGCCGACGCTCTGTTTGAGCTCCAGCGAAGCGATCTTGCTCAACGTCTCCACCAACGACCCCAGCGCCTCGAAATCCTGATTCCCCTTCAGCGATCCGCCGCGCGCCAGGTTTTCATGCATCATTCCGATGGCGCCGCACACATTTCGAACTTCGTGCGACACCGCCGCCACCAGGATGCGCGACCCCGCCAGAAGCTGTTGCAGGCTCGCTTCCTCGCGCTCCCGCAAGTGTTCCGAAGCATCCACGAGTAAAGCCGCCAGGCGCGGTCCGGCGGGCGTGCTGTAGGTTGAAAAGAAGACGTCGGCGAGAAACACTTCGCCGCTCTCCTTCTGCCCGCGCGTCTGCATCTCCGTCCGAAAAATCTTCGCGGCCTCGTCTACAGGCGGAACCGATGCCAGCGCGGGAACGTAGCGCGCGATGCTCTTGCCGGGAAGCGATCCACCCGCGACACCGAGCAGCCGGTGCGCGGCCGGATTGGCCAGCAGAATTTCTCCTTCCGCCGTCATGGTGAGCACGGCGGCCGGACTGCTCTCGATCAGAAATTCCAACTGCAGCTCCGCCGCGCGCCGAGCCGCCAGGCTCTCCATCTCTCTCCGATAACTCTTCGTGACATTCAGCGACAGCACTCCCGTGATGGCGAGCGTCAGAAAAATCAAAATATCGCGCGCGGGCGCCATATCCGTCGGAAATGGATCCAGCCGGTCGGAAAGAAAGGTGCAGAACACCGCCGCCAGAACCAATTGCCACCAGCCCAGCACCGTTCCCAGCAATACCATGGGAAAAATGTAGAGGAAACCCAGCGTGGCGCTGATCTCGATGCGCCAATCCGCCAATGCGATTAGGGCGATGAGAAGAGCGCCGTACGCCAGCACGGCGCGCGGATTCCACTCAATCACTCGGCGGATCATGGACTTAACCCTATTGTAGTTCTACAACAGAAGGCCCGGGATCGTTATGGCAATAGCGTTGCTCGAACAAAATGGCCAAAAGATAAGTGGTCCGCAGCGGCGTTGACCGCTACTTTGGGACTGGAGAGCCACCGGCCAAGTAATGACCGCAAGACGTAGCACTGTTCGTTTTTGGATCCTCATCCTGCTTTGCTGCACGACGGCGTTGTGGGGAGCGGTCACTGGCAGTATCACCGGCACGGTAAAGGATCAAACCGATCTGGTAATCGCCGGGGTGACGGTGGTCGCAACCAATGCAGCCCAGGGAATCCAGACCAAGACCGTCACCGACGACCGGGGAGCGTTTGCCTTCCCCAGTCTGGCGGTCGGAACCTACCAGCTCGAATTCCAGTTTCAGGGTTTTCGCCCATTGAAGCGCACCGGCATCGTAATCAACTCCGACAGCGCCCTTAAAGAGGACGCCACGCTCGAACTCGCCCAGCAAACTCAGGAAGTGACCGTTACGCAAAGCGTCATGCAGGTGGAAACGGCCAGCACGCAGGTGGGCGAGGTGGTAACGGGAACGGCGATGACCTCCGTCGCGCTCAACGGCCGCAGCTTCACCGATCTGTTGGCGCTTCAGCCGGGCATCGTGCCGATGTCCACACAAACACCCGACTCGATCGTCATGGCGGGCGCCACCGTCGCCATCGCCCCTTCGGGCGCTTTGAACCCCGGCAATCAGTCCATCAACGGCCAGCGCGAAGACGCCAACGGATTCATGATCAACGGCGGCGACGTCAAAGAGCTGATGAACGGCGGCACGGCCATCGTTCCCGATCTGGATTCGATTGCCGAATTCCGCGTATTAACCAACAACTTCGATGCGCAATACGGCAACTATAGCGGCGGCATCATCAACGTAGTGACAAAATCCGGCACCAATCAAATGCACGGCAGCGCATTCGAGTTCCTGCGCAATACTCTTCTCGATGCCCGCAATTTCTTTTCTCCCGACCGGAGTTTCTACCGCCAGAACCAATTCGGCGGCACCTTCGGCGGACGCATCAAGAAGGACAAGCTGTTCTACTTCGCCGATTATCAGGGCACGCGGACGAATCAAGGTCTCGATACCGGCCTGATTTCCGTGCCCTCGCTCGCCGAGCGGTCCGGCAATCTTCAAGGCGTGGCAGCAGCGCTGACCGGCGCGGTGAGCGGACCCTATCTTGCAAATCTGCTTTCGCAAAAGCTGGGCTACGCCGTTTCCGCCAACGAGCCGTACTATACCTCCGGCTGCCTCTCCAGCGCCCAGTGCGTCTTCCCGAATGCCATCATTCCGCAACAGGCGTGGTCGTCGCCGGCCCAGCACTTGCTCCAATACATCCCGCTGCCCAACGTCGGCGCTACCACGTTCTCAACCGGCGCGGAAGGCGAGACGATCCGTGACGACAAAGGCAGCTTCCGCGTGGATGGCGACGGAGGCCGCTGGGGCCTGCTCTCGGCGTACTATTTTTTCGACGACTATACCGAGAACAACCCCTATCCCACCGGCCAAGGCGGCGCCAGCGTCCCCGGATTCGGCGCCCTGACGTTGGGGCGAGCGCAAGTCCTCAATCTGGGCGACACCAAGACGTTCGGCCCCACCGCGGTCAACGAAATTCGCTTGAGCTATATGCGCGATTCCAACAACGTCGGCCAGCCCGCGGGCGGCGTCGGACCGAGCCTGGCATCGCAAGGCTTCGTGACCGGCGTTGGAACCCCGGGAATCGTGCCGCTGGCGCCCCAAATCGAAGGCGTAGAAAACGTCATCTTCAATTCGTTCGTCATGGGGACGCCCATCACCAACCTGAAACAGGCCAACAACACCTTTGCCGCCAGCGACGGTTTTTCTTGGGTTTTGGGCGATCACACGTTGAAAACCGGCGTTTCCGCCAGCTTCGAGCAGGTCAACGTCAATCCGAATCCCACCTTCAACGGTTCGTTTCTGTTTTCGGGTTCGGAGACCGGCCTCGATTTCGCGGATTTCCTGATCGGCGTCGCCAGCAACTACAATCAGGCCGATTCGCAAGCGTACTATCCGCGACACAAGTACGCCGGAGGTTATGTACAGGATAGCTGGCGCATCCTGCCCAACCTCACGCTGAACTACGGCGTGCGCTGGGAGCTGATGGAGTATTGGTCGGAAAAATACAACCAGATTCCCACCTTCATTCCCGGCGAGCAATCGAAAGTCTACCCGAACGCTCCACTCGGACTGGTATATCCGGGCGACCCCGGTGTTCCGAATACGCTGGCGCCGTCGCAAAACCGTTTTACTCCGCGCCTGGGCGTGGCATGGTCACCCGACGGCACCAACGGCTTCCTGGGAAAGCTCCTCGGCGGCCCCGGAAAAACCAGCGTTCGCGCCGGCTACGGCATTTACAATTCCGTCATCCAAGGCAACGTCATGGCGTTCGACGAGCCGCAACCTCCCTACGGTTTGAGCTACACCAGTCCGGGACCGCCGTTGTTCGCGACGCCTTTCATTACAGCGGCGAACGGCTCGTTTCTCGGCAACCCGTTTCCGCTGACGTTTCCCGCGCTGAGCGGCCACACGCCCGGCAACCCCGATGCGAACATCAATTTCACGCAGTTCGAACCCATCGCCGGAATGACCGCGCCGCCGCCCTGGAACACCTATCCCTACGCCGAGACTTATTTCTTCTCCATCCAGCGGGAATTTGGAGCATCCACGCTGCTGAGCCTCAGTTACGTCGGCTCCCAGGCGCATCATCTGCTGGTGGTGTACTCCGCGAATCCCGGCAATCCCGCGCTGTGCCTGTCGTTGAGCCAGCCGAGCGAGGTGGCGCCGGGAACGCCCACCTGCGGCCCCTTCTCGGAAAATACCGTGTATACCGCGGCCTCCGGACAGATCGTCAACGGCACGCGCACGGCCCTCGGGCCCGCCTTCGCCAACGACGATTACGACGCCAGCATCGGAAATTCCAATTACAATTCCCTGCAAGCCACCGTTCGCCATTCAGCCAAGGGCCTGACGTTCCTGCTCGGATATACCTTCAGCAAGTCCATCGATCAGGCGTCGGCTCTTTCCGACCCCATCAATCCGTACAACTTCGGCGCAACCCGGGCGCTGTCCGCTTTCGACCTGACGCACAATTTCGTGGCCAGCTACGATTACCAACTCCCGCTCGGTCGCCTGTCCAGCCACGCGAAGCTTCTGACGCACGGATGGGCGATTTCGGGAATCACCCGCGCAACCAGCGGTTTCCCCGTCACGCTCAAGAGCAACGGCGACAATTCCTTGATGGGAAGCATTCCCAACGGCGTGAACAA
>Ga0302326_10003192_pt1 | contig 38826 bp, 38 predicted proteins | sample Palsa_T0_3_FD_202264 | JGI IMG/M metagenome (GOLD analysis project Ga0302326, IMG submission 202264) | Peat permafrost microbial communities from Stordalen Mire near Abisko, Sweden - Palsa_T0_3 | ecosystem: Environmental > Terrestrial > Soil > Palsa > Peat permafrost | place: Sweden: Abisko... | reverse complement strand
AACTGGATTGCCTTGCTGCGTCAGGTGCACGCCAGCCTGCCGCAGGCGCTGATCGTGCTCAGCGGCACCCGACAGGAACTAGCAATGCTGCGTCAGATCCGCGACGCCGCCGGACTCGACGAGGTGGTTGCGGCACCGTTGCCGCTGAGCCGGCTGCTGGCGCTGTGCGAGGTGGCGCACAGCATGATATCGGTGGACACGGGCCCGGCGCATGTCGCGGCAGCAGTGGGCGCGCCACTGGTGGTTCTGTTCGGAGACAGTTGGCCGCAGCACTGGTCGCCGCGCAGCGCCGGCCTCGCGCCGGTGATCAGTCTGGGCGGACGGCCGCAGACCTCTCACGTCAATCAGATCTCGGTGCCGGCGGTATTCGAGGCCTGGCGCTCACTGCGCGCCGACAGCCCCGATCTCACGCGGCATTGAGATCCGGTTCGGTCAGCGTCATCGCGTAATCGGCCTGCGCGAACGCCGCCCAGAGCGCCTCGATGGTCTCGCCGGTGATCGGATGGCGCACCTGCGGGGCCAGTTCGGCCAGCGGTCCGAGCATATAAACCCGGCGCAACAGATCACGTCGCGGCAGCGTATAGCCGGGACCTTCACCGACCTGATCGCCGTACAGCAGCAGATCCAGATCCATGGCGCGCGGTCCCCATTTGGGATCCTCGCGGCCGCGGCCGCATTGCGCTTCGATCTCGTGCAGCACGCGCAGCAGCTCCGGCACCGGCAGCTCGCTCGAGAAGCCTGCCACGGCGTTGATGAAGTCGGCGCCATCGAAGCCGAAGGCAGGATTGCGGTAGCAGGCGGAAAAGTGCGCGTCGGGAAAGTGCCCCTTGAGCAGGCGCGCGGCTTCGAGCAGTCGAGCCACCGGATCGATGTTGCTGCCCAGGGCGACGAAAATCCGGCTCATTCGCCCAGATCGGCCCGGCGGCGCTCGATGCTGACCCCGACATCGCGCGAATCGCGGATCGCGCCGGGCTTGTTGACGCTGACACGGATCCAATCGAGCGCGAACTCGGCCAGCAGCAACAGCGCCAGCTGATGCGCCAGAGTCTCGACCAGTTGGAACTGCGTGCCCGGCAGCCAGGCCAGCACACGCTTGGCGACGCGCTTGTAGTCGACCGTGTCTTCGACGCGGTCATGGCGCGCGGCGCGCGTGCAGTCGCACGGCAGCTCCAGATCGATCAGCAGCGTCTGGGGCGTGCGCCGCTCCCAATCGATGAAGCCGATGATGCACTGCGCACTCAGTCCCCGCAGAAAAATGCGGTCGTCGCGGTCATGTTCACTCATGCGCCCAAGTCTACCCCGGGTGGCCGCAGCTCCGAGAGCGGCCAGCGCGCGCGCACAGCGATCGCGGTGCCGGCGCGCTCACCGGCGCGCAGTCGGTGCAGCCCGGCCACCGCGATCATCGCCGCATTGTCGGTGCAGAATTGCACGCGCGGGTAATACACTCGCGCCCCGGCCAGCTCGGCCTCGCGCGCGAGCCGCGCGCGCAGCTCACGATTGGCGCCGACGCCGCCGGCCACGACCAGCGTGCGATGGCCGGTGAAGGCGATGGCGCGCAATGCCTTGGCACACAAGGTCGCGACGATGGCGTCCTGCACCGCGTAGGCGACATCGGCCCGAGCCTGCTCATCGAGCGGCGCTGCGCGCACAGCCTGCATGACCGCGGTCTTCAGACCCGAAAAACTGAACTCCAAACCCGGGCGATCCAGCATCGGCCGCGGAAACGCATAGGCGCCGGGGCGCCCGGCGGCGGCAAGCTGCGCCAGTTCAGGTCCGCCCGGGTAGGGCAGACCGAGCAGTTTCGCGGTCTTGTCGAAGGCCTCGCCGGCGGCATCGTCGCGGGTCTGCCCGAGGATTTGATACGCGCCGATGCCGCGCACGTCGATCAGCATGGTGTGGCCACCGGAGACCAGCAGTGCCACATGCGGGAACGGCGGTGCCGGCCTCTCGAGCATGGGCGCGAGCAGATGGCCCTCGAGATGATGCACGCCGATCGCCGGCACGCCCCAGCCGAAGCTCAATGAGCGCGCCAGCGCAGCACCCGTCAGCAGCGCTCCGACCAGTCCCGGGCCGGCCGTGTAGGCGACGCCCTCGATCTGCGACGCCTGGGTTCCGGCCTGCTCCAGCGCCGTGCGCAGCAGCGGCAGCAGGCGGCGCAGATGATCGCGCGAGGCCAATTCCGGCACCACGCCACCGAATGCCCGGTGCAGATCAATCTGGCTCCAGAGCTCATGGGCCAGCAGCCCGCGCCGCTCATCGAGCACGGCCACGGCGCTTTCGTCGCACGAAGTCTCAATGCCGAGGATGCGCATCGCGTATCCTCGCGAGCGCTTCCGGCACCAGCATTTTGCGTTTTCCGTTGACTGTCATTAGAATCGCGGCCCGAAGTCGTGTGGCTAGTGGCCAAAAGTACTTCATAATCAAGAGGTTGGGATTTCGATGCCGAGTGTTCGTGTACGCGAGAACGAATATTTCGACGCCGCCCTGCGGCGTTTCAAGCGAGCCTGCGAGAAGGCGGGCGTGCTCGCCGAGCTGCGCCGACGCGAATTCTACGAAAAGCCGACGCAGGAACGGAAACGGAAAAAGGCGGCCGCGGTCAAGCGGCACATGAAGCGCGTGTCGCGCGATTTCGTGCGTCCGGCGCGCTGAGCCGCGAATTTTGCGGCGCTTACGCCGCTTTAGAAGTCATGAGCCTCAGAGAGCGCGTCCAGGAAGATATGAAGGCGGCCATGCGCTCCGGGGAGAAGGAGCGTCTGGGCACCGTGCGGCTGATCCTGGCGGCGATCAAGCAGCGCGAAGTCGACGAGCGCATCGTGCTGGACGATACGCAGGTGCTGGCGGTGCTCGAAAAGATGGGCAAGCAGCGCCGCGAATCGATCACGCAATTCGAGGCCGGCGGCCGCTCCGATCTGGTCGCGAAGGAAAATGCCGAACTCGCCATCATCAGTGCCTACATGCCCGCACGGCTCGGCGACGCCGAGCTCGATGCCATGATCGCTGCCGCCATCGCCGAGATCGGGGCCGCCAGCATCAAGGACATGGGTAAGGTCATGGCCCTCATCAAGAGCAAGGCTCAGGGACGCGCCGACATGGCATCGGTCGGCGCACGCATCAAGGCGCGTCTGTCGCCGGCGTGACCGGGCCAGCGCCCGATGTCCGGCCGCATCCCTCAAAACTTCATCGATGAGCTCATCGCGCGCGCCGATATCGTCGAGATCATCGGCAGCCGCGTCGCGCTGAAAAAGGCCGGGCGCGAACACAAGGCCTGCTGTCCGTTTCACGATGAGAAGACCCCGTCGTTCTGGGTCAGCCCCGACAAACAGTTCTACCACTGCTTCGGCTGCGGCGCGCACGGCACGGCACTCGGGTTTCTGATGCAGTACGACCAGCTGCCGTTTCCGGAGGCGGTCGAGGATCTGGCCGGGCGGCTTGGATTGACGGTACCGCATGAGGGCGGCACGTCAGCCGCCCCCGGCGCAGCCGCTGAAGCCGGCGCGACCGTGGATGACATGGCGCCGCTGTATGGGCTGCTCGGCCGCGTCGCCGAGTTCTACGCTGCCACTCTGCGCGCCAGCGCCCGCGCCCGCAGCTATGCCGAGAAACGCGGACTGACCCCTGCCACGCTCGAGCGCTTTCAAATCGGATACGCGCCCGATGCCTGGGACGAGTTGCTCAAGCACTTCGGCGGCAGCGCCGAGCAACGCCGACAGCTTGCCGCCACCGGGCTCATCATCGAGCGCACCAGCGGCAGCGAGGGCTACTACGACCGCTTCCGCGACCGGCTCATGTTCCCCATCCGCGATACGCGCGGACGCCCGATCGCCTTCGGCGGCCGGATCCTGGACCAGGGCGAACCGAAATACCTGAACTCGCCGGAAACCGCGCTGTTCCACAAAGGCAAGGAGCTCTACGGCCTGTATGAGTCGCGGCTCGCGCGCCAGAGTTTGAAGCGGCTGCTGGTGGTGGAGGGCTACATGGATACGGTGCGCCTGCACCAGGCTGGCCTGAGCTACGCGGTCGCCACGCTGGGCACCGCGACCACGCCCGAGCATCTGCGGCGCGCCTTCCGCGTGGTCAGTGAACTCGTGTTCTGCTTCGACGGCGATCGGGCCGGCCGGGCAGCGGCCTGGCGCGCCCTGCAGAACGTTCTGCCGGAAGCTCGCGAGGGGCGCGAGATCCGCTTTCTTTTCCTGCCGGAGGGCGAGGACCCGGACTCGCTGGTCGGCAGCCAGGGCGGCGAGGCTTTTGCAGCGCGCCTGGCTGACGCGCTACCGCTGTCCGAATACCTGGTCGCGCATCTCAGCGCGGAAGCGGACCTCAGCCATGCGGACGGCAAGGCGCGGTTCGTCGCCCTGGCGCGCCCGTTGCTCGAAAAGATCACTCCGGGGGTATACCGGGAACTGCTGCTCGAGCGCGTCGCCCAGGCCCTGGGCTATTCCTCGGCGCGCCTGGAACAATGGCTCGGGCCGCCCGCGCGTGCGGCGCCGCCGCCCGCACCGCCGCATGCAGCGCCGGTAGCCTCAGTGGGCCGGGGCAGCCTGATCACCCAGGCCATTGCCCTGCTGCTGCACACGCCGGCGGCGGCCGCGCTGGTGAGCCCCGAGCAGCGCCAGGCGCTGGCGCAACTGCCGCACCCGGGCGTGGCGGTGTTGAGCGAGTTGCTCGAAGGACAGCTGGCGCGGCCGGCGCAGAGCATGGCGCAGACGCTCGAGCGCTGGCGCGAGCGGCCCGAGTATCGGCGGTTGTGCGAGCTGGCGGCGAGCCAGCCACTGATGGGTGACGGCACGGCGGCGGGCCGGGAACTCGTGCAGGCCATCGAGCGTCTGCTCGATGCGCAGCTGCGCGGCGGTCGCCTGGAGGCCCTGATCGAGAAGGCCCGGGATCAGCCGCTCAATGAGGCTGAAAAACAGGAACTTCAGGCACTTACAACAGGCCATAATAGGATCGGACCGGCCTGAGGACCCCCGTGGCAACCCATGACGATCCCTCAAGTCCGATGCTTATGCGCCGTTACGTACTCTGGGACTTGAAAAGTGGCAGTCACGTAACAAAATTTAGGTACAATTGACAACTTTTCCATGAGCGAGCATCCCACCCCTGCCTTTCGTCACCATGCGACGGGACGGGCGGCTTTGTCGTCTTCAGTTGGCCCTGGAATACTCCCCAAGACATCATGACACGAAAGCACAAACCAGCCCCCCCTGCGCGCAAACCGGCTGCGCGCGCTGCCGCCGCGGTGCCGCATCGCAAGAGCGCTGCCGCCCCGGTGACCCGTGCCGCTCCGGCGGCCGCCAGAGCGGCCGACCTGCATAAGGACCCGCATAAGGATCCGCATAAGAAAGGGGCGAGCGCCCACAAGGCGGCGCCGGCACCGAAGCCCGCTGCCCCCGAGAAGGCGCCGGTCGCGACGCACAAGAGCACGGCGCCGTTTACGGCCTCGAGCATCAGCACCGATATTCGGCGCGGCCACGGCCTGCCCGAGGACCGCCAATCACAGCTCAAGCTGCTGATTGCGCGCGGCAAGGAGCAGGGCTATCTGACGTACGCCCAGGTCAATGACCATCTGCCGGCCGAGATCGTCGACCCGGAGCAGATCGAAGGCATCGTCAACACGATCAACGACATGGGTATTCCGGTGTACGAGAAGGCACCGGATACCGAATCGCTGCTGGCGAACGAGGCCGCCTCGCCGGCCGACGATGAGGCGATCGAGGAAGCCGCCGCGGCGCTGGCGGCGCTCGATGCCGAGCTTGGCCGCACCACCGACCCGGTGCGCATGTACATGCGCGAGATGGGCACGGTGGAACTGCTCACGCGCGAGGGCGAGATCCGAATCGCCAAGCGCATCGAAGAAGGCCTGGATGCCGTACGTACCGCGCTTGGCAAGTATCCGGCGACCTTCGAGCATCTGCTGCGCACCTACGAGCTCATCAAGGTCGGCCAGGCGCGACTGATCGACCTGGTGGTGGGGTTCATCGATCCGAATGCGCCCGATGTCATTGCCCAGCCGCAGAATCCGACCAAGATCGATCTCGAGGCCGATGCCGAGGCCAAGGACGACGACGCCGAGGACGGCGATGAGGCGGAGGAAGAGGCGATCGATACCGGCCCGGATCCGGAGGAAGTCGCGCGCCGCATGGGCTCGATCGGCAAGCTGCTGCAGCAGTCGCTGGCCGCGATCGCCAAGCAGGGTGCCGAAGACCCCAAGACGCAGAAGCTGCGCAAGAAGCTCGCCGGCGAGTTCATGGAGCTCAAACTCTCGCCGCGCATGTTCGACGCGCTGACCGATCAGCTGCGCTCGCACATCAGCGAGATCCGGCAGATCGAGAAGGAAATCATGATCATTGCCGTGCGCGATGCCGGCATGCCGCGCAAGGATTTCATCGCCACCTTTCCCAAGAACGAGACTAGCCCGCGCTGGATCGCCAAGCACGTCAAGGCCGGCAAGAAGTATTCCGCGCCCCTGGCGCGACTGAAGGATGAAGTCGAGCGCCGGCAGAAGAAGCTGACGCTGCTCGAAGAGGTGTATCACCTCACGGTCAACGACATCAAGGAGATCAACCGCGAGGTGTCGATCGGCGAGGCCAAGGCGCGCCGCGCGAAGAAGGAAATGGTGGAAGCCAACCTGCGCCTGGTCATTTCGATCGCCAAGAAATACACCAATCGCGGCTTGCAGTTTCTGGATCTGATCCAGGAAGGCAACATCGGCCTCATGAAGGCAGTCGACAAGTTCGAATACCGTCGCGGCTACAAGTTCTCGACCTATGCGACCTGGTGGATACGCCAGGCCATCACGCGCTCGATCGCCGACCAGGCCCGCACCATCCGCATCCCGGTGCACATGATCGAGACCATCAACAAGCTCAATCGCATCTCGCGGCAGATGCTGCAGGAAATGGGACGCGAGCCGACGCCGGAAGAGCTGGCGGTGCGCATGGAGATGCCCGAGGACAAGGTGCGCAAAGTGCTCAAGATCGCCAAAGAGCCGATCTCGATGGAGACACCGATCGGCGACGACGAAGACTCGCACCTCGGGGATTTCATCGAGGATCAGTCGGTGGCCTCACCGATCGATCAGGCGACCATGGAGTCGCTGCGCGAAACCACGCACTCGGTGCTGGCGCAGCTGACCCCGCGCGAGGCCAAAGTGCTGCGCATGCGCTTCGGCATCGACATGAACACCGACCACACGCTCGAGGAAGTCGGCAAGCAATTCGACGTCACGCGCGAGCGCATTCGTCAGATTGAAGCCAAGGCGCTGCGCAAGCTGCGCCATCCCAGCCGCAGCGAGCAGCTGCGCAGCTTTCTGATGGATGATTGACGGCGCGTGAGAGCGCGCCGGCGCTGTCAGACGGCGCCGTTGCCTTCGCCCCGACCCAGCCGCGCGCGCGCGGCGGTCAGTGCGGCCAACAACCTCGCCTCGCTGCCGGCCAGCGCCGTCTGGACGGCACGCGGCGGCGTGGGCGTGACGGGCGCGGGAGCGGTGGGCGTGGGCGTTCTTGCCGTCAGCTCGAGCACCTGCTGACTGTCGCTTCGCAGCAGATCGAGCTGCTCGAACACGCGCGTCAGATGCCCGTCGACCGCGCGCCGCAGGCGTGAAATCGAACGCAACTCCAGCAGGATCACCAAACCCAGCGTGGCGACCGCGGCGGCCAGCGCCGATTGCGAAATCTCATGTACCCAGATCATGCAGCACTCCTGCGCCGGATTTCCGGCGGCCGACGTCAATCGCCGGATCTGAACGGGATAGCAGCAGAAATCATGCCAGCTACTGGCCGCCTTCCGAAACCTGCGGGCCGTCCAGAATCAGCACCGCGACCCGGCGATTGGCATTGCGCCCGGCGACGCTGAGGTTGGTCATGGCCGGACGGTATTGACCGAAGCCCATGACCGCGAGCCGATCGGCCGCGATGCCGCGATCCATGAACAGATGCACCACGCTGGCCGCGCGCGCCGCCGACAGTTCCCAGTTCGAGGGAAACTCGGCCGTCCTGATCGGGCGATCGTCGGTATGCCCCTCGACCCGTATTGCGTTGGTGAACGGCTTGAGGGTATCGGCCAGACGCTGCAGCACCGGCACGGCCGGGCCCGACAGGCGCGCCACGCCGCTGCCGAACAGGATATCGGAACTGATATCCACCGCGATCCAGTTCTGGTAGCGCCGTACGTGCACGTCTCCGGCCGCGACCAGTGCGCCCATGGCGGCACTGACCTGATCAGCCACCCGCGCGAGCTGCGCATTGCTGTTCGAATCGGCGCTGGCGGGGCTCGCCTCGGGCGCAGCGGCGCTCGGCGCCGGACTGGACTCGTCGGCACTGGACGCGGCCGCCGCGGCGGCCGGCAGTGCGGCCTCGATCAGGCGATGCACCTGATTCTGCGGCAGCTCGAGCTTACGCGGCGGCTCAATACCGTCCGATACCGTCTTGGCGCTGCGCGGTGTGCCGTTGAAGGCCTCGCTGAGCGAGTCCGACAACACCCGGTACTTGCCCTCGTTGACCGATGACATCGCGTACATGACGACGAAGAAGGCCAGCAGCAGCGTCACCAGATCGCCATAGGGAATGGCCCAGGCTTCGTGGTTGTCGTGCTCCTCGTGGCGTTTGCGTCGGGCCATGCGATTACTGCAGGAAGCCGTGCAGGCGGCCTTCGATGATGCGTGGATTCTCGCCTTCGGCGATGGCAATCAGGCCTTCGATCTGCATCTCGTTCAGATGCGCGCGCGCCTGCACCGCCACCTTGAGCTTGTTGGCGACCGGGAGAAAGAACAGATTGGCCAGCCCGATGCCGTACACGGTGGCGGTGAAGGCCGCGGCGATGCCGTGCCCGAGCTTGGACGGATCGTTGAGATTCTGCATGACGGCCATCAGTCCGAGCACCGCGCCGATGATGCCGAGGGTCGGGGAGTAGACACCCATGCCCTCGAATACTTTCGCGGCGCGCGTATCGGCGGCCTCACGGGCGTACATATCGACTTCAAGCGTGCTGCGAATCGTGTCGGGCTCGCTGCCATCGACCACCAGCTGCAGGCCCTTGCGTAAAAAGGCATCGGGTTCTCCATCAATCAAATGCTCGAGCCCCAGCAGACCCTGGCGGCGCGAGATGTTGCTCCAATCGACGATCTTGCGGGCGATCAGCACCGGCTGATGCACCGGCGGATGAAACACCCATGGCAGCAGGTTCAAGGCCCGCTTCATGACCTGCATCGGTGTTTGTATGCAGATCGCCGCCACAGTTCCGACCACCACGATCATGAAGGCCGCGGCCGACACCAGCGCGTGCACGCCGGCGCCTTTGAGTATCGCGCCCAGTACGATCGCCACCGAGGCAAGCGCCAGGCCCAGTATGCTGAGCACATCCACGCCTGCGCCCTCAGCTCTGCCACTCGCCGAGCCGCGACTTCAGCCGCAGCAGTGCCTGGCCATGCAACTGGCACACTCGCGATTCGGTGACTTTCAGGACCGCGCCGATCTCCTTCAGATTGAGTTCCTGCTCGTAGTACAAAGACAGCACCAGGCGCTCGCGTTCGGGCAATTCCTGGACTGCATCGATGATCGCCTGTCGCAGCGAATCCACCAGCGCCATGCCCTGCGGATCCAGCGCGTTATCGGGCAGGCGATCGAGGGTCGAGTCCTCGCCGTCCTCGGCGTCATTGAGCCGCAGCAGCTGGCAGCCGAGCGCATCCTGCACGATGTGCTGATATTCACTGAGGCTCACGCCCATCTGCGCGGCCACTTCGGCATCGGTGGCTTCCGCGCCGCGCCGCCCTTCGACCTCGCGCAGCGCCGATGCCGCGGCGCGCGCCTTGCGATGCACTGAGCGCGGCGCCCAATCCAGCTTGCGCAAGGCGTCGAGCATGGCACCGCGGATACGAATGCCGGCATAGGTCTCGAAGCTGGCACCGCGGCCGGTGGCATAGTTCTGTGCCGCCTCGAGCAAGCCCATCATGCCCGCCTGCATCAGGTCCTCGACATCGACCTGCGGCGGCAGGCGGCCGGCCAGGTGGTAGGCGATGCGCTTGACCAGATCGGCGTGCTTGCGCACCAGCGCGTCCATGTCGGGCGCAGGCTGCGTATTGGCGTAGGCGCGCACACCGGGACTCATTTGAGCACCATGAGCCGTGGCGCGGGTCGCGTGAGCAGGCGTTCCATGAAGAATTCGATGCGCCCGCTCGGACCGGCCGGCAAAGGCCAGTGATTGGCCGTTCGCGCCAGCAGCCTGAAGGCCTTGGCCGCCGGGCTGGATGGATACGCCTCTAGCACCGGCCGCTGAGCCTGCACCGATTTCTGCAGTGACAAGTCCTCCGGAATATCCCCGACATGATCGAGCACAACCTGCAGATAGCGATCGGTGACGCGCTGCAGACGTCGAAATGCCATCTGTCCCTGCTCGGGCTGGCGCGTGAGGTTGGTCAGCACACGGAACTGGCGCACGCCGCGATCGCGGCTCAGCACTTTGATCAACGCGTAGGTATCGGTCAGTGAGGTGGGCTCATCGCGCAATACCACCAGCACCTGCTGCGCGGCCTGGCAGAACTGCAGCACCGGTTCGGCGATGCCGGCGGCGGTGTCGATGATCAGCACATGCAGCGGCCCGGGCAACGTGCTGAAGGCCTGCACGATGCCGTGCTGCTCCGACAGACTCAAGCCGGCCATGCGCGCCACGCCCGAGGATGCCGGTACGACGCGCACGCCCGAACTGGTGCGCAATATGACTTCTTCCAGCGCCCGCTCGCCGCTGAGCACGTGCTCGAGCGTATAGTGCGGCGTCAATCCGAGCAGCACGTCGACGTTGGCCAATCCGAGGTCGCCGTCCAGCAGCATGGTCCTGCGGCCCAGCTGCGCGAGCGCGGTGGCAAGATTCACCGCCACCGAAGTCTTGCCGGTGCCACCCTTGCCGCCGGTGACGGCAATGACCTGCACCGGCGCGACCGGCTCGGTGGCGCTCAATTCAGCCCGCGGCATGGACACTGCCTCCATAGCGGCGTGCAAGCAGCTCATCATCGGCGCAGCTGTGCGCCTGGCGCGAGAGCTCGATGGCGCGCGCAACCAGCTGATGCGCGCGCGCCGGCCGCAGGTCATCGGGAATGGTCGGCCCGTCGCACACATAGGCCAGCGGCAGCTGGCTGCGGGCCAGCGCGGACAGCACGCCGCCCAGACTCACTGCCTCGTCCAGGCGTGTGAGCGCACAGCAGTGCGCCACGCCGTCGCCGAAATGCACCACCGCCTCATCGACCACGCCGCTTTGCGCGCTCGAAGGCAGCACCAGCATGAACTGCAGGTCGGCGCAGCGCGCACGCAACGCGCGATAGTGCGCGGCCGTGGCGCTGTCGCGCCCGGACACACCCGGCGTGTCGATCAGCACGAATCGCCCCGACAGCGCCTGTACGCGCGCGGCCAGCTCGTCCATGCCGGTCACCGTCTCGACGCGCGCGCCCAACACGCGTCCGAGGCTGCGCAGCTGTTCGTGCGAGCCCAGGCGTTCATCGTCGGTGGAGATCAGCACCAGGTTCGCTGCGTCTTGCTCGAGCACGTAGCGCGCGGCCAGTTTGGCCAGCGTGGTGCTCTTGCCGGAGCCGGGCAGCCCGATCAGGGCCAGCGCACCGGCACGCTGCAACGGCGCCGGGCACACCTGAATGCGCCGCGCCAGCATCGCATAGGGTGCGCGCTGCACCTGGTCGGCGCTGAGCGCAGCCGGCAGATCGCCGACGATCTGCAGTGCCAGCGTGCGCTCCAATCCAAGATTCGCCAGATCCGCCAGCGCCCGCGCCTTGAGCGGCTCGCGACGCGTGAAATCGTTCCAGGCCAATGCCGCCAGCTGCTGTTCGAGCAGATTGCGCAGGCTGCGCAGTTCCTCGCCGACGCTGCGCTCGGCAGCGAGCGATGGCGCGTAGTCGCCACCCGACTCGACGCTGCCGTGAGCGGGTTCGGCATGCGCTCTCGCGGCGGCCTCGAGCGCGCTGCGCTCGAGTTCCTGCAATGCGGTGCGCTCGAGCTGTTTGAGTGCCGCAGTCTCGGCCAGCGTGCCCTGCCCAGCGGCCAGCTCGACATCGACCGCGGCGCACACTTCGACCCCCTCCGAGATCTGCCGGGTACTCAAAATGACGGCATCCGATCCCTGCTCCTCGCGGATCGCGCGCAGCGCACTGCGCATGTCGGCCGCAACGTAGCGCTTCATCTTCATGGACGTGGCATCTCCATCGTCAGGCTATCGACCCACCGCGGCCACCAGGCGCACGCGACGGTTATCGGGAATTTCGTTCCAGGCCAGCACATGCAGGCTCGGCACCGTCGCACGTGTGAAGCGCGCCAGAGTGGTCCGCAGCTGCGGCGCCACCATGAGCACCGCGGCTTCATTCGACGCCTCCTGCCGTTGCGCCGAGTCGGAGAGTTTGGACTGCAGGCGCTCGGCCAGGCCCGGCTCGAGCGCGGCGTTGCCGGCCGCCTGTCCCTGCAGCGTCGATTGCAGCAGCTGCTCGAGATCCGGCTCGAGCGTGATGACCGGTAGTTCGGCGCCGCTGCCGACGATGTCCTGCACGATCTGGCGCCCGAGTGCGATACGCACCTGCGATTGCAGCACCGCCGGATCCTGGGTACGCCCCGCGTGCTCGGCCAATGTCTCGACGATCGCGCGCAGATTGCGGATCGGCACGCGCTCGGACAGCAAGCCCTGCAGCACCCGCACCACCACACCGAGCGGCAGCGCCTTGGGTACCAGGTCCTCGACCAGCCGCGGCGCGGTCTTGGCCAGACCGTTCAGCAGCTGTTGCACTTCTTCATGCCCGAGCAGCTCATGGGCGTGGGACTGAATGACGCTGCTCAGATGCGTGGCGATCACGGTGCTGGCATCGACCACGGTATAGCCGAGCGTCTGCGCATGCTCGCGTTTGGCCGGCTCGACCCAGATCGCCTCCATGCCGAAGGCCGGGTCGCGCGTTTCAATGCCCGGCGGCTTGCCGAAGACGCGGCCCGGATTGATCGCCAGCTCGCGATCCGGATACACCACGCCGTCGGCCAGCACGACACCCGCAAGGCTGATGCAGTAGGCGTTGGGCGAGAGCTCGAGGTTGTCGCGGATGTGCACCGACTGCACCAGGAAGCCCAGTTCCTGCGAGAGCTTGCGGCGAACCCCACGAATTCGCGCCAGCAGTTCCCCGCCCTGAGCCTTGTCGACCAGCGGTACCAATCGGAAGCCGACCTCGACACCGATCAGATCCACCGGCTGTACGTCGTCCCAGGACAGCTCGCGCTGTTCCGGTGGCACCGCGACCGGGCTCGCGCCGGCCGCGGGCGTCGCCGCGGCGGCGGCCGCCTTGTGGACACGGCGCTGCAGCAGCCAGGCGCCGGCCCAGCAGCCGGCGGCGAACAGCAGGAAGGCAGCGTTCGGCATACCCGGAATCAGCCCCATGACGCCGAGCACGCTGCCCGCGACCGCGAGACTGCGCGGCTGACCCAGCAGTTGCCTGGACAGCTCGTTACCGAGATCCTGCGCCTTGGACATGCGCGTGACGATGATCGCCACGCCCGTGGACAGCAGCAGCGCCGGAATCTGCGCCACCAGGCCATCACCGATCGTCAGCAGCGTGTAGACGCGCGCGGCATCGGTGAAGCCCATGCCGTGGCTGAGCGTGCCGATCGCCAGTCCGCCGGCGATGTTGATGATCAGGATCAGGATGCCGGCGGTCGCATCGCCGCGCACGAACTTGCTGGCGCCATCCATCGAGCCGTAGAAGTCCGCCTCGGCACGCACCTCGGAGCGGCGCAGGCGCGCCTCGTCCTGATTGATCAGCCCGGCGTTGAGATCAGCGTCGATCGCCATCTGCTTGCCCGGCATCGCATCGAGGGTGAAGCGCGCGCTGACTTCGGAGATGCGGCCCGCGCCTTTGGTGACCACGACGAAATTGATGATCGTCAGGATGGCGAATACCACGATGCCGACCGCGTAGTTGCCGCCGACCACGAACTGGCCGAAGGCTTCGATGACATGTCCGGCCGCGGAAGTGCCCTCGTGGCCATGCAGCAGCACCACGCGCGTGGAGGCGACATTGAGCGCCAGGCGCAGCAATGTAGCCAGCAGCAGCACGGTCGGAAAGATGCCGAAGTCCAGCGGCCGTGCAACGTTCACGACCGCCATGACCACCAGCACCGAGAGTGCGATATTGAAGGTGAACAGCACGTCGAGCGCGAGCGGCGGCAGCGGCAGGATGACCATCGCCAATACCGCCAGCAGCAGCAGTGGTGCGCCGACGCCACGCTGCAGCAACAGGCGCAGCACGCCGGCCGAAGTGCCGGCCGCGGTGCTCACGCCGAGCGACGCTTTGTTGATCGTGAGTTCAGTCATGTGAACCTGTAGGAGCAATTCTCGTGCCGCCGCATGCGACAAATTGCCGGCACGTGCGCGAGCGCGGGAACGAGAGCTGCATCACGCTGCCCACGCGACACAGGTCACAGAACGCGCAGCACCGGACATCATTCCTCGGGCACCTCGACTCTGGGCGGCACAGGCGCAGGGCCGCCCTGTCGGCGCGCCGTGCGCAACTGATAGACGTACGTCAGGACCTTGGCGACCGCGGCGTACAGCCGCGTCGGAATGGGCTCACCGAGATCGCAGTGCGTGTGCAGCGCCCGCGCCAGCGGCGGCGCCTCGACAATCGCAATCTTGTACTCGATGGCAAGTTCGCGAATGCGCAGCGCGATCAGGTCCTGGCCTTTGGCGATCACGACCGGAGCACGCATGCGCGTCTCGTCGTAGCGCAGCGCCACCGCGTAGTGCGTCGGGTTGGTGATCACGACGTCGGCCTTCGGCACCTCCTGCATCATGCGTTTGCGGGCCATGGCCTGCTGCATGCGCTTGAGCCGCGACTTGACCTCCGGGCTGCCGTCGCTTTCCTTATTTTCCTCGCGGATTTCCTGGCGGCTCATGCGCATGGACTTGTGAAACTGCCACAGCGCGAGCGGCACATCGATCAGCGCGATCACGCCCAGCGCGCCGGCCAGTGCAATCAGCGCGATGCCGCACAACGTCAGCGCATGACTGATCGCTACCGTCGTGGGCTCGACACCAAGGGCGGAATAGCTGTGAAATTGCCGGCGCAGTACGATGATCGCCACCAGCGCCACCAGCAGCACCCGCGCCAGCGCCTTGGCGAGCTCGATCACTCCGCGCAGCGAAAACACCCGTCCGAGACCGGCGATGGGATTGAGCCGGGAGAAGTTCGGTACCAGAGCTTCCGAACTGAAGGTCCAGCCGCCGATGGACAGCGGCGCCAGTATCGCGGCCACCAGCAGCAGGCCGAGCAAGGGCGCAACGGCCAGTCCGCCCTGGACGGCGGCGTGGTCGAGGCGCAGCAGCATCTGACCGCCGTCGAAGGCCTCGGGATTGGTGATCGACAGGCCCTCGCGCATGATCGCCTGCAGCCGCCCGCCGATCAGCGCGCCCAGAGCCATCAATCCAATGCCGCCGGTCAGGACCACCGCGGCCGCGTTAAGATCGCGCGAGCGCGGTACCTGTCCCCTGGCGCGCGCATCTTCGAGCCGCTTCTGTGTCGGGCTTTCGGTCCGCTCGCGATCGTCGAAGTCGGCCATCGGCTACGCGCTCCCGATCAGCATGCGCATGAATCCGAACGCCGCGCCCAACAGATCGATCATCACCGTCTGTATGCCCGGCAGGCCGAACAGCACGATCACGAAGCCGAAGATCAAAGTGATCGGAAAGCCGACCGCGAACAGATTCAACGCCGGCGCGGCGCGGCTGGTGACGCCAAAGGCGAGGTTGATCACCAGCAGCGCAGTCATTCCCGGCAGCGCGACGCGCAGCGCGCCGAGGAACAACTCATCGCCCCAATCGGCGAGCGAGTGCAGTGACTCGGCACTCAAGCCGCTCGGACCGACCGGCAGGCCGCGAAAACTCGCCACCAACGTCTCGATAAGCGCGATGTGGCCATTGAGGGCCAGGAACACCAGGGTTCCGAGCAGAGTGTAGAACTGCCCCAGCGCCGGCGTGGTCACCCCGCGCAGCGGATCGATGTTGAAGGCAAATCCCAGACCCATGCCGTTGGCCAGAATCTGGCCGCCGAGCGTGAGCGCGTCGAAGATCAACTGCAGCGCAAAGCCCAAGGCAATGCCGATCAGGATCTGTTGCACCGTGGTGATGATGCCGTCGGCGGACAGCACGCTCAGGCCGTCGACCCGCGCAATCATGGGCAGCGCCACCAACGTCACGGCAGCGGCCAGCACGATGCGGATGCGTGGCGGCACATAGCTGGCACCGAACATCGGCGCCACCATCAGACAGGCGCCGATTCGCAGGAACGGCCAGAAGGCGCCGCCGAGCCAACTCTCGATCTCGGGGAAGCTCAGGACCGGCACGGATTGACCTAACCGATCAGCGCCGGGATGCTTTCGATCAGCATGCGCGTGTAACCGATCAGCTCCTTGAGCATCCAGGGACCGAGCAGCACCAGAGTCGCGGCGATACCGAGCAGCTTCGGGATAAATGACAGCGTCATCTCGTTGATCTGCGTCGCGGCCTGAAATATGCCGACCAGAATTCCGATCGTGAGGCCGACCAGAAGCATCGGCGCGGCCAGCATCAGGGTCATTTCCAGCGCCCGCTGGCCGATGGTCAACACTGTTTCCGGACTCATGACTGTGTTGCGCCTAACGATAGAAGCTCGATGCCAGCGATCCCATGACCAACGTCCAGCCGTCGACCAGCACGAACAGCATGATCTTGAAAGGCAGTGAAATGAGCACCGGCGAGAGCATCATCATGCCCATCGACATCAGCACGCTTGCCACCACCAGGTCGATGATCACGAACGGGATGAACAGCAGGAAGCCGATCTGGAAGGCGGTCTTGAGCTCGCTGGTCACGAACGCGGGCACCAGCAGCGTCAGCGGCACATCCTGCGGACCGGAAAAGCCCTTGCCTCCCGAGATGCGCACGAATGCGGCGATGTCGCTCTCGCGCGTCTGCTCGAGCATGAAAGTCTTCAATGGCGCCACACCGTGCTCCAGCGCCGTCGTGGTATCCATGCTGCCGGCCATGTACGGCACGACCGCATCGGTGCGGATCTTGTCGATCACCGGTGACATCACGAACAGCGTCAGAAACAGCGCCAGGCCCACCAGCACCTGGTTCGGCGGGGTCTGGCCGGCGCCGATCGCCTGGCGCAGGATCGACAACACGATCACGATGCGCGTGAACGCCGTCATCATCAGCAACGCCGCCGGCAACAGCGTTACCGCGGTCATGAGCGCCAGCAGCTCGATCGTCAGGGTATAGGTCTGGCTGCCGCCGCTGCCCTGCACGGCTACCGCAGGGATGCCCGGAGCGGCCGCGCTCGCTGCCAGCGGCAGCGCGAGCAGCAACGCTGCAAGTAGCAGCCGGCGTGTGCGTTGCGCAGTGCGTGCTGAGATCTGGAGCTTCATTTGCCCAGGCTCTTGAGCAGCAGCGCCTTGAAGGAGGGCCGCGGCGGCCCATCGGCCACGCTCAGCGCCGAGGAGCCACTTGCCGAACTGCCACTTGCTGCGGAGCCACTTGCCGAGGCTTCCACCAGATGCAGCATCCGCACGCTGCCGGGAGCGACCCCGATCAATACCTGGCGTTCGCCGACTCGAATCAACACCGCTCGTTCACGGGTACCGAGCGAGACCTGTGCCAGCACCTCCAGAGCGCTCGAAGGCGCGCCGCTCATGCCGCGCAGGCGGCGCGCAAGCCACGCCGCGGCCAATACGGCGCCGAGCACCAGAATCATCGCCACGGTGACCCGCAACGTACCGCCCGTCGGGCTGATCGCGCCTTGGGCGCTCGGGGCGGCGAACGGCGTGTCGGCGCCGCACGCCCAATCACTCACGCACGCCAGCAGTACGACGCTCAGGGGCAGCCGCAGCGCTCGCGGCACGGTTCCGCCGGGTACGAATATGTTCAAGGCTCGCAGCTCTCCGCGCAGGGTTCGGCGCGGATGATGGAGCAACCTGCATGCCATGAAGGCCCGCGCGCGGCTAAGTCATTATGCTCATTTGATTTGCCGCCAATCGTGCGCTGTGACGTGGTTCACACGTGACGGCAATGCGTTCGCGGCGACGGATATTTGACGTCAACGAAGCCGGCGTCGTGGCCAGGGGCGGCAACTATCCGAGGGCTGCCTGCAGCATCTCCACATCAGCCTGCGAGTCGAGCATGATGCGCACGAAGGCCGAATCGGTGAGCCCGAGGGCCGTGGCCGCCGGCAGCCGTACCAGCACGGAGTCGTCGGCGCTGTTGTCGGCCATCTGCGCGGCGACGGTGACCGCGACGATCAACAGGTCCTGCAGGTCCGGTTCACCGGCGTGACTGCGGTCGAGCTCAAACTGGCCGCCGACCGCCGCCGCCAGCGCCTCGTCCAATTTCCAGTTCTCGATCAGCGCTTGGCCGATGCTCGGATGCCAGCTGCGCAATTCTTCGTCATTGTGACCGAATGACTCGGGTTGGTCCTTGGGCGTGCGGGCAAGAATGTAGATCTTGCCGATGTTGTGCAGCAGCCCGGCCAACATGGCCTCGTCCACGCGTACCCGGCCCGATTCCTTGGCCATGGCACGCGCCAGGGCGGCAACGCGCACGCCTTCCTGCCAGCATTTGTCCAGACTGGCGCGGATGTGCACCAGATCTGCGGCACGGCGCAGCTGCGCGGTCGCATAGGACAACGCCGCGGTGCGAATGTTCTCGTGGCCGATGCGGGTGACGGCAACTCTCAGATCGGTGACGCGTGACCCGCCGCGATGCAGCAGCGTCGAGTTCGCCATGGTCAGGATGCGGGCAGCCAGACCGGCGTCGGAGCTGACCACGCGGGCGATGCGCTCGCCCGTGACCGTCTCATCGGACAGCACCTGCTGCACCCGCGCCGCCGCGTCCGGAAAGGAAGGCAGATCGACGCGGCCCGTGGACAGCTCTCTGGCCAGTTCGCTGACAAATTGGAACATCGACTGTTGCGTTGCAGCCGCCTGGGACTGGGGCTGGAGCGTCGCTGGCACGGTAGAAATCTCCTGACACGAATGCCACCTGATCCCCGATATCGGCCGGCGGCTGGATTTCTTGAACCGCTACTTCAGTTTGCGGATGCGTTCAGCCGGACTGATGACGTCGGTCAGACGAATGCCAAACTTGTCGTTGACCACCACGACCTCGCCATGCGCGATCAGCGTGCCGTTGACATACACGTCCAGCGGTTCGCCGGTGGCGCGCTCCAGTTCGACGACCGAACCCTGATTGAGCTGCAACAGATTGCGGATGCTGATGCGGCTGCGGCCGACCTCCATCGACAATGTGACCGGGATATCCAGCACCACGTCGAGATTCAGCTCGCGATTCGTGCCGGCTTGCGGCGCATCGGGCTTCAGATTGCCCAGCTCGGCCGGTTGCGGTTCCATGGCTTTTGCGGTTTGTGTGCTCATGACTTGCCCACCACGACATTACTTAATATCGGCGGCTTACGCCGCATGATTCGCTGCGAAACCTTGACGGCCTGCTGGCCGCGTGAGACCCCGAGGCCGCCGCGCAGCACCGGCACGCCCTCGGCAAACAGTGTGACCTCGCCATCGAAATCGCAGGCAATGACATCGCCGGGCTTGAGATCGACCAGGCGCCCGACCGATAGCGTGCTGTGTCCAAGCACCGGCACCAGCTCGACCTCCGCCTCCTCGATCTCCTCGCGCAGCATCCGGTTCCAGTTCTCGTCGTGCTCCATGCGGTCGCTCTGTATGCCGGAGTCGAGCAGATCGCGTATTGGCTCGATCATCGCGTACGGCATCGAGACATGCAGCTCACCACCGCCGCCCTCGAGATCGATTCTGAATGAGGTCACCACCACGATCTCCGAAGGACTGACGATGTTGGCGAAATGCGGGTTGATTTCCGAATTCAGGAATTCAATGCTGATTGCACTGCAGATGCTCCAGGCCTCGCTCAGATCGGCGAACGCCTGGCGCAGCACCATCTGCACGATGCGACCTTCGGTCAAGGTGAATTCACGGCCTTCGATCTTGGTGTAGCGGCCATTGCCGCCGAAGAAATTATCGACGATGGCAAACACTAGCGTGGCGTCCAGGGTCAGCAAGGCGGTCCCGCGCAACGGGTTGACCTTGATCAGATTCAGACTCGACGGCACATGTAGATTCTGTGTGTATTCGCTGAATTTCTGCACCTTCACCGGCGACACGGCGATTTCCGGAGTGCGTCGGAGCATGTTGAACAGGCCGATGCGAAATAGTCTGGCAAAGCGGTCGTTGATCATCTCCAGGGTCGGCATGCGGCCGCGCACGATGCGAACCTGGGTGGCAAGATCGTACGAGCGCGCCGTGCCGGGCTCCGCGGGCGGTGGCTCGGTGGGCACCGCGCCGTCATCGACGCCCTTGAGCAGCGCGTCGATCTCATCCTGATTGAGGATCTCGGCTGCCACGGCTATTGGATCACGAAGCTCGTGAAGTACACGCTCTCGACCAATTTGCCATCACCGCCTTCGGCGCCGATGACCTTGCGCACCGCCTCGAGCGTCGCCGCACGCAGCTTTTCCTTTCCGGCCGGCGACAGCAGCGTGGCGCTGTCCTGGCTCGAGAACAGCAGCACCAGGTCATTGCGCACCGCCGGCTCGTTGTTCTTGATCAACTCCAGCACGGGGGCGTCGCGCGTCATCGCTTCGACCATGACCTGCAGATAGCGGGCGTTGCCCTCACCGCCGAAGTTCACGACGAAGGCCGGATCGAATTTGTAGTAGAGCGCCGGCGAACGCGGTCCCGCTGGCTTCTCGGCGCCCGCGCCGGCCGCGGCGACGGCCGCCGAAGGTTTGAACGCGAGCCAGCCGCCGACCCCGCCGCCGACCAGCAGCAGCGCAATCACGATATAGAGCAGCTTGCCCTTCTTCTTCTTGGGCGTGTCCGACTCCGCCTTGGGCGCGGCCTCGAGTTTTGCAGCTTCAGTCGCCATAGTCAGTGTTGCTCTCGTCAGTATACGAAATGTCAGGTTGCCGGCTTACGGAGCAAGCCGTGTGCCAAGGCCGAATCTGTGGGTAACGACGGAAATCCGTCGCTCTCGCCGCGCCGTCACGCGTATTCATCGATCAATCCCACCGTTCCCGTGACCGCGGCGGCAGCCGGCTCCTCGCTCGGGGCAGCGCCGGCGACGCCCTGGCCGCGCGCGCTGTCGGACTGTGACCCGGATCGCGCTTCGCCTTGCACGTGCGTCTGACCGAGCGTCAATCCGTCCTGAGCCAGCATGGCGCGCAGCATCGGCACGCTCTGCTCCAGAGCGCTGCGGGTCTCCGGGTGCGCGGCGACAAAATTGACGTTGATCTGCGTGGATTGCACGTCGATGTGAACTTCCACCGGGCCCAAGTGCTCGGGGGAGAGCCGCAAGGTCGCACTCTGGACATTGGCGCTGGCAAACAGCTGTACTTGCGCGGCCACGGCACGAGACCAGCCAGGATCGGATACCGGTATGGCAATCGCGTGCTCGGCGACGCTGGCTTGCATGACCGCATCCGGCAAGCCGCGCACCAGACTTGCCAGCGCCGACAGATCCACTGTCGAGGCGCTGTTGGCAGCGCTAGTGCGATCGCTGCCGGCGCTGGCAGCGGTGGCCGCCGCACCGGTAGCGCTGCTGGCAGCCGTGGCGCTCGCTGCCACGATCGCGCTCGCCGTCTCAGCCGTGCCCGCTGTCTCAGCCGGGCTTGCTGTCGCAGCCGTGCTCGCGGCCGCAGCCGTGCTCAAAGCCGTGGCTGCAATCACGGCCGCAGGGGCCGGCGTCGATGATGCGCCAGCCGAATTCGCGCCAGTACCGCTGGCTTCGGCCGACGCGGCATTGGCGGCTTGCGGGTACCGGGCGTAATTGGCATCTGCGGTGACACTGCTCGCCGCATCCGCGCTTGCGGAATCAACGCCCGAGTCCTGCGCACCGCTGGTCGGAGCAAACAGCCACATCGCCAGCGCGGTCAGCGGGCTTGTGCTCGCGGTGCCATCGGCCGCGGCCGCGCGCGCGCTGGTCGAGCTGGTGCCGCCGCCATCGCCGGCTTTGCTCGACTTGCCGGCGGGGCTGGCTGCCGAGGAGCTCGACAGTTGCGCGGCGTTGGTCACGTCGGACTGCGCCGCCGCATCGGCCGCGCCTATCGTCTCGGCAATCTCCGCCGCATCGGCTATGTCCAGCGCATGGGCGATATCCATCGCATTGGCTGTATCCAGCGCATCGGCTGCGTCTGCCGTATCGGTGGCAGGGACCGGAGCCTTCGGCGCAGGGTCCGACACTCGTTTCGGTGGCTTCACGGGCCTGCCCGTGATCGGCAGCGATACTGTCGGAGGGGGCGCTGCCTTGCTTGCAACGGCCGCGCGCGAATTTGCGCTCGTGGCACCCTCTTTCGCTGACGCCGCGGACGCTGGCGCTGACGATGGTGGCTGCGCTGGTGGTGTGGCTGTCGCAGTCGTATTCGTAGTCGTAGTCGTAGTCGGGCGGCCGGCCAACAGATCGGAGAATTGGTCGACGCCGGCGGCGGAGGCAGATGCCGTGGGCGCTGCGCTGCGGGTGGCCGCACTGCTCGCGGCAGACCCTGCAGGAGAGGCAGCCCTCACAGCGCACCTCGCTGGCGCTGCGCGCGCTCATCCAGCTCGCGCTGCACCCGGCGGTCCTCGGCTGTTCGATCGTCGGCGTGTGCCTGGTCGATGACCTTGCCGACGGCGCTCTTGCGCGCAGCCGCATGGAACCAGGATTCGCGCTCGCGCTGGCACTCCGCTGCCAGCTGTTCGACCACGCTCTGCTGCGCCTGCACTGCCTCGCTCAAGCGCGCAATGAAGGTCTGATAATCACGCATGCCCGAAACCCCCATACCCTTCTTGGCCCGCTGCGCGAACATGCTGCGGTATTCATCCAGATAGCGCTGCAGTTCGCCGCAGCGGTGCTGCGCCTCGCCGAGGCGGGTTTGACTGGCCGCCACGCGCAGCGCGCTTTCGCGCTCGAGCTCATCCATCAGCTGACCGACCGGTTGCAGTCGCTTCGATCGCTTCACTTCATCCTCCCTTGGTTCTCGGGGCATCAGCCGCTACAGCAGGCGTGTCCGCCATGGTCGCAGCGAGCGCCGAAACGCTGGTTGTCAGATCCACACGCTCATGCATGTCCTGTCGCAGATAGGCTTCGATTTGCGGCCAGCGCGAGATGGCATGGTCGATCCGCGGATCGCTGCCGCGCTGATAGGCGCCGATCGTTATCAGATCGCGGTTGTTTTCGTAACTCGCGGTCGTCTGGCGCAGACGCCGCGACAGCTCGAGCTGGCTGGCGGGCACGATGTCGTGCATCACGCGACTGACGGAGGCTTCGACATCGATGGCCGGATAACGACCGGCTTCGGCGATGCGGCGGGCCAACACGATATGACCATCGAGAATGGCGCGGGCGGCGTCGACGATCGGATCGTTCGGATCATCGCCTTCGGCCAGCACGGTGTAGAAGGCGGTAATCGAACCGGCGGCGGCGACGCCATTGCCGGCGCGCTCGACCAGCTGCGGCAGGCGTGCGAACACCGACGGCGGGTAACCCTTGGTTGCCGGCGCCTCGCCGATAGCGAGCGCGATCTCGCGCTGTGCCTGCGCAAATCGCGTCAGCGAGTCCATGATCAGCAGCACGTTGCGGCCGCGATCACGGAAATATTCGGCGATCGCCGTCGCCAGCCAGGCGCCGTGCAGCCGCATGAGCGGAGGATAGTCGGCCGGCGTCGCGACCACGACCGAGCGCGACAGCCCGGCCCGCCCGAGAATGCGCTCGATGAATTCCTTGACCTCACGGCCGCGCTCGCCGATCAAGCCGACGACGATCACATCGGCCGCGGTGTAGCGCGCCATCATGCCCAGCAGCACGCTCTTGCCCACGCCGCTGCCGGCAAACAGGCCGACACGCTGGCCGCGACCCACGGTCAACAGGCCATTGATGGCGCGCACCCCGACATCCAAAGGCTGGGTAATGGGCTGACGGCGCAGAGGATTGATCGGCGTGCCGGTCAGTCGCACACTGGCTTCGGTTTCTATCGGGCCCAATCCGTCCAGCGGATTGCAGGCGCCGTCGACGATGCGGCCGAGCAGTTGCGTGCCCACGCGCACGGTTCCGGTATGGGTTCGCGGCAGCACCAGCGCATTGGGCTTGAGCCCGTGAATGTCGCCGGTGGGCATCAAATACAATCGATCGCCGGAGAAACCGACGACTTCTGCCTCGATGCACGCCTGGTCGGAGCTTACGACCTCGCAGCGATCGCCCACCGCGGCCTGGCATCCCGTGGCCTCGAGGGTCAGTCCGACCATGCGGGTCAGACGCCCGGCGACCACTGGCGGTGGTATCGAGGAGAGCCGCTGCGTCGCCGCCTCGAGCGCCTGTGCCCAGCGCTCTGCCGCGGCCGCAGGCGCATTCATGAGGCTTTGTCCGGCGCGGCGGTACGCGCGTCGCCCAGGGCCGCCGCGATCGCCGCGCCGAGGCGCTGCTCGACCTGCGCGTCGATGCTGGAACTTTCGCTGCTCACGCGGCAGCCGCCGCGCGCAATGATGGGATCCTCGGCAATGCTCCAGGCGCGATCGCCGCTGGCTTCGGCCAGACGCGCGCGCACCAGCTTGGCGTCCTCCGGATTGAGGTGAACGCGCACCTCGCGCGCCGTCATCGGCAGCAGCGCCACGGTTTCGCGGATCACGGCCACGATCTCGTCCGGATGAATCTTGAGTTCGCGCCGCACGATCTGGCGCGCAATGGCGCCGGCCAGCGAAGCCAGCTGGCGCTGCACCTCGCTGTCGAGAGCGGCAATGGGTTTGGACATGAAGTCCAGAACGGCCGCCAGATTCTGCACGCGCCGGTCCAGTTCCTGCGTCGCCGCCTGCTGCTCCTTGCGCACCGCGGCGATGCCGGCCTCGCGACCCTCGGCAAAGCCCTTATCCCAGGCCTCGCGCTCGATCCCCTGAAGATCGGCGACACGCCGATTGCGCGCCAGCACCGGACCATTGATCTGCGGCAATTCCCAAAGCGCCGTGGAGCTGGTCTCAGACATACTGTTCGCCGCCCTTGCCGCCGAGCTGCAACCGGCCCTCTTCGCTCATGCGACGTGCCGTGACCAGAATCTCCTTCTGCGCCGCTTCGACTTCCGACAGGCGCACCGGACCGCGGGCCTCCAGATCGTCCTTCATCATCTGCGAGGCACGCTCCGACATGTTCTTGAAGAACTTCTCCTTGAGCTTCTCGTCGGCCGCCTTGAGGGCGATGATGAGCTTGTCGCCCGGCACCTCGCGCAGCAGCTCCTGCATGCCGCGATCGTCGCACTCGTTCAGATCCTCGAACACGAACATCAGATCCTGCAGCTTCTGGCTCAGAGGCTCGTCGACCTTGGCAATCTGGGCCATGAGCGCGTCCTGCGCGCTGCCCACCAGATTCAGAATCTCGGCCGCCACCTTCGGGCCACCGAAGCCGCCGGAGGTCTTGCCGCCGCCGTTGCCGGAGAATTGCTTTTCCAGCACCTGATCGAGCTCGTCGAGCGCCGTCGGATGCACGCCGTCGAGGGTCGCGATGCGCATCAGAATCTCGGCACGGGTACTCTCGTGCAGGTGGTTCAGTACTTCGGCCGCCTGATCCGACTCCATGTAGGAAAGCACTATCGCGATGATCTGCGGATGTTCGTTGCGCAGCACGTCACCGACCGCGCGCGCCTCCATCCATTTGAGTGCCTCCAGCCCGCGGCTGCTGCGGCCACCCAAAATGCGATCGACCACGCTGCCGGCCTTGTCGGCGCCGAGCGCCTCGGTCAGCACCCTGCGGATGTAGTCATCGGTGCCGACCCCGAAGGAGGTCTGCTGCTCGACGTTGGTCGAAAACGTGGACAATACGGTCGAGACTTCCTCGCGCGATACCGAGCTCAGTTGCGCCATGGCGGCGCCGACCCGCTGCACGTCCTTAGCGCCCAGATGACGCAGCACCTGTGCCGCATCCTGTTCACCGAGCGCCAGCAGCAGGATCGCGGCGCGGTCGACGCCGGAGCGATCCATCGCCGTCTCGCTCATGATTCGCCCACCCAGGTCTTGACCACCTGTGCTACGCGCTTGGGATCCTGGGTCACGAGACTGCGCGCCTGCACGATCTGCTGTTCGTAGGCCAAGGCCGGGCTATGTCCGGGCGCATTCGCGCGCTCATCCCCGGCGCTCGCAGACAGCAGCTGCGGCGGTGCGGCGCTGACGGCATGATTGGCGAGGTTCTTGATCAGCGGTCGCAGCACCCCGAGTGCCAGCGCAATCAGTACCAATGCACCGAGCACCAGGCGCGTGACATCGCGCACCATCGGCCGCTGCCACAACGGGATCACTTCGGGCTTGAGCGGCGGCCCGCTCTCGTCGAGGAATGAGGCGTTGACGACGTTGACGCTGTCGCCGCGCGTCTCATCGAATCCGACCGCGTTTTTGACCAGCCGGGTGATGTCTTCGATCTGCTCCTTGCTCAGCGGCTGCTGCGTGACCTTGCCGTCGGCGCCGAGCGTGCGCACATTGTCGACCAGCACCGCGACCGTCACGCGCTTGACGCGTCCGGCCGGCTGGTGCGAGTAGCTGACCGTGCGGTCGATCTCGTAGTTGCGCGTGCTCTGTTTGGAGTTGCTCTCTGGCGCCGCTGCCGCAGCGGCGGCGGCCGCAGCGGCCGCGGCATCGGCGGCGCTGTCCGCGGCTTTCTTGGCGCCGGCACCGCTGGCCGGTGGCGTCGTGGCAGCCGGCTTGGCGGCCGCTACCGGCTGCCCGCCCGCCGGCGGTTGATTGCTCAGCGCGCCCGGAATGCCGCCCGAACCCGCGCCGTTACGGCTGCTTTCCTCCGAAGTCTGCTCGCTGCGCACCACGGTGGCGTCGGGTTTGTACTGCTCGTGGGCTTCTTCGCTCGCCGCAGCGTCCAGATCCACGGTGACCTGCGCGCGCACGCGACCGTCGCCGACCATCGGCGCGATCAACTGCTCGATGCGCTGGATGTAAGTGTCTTCAACACGGTGCGCTGCCTCGAACTGCTCGGCGGCCATGGCCGCATCGCCCGACTTGGGCGAAGACAGCAGCCGCCCCTGCTGATCGACCACGGTGACCTGATCGGAATCGAGCTCCGGAATGCTGGAGGCCACCAAGTGCACGATGGCGGAAACCTGCTCCGGCTCGAGTCGATGACCGGCACGCAGCTGCAGCAGCACCGAGGCGCTGGCCGGACGCCGGTCGCGCACGAACGCTGATTGCTGCGGAATGGCCAGGTGCACGCGCGCGGCCTCGACCGCCTGCAACGAGGAGATGGTGCGGGCCAGCTCGCCCTCGAGAGCGTATTGGTAACGTGCGCTCTCCATGAATTGACTGACGCCAAAACCCGGATCCTTGCTGATCAATTCGAAGCTGCTGTTCTTGCCCTGCGGCAATCCCTGCGAGGCGAGCTGCAGACGTGCATCGTGCACGCGCTCGGCCGGAACCATGACCGCGCCGCTGGTATTGTCGAGCTTGTAGTCGATGCCGCCGGCTTGCAGCGCTTGAATGACCCCGCTGGCGTCCGAGTCGGACAGATTGCCGTACAGCAGACTCCAGTTCGGTCCCTTCCACCACAGCACCACCGTGACGCCCGCGGCCACGGCAAGCGCCACGCCCAGCAGCAGCAGCAGCGGCCGGACGTTCAATCCGAGCGCGCCGGGGACCACTACAGTTTGATTGTTCGCCATGAGCTGATTCTTCCCGCAGTGCTCAGATCGACATGTTCATGATGTCTTGGTACGCGCTGACCAGACGATTGCGTACTTCGGTCAACGCCCGAAACGAGACCGAAGCTTTTTGGCTCTCGATCATGACCTTGGCCAGATCGACGCCCGGCGTACCGCGCTCCCAGGCATCGGCCAGCGCCCCGGCAGTCTGTTGACTCTTGTTGACTGAATCGATGCCCTGCTTGAGCAGCTCGCCGAAGGCGGGCGCAGAGCTTGCGGCGCTGTCGGCCACGGGGTTGGCCACCGCATTGGCCGCAGGCTTGACGCCCGCGCCGGCCTGTGCGGACAGCGATCGAATCTGCGCCAGCACCTGGTCGATCGCCATATTGCTCATGAGACGCTCCCGCCGACAGCGGCGATTTCATCGCAGTCGATGCCCGCGCGGCGTAGCCGCGCCAGTTTGTAGCGCAAGGTGCGCGGACTGATGCCCAGGCGCTCGGCAATGCGCTCGCGGGTCTCGTTGCTGCGCACCGCTTCCAGAATGATCCTCTGCTCGGCCAGCGCGAGCGATTCCGCCAGCGCACCCGGCGCACCCGGCGCACCCGGCGCGACCTCGGCCAGAGCCTGCGGCGCAGTGCCGCTGGGCTGGCACGCCTCCCCCGGCGGCTCGAACACGATGTGCGTCTCGCGAATCAGGTCGCGGTCGCAAAGCACCAGCGCGCGCTGCATGACGTTTTCGAGCTCGCGTACATTGCCGGGCCAGGGGTAGGTCAGCAGCAGTTGCGCCGCGTCCGGATGCATGGCGGGTATGCGTTCGCCAGGCCGGCAGTGCGCCGCCAACAGGCGCATCGCCAACGGCAGGACATCGTCGCGGCGTGAACGCAGCGGCAGCAAGGTCACGGGAAATACGTTCAGGCGGTAGTACAGGTCCTCGCGAAAACGTCCGGCGGCCACGTCCTCGCGCAGACGTCGATTGGTGGTGGCGATCATGCGCACGTCGAGGCTCACCGCGGTGCGCGCGCCGAGTCGCTCGACCTCGCGCTCCTGCAGCACGCGCAGCAGCTTGGCCTGCAGCGACAGCGGGATCTCGGAGACCTCATCCAGCAGCAGCGTGCCGCCCTGCGCCTGCTCGAATTTGCCGGGATGGGCGTTGTGGGCGCCGGTGAACGCGCCGCGCTCCCAGCCGAACAACATGGCTTCGAGCATGTTCTCGGGGATGGCCGCGCAGTTGACCGCGATGAATACGCCGCCGGCGCGTTTGGAGTGGCGATGAATGTAGCGCGCCAGCACTTCCTTGCCGGTGCCCGATTCACCGGCGATCAACACCGTGCACTCGCTGGCCGCGACCCGCCGCGAGAGCTCCATGAGCAGGCGCGAGCCTTCGGCGCAGGCGACCGGGTCGTTCATTTCTCTGGCACCGACGCGCTTGTGCGCGTCCATGCTCGGTACCATTACTGAGGTCTGCATCGGGGAGTCCATCGCCTCTTCAAGCTGTACTTGCCGAGGTCAGAGGAGCAATTTGCGTGCCGACGCCAAACTGTGACGGGGCTCACGACGGCAGAGGATTGCCGTGGTCGCGGACGTCAAGATTCCGGCACCACCGCTTCACCGCCGCCCATGGCGTACTTGCGCAGCTTTTCCACCAGCGTGGTGCGGCGCAGCCCCAGCACACGGGCGGCCTGTGCCACCGTGCCGCCGGCGGAATCCATGGCGCGCACGATCAAACGCTGCTCGAGCACCTCGAGGTACAGACGCAGATCGAAGCCTGCGGGGATTTCGCTCAGCAACGCATCGGCGTATTGCGGTTCCAATGCCGCTTCCGGCTCGCTGTCCGAGTCGCCGTCGAGCCCGAGCGCTTCGAGCGCGGGGGCCAGCACGTTCACGGCGGGGACCGAGACGATCAGCGCCTCGCTCGGGGCCTGCGCGCCCGGGGTCCAATCCGCCGGCCGGTAGCGCGCGGGCAGATCGGCGACGCCCACAGTTCGCGTTTGGCACTGGATCGACAGGCGTTCGATCAGATTGCCGAGCTCGCGCACGTTGCCGGGCCAGCGGTATGCCTTCAGCGCCTCGAGCGCCTCCGGCGTGAATTGCACCCGCGGCCGTCCCGAGGCGCGTATGCGCTCGGCCAGATCGCCGATCAGCAGCGGCAGATCCTCGCCGCGCTCGCGCAGCGGCGGCATCTCGATCGGCACCACGTTGAGCCGATAGAACAGGTCTTCGCGAAAACTGCCCTTGATGATCGCCTGTTCCAGATCGCAATGGGTCGCGGCGATGATGCGAACGTCACAGCGCTGCGGCAGACAGCTGCCAACCCGCTCGTACATGCGCTCCTGCAGCACCCGCAGCAGCTTGACCTGCATGGTCGGGTTCATGTCGCCGATTTCATCGAGAAAGATCGTGCCGCCTTCGGCCACTTCGAAGCGGCCCTTGCGCGTGGCCAGCGCGCCGGTGAAGGCACCCTTCTCATGGCCGAACAGTTCGCTCTCGAGCAGCTCTGCCGGGATCGCGCCGCAATTGATCGGAATGAACGGACGCGCGCGGCGAGCCGAGCTCTCGTGTACCGCCCGGGCAACGACTTCCTTGCCAGTGCCCGATTCACCCAGGATCAATACATTGCTGTCAAAGGCAGCGACCTGCCGGATCAAACGATTGACCTGCCGAATGGCATCGGAGGTTCCCGTGGGCAGTGCGACCGAGTTTGGTGCATGCTCATCGGTCGCAAATGCGTCGGCGCCGCCGCCGATCGTTACAGTCATAGCCGCCCTATCAGCCATGTTGCCGCGAGTTCCTGTGTTGGTTGCGCACAGATTAGGGGCAACGTTATGGCAAAGGATTGATCTCCGTCACAAGATGGCTGACCGCGTAGGGATAATTGAGCGCTGTATCGCAGATTGGATTGTCAGGGGTCACGCGCTTTGCGTGCGTCGGCAATGTGGCGCCGGTGGCGCAGAAATGCCAGTTTCTGGATCAGCTCCACCGTGCCCTCGGCGAGCTCCGGAAACTTGACACGGACCGTGGCCCCGGTCACGGCGCTGACTTCGGCCGGCAACTCGAGCGGCTGCGGCAAGGAACTGCGCAGTTGCACGCGCAGCACGCCGCGCTCGCCGACCGCCGGCGCTGCTCCGAGGGCGGTCCAGCTGGCGCCCAGGGCGTTGAACTGAATGCTCGTCGGCGTCGAGATTCGATCCTGCGACACCAGCTTCGACAGCAGCTGCAACACCAGATTGAGCTTGAAATCCAGGCGCGCGAGTTCACCGGCCAGGGGTCCCAGATCCTCGTTCTTGTCGCGCGCCGGATGCTCCTCGACGGCGATGCAGGCCTGCAGCAGCAACAGATTGGATTCGTCCAGACCGATCAGCTCGAAGCGGGTGATCGGGCGCGACAGTGCCTTCCATTGCACCGGCAGCACGTCGTGGTAGGCCAGCTCGTCGTACAACACCACGGTGTCGAGGCCTTCGTACATACCGCTCCTTCGCGGCTGCCCGCGATTGTACGCGCTAACGCTTGGCTGCGACTGCAACCGGCGCCTGCATTTGCCGGACTTCCGGGCCGATCGCGACCCAGGCGCTGCGTATTTCGCCCATCAGGCTCGCCACTTCCTTGATGCATTGTGCGTCGCTGTCGAGATTGGCGCGCAGTATCTGGCGCAGCATGTAGTCGTACAGATCGCTCAGATTCTGCGCCAGGGGGCCGCCCTGGGTCAGATTCAGGCTGCCCCTGAGTTCATTGATGATCTTCACGCATTGGTGCAGAGCCTGCGTCTTGCGGGCGATCTGGCCGCGCTCGATGTTGCCGCGCGCGATTGCCATGCGTTCGAGGGCGCCATCCATGAGCATCAGCACCAGCCGATGCGGATCGGCGCCGGCGACGCTGCCGTGAACCGACACGCTCTGGTAGGCCGCTAGTTTCGAGTTTTTAGCGTATGCGCTCACTGCGCGTTTCTCCATCCATCCATGTTGGAGAGCTTATCGGCGCCGGCTATGCGAACTTGAGCTTGAGCGCGGCCGTGTACGGCTCAGGCGTTGGGCACGCCCTGCACGGTCGGCAGGCTGGCGAACGCCTGTGTCAAATAGGAGGAGGTGCTTTGCAGCGATGACAACATGGTATTCAGCGCCGCATATTGCTGCGTCAGGCTCGCGGTCAGCGCCGCCATCTGCGTGCTCAACGTATTGCTTTGCGTAGTGAGCGCGTTTTCCTGCGAGGTCAGCGTCTGGCTGTAGGTGGGGATCGAGCCGCCGGCGTCCAGATCCGCGGTAATCTGACTGTTGAGCTGCGAGGCAATGCCGTTGCTGCTGCTGAACAGCTGACTGACCGCGCTGAAGTTGCTCGACAGCGCCGTTTGCAGCGTGCCGCTGTTCAGTGACAGCGAGCCGTCGCTGTTGGTCGTGATGCCGATGCTGGCGAGGGAGTTGTAGCTCGAGCTGCCGACGAAGCTGTAGAGCACCTGCTGGATCTGATTCTCAATGCCGGTCAGTACCGGATTGCCCATCATGGCTCCGGCCGTGCCGGTGCTGGAGTCGTAGCTTCCCAGTCCCGACAGCGCGGTTTGCAGCGTGTTGTAAGCGGTCACGAAGCCCTGGATGTTGGTGGCGACCGTCGCCGTGTCGTTGTCGACGCTGAGCGTTGCCGGGCTGCCGCTGGTGGTGGGCGCGAGCAGATCCAGCGTCACGCCACTGATCGCATTGCTGACGGTATTGCTGGGGCTGGTGTAAGGCACCCCGGCAATGCTGAAGCTCGCATCCTGCGCGGCCGCTTGCTGCGTGTAGTTGCCGGTGTTGCCCGTGCCGTAGGTCAGGGCGGCCAGAGCGTTGCCGCCATCGGTCTCGGTGACCGTAATGGTATTGGCCGCCCCGGTCTGGGTCGAGGACAGCAGCAGATACGCGCCCGCCGTGCCCTGTATGACGGTGGCACTGATTCCGGGATTGTCGCTGGCGGAATTGATCGCGCTGGCGATTCCCGCAACGGTGTTGTCGGTACTGTTGATCGCAACGCTGAAGCTCGTGCCACCGAGCGACAGACTGAGCGTGCCGGTGCCTACCACCGAGGAACTTCCGCCCGCGAACGGGGCGGACAGCAGCTGCTGGCCGGAGGCCAGATTCGTCACCGTGACGTTGTAACTGCCGCTGACGGCATCGGCATCCGCAGTGGCGGTAAAGGCGGTCTGATCAGAGCTGTTGGCGGTCTCGGAATTGAATGCGCTCGGCGTGCTCAAAGCGCTCAGCGACTGCTGGAACGTGGACAGCGCACTTTGCAGCGTGCCCAGGGCCGAGATATTGGCGGTGACCGCGGCGGTCTGATTGGCAATCACCGTCTGCTGCGGCGCCTCGGTTGCCGCCACCAGCTCCGAGACCAGGCTGCTGACGTCGATGACCGACCCGCCCGCTGCCCCGGCACTGCTGCTGCTGGCGACCGAGACTGGTGTGCCGGTGGCTCCGGTGCTGCTGGTGGTCATTGCTGTCTGGCCTCAAACGGCAGCGGGTGGAGACCTTGCGGTCCCCACCCTGCCGTGACGGGTGGCTTGAACCCCCGGTTCATCGCGATCTACTCAGCCGTTACGGAAGCTTCTGTAGCAACGTCAACACGTTCTGCGGAATCGTGTTGGCCTGGGCCACCATCGCGGTGCTCGCCTGCTGCAGAATCTGCGCCTGCGACAACTGCGTGGTTGCACTCGCGTAGTCCGTGTCCTCGATGCCGCTGCGCGCGCTGCTCAGGTTGGTCGAGTCGGTGTTGATACCGGCAATGGCTGCCGTGAAGCGGTTCTGGTACGCGCCGAGCTGGGCGCTCGTGGTCGCTATCTGCTGCAGAGCCGAGTTGATCTGCCCCAGCGCCAGATTCGAGGCATCGACCGACTGTACGGTCGAGGTCGACAGGGTCGTGGCGACGCCAGTGTTGGCGACCGTATCGGAACTATCGACCCCCAGATCCGTCAGGGCGGCCGCGGCACCACCGACGCCGGCGAACACGGTGCCCAGGGTACCAGTGGCCGCAGTGACCGCGAAGGCGACCACATTGGTTGCCGTCGGCGTGGCCAGCGTGCTGCTGAGCTGAATGGCCGTGCCAGCCGCATTGACCGTGGCGACGATGCCGGTGTCAGGGCTGATGGCCTGATTGACCGCCGCGGCCTCACTCTTGAGGTCGGTGGCGGCATTTCCGGTCAGCGAGATCGCGCCGGTGGTATAGGCCGTGCCATTGACCGTGACCGACAGGGTCGCGGTATCGCCGTTGGCGATGTTGGCATTGGCGACGCCGGCATCGTAGACGCCTGCCACGCCGCCGCCCGTCAAAGCCGAGGCGTACATGGTGCCGAGGTTGGCGCTCGAGGCGCTGGCCACGGAGCCGACCGTGATGGTCTGGCCGGCATTGGCGCCGATCTGGAACGTGGCGCCCTCGAAGCTGCCATCGAGCAGATTCACGCCGTTGAAGTTCGCGGTCGCCGCGACCTGGTTGATGTCGGCCTTGAGCTGCTGGAACTGTGTGTCCAGGTCGGCACGGTCCTGAGTGCTGTTGGTCGCGTTGAGCGACTCCACCGCGAGATCGCGCATGGACTGCAGGTCGCTGGTGACTTCCTGCAGCGCACCCGAGGCGGTCTGCGTCAGCGACACGCCGTCGTTGGCGTTCTGCGCGGCCTGGTTGAGTCCGCCGATCTGCGAGGTCATGCCCTGCACGATCGCATAGCCGGCGGCGTCGTCGGCAGCCGTGTTGATACGCAACCCCGAAGACAGTTGCTCGAGTGCCGTGGACAGGCTGTTGCCTGAGGTCGTCAGGCTGTTCTGCGCCATCAGCGAATCGATGTTGGTATTAAGGACTAGTGACATTGCCTGTTGCTCCTGATGTTTCGTTCAGGCGTCGGACACCGGTCCGTCGCACTGTGTGCTCTTGGGCGACCTTCAGGCCGCACCGTGTTCAAGGGGGGTTATCGGTGCCCTGAGCGTGAACTTGAATGACGTAGCTCGCATTTTGAAAAACCGTCGAATGCATCACACTCGCCGACCGGGCTGCTCATAGGTACTTGAATAGCGAGAGCTGATTGATGTCGGCATAGGACTGTTCGGCTGCCTGCAGCGCCACGTATTCCTGGCTGTACTGCGAGGTCGCCGCGGCGTAATCCACGCCACTGAGCGTGGAGATCTGGCCGGTGATCGTGGTGCTGGCGCTGGTCAGGGAGTTATTGACACTGCTGATCAGCGAGATCCGGGAGCCGACGTTCGAGGTAACCGTGGATACCTGATCCAGTGCCTGATCGATCTGCTGCAGCGATCCGCCGAGCGAGGAGCTCAGCTGCGCGCGCGCCGCCGAGCTGCTGCCGGCGTTGTTGAGCGCGCTGACCAGGTTGTCGAGCGTGTTGAAGACGCTCTGGGTACCGGAGGAAGAAACCGTAAAGGTGTCGCCGGCGGCCGGCGCACCCGTGATGCCGACCTCGACGCCATTGAACGCCACCTCGCCGCCGTTGGCACTGTTGTAGGTGCCGGTTGCCACGGTGTTGCCGTTGCCGTCGGTCACCGTGTAGTCGCTGGCATCGGTGAAAGTGATGGTGTATTGCCCGGGCACCCAGGCCGACTGGTTGGTCACGCTGCCGGTATCAATGACGCCGGTGCCCGTGTTGCCGGTGCTGGCCGCGCTCGTGAACGTGCCGTTGCCCGTGGGGATGCTCATGTACACGGCCGAACCCGGATCGCCGGTCTGCACTGAAGTGCCGCTGCTGATCGGCACACTGCTGGCACCGCTGTCGCCCAGGTAGCTGATCGATCCATTGCTGCCGCGAACGAACGGCTCAGTGCCGGTGGAATAGCCGGCAAACAGATACTCGCCCTGTGCATTCTGGCTGTTGGCCGTGCCCTGCAGCTGGCTTTCGAGCGCGCTGATCTGGGTGGCGATGCTCTGCAGGTCCGAGCTGCTGTTGGATCCGGTGTTGGCCTGCACCACCAGATCACGGATCGACTGCAGCGTGGTCGTGGAGGTGGACAGCGCCTGCTCCTCGAGCGTCAGATTGGTGTTGGCGCTCTGGCCGTTGCTGATGTACTGCTGATATTGCGAGTTGGTATTGTTGAGCTGTAGCAGCTGCACGGCCGCCACGGGATTGTCGGCGGGCGTATTGACGCTCAGTCCGGTTGACAGCTCATTCTGCGTCTGCGACAGCGCCGTCTCATCCTGCATGATGCCATTGACGGCCATTTGATTGAGCATCGAGGTGGATATGCGCATGGCGATTTACGCGACGTAGTTGATGGCGGTGAGGATCGATTGAAACAGCGTGTCGGAGGTCTGGATGACCTGCGCCGCGGCCTGATAGGCCTGCTGGTACTGCACCATATTGGCGGCCTCCTGGTCCAGATTCACGCCCTGTACGCTCTGCTGCGCGTTCTGCGCGCTCTGCATCACGCTCTGCTGGGCGGTGGCGCCGTTCTGCGCCTGACTGGTCTGCAGACCCACGGTGCCGACGTAGGCATTGACGGCGCCGCTGAGTGACTCGGTGCCGCCGTTCAGGACGTTCTGGTTCAGGATCGCGGCGAGCTGCAGCGCATTGCTGTTGTCTCCGCTGCCCGCGCCATTGTCGTCGATGGTAAAGCTGTCGCCGCTCGCCGGAGTTCCGCTCAGCGTGACATCGATGCCATTGAAATCGATCGGCGTGCCGGCGGCGTAGGCGCCGGTGGCAACGGTATTGCCGTTGGCATCGGTCACGCTGTAGGCCGTCGGACTGGTGAAAGTGAGCGTGTAGTTGCCGCGGACCCAGGCCGCCATGTTGGGCACGGTGGCGCTGGTGATGCTGGCCGAGCCGGTGTTTCCCGCGGCAGCGCCGGTCACGAGCGGGCCGGCGGCGGCGATCTTGGTTGGATCGGTGGTCAGCAGACTCAGGCCGTTGACCGCATTGCTCGTAGGCTCGACCAAAAATTGGTCGCCCGCCTGTGCCGTGCCCGTGACCGTCAACGTCAAGCCGGCACCGGTCAACGTGGTCGTGCCGCCGGCGGTGCTGGCGGTCAGCGGCGTAGCCGCGCCACTGGCGGTATCGAGCAGGCTCCAGTTGCTGCCGTCGTACTGCAGCGTGTAATTGCTGGTGGTCAGGTCAGCCAGATTGCTCACGCTCGCGGTGACGCTGGCATTGCCGGTGTTGTCGCTGCTGGTGAGCACCTGCGGACCGCCGACGGCCAGCAGCGCCGCGCCGATGTTGCCGTTTTCATCGAGCCCGGCCTCGTTCTGGGTATTGACCAGATTGGTGAGCGTTATCGCCGCCTGGCCCAGGGCGTTTTCTCCCGGCACCAGCATCTGGTTTTGAAACTGCAGCAATCCGCCGAGCGAACCGCCGGTCAGCGCGCTGGTGACGTCGACGCTGCTGGTACTGCTCTGCAGCGACAGGTCGAGCTGACCGGAATTGAACTGATCGGGAGTGGCCGCCAGTGTCGAGGCCTGGGCACCGACCACCAGGGCCTGCCCGCTGCCGATGAAGACGCTGACCGAGCCGTCGCTCTGCGTCACGGTATTGACGCTGACGTCCTGCGAGAGCTGGTCGATCAGATTGTTGCGTTGATCGAGCAGACTGTTGGGCTGCTGTCCGGTGCCGCTGTTCTGCGCCGACATGATCTGTTGATTGAGGCTGGCGATGTTCTGTGCCAACGAGGTGATGGTGCTGGCCTCGGACTGGACCTGCGTGTTGACCTGCCCGGCGAGCTGAGTCAGGTTGCTTTGGTAGCTCTGAAACTGGCTGATCACGGATTGCGCCTGATTGAGCACGGCCTGTCGGGTCGAGCTCTGCGCCGGCGAATCCGCCATCGCCTGGATGGCCTCGCTGAAGCCCTGCAGCGTCGCCGACAGCCCGGTCGAGGAATCTCCGAACATGTTGTTGATGCTGTCGGCAAGCCCGCTGAGGGTATTGAACTGGTTGTAGCTGCTGGTCGCGGACTGCGTCTGCGCATCCAGGAAATTGCTGTACGAGCGCGTGACGCTGGTCACCGACACGCCGTTGCCGATGTAGCCGTCGGCAGCAGCCGTGGCGGGATTGGTGGCAAGATTGGCGGTCTCTTCGCTGTAGCCGGGCGTATCGACGTTGGAGATGTTGTTGCTGATCGTGTCGAGCGCGGTTTCAAAAGCCAGCAGCCCGGAGACGCCAGTGGACAGCATGTCACCCATTACCGTGTCCCTTTACTCACGAAGATTCTCCACCCGCGGTTGTCGGCATTCCGGCCAGAATCTTGAGTGGCGCGTTGCCGGCGGGGCTGCGCAGCGCCTTGACGCTCGCGGCCGTGGCCTGCAGCTTCTCGACGTAAGCCGGATCGGTGGCATAGCCGCCCTGCACCAGGCCATTGGCAAAGGCACTGACGTCATCACCGGTACCGAGCGCGGATTTGTAATTCGGGCCACGCTGCAGCAGCGTGACATAATCATTGACTCCCTGCTGCACCGAGCTGTATGCGCGGAACGGCTGCGCGATGCTGCTGGGACTGCCCTGGCTGTATTCAGTGGTCTGCGCACTGACGGCCTGGCCGCTCCAGCCGCTGCCCGCTTTGATGCCGAACAGGTTGAAGCTCGAAGCGCCATTGCCGGCAGCCGGGATGTGCTGTCCCCAACCGGTCTCAAGCGCCGCTTGAGCGATCAGCGTGTCGGAGGACACGCCGAGCTGGCTGGCCGCCTGCTCGGCGTAGGGCTCGAGAGTTTTGACGAAGCTGATGCGATCGGCATTCGACGGCGCGTTGGCGCTGCTGCCGGTGCTGCCGGTGCTGCCGCTGAGCGGCGCCGGAGCCGCCGTGCTGCCGGCCGCAGCCTTGGCTGCGCCGTTGCGCGTGAGCTGCTGCACCAGCATGTCGGCCACGCCAATGCCCTTGCCCTGCGCCATCTTCAGCGACAGCTGCTGGTCGTACATGTCCTGGTACAGATCGCTTTCCTGGCTTTCGCCCAGGCCCTGGCCGAGCTTGGCCTCGCGCATGGATTTGAGCATCATGTTGGTGAACAGACTTTCAAACTGCTGCGCCGCTGCGCGGATCGCCGCCGGCTCGTTTGCCTTGACGCCCTTCTTCAGGCCCTCGAGGCCGCTGAAGTCGGCGTAGTAGCTGGGCCCAACGGGCTGGCTGCTCACGGCACGGCACTTCAGATGACAATCAGCTGCGCCCGCAGCGCGCCGGCCTGCTGCAGGGCTTCCAATATGGCCACCA